>Ga0209752_1000156_pt1 | contig 32504 bp, 22 predicted proteins | sample METZYME_3_250m_FD_187548 | JGI IMG/M metagenome (GOLD analysis project Ga0209752, IMG submission 187548) | Marine microbial communities from oxygen minimum zone in mesopelagic equatorial Pacific - METZYME_3_250m (SPAdes) (version 2) | ecosystem: Environmental > Aquatic > Marine > Oceanic...
GCCATCAACTGATTGGTTGTGCCGAACAGTGTCCAGAGCACCTTACCAGCAGCCTCTGGACCGGTTGGTCCTTGGACCTGATAGAAGGCGAACATACCGATAGTCAGAACTGCCATGATCGAACCGACGTAACGATTGGCAAGTATCGGAACACGGATAGTTTCGCTTATCTCACCGATGTTATAGCGCAGCAGCCGAGTAGCAGAATCAAGCGTGGTGAGGGCGAATGAGACCACCACCACCGCGATGAATGTGTTGCCGATTTCCTGGGGCACTCCAAGCCCTTCGAGAAAACGCGTCGTGCCGTCAATGAAAGCGCTGATGTTGTTACCTAGTCCTTGCGCTGAATCCCAACTAGCGTAATGGCCAAGCCACTCGTCACGCGAGACGAAACCTGCTGTGCAGGCGAGCACCGCCATGAGTCCAAGGAGAGATTCACCAAGCATGGCTCCGTAGCCGATGAAAGGCGCATCAGTTTCCTTGTCGAGTTGCTTAGCGGTCGTTCCAGACGAAACCAGCGAGTGGAAGCCGCTTGCCGCACCGCAGGCAATGACAATGAACACGAACGGATAGATGGGCGGCGCACCCGCCGGGCTTGCGTCAAATGCTGGGGCGACAAACTCGGGATTGGTAACCACCAGCCCGGCGTACATGCCGCCGAGTCCGAGATACAGCAACAAACTGTTGATGTAGTCGCGTGGCTGGAGCAGCATCCACACGGGTAAGACACTTGCCGCGAAGGCGTAACCGAGAAGCATCCATTTCCATTGCGATACTGAGGGTCCGACGATGGGGTTGCTCATCCCTAGATAGACGAACAGCAGCATTAGGAAAAAGCCCCCGGTCGTAACTTGGACGAGTGACCAACTCTTCTTGTAGACCAATAGACCCATAATGATCGCGATAACCATCAAGGCCGCGGTCGGGAGTACCGACTCTGGATAGAACTCTGGCGAAAATAGGGTCGCGACCACGTCGACGAAGACGCCCATCGCAAGCCCAATTAAGAAAAAGATGATGATGTGGAACAAGCTCTTGGCACGCTTTCCGACGAGGCCCTCAGCGACCTTGCCGATTGACATGCCACGGGCTCGAATCGAAAGTACCAGAGCGCTAAAGTCATGTACCGCACCAACGAAGATAGCCCCCAGAACTACCCAGAGCATTGCCGGTACCCAACCCCAGATGACCGCGATTGCCGGGCCGAGCATCGGCGCAAGTCCGGTGATCGAAGCATAGTGGTGGCCGAACAAGACAAAGCGGTTGGTCGGCATGTAGTCGACATCGTCCCGAAGCGTGTGAGCGGGTGTCTCGCGATCAGGAGAAAGTTCGAAAACATGGTTGGCGAGATATTTGGCGTACACTTTGTAAGCGACGGTGTACGCGGCAAAGCAGAGCAACATAGCGATCAGTGGCGTCATCGTTCTATCCGTATTGTGCTGTCATTGGGCTCTCCGCCCGATATTTGGAAATTGCTGATCATTTTGCCTACTCCCTGCACTCTACAGCCTTCTAAGCCAGGGAGTTACCGTTGATTCTTGTCGTATAGCCCCTTTCTATACCACACAAGAGCGATGCAGCGGCAATCAACATTGAAAGATACGGGCAGGAAGCCGGCGATCAAGAAATCTCCGCGCAGCTCTCAAGCCGCACAATCCAGCCTGTTACCACTGAATGCTAGCCCGATCGACACTGTCTTTTCATCGAGATGATAAATCTCATGGTTACACTTCATTTGAAGGGCTTCCTATTGGGCAAAGGAAGCGCGCGGATTATGCCATAATCCATAGATCTCAGGGATGCTTTCGGGGCGCCGTATGAACGGCTGCAATCGAGCGCCCGAGGAGCCGCTAATGCACCCCGCAACCGACCTGATGTTCAGCAACAGCTCTAGTCCGCGGATCCGGGTGCGCCGTTTGGGCGTGTGCTCTTTTGATGATGCCCTCGCGCTGCAGGAGAGGGCTGCGCGGTCAGTGAGAGCTGGTGGCGAAGACGAGCTTCTTTATGTTGAACATCCGGCCGTTATTACACTTGGTCGGGGAACAACCCCAGACCAATTGCTCACCTCACGCCGCCAACTTGCTGCCGCCGGAATTAGCGTCATTGAGACCAATCGCGGCGGTGGCGCCACTTTCCATGGCCCGGGCCAGATCGTGGGTTACCCGATCGTCAGTTTGCAGCGTCGTGGAATCGGTGTTCGTTCTTATCTGCAAGGGCTCGAGACGGCATTGATAGGGGCGTTGAAGAGCGTCGGTGTTACTGCATTCACGAGGCAGGGGCTAACTGGAGTGTGGACAGAATTCGGTAAGCTCGTCGCTATCGGTATCGCCGTGCAGCAGGGCATCACCCGCCATGGGTTTGCTCTCAACGTTAAGACCGATCTTGAATCATTTAGGAATATCGTTTCCTGCGGCTTATACGACCCTGTTACGTCGTTGCAAAAAATAAAGTGGGATGGTGACGTAGCGGAGTTTACTCGGCGATTGGCAGCGGAACTCGAATCGTTTCTCGGCCAAGCATCTGTGCCCACCTCGCGCGCCGTACCCTTCGCGAGGCACAAGGTGCGAGCTTGAGTAGCCTGGCACCCGCAGGGAGTCATTCGAAGCCGGATTGGCTTCGCGTTCAGGCTCCCGGCGGGGGGAATTACGCACACCTAAAGAAAGTGCTGCAGGAGCGCGGTCTCCACACGGTTTGTGAAGAGGCGCGTTGTCCGAACGTTGGCGAGTGCTGGGGCGGCGGAACAGCTACGTTTATGTTGCTTGGTGACGTCTGTACCCGTGGCTGCCGGTTTTGCGCCGTGAATAGCGGCAATCCCGGAGGCTCAGTTGACGTTAGCGAACCGAGAAAGGTCGCTGAAGCCGTGGACGCCACAGGGCTGGACTATGTTGTCTTGACGATGGTCAATCGGGACGATTTGGAGGACGAAGGAGCCCAACACGTTGCTGCTTGTATCGGTGCAATTAAACGCCGCACACCGCAAGTGTTTGTAGAGGCTCTGATCGGTGATTTTAGTGGTCGTAATCGACTCGTCGATGTTGTATGTGACGCTGCCCCTGATGTCCTGGGGCACAATATCGAAACAGTGGAGCGGCTGCAGACGGTTGTGCGCGACCGTCGTTCTGGTTTCAAGTGCTCCCTTGGGGTCCTGTCGCGTGCCAAAGCACACCATTTGAATCCCCACACCAAGTCATCGATCATGCTTGGCCTAGGGGAGCGTGACGACGAAATTATCGCGACCATGAAGGCTCTTCGCCAGCATGGAGTCGACTTTCTTACCTTGGGCCAATATTTACAGCCAACACCAGAACACCTACCGGTACAGAAATATGTCCATCCAACGACCTTTGACGGTCATCGTGAGAAGGGCGAGGCCCTCGGGTTTCACTATGTGGCCTCTGGGCCGCTGGTGCGCAGCTCGTATCGGGCAGGAGAGCATTTCATTCGTGCGTCGATCGAGTCGCGGAGGCCCGACGCGAATGAATGATCGATTGTGCCATGTTGGATGCTGCACTCTGTATATTCGACGAGCTGAAGCGTGCCTTTAATGACCGATAATGACCACGGCCTTGCTTCTATTCAATGGGCCACGTGCTTTTGGGGAGAACATGTCTGACGAATTTAAGCTTCCGGATATCGGCGAAGGTCTTGCCGAAGGAGAGATCGTCAAGTGGTTAGTTGCGGTGGGAGACACCGTCAACGAAGATCAACCACTTGTCGAGGTGATGACTGACAAGGCAACAGTGGAAATCCCTTCGCCGCGCGCTGGCACGGTAACAAAACTGAACGTCGCGGAGGGTGATGTGGTCCAGATCGGCACGACGATTCTGTTGTTCAGTGATGGAGTGAATGCTGTTGCCAATGAGGTTGCGACGACGGATGTGAATGCGGCTCCCGGAGTTACCCACGATGAGCTCGAACAGGCGCGAGAACTTGCAAGGGCGGAGCGTGACGCGGCCGAAGCCTCAAGAAGTGATCTAGCGCAAGGGGAGAAAAAAACCGGAGGTGTGGCAGCACCTGCGGCTCGGCGCCTTGCCACAGAACTTGGCGTCAACATTGACAAAGTAAGCGGAAGTGGTCCCGGCGGGTTGGTGACCAAGGACGATGTCCGCAGCTTTGCTGATAGTGTCTCGCAGCCGCCGGATGTTGACCCTCCGGGCGCCACTGTAGACAGTGCTGCCCACGACGCTCCACCTTCAACCCCTGCTCCTGATCTTAGTGAAGAACGAGTGGCGTTGCGCGGGCTACGGCGTACCATTGCTGAGCGTATGTTGATTGCCAAAACGACGGCGCCGCACTACACGTATGTCGAAGAAGTGGACATGACCAAGGTGGAAACATTGCGGCGGGAGATGAAGCCCAAGGCGGCCGAGCAAGGGATTAAGCTCACCTACCTGCCGTTCATCATCCGTGCTTTGGTGCTGGCTTTGAAGGACCACCCTTATCTGAACGCCAGCCTTGACGAAGACGCTGGGGAAATTGTACTCAAACACTATTATAACGTTGGTGTTGCTACAGCTACTGATCGAGGTCTCATGGTTCCGGTAGTCAAGGGTGCAGATAGTATGGATCTTTTCGATCTCGCCTCCGAAATTACCCGACTCTCCGACGCCGCGCGCGATGGCAAAATCGCACTGGAAGATCTACAGGGAGGCACGTTCACGATCACCAGTACCGGTAACATCGGTGGCTTTCTTGCCACGCCGGTGATCAATGTTCCGGAAGTGGCGATTCTGGGAATCACCTCTATTCGTGAACGCCCTGTGGTAATCAATGGCGAGATCGTTATCCGCCACATGCTTAACCTATCTCTGTCGTGCGACCATCGGGTCGTCGATGGCGCGGTCGCTGCGTTATTCGTCCGTGATCTTGTTAAATTCCTGCAAGATCCCGGAGCCTAACCCCGCTGACTAGCTTGTACGGATGGAACTATGCCTGAAGACAAACGCGTAGACGTCGCTGTCATTGGTTCTGGACCGGGTGGATATGTAGCCGCGATTCGTGCCGCCCAGTTAGGGCTCAGTTCCCTAGTTATCGAAAAAGAATTTATCGGTGGAACTTGCCTGAATATTGGCTGCATCCCCTCTAAGGCACTGCTGGAGGCAACCCATAGGTTGTCAGCCATTCACGAGGCGAGCCAGTTTGGCATCGAGGTAAGCGACGTGTCAGTTGACTATCCACGCATGCAGGCAGAAAAGCAGAAGGTGGTTAAGATGCTGACGCGTGGTGTTGCCGGACTCCTCCGCAAGGGTGGCATCGACCTCTTGGAGGGGACTGGGCGGTTTAGAGGCCTGGGCGCGATCGAAGTCGACCTGGCTGATGGGGGTACCCAAGTTATTCGGGCAGCGAATGCGATAATAGCCACCGGGTCGGTCCCAATGGAGATCCCGGGCGTTCCGTTTGATGGAGAAACGGTCGTCTCGTCCCGTGAGGCTCTTGAGTTCAATGAGATTCCGAACCAACTTGTGGTCGTTGGGGCGGGATATATTGGTCTCGAACTAGGCAGCGTCTACTCTCGGTTGGGTAGCAGCGTAACCGTGCTTGAGATGACGGATAAGGTTCTACCAGAGATGGACGATGATCTAGGTGTTGCCGCCCACGAAATCTTTGCCAGACAGGGTATGGAGTTCCATCTTGGGGCGAAAGTTACTGGAGTGGAGATCGAAGAGAAGAAAGCGACCGTCCGTTACGAACTCGCGGGAAGTGAGAGCTATAGCACTGCGGACAAGGTCCTTGTCGCCGCGGGCCGTCAGCCCTTCGTCGATAGGCTTGGTCTGGAGACGGTCGGGCTTGAGCTTGACCAACGCGGTTTTATACCTGTCGACGCCGGTATGCGCACGGCGGTCGATGGTGTCTACGCAATTGGAGACGTTGTGCCGACAGCGATGCTCGCTCACGTTGCCATGGATGAAGGAATGGTTGCCGCTCAGTGCATTGCCGGGCAGCGCTCGGAGATGAACTACACAGCCATTCCGGCAGTGGTTTTTACTCACCCGGAGATTGCCTCGGTCGGTTTGAAGGAGAAAGAAGCGATCGACAATGGTTACACTGTTCGAACAGGGCAGTTCCCGTTCCGCGGTATCGGCCGTGCACGGGCCCGTGGCGATGTGGAGGGCTGGGTCAAGATGATCACCGATGCTGAGACTGAAAAACTCATTGGTGTTCACTGTATTGGCGCCGAGGCAGGCCACCTCATTCACGAGGCAGTTGTCGCGATGGCCTTTGGTGGTTATGCCGAGGACATCGCATTAACCGTCCACGCCCATCCGACATTGTCGGAAGCGATGAAGGAAGCGGCTCTGGCGGTTGACGGCCGGGCGTTGCACATCTAGCAAGGTGCTGTCATCGAAAACCTGTTTAACGCTCGCCTCATTGGTACCGTGGAGCGCATCGTCTACGAGCAGGACGGTACTTCATGGGCAGTTATTCGTCTGCGTCTAGATGACGGCGATGTCGCAACGGCTGTGGGTGATCTTGCTCCAGTTTTCGAGGGCGAGCGACTCCAGATCGATGGTAGTTGGGTCGACGATGCTCGTTTCGGTCGTCAGTTCCGTGCGGACAAGTCGGTATCGGTGCGACCGACGGATGAAGAGGCGGTCGAACGTTACTTGGCATCTGGTGTGGTACCCGGTATTGGACCCGAGATCGCGGCGCGGATCGTTAAGTGTTTCGGTGAGAAAACCCTTGAGGTTTTCGACGACGCTCCAGAGAAGCTCCTATCGGTCCGTGGCATCGGAAAGGTTCTTTTGCACCGCATCAAGGAGCGTTGGGGAGAACAAGCGGCTGAGCGGAGTACGCGAATTTTCCTGCAAGGTTTGGGACTTGGCCCGTTCCTAATCAATAAGATTCTCCGTGCTTGGGGTAAGGACAGCGAGGAGCGGGTACGTGAAAACCCCTACGCTCTGGCTGCCTCGGGCGAGATTCCGGGAATCGGGTTTCGACGTGCTGATGAAATTGCCCGACAGTTCCCGAAGTGGGGCGCAGAGACGGATGCACGGGCCCGTGCGGGTGTTCTCCATGTGCTTGATGACCAGGCTACCCACGGGCATTGCTTTGTGCCATATGAACGCCTTATCCGGGTTGCCTGTGAACTCCTTGGAGTTGATGACGAGGACGTTGTCCGACGCGCGGTTGGCGGGTTGTTGGATGATGGCGATCTAGTTTCTGAACTGCTAGATGACGATGAAGTTGCGGCGTTGAGCCCGAAGGGCTCCAGCGAGGCCGAGGATGCCCCGACGGCTGAAGATGGACACCGTGCCGTATACAGGAGGGCTTTTCTGGAAGCCGAAAGACGCGTTGCGCGTCGACTATTGAAGATCGCTGCGACACCGGCCGCTAATGGCAAGCTAGGAGCCTTCTCCGAAGACCGAGCCGCCAAGGCCGTCGAGTGGGTTGAAGACCAACTCGGAGTTGAACTCGGGAGCGATCAGCGAAACGCGGTGGGGGTTGCTCTGTCGCAAAAAGTGCTGCTGTTCACCGGTGGCCCGGGTACAGGCAAGACCACTCTGATTGATGCGATCGTGCGTTGCGGCCTGGCGGTAAGCGCTCGTATTGCCTTAGCGGCACCGACTGGACGTGCGGCGAAGCGCCTCTCGGAGGCCACAGGCCATGCCAGCATGACAATCCACAGACTGCTTGATTACCGCCCGCACGACGGTGGCTTTGGGCGCAGCATGGCGTCTCCGTTGGAGGCGGACATGGTGATCGTCGACGAGGCCTCAATGATCGATCTATTCCTGATGGATGCACTGGTCTCCGCAGTGCCGCCGCGGGCAGTTCTGGTTTTGGTCGGAGATGCCGACCAGTTACCACCCGTTGGGCCGGGCGCCGTCTTGAGAGATCTCCTCGCATCAGAGGCGTTACCCACGGTGCGTCTCACTGAGATCTACCGGCAGGCCCGGCGTAGCCTTATCGTCCGCAACGCCCACCGAATCAACCAGGGCGAATTGCCTGAAGGCATGGAAGGCATGGAAGGCATGGAAACATGGGACGAGGATGTCCTGCGAGATTTCTATTTCATTGGCGAGGAAGATGCCGATCGCGCCCGCGAGATTGCTTTGGCATTGGTGTCGGAGCGTATTCCGGCGCGCTTCGGACTCAACGCGATGAGCGATGTTCAAGTTGTCGCGCCGATGCATCGTGGTAAGGCGGGCGTATCACGGCTCAATTTGACGCTTCAGCAAAGACTCAATGACGTCAGTGGTGGGCGTGCCGTTGGTGATTATATGTTGCGCCCAGGAGATCGTGTAATTCAACAACGCAACGACTACGATCGGGAGGTATTCAACGGAGATGTGGGACGGGTCGCCGAAGCAGAAGCGCAAGGTTCGTTGGCCGTTTTGTTTGATGGCCGACGTGTCGAGTACGATCAGAAAGCAGCGCGTCATCTGTCCCTCGCATATGCGATATCGATACACAAAAGTCAGGGCAGCGAATATCCGGCTGTGGTTGTCCTTCTATTAACGGAGCATTACCCAATGTTGCAACGAAACCTTCTATACACAGCGCTGACCCGTGCTAAGAAGTTGGCAGTCCTGGTGGGGAGCCGACGCGCTGTGCGTCGCGCCGTTGCAAACGCCGCGCCGCTGCGCCGTTGCACCCGTTTGGCCCGGCGCTTGTCGGCGCGGCCAACGCTGCCTGGGAGCAGTTCATGACCTCTGAGTTAGCGTTGAACTACTTGACGGTTGGTGTATTTAGCGAGAATTCTTACGTTGTCGGCTGTTCCGAGAGTGGTTGTGGCGTGCTAATCGATCCAGGTGGTGATGTCCCAGAACTGCTCAGCATGGCCGCTGACATGGGGCTGAAGATCAACGAGATCTGGTTAACTCACGCTCACCTTGACCATGTGCTCGGCTTGGCCGAAGCGGTGGAGAAGACTGGTGCACCTGTTTGGCTCCATCCCGAGGATCGGTTCCTTTATGATGCAGCTCCACAGCAGGGCGAGGCTTTCGGTTTTCCGGTTGGGGTGCTTCCCAAGCCTGCTGAATTGTTCGAAGCTGGGCAGCAATTGAAACTCGGTGGCCACTCGGCTGAGGTGCTTCATGTGCCTGGTCACAGCCCCGGGCACGTCGCGTTTTGGTTCCCTGAGTCCCGACTGTTAATCGCTGGAGATGTCCTGTTTTCTGGTTCCATTGGGCGTACCGATCTTCCCGGGGGCTCCTATGAGACGCTCATGGATACGATTCAGCAGGTGGTCGTTCCTCTCGGCGACGATGTCAGGGTGTTTCCTGGGCATGGCGATCCGACAACAGTCGAGGCGGAGCGCACGTCGAACCCGTTTCTCGTGGCGGGATGACCAGATGCCGACAAATCTTTCAGGGAGCGTGCCAGAGGTTCACTTCGATGGCCTTGAAACGCTTTGGGTGCAGATTACCGGTACGCTGTGCAACCTGACCTGTACACACTGCTTTATCTCTTGCGCTCCCGACAATCACACCCTTGAATTTATGTCCCGGGAAAAGATTCGTGCCTACATCGACGAAGCTGCCACGCTTGGGGTCAATGAGATCTATTTCACCGGTGGTGAGCCATTTCTCCATCCGTGGGTCATCGAAATTCTAGACGATGCACTAGCGGTGGCACCGACCGTCGTGCTGACCAACGGTGTACTGATTACTGAGCGCACAGCCGCTCGTCTCAGTGAGATCGCTGATGCTTCGTTGTATTCACTGGAAATTCGAGTGAGCCTGGATGCACCAGGCGAGCAGGCTAACGATGCCATCCGTGGACCCGGGGTTTTTCGTAAGGCGCTGCGTGGTGTCCGTCGCCTGGAGCGAGTGGGGCTGATGCCGATTGTCACCGCCTGCGAGTTGGTAGTTGAACAGGCTCCCGACGACGTGGCGATGAGCACCGATCGTCTGATGGAAGGGCCCTTGCCGGTGGGCGTTAATCCTGAGCTCTTGCCGCCGCCACCGTCCGATGACCAGTTTTATAATCGCTTCCAGTCCTTGCTGCGCGAGGAAGGTATCAAGCGGCCGAGGCTCAAGATCCTGCCCGTGTTTAACATGGGCATGCTAGAGGGGCGCCGTGCCGACCGATTGTTAACTCAAGATATGTTGGAGGACTTCGATACCGGTAACCTTCAATGCTCCTCCGCGCGTCTAGTCGCAGAAGATGGGGTGTATGCCTGCCCGATCCTGGCAGGGGAGTCCGGTGCGAGGTTGCCGGGTAACACCCTTGCCGAGGCCAATAAGCCAATCAATTTGTATCACCCGTCGTGCACGACGTGTTATGAAACCGGGATGACATGTCGGAATTACTGAACACGACTCAACCGGCTGTCTGGAGTGACCATCCCCATCGGATGGTCAGGGCGCCCTACGCTGGTACGACGACGGCGTCCTTCGACCATGTCTACCAACGCGTAGCGCTGTTCGGAGGTATTTACAACAACTACTGGGCGCTTGAAGCGGTAATCGCCGACGCGGTCTCACGTGGTGCCGATATGCTGTTATGCCTAGGCGACATGGGAGGTTTTGGCCCGAGTCCGGAGCGGATTGTTCCTCTATTACAGCGTGCCGGGGTTCCTTCCATAGCTGGCAACTATGACCAATCGCTTGCCCAAGGACTCGAGGACTGTGGCTGCGGTTATACCGACCCGGCTGACAACTATTACGCACAAATTTCTTACGCTCACACGTTTTCCAACACACCGGTGGAACATCGCGCCTGGCTCGGATCGTTACCACAGCAGGCCCGTGTTCAGGTCGGTGAACATTCAGTTCATTGTTGCCACGGTTCGCCGCGGCGAACCAACGAGTTTTTGTGGGAGACTGCTACATCCGACGCTCTGTTAGAACGTTTCCTCCACGACTGCGATGCGGATGTGCTGGCCTTCACGCATACGGGCATCAAGTGGCAGCGGCGGTTGCGAGTTGCTGGGAGGAAGGCTCTGGCAGTCAACGTCGGCGTCATTGGAAGGCCTGAAAACGACGGGACGACGGGCGTCTGGTACACGATGATCGATGGTAACGACGGGCTCGAGGTTCAATTTATCGAGATTGAGTATGACCATGAGCTCCTGGCTGCGGAAATGGTCGCCGAGCGTTTGCCGAAGGAGTTTGTCCAGACAACTCTTACCGGATGGTGGACGACCTGCCTGGAAATTCTGCCTGCCAAGGAAAGGCTCCGGGGCCGTTATTGATCGACCATATTTGTTGTCGTCATGGGGGGGCAGACACACTCACTTATGTACATCAGCTCTAACGTGCACTATCCCGCGAGGTAGCGTTCCGCGTCGATTGCGGCCGCGCATCCATGGCCTGCGGCAGTGACCGCTTGCCGGTAGTGGTGGTCGTGTACATCACCGGCTACGAAGACACCTTCTATTGGAGTAAACGGGAAATGGCGTCCGTCCGGCGCCACATAGCCCTGTTCGTCTAGACTGATGGGCGACTCTGTAAGTATCTCAGTATTCGGGTCGTGACCGATGGCAATAAAGCAGCCGTGTACTGAGAGGCTACCTTCTTCTCCGCTCTTGTTGTTGGTAAGCCGGAGACCCTGTAACCCGTCTTCCGGATCACCCAGAAATTCGAGTACCTCTGTGTTCCAGAGAAACTCAAGTTTGTCATGGGAAAGGGCGCGGTCCTGCATAATTTTGCTGGCCCGCAGTTCGTCACGACGATGAAGCACGTAAACTTTACTGGCGAAACGGGTAAGGAAAAGGGCTTCCTCCATGGCTGTGTCTCCGCCGCCGATCACAGCGATCTCCTGGTCACGGAAGAAGGCACCATCACAGGTGGCGCAGGTTGAAACACCGTAACCGCGGAGCTCCATCTCGTTGGGTAGGCCGAGCTGTTTGGGCGAGGCCCCAGTCGCTATGATCAGAGCCTGGCACGAGTAGGTTTCATCATTTCCTGTTGTTACCTTGATTGGCTGCTTGGTGAAGTCAAGCGTTTTGGCACTCTGATAAGACAGGAATTCGGCTCCGAACCGCTCTGCTTGCGCCTTCATACGGTCTATGAGATCGGGCCCCATCACACCGTCAGGAAAACCGGGAAAGTTTTCGACGTCGGTAGTCGTGTAGAGCTGGCCGCCGAACTCAAGGCCTTCGACAACAAGGGGTTTCAGGCCGGCGCGACCTGTATAGATTGCGGCCGTTAGCCCGGCACAGCCGGAACCAAGGATAATGACATTGCGGGGATCGTCCAAAGTTTACTCCTCATAACTCCAGAACCTACAAGGATTGTACCGTCACAGTGTGGGCAAGAGAACTCACCGTTGTAACCGAGGATCGTGTATTGGTCGGTCTGACGCTATGCACTTGGTGGGTTCGGAAGTGCCTAAGTTTGGCATCCGGGTTGTACCCTAGCGGCTTCCTGCACGTTTTAGCAGTCTACCTGGCCGTGAGTCCATCATCTGGCCATCATCGATGACCAGGGTCCCATTCACAAGTAGGTAGTCGACACCCAGAGCGTACCGCATTGCGTCGGCCCCGAAATCTGCCTCATCCTCTAGTTCTTCTTCATCGAATACCACTAGATCGGCGATCATGCCGGGTGCCACAACGCCACGAGTGTGGAGGCCAAGCCGGTGTGCGGCCAATGAACTCATTCGACGTACCGCATCCTCAAGTGTTAGGACACCGTCTTCCCGAACGTACTTAGCGATCACTCGAGGGAAGGCTCCAAAAGCCCTTGGATGGGAACTCGCAGTTGTCGCCGGGTTCACCGGGGACGCATCAGTGTCAATCATGACGAAGTCTGCACGAAGAGCTTGCCATTTCTGCTCCTCGTTCATGCTCTTCGGATTCACACTAACGCCCCCAGTCTGCACGAGGTCAAAAAAAGCGTTCCAGGGGTCAGTACCGAGCACCTCCGCAGCACCAGTGATTGAGCGATTAATCACGTTCGGATCAACCACTTCCGGAGCTGCAACAATCAAAACATTATTCCAGTCCATACCAACATGGCGATACCAGTTCTCCCAATCTGAGGTGCCTTCAACCTCTGCCTTTAATCGGGTGCGCAACTTGGGATCGGAGAGTGTGGCCAGGAATGCATTGGTGCCCTCAGCATAGTGCCGAGGGTGCAGAAACGAATTGAGACCAATGCCATTACGGATGTAAGGGTAGATATCAGCCGTGACGTCCATGCCTTCTGCACGAGCAGAATCGATGAGCGCCAGGGAATCATCCATGAGAGGCCAATTGTCCTGGCCAGCGGCCTTCAGGTGGTAAATATGTACAGGAACGCCAGCACCTTCCCCAATAGCGATTGCCTCTCGGATTGCCTCCAGGACCGCATGGCTCTCGTTCCTCATGTGAGTGAAATACACGCCGCCATACTCTCCAGCGACCCTTGTTAGTTCAATAAGTTCTTCTGTGCGAGCATACACAGCAGGCGGATATATCAATGATGTAGACGTTCCGACGGCGCCATCTTCCATTGCCTGGCGGACCAGCGCCTTCATCTCCTCAAGTTGCGCAGTTGTCGGTTGAACGTCTCTCTCCCCAAGTACCACACGCCTGACCTGCGTTAGACCAACATTGTGAACTACATTGATAGGAATCCCGAAGCGTTCCATGATTGCGAAATACTCTGCATACGTGTTCCAACGGACCGTTTCACCGTCGATGATCAGAGGTGAACTCTGTGTCTCGGCACTCTGGGGTGCAGGAGACCCTCCTTCGCCGGAGAGATATGTCGTGATTCCTTGGCGTAGTTTGCTCTCTGCGCTCGGTGGATCCGTGATGAGAACGAGGCTGGATTGCCCCATCATGTCGATGAAACCAGGACTCACAATGCGATCATTGGCCTCAATGGTACGAGTAGCATCCCTTTCGCTTAGAGAGCCGACCTCAGCAATCACATCGCCTCGAATGCCTACGTCAGCTCGAAACCAGGGATTACCGGTTCCATCTATGATACGAGCACCGGTGATGAGCACATCGAACGGTACCTCTCTGTCGGATCCTGATTCGCTCCCGCCCGATGGCACACACCCAAATAAGGCGACAACTGCAACAGAGGAAACAAGGGAAACGACCATGCTATGTATAGTGCGAGACATGAGCCCTCTTTTTAGTCGCCCCAAGATCGGGGATTTGTTGAAATCGGGATCGTGTTCCAAATATGGGGAACTGGTTGCTGATTTCATCACCGTGACCCCATCATAGGGAGCCGCGTTAGAATCGCAGAGTCAACATACTGAAGGAGGATTCGATCGTGCAACCCGTAGCTTTAGTTACTGGCGGCGGCGTGCGCGTTGGCCGGGCTATTACATGGGCTCTAGCTTCCTCCGGCTACCGAATGGTGGTGAATTACCATACCTCTTCCACGGCGACCCAAATTCTCGTCGACCAAATTCGTGAAAGCGGTGGAGACTGTATCGCGGTGCAGGCCGATGTTGCCCACCGCTCACAAGTAGATCGATTGCTGGGTGCAACATTGGAGGAATACGGTGGGATTGACGTGCTGGTAAACAATGCTGCCATCTTTGACGAGCAACCTTTCCTTGAAGTCGATGACGAGCTTTGGCAGCGTACGCTCGCCGTAAACCTGACTGGCTCCTTCTATGTCGCTCAAGCAATGGCCCGCGTCATGGAACGCGGACGTGGTGGCCGTATCATCAACATCTGTGGTACAGCTGGGATCGCGCCGATCGGCTACTACACGCCATACTGTGTTGCTAAGGCTGGCGTCGATATGTTGACTCGCTGCATGGCGGAAGCGTTGGCGCCGCATATACAAGTCAATGGCATCGCACCGGGCACCGTTCTTTTTCCTGAAGGAACGACTCAGGAAGAGCAGCGTCGGGTAATCGAGCGAATTCCTGGTGGAGCGATCGGCCGACCTGAGGACATCGCCGAAGCCGTCTGCTTTCTCGCTGGGGCGCCAACCTATATGACGGGGACTATCATCGCTGTCGATGGTGGTGCTGGTCTTGGGGTAGCGTGAGGGTCAGATGAGTGCCTCCGGGATTCGGGTCGTGTTAACCGGTGCAGCGGGTTACCTGGGTACCGTGTTGGCTCGACGTTGCGTCGAGAATGAGGCAGAGGTTCTCGGGCTCGACATTCGACACCCTGGAAGCAATTGGCCTACGCAAGCCAGCTTTGCGATCCATGACGTGACTGATTCATCACTGGCAACTCGACTGAACGATTTTGCCCCAGATGTGCTCGTTCACCTCGCCTGGATTTTTGACCCTGTTCACGATCAGCAGCATGAAGCACGTGTTGATGTCGATGGGACCCGCAATGCGTTCGAGGCCGCCGCCGCCGCCGGCGTGCGCCGGATTTTCTACCCAAGCAGTACCACCTCCTACGGTATCGATGTGGATCGGTCGCGCCCATTACTCGAGTCCGATCCACCAGTTTCTAATCCGGCCTATCCCTACGGTCGATTCAAGGCCGAGGTCGAGCACTGGCTTCCCGAATTTCGCAAAGCCAACCCGAGTATTGATGTCGTTGTAGCGCGTACTTGCATCGTGATTGGAGCTCACACAAAGAACATCGTCACCCATATCACCGGGTGGCCGGTAATGTTTCGGGTGGCCGGAACGAATCCGCCGATGCAGTTCATGCATGAGACGGATGCTGCGGACATGATGTGGTGGGCGATTACCGAAGCTCCCGCTGGCACGTTTAACGCCGCCAGCTCCGGGGTTGTGTCGTACAAGGAGATCTGCAGGATGGCAGGCCGGCTGTGCATTCCGCTCCCTGCATTTTTGTTATATCCCGCCGTTGAATTCGGGTGGCGCCTTCGGCTCCTGCGCTTCCCCTCAGGATTACTTGACTACATTCGTTACCCGTGGGTGGCGGATACGGTTCGCATGACCGAAGAACTCGGTTTTCGCCCGAGATTTAGTAGTCGTGACGCGCTCCAAGCGTACCTGCAAGCGACCGGCTCTCAGCGGTACCAGGAGACACCGAAAAGGATTAGATGAGTGTTGATTCCTGGGTTAGTTTCTGTGGCTCCCTTGTTGGACAGGTGATGGAATCGGTACTCACCACCAATCGCAAGTTCGTCTTGGATCAAGTATTGCAGCCCGAGTCCGACCTGCGGCGTGAAATTGCGAGTCGTTTCGCCGGGTGGCACCTGCTCGTCTGTGTACAAGATACCCGCACCACCGAGAAACATCGGTCGCCAACGATTTGCGGTCCACGTGTAACGGAACAAAACATTGAGTCCCAACCCGAAGGCACTTGGGTCTTGATCGATCCAAGCTCTGACGCCCTCGACCACTAGCGCCACTTTTCCACGCATCCACATAGGCAACGGGCGACCTCGGTAAAGTTGTGGCTGCCAAGCCACCCGAACGATGCCCTGCGAAATTGAGGTTGGTGTGCGCGCCACATCATAGACTTTGCCGTTGCCCCAGCTAAGGAAACCACCGATCTCGAGGGTGGCAGGGTTTAACCCTGTGTCACCCGGGATGGTCTGAACCGTTTGAGGTACATGGGTGCTGACCTGCAACGTTGTTGCTTGAATGGCACCGCAAGCGGCCAAGGCAATCAGGGTTGAGGTAAACATATTGTCCTGCAGACGTCCTCGATGGTTCTTCTAACTGTTGGGCGTGATCGAGTTACTCGGATCAGTTGTTATTCTTGAACCTTCCCTCGACCGAGTTGCTGTCAAGGTCTTCTCGCCACCCTTCCTGGCGTGGGGGTTCTGTCACCAGTAGATAGGAACGGAAGACGACCCCGAGTGTGGTGATTGAAACACCCATAATTAACCACAAATGCTCGGTATAGGTGGTTTCGTTAAAGATCAGCGGAAGGCCGAACAAGGCGATCAGGTTATTCAGCCCGTGCGCCAGGATGGCAGGGTACAGTGAGTCCGATCGCCATACCAACACAGCGAGGTAGGCGCCGACGAGCCCCACTGGTAGCAAAACGATCGGGTTCAGGTGGAACAAGGCGAACAATACGGCGCTTACAATGATTGCTGAAATCCAGCCGCCGTGATGTCGCAACAGGTTTAATAACAGCCCGCGGAAAAGAAATTCTTCACAGATCGATGCGGTTACTACGGCTGCAAGAAATAACATCAATAAATCGAAATTGGTCTCGGTTGCCACGAACTGCTGTACGATTTCTTCCATCATCTGCCGGGTCGGCGAGTTTTCTGGAAGCTGGTTGGTGATGGCGAACTGTATTGCGCCGCCAGTTGCTTGCAGCGGAATTGCGGCACCCATCGCCATGTAATAGTGGATTGCCTTAGCTGGGCGCAGGGCGAACGCTTGGCGGACGGGTATCTTCATCATTTGGACAAGCCACAGCGAAAGTCCAAGAAGGCCGATAAGCTGAGCCACCACGACAGTAACGCGGGAACCCAGACCGGCCAGGGAAAGCAACCCTGATAGCGTGATGTACACCAACAGCGCCAGACCGTATATAACGAGGGCGACGCGGCGAGATGAAACCGCGGGGGGCCAGGGCATAGCTTCTCCACTGTGGAAATCAGAAGTGGCACGTTATCGTAACATCGTCTCGGACCCCATTCTTAAGACGGTTGTCTCCTCAGCCCCAGTCTAAAAGGCGATGAGCATGGAAGGAACATCAACCTCTCTAACTCCCTATGGTGCTCACCTGGGTATCGAAATCGTGGAAACTGGCGACGGAACTGCGTTATTGCGGTTGCCGCTAGCGGAGCACATTTGCAATCGTCGGGGTGTCGTCCACGGTGGTGCACTTGCGTCGTTGCTTGATTCAGCCCTTGGCGCAGCAGTGATCTCGTCGATTGGTCACGAGGAGTGGTGCGGAACCCTCCAGCTTTCGGTGCAATATAACGATCCCGCTCGTCGCGGGCCTTTGGTTGGCGTCGGACGTGTTGTGCGTCGAGGTCGCCATGTTGCCTTTGCTGAAGGCGAGGTAACCGACGGCGAGGGCCAGATTGTGGCGAGAGCCCACGGAACTTGGGTGATTTGGCCGGGGCATCCAGATGGTGAAGCTACTTCCAGTTAAGCTCCCGCGTGCTCTGACTGGAGCCGCCTATTGGTATATCAGGTAGCGCTCACGGATTTCGAGGAACTTAGCCAGATCAGCAGCCCAGGTGGCAGCTATCTGGGTTGCTGAAAGTCCGGACTGGAGTTGGTAGATGACCTCGGGGCGCCCCCACAGTCTTGGGAATTGCTCCAAACTCCAGGTTTCACCGTGAAGCTCATGGAGTGTAGTGGCCAACGTGATTGCAGTAAGGCCAGCCGCAAACGTGTCTCGGTTGGTGAGGATTATGTCAACGCCGTGGCAAAGTTCACTAGCATAAACGCTGGCCAGCGGTGTGCGGTCGTGAGGCACAAAGCGGACCCCTGGCAGGGCTGCCGCGTTGAGTACTTCCGCTAGCCGCTGCGCGTCGATCCACGGCGCGCCGAACCACTCAAACGGTTCTTCAGTGCCGCGACCCACAGACACATTGGTGGTTTCAAGGGGCCCGACGGCAGGATAAAGCGTCGCCTGGACCAGGTTGCGTATATTGGGTGAAGGGTTTGTCCACTGTAACCCGGTAGCGTCATACCAATCAGTGCGCCGCCAGCCAGCTATTTCCACAACTGTTAAATCGGCGCCGATACCGCGTTCTTGGTTGAAGTAACGGGCCAATTCACCGATCGTCATTCCATGGCGCACGGGTATTGGTGCGTAGCCGACGAACGACAGTTCAGACTCATCGAGCAACGGACCCTGAACGTAAGCTCCCGCAATTGGGTTTGGTCGATCAAGGACAACGAATGACAGACCATGGGCGGCAGCTTCTTCCATCGCGTAAGCCATTGTTGTTGCGTACGTATAAAACCGCGTACCGATGTCTTGGATGTCAAATACCAGAGCATCGAGCCCGTCTAGCATCTCACTAGTTGGTCGCCGGGCTTCTCCGTATAGGCTGTGGACTGGTAGGCCGCTCGCATTGTCGCTGCTGCTCGCGACACTGCCTTCCTCTATGCCTGAGAAACCATGTTCAGGGGAAAAAATGGCTACAAGGTCGACTGATGGTTCCGCTCGGAGCACATGAGCAGTGAGCTCCCCGCGATTGTTGCGGCCGGTCAAGTTGCTGATTAGGCCGATGCGCTTACCAGCTAACGGGGCGAAACCGCGCTCGCTCCAAACGTCGATACCGACACGCGTTCTAGAAGTCTCCTGGCTAATGAGGTCCTGGAAAGGCTGCGGAGTTGCAGAAGGGGCGGTCGCGATCGAGACAAAAACCAACGCTGCAAGTATTGAAATCGTCGCTTCACGAATCATTCTCAGGACATTTTTCCCCATGTTCGAACCATTACCAAACCCTCACACTTTCACCATGGTCTGTTAGACTGCCGTTCCCGGGGCGGAGGTGTTCACGGAGGCTCAGAAATCCGCTTAGTAGGTGGGTCGGCACATGAACCAATCCAGCACGGCGAATCTTAACCCGCGCGGTCTGTACATAGTCAGCGCGTTGATGGTGATGTTGGGTTTATTGGCGCTGTTTCCGGAAGGATCACTTCCGCCGAGCGCCCAGCCGATCAACAAGTCTGGGAATCAGGGACCACAGGCAGCTTCTCTTGTAGCGTCCCTAGATCCTCGCGAGGCGCTGCCCCCGGATGCAGCCGCATGGGTTGAGTCGACACTTGCCTCAATGACCCTTGAGCAGCGTGCTGGCCAAGTGATGATGGTTCGTGCCTTTGGCGAGTATTACGCCGCCGATGCTGCCCAACGTCATCGCCTAACAGGAATGGTCCAGTCACTTGAACTCGGTGGTGTAATTTTATTTCGTTCCGAGGCCTACGAGGCTGCGGCCTTGATTGCGGACCTGCAGCGAACAGCAACTAACTTTGGTCAGCCGCCCCTATTGGTGGCTGCTGATTTCGAATGGGGTGCCGAATTTCGGGTCGGTGGGGCAGTGCCGTACCCCACCGCGATGGCGGTTGGTGCCACGGGTAACATCAAGGCGGCCGAATGGATGGGTCGCGCCAGTGGCCGTGACGCCCGCGCTCTCGGCATCCACTGGATCTTTGCCCCGGTTGCGGACGTTAACAGCAACCCTAGAAACCCGGTCATCAATGTGCGGGCGTTCGGAGAAAACCCGGACCAGGTCGGTCGTTTCGTCGCCGCATTCATTTCTGGGGCTCAGGCTTCCGGATCGATGGCGACCGCAAAACACTTTCCAGGACACGGTGACACAGGTGTCGATTCGCACATTGACATGCCTGTCTTGCGCGTCGACAGTCAGCGGCTACAAGCTGTCGAATTGGCCCCGTTTCGTGCAGCCATCGAAGCTGGTGTTTCATCAATCATGACAGCGCATCTATCGGTGCCGGCCATTACCGCTGATGAGCAGCTACCGGCGACGTTGTCGCAGGCGGTACTTACTGACTTGTTACGGAACCAGCTCGATTTCAAGGGTTTAGTGGTAACTGACGCGATGGAAATGGGTGGCATCAATCGGCATTGGTGGAGTGGCCAAGCAGCCGTTCAAGCATTGGCTGCCGGGGCAGATATGGTGTTACTCCCTCCATTTCCTAATGCCGTGCGGGATGCGATCGTTCGTGCTGTTGAGAGTGGCGAGCTTTCGGCGGAACGTCTTGATGCGGCAGTTCGCCTTGTTCTCCAGTACAAGGCACGCCTTGGTCTCCACCTGAGTTTGGCCGAAGCATCGCTTGCTGACTTGCCTAATCGATTCGCACCCGCGTCGGATGCGTTACGTGCCGAGGAGGTGGGAGTAGCGGCGGTCACGCTGTTGCGGGATCGCAACGAGATTTTCCCGCTTGACGCACGGGATAGGCATCGTGTGTTGGTGGTTGGCATTTCCGATACCGACACCCCGGTTGACGTGACGACGTTGTCAACTTCGTTGCGGGAGAGCCTCGAGGATGTGACTAGCCGGAGCATCGACGAGCGTACCAACGGAGAGGAAGTGGCGGCTTTGATGGCTGAGGCTTCGCGTGCCAGCGTCGTGGTGATGGCGGTGCGTGCCCGGGTACGTTCGAATCAGGAAAAAATTACGCTTCCGGAAAAACAGCAGCGCTATGGCCAGATGCTCTCAAGTCTCGATGTCCCCGTGATCATGGTTGCATTAGGTAGTCCGTATGTGGTCGGTGCGTTTCCCGATGCTGGTGCGGCGGTGGCTGCGTATGGATGGTCCCAACCGTTACAGCGCGCTCTGGCGTCGGCATTTACGGGAAAGACCACTTGGGATGGCCAGTTGCCGGTAACCGTGCCGGGTGTTTATCCGCTCGGATTCGGCATCAAGAAGCCAGTCTTGGATGCTGCGCTTGAAGTACCTGGGTTGGACACCAATCCCGAGCAATCAGAATCGAGCGAAACGCTTACCCCTGAAGATCTGTCATCGGCGCGGGATTCCCTACAACAATTTGTGGAATCAGGAGGGTTTCCTGGTGCCGTTTACGCCGTTGGGCATCGTAACGTTCTGGTTGAATTGGGTTCAATCGGGGGAATGAGCTATGAGGTTGGTGCGGCGCCGATGCCGCCGGACGCGGTATTTGACCTCGCGTCGTTGACTAAGGTGATTGCAACGACGACGATAGCGATGAAAGCAGTTGAGTCTGGTCGGCTTCGTCTTGACTACCCGGTGCAGGCCTATATCCCGGAGTTCATCGGTGGCGGCAAGGAAGCGGTTACTGTTCGTGATCTGCTTTTACATGTTTCGGGGTTGCCTGCCTACATTCGCTTCTTTCTTGATTATGACCCCGAACAATTGGGACCCACGACCCGCGTCGACATCATGCGTCGCATCGAGAACACTGCTCTTGAATCCGTCGCTGGAGAACGTTACGCCTATTCGGACCTTGGCATCATTCTGCTTGGCGAGATCCTTGATCGTGCACTCGGTGAGAGCTACCAGGCATACGCAATGCGGGAGATTTTTGGACCGCTCGGCATGACGCAAACACGTTGGAATCCTCCAGAAGAGTGGCTTGAAAAGATCCCCCCGACTGAGCAGGATCCATGGCGCGGTCGTATGGTGCACGGTGAGGTTCACGACGAAAATGCTGCCGCGATGGGTGGTGTTTCATCACATGCTGGGTTGTTTTCTACTGCTAGTGATCTGGCGGTCTTTTCCCAGATGTTGCTCAACGGTGGTACCTATGATCATGTCCGGGTGCTGCGGCGATCGACCATTGACCGCTGGACGCGCAGGCAGAATAGGCCAGAGGGAAGCAGTCGCGCCGTCGGTTGGGATACCGCCCATCCCAGCCAGAGCTGGACGATGTTTTCCGAGGAGGCCTTTGGGCACACTGGATTCACTGGCACATCAGTGTGGATCGACCCAGACCGTGATCTCTTCGTGGTCTTACTGACCAACCGTGTACACCCGACGCGCGAAAATACGCAGATCCAGGAGGCCCGGATCGCATTTCACCGTGCCATTGTCGAGGCCGTCGATCGGCTCAGGTGAGTGGCGAGAGGTGGTGCCGACATGGGCTGGCTACCCACAGCAGGGTTTCTTCTAGCTTCGCAAGCTGTCGAGGGTAAGGCGTCGTGACCCCAATTACTGTCAACGCTCTAATTGTCGTAGCCTACTTTGGCCTGACGCTGTGGATTGGACGTCGATTCTCTGGCCCCCAAAGCTCACTTGACGACTACATGCTAGCCGGGCGGAACATGCCGTGGTGGACGGCAGCGTTCTCGATAGTCGCTACCGAAACCTCGACACTAACTTTCATAGGTCTTCCAGGGATCGCTTACGGCGGCAACTTGACTTTTTTGCAGGTTGCCATGGGTTACGTACTAGGACGTTTCTTCGTTGCCCTGGTTCTCGTGCAAACCTATTTCAACGGTCGCTTCAGCACTGCCTACCAAGTGCTCGCCTTGCGTTTTGGAAGCACCGCCCAGACAACAGCGGCGCTGGTGTTCGTTGTCAACCGAGTGATGGCGGACGGGGTACGTTTGTTTGCCACCGCACTGGTACTTATCGAATTGTTACCTCTGGGTGTACCAGCGGTTGCAAGGTTGCCGGTTTCGATTGGCCTAATCATCGGGGTAACCCTCTACTACACGGTTCGTGGGGGGCTGCGTGCTGTGATCTGGAACGACTTCGTGCAGCAGATCATCTATGTGGGTGGGGCCGCTCTGGCGGGGTGGATATTGTTGAACCGTATTCCCGGAGGCTGGAAGAACGTGACGGTTGGACTTGTCGAAGCTGGCAAGCTCCAGTGGCTCGACCTTAGCTTCGATTTCAGCGTGGAGTTTTTTGCCGTGCCATATACGTTTCTGGGAGGAATCATTGGTGGGGCTGTTCTAACGGCCGCGACCCACGGAACCGACCAGATGTTCGTTCAGCGTCTGTTGGCAACTGGCTCCCCGAAGCGTGCCAAACAGGCTGTCATAGCTAGCGGCATCCTAGTGTTTGCTCAAGTCCTTTTATTCTTATCGATCGGTTCCTTGTTGTACGCGTTCTATGAAGCTGTCCCGCCCGCCGTTCCGTTTGCCAGTAATGACAACGTATTCCCCCGTTTTATTGCCGAAGAACTACCACTGGGTCTCGGTGGTTTGGTGATCGCTGCTGTTTTCGCTGCGGCTATGTCAACTCTTTCGTCATCGCTCAGCTCGTTGGCGTCAGCAAGCACGATCGACCTATGGCGTCGTTGGGTAGGCGCTAGACCGCAAGATGAGGCCCACGACGATGATGACGAACACGCGATGCAAGACGCGTTGACAATGTCTCATCGATTCACGGTCGCATGGGCGGTTGGCCTCGCTCTGGTTGCCTTCGTAGCCCAAGCTTGGGGTTCAGTGCTGGAGGCCGGCCTGACGATCACGTCAGTTACCTTCGGCGCGGTTCTTGGAATCTTTCTCGTCGGACGGGTCGGCTGGCGTTTGAGTGGATACCAGGCGTCAATTGCCATGTTTGTCGGTATCGGTGTGCTTTTGTGCGTCCACGTTCAGGGAAGTATCGCCTGGACGTGGTACACGCTGCTTGGCGCTCTGGTGACGATCGCTTGCGCCGGCCTTTTTTCGCTGTTGAACGGCCGACCGCACATCACTGTTGACAGTGTTTGAGGCGAGCAGTGCGGATTATCGTATAAGTGATGCTTGTGAGATCAGCTGAGGAGCGTCACTGTTCGAAAGTTATCTCGAGGGTCACCGGGCGGTACCGAAGGCCACTGCCGGGAATCGTGACGTCGATCGTTGCAATGCCGGCGTCTGGTTGAGTGGGGTATACGTCCGGTAGGCCTGTTACCTGGCTCACCCTCCATGGGGTGGCCAGCCTAAGCGTATACGTGCGCCCGGGCACTCCTTCGATTTGGATGGCCATCACGCCGCCGAGGTACCGAGTTCGGATTACTCGGAGACGACTAGAAGATGCTCCCTGCTGTAGGTACGAACGAGCCTCGGTTAGCCGGTCGGGGATTGGTGAGATCAGACGCGGGAAGGGCTCGTGGATAAACGTGACTGTCGAAAGATCGGCTGTGGGCCTGATAACGACAGTTGCTAGCCGGTCGGGTGGATGTTGCTCGATGATGGGTTCTTCGATGATCTCGGCGCCAATAACGTTAGCGTCGAGAGAGATGTCGACGTCGATCGGGACGTGAGTGCTCAACCGTAATTCTGTGTTGCGGTTGCCTCGCCAGCGGTCAACTTGAAATTGAATCCGATCCGCAGTCTTCCGCACTTGTAGACGGAACTCCCTATCGCCGACCCGGACTCGGTCGACATTTACCCTGCTCCAGTTGACTGGCAGGTGAGGGCTGATGCTCACTGAGTTGTTTAGGGCATCGGGGCGTATACCGAGCATCCCCCAGACCACTGGCAAAACGGTCATTGCCTGTGAAGCGGCGGCGTGGGCAACGCCGCGCTGCGGTGCCAATATGTTCTCATCGAATGCTGCGCTAGCGTAGCCGGGGTTAGCCTGCTCAAGCAGAAGCAGATTGGTGTAGGTATGTGCAAAGCCTGAATCCGGGCGATGGTTTCCGTATTCAGCAAGAGCGGCCCAGCCAGTGAATACTGGGCTCACCAATCCAGCGGCAACCGTTGGCAGGCCTGTGGGTGGTGGCTTGGGAATAAGGACAGTCTCATCGACGGATACCTCGGGGGGTGGTGCGTGAGACAATAAACCAACACCCCAGTCCCGAGAGAACTCGGAGCTAGAAAACGAGTCAAGTGCCGGGATCGCGAAGCCGGGATCAAGTAGTCCGAAAATCATTGGCACCGCGGGTAACACGGTACGCTCGCCAACGAAAGATCCATCAACCCTCTTAGCAAAGCTAAAACGCCGCTCGGCAGGGTTCCAGAATTCGTCGTTAAGGATTACTCGGACGCGAGCCGAAGCTTCACGAGCACGGGCAGCATCGTCGCTCTCTCCTAAGAATTCGGCTAGCCGTGCGGTTGCGTCGAGGGCGGCGCCCCAGAGGCCAGCGAGATGGATCGTCGTCTGCACCACGTTGTCACTGCTCCAGCGGTCGAGTTCGCTGAGGCTGTTGACCAGCCCATCTTTTTCGGAATCGATGCCGTAAAGGAATGCAACTGCATGTTGTGCTGACGGCCAGAGTTCTTCCAGGAGGGTCTCGTCACCCCAGGTACGAACATGATTCTCAAGGGCGATCAAAAACAGTGCAGTATCCGAAATCCGGTTTGCGATAACCTGATGAGTTGCGTTGATCGAGGTTGGTATCCGACCATCGATGCCTTGGTACTGTGCCGCAAGCCGCAACGTCTCGGTGGCAGGTGCCTGATCCCCGTAGGCATCAGCGGCCATCGCAGCCCATAGAGTACCGATACCAAAGGCGTTCGGCGTTGCTACCCAAGCGTCCGCTGGTTCCAGGGATCCGAAACCTGAGATCATCCCGTCGCCGACGTCGGGCAACTTTGTTCGTAACGACTCGATGCCAATCTTTGCCCACTCGAAGGTCTTCTGAAAACCATTTCCTGGAACCTGCAAGCTCATTGTCCTTCGGCCGAGAAAGTCACGATAGTAGTCAGCATTCTCTACCCAGGCGCGCCCTGGCGCTGCGATTAACTCTTCAAAGGCAGCATCTACGTTTAAGTCACTCTCGGGCCCACCGACAAAGACGATTGGAAGCAACGAAGAGCTGTTGGGCTTGGTTTCGACGCGGACCTGCAAGGCGACGTTGGAGGCATCTGGCGACGCAGGACCGGTTCCTCCCACTCCTTCTTCGGAAGGTCGAAAAGGGGCAAGAAGGCCCACTTCGTTGAGATGTTTATCGGGTTGAAAACCTAGGATGTGGGTCGGGGTTTCACGGCCAAACCCCGCCTTGACAGCGAACCCGGTCTTGTCTCGCCACACTACGGCCTGCGCACCAGCATCCCAGCCGATCTGTGTGTTATCGACTTTAGTGTTTGTTTGTGCCGAACCTGTTGTATGTTGTGCTTCCCATGTTGCGATGATCTCAACGGCTGCTGGGCTACGTATAACCAATAGGCCGACGAGCGCCGTGTACCGCCGGTCGACTGTGAGATATAAACGTACGTTGAGTTCGCCGTCGTTGTAGAACAGCTCAGAGCCCTCGGGACGAACAGTGAACGTACGGTCGCCGGACTCGGGATCGTCGAGCCACGTTACGCCGCGATCGGGCCGCACGATGCCGAAACGGAGCTGGCGCAACAGCAGCAGGGGATGGACCCGGAAAGTATCGACGTGGCCCAACTGTGACCCGATAGCGACAGCCTTCGGCGTTGACAGCGTGAACGGCATTTCTGCATCCGGGTATCGCGGGATCTCCGGGCCTGATGGTCGAGCTTCCACCATATTGAGCACTATTTCGGTATCAGCGACTGGTGGCAGGGACGTAGATGGAATCGGTACAGCCTCGAAGACCGGCGCATCGTAATCCCCATAGAAAGCGTCCGGAGTTGTTGCATTGCCTGTGTCCGTTACTGGCACAGCGACTCCCGGCCCGGAAGAATTGGACCCGGCACGTGTTCCTAGATAGCGGAGCGCATCATCTGCTAGGCGCTCAAGCTGTGGTCGATTGTGGTTATCACTGTCGGAGAAATAGAAATGTGCTCCAAGCGTCAGTACACTGCCGCCGCCGCCAAAAAACGTAGATGGATACTCAATTCCTACCTTGGGTGGTGTCTCCATAGCTCGTTCAGTTTTGTGCACCGCCCAGACCTGACCGGTTGCCGGCCATCGATCGCCCGTGTATGCGACCGCCGGGCGGGGAGGAAAGGAATTGTTCGCCGACGTAAAGAGCACACCCCAGAACGGATCGAGTAGAGTATGGTCGCGACGCGATTGGAGGCCACCGAGTTCCGATTCCGACGCAAAGAACGCATTCATCGACACGGTATCGGGTGGGGCAGGCTCGATTTCGAGAGGGACAACGTACGAAGCTGCTATCAGACTGAATAGAGCGGTGCCGCCAGCCCTCAGGTGATTACGCACGGCCTGCAGGTTGCCGGGGCGAACTGCAACCGACGGAAGTGTTTCCTCTGCGGCGTAGTGCCACCAGAGGACCGCGTTTTGCGGCAACTTAGCGCCCGGGAGGTCAATCATCTGGACCTGTTGAACATCGAAGTTTTCGTTGTTCCGCAACCAGGACCAGGCTGCGGCTTCTTCCGGTGGCAGGGCGGCCAGTGGTGAGTTGGTGAGAAATACAACAGATGGCAGCGCAGGATAACCGGGTATTCTGGTGCCATCCGGAATCTCGATGAGGCTTTCGCCACAGGCAGTGGTAAACAGAACCGAAATCAGCAGTAGTGTCGAAAAGCGCCAGGACATTAGCGTATCGGTGCAGCGACCACCTCAATCGGCAATCGAACGATCTTGTGCTCGTCAACAGGCGGATCTGTTATAACGAGCTGCACGAAATACCGTCCCGGTGGCATTCCTGCAGGTAGAGGAACCATCCCACGATGGACGCCCCCCGCGGTGGGGCGCATGGCAAGGGGAAAAAGGCGGGCCCCCTGCTTCCCCTGATCTGGACCGGTAGTTTCAAGAAACACCTGGCCCGATAGGATCGGCCGCTGTCCGCCGTATACCTCGACTAAGGCGACAACGTTGTCGCCGGGTACATAACGGCCGAGGACAACGGGATGTACCCGGCCAGCATCGTCAACGGTGACGAGCAGTGGATCACTGATCCCCCATTCGTCTTCGTCGGTATATGGCGGGACCTCTATCTCAACTGATGTCGCTCCGACCCGACCGGTGACGTTATCAACGACGGCGACGTTGAAAGTGTAGGTGGCTGGCCCGAGAGTCCACTCATGCTGGTAGGCGAGATAGCCTATTAGCCTCGGCGTGACTGGTTTGTCGTTTACGGCCTCAAAACGGCCCTCGTCGGTCGAACGCGCAATCAGCTGCTCGTGAGCCTCATCGATTTGTTGTGTGCCTTCAAGTGCTATCGAGTGGATGTCCAGAGAAATACGGCGCTCGCCGTTAGGAGTTAGCATCATGCCGATCTCGGAACCTTCAACTGCAACGGCAAGCAAAACGTTCGGGCTTCCATCCACCCGCCGTGAGCTAAACGCCTGGGCCGTGACCGGAAGGTCGGTCACAGTGCCAGGAAGAGCCAGTCCTGCCGCGATCAATCTCCGGACCCTGTCCTCGGGGGCATGATCCGTGTAGCCACCTCGAGCTCGCACAGTGGTGTCTTTGCGAGATACTTCGACGTGGATCTCGTGGTAGTCACCGTCGCTATCGAGAGAGGGTGGCTCATAAGTGAGCAGGTAAAAGCGGCTAGTATCGGTTTCAATATCCTCGAGGACCGATTCAATATCGGTTGCTTGGATGAACGCTTTACCTCCAGTCTCGTCTGACGCGATGCGCATTGAATCACGCAACCCGTCTAGAGACTGTTCTACCGCAGGGGTGCTTAAAAGAGCCGCCCCCTGGCCGAGTTGGGAGTCGACACCGATCCTGCGAGTCTCGTGCAACAAGGAGGGATCAACCGAGTATATGCTGACATTCGAGTCGTTGGCGGCCCGGTGCAAGGTTTCTTGGGCAGCCTTGATCTGTGGATCAGGTGACACAATGTCAAAGCGAGCCCCGGCCATTCCCTCACTATCGGGGTTTACGTCCTGCGCGAAAATTGCGGTGTAGGGCCCACCCTGCATAAGTTTGATGCCTGTCGAGACCCATACCACTGCCGTGCGCCCGGGACGCGCCCAGAGGGCATCGGCAAAGCTGGTCAAGAGTTGGTACGTGGCCATCGTCCGATTACGCTCCTCAGCTTCGAACGTACGTGCCTTGGCAATGGCGAGCTGTCGCATTGACTCACGAGCTGAGACCGTATTCGTTAGGTCTTCAGCGATCTCGTACATACGCTGGTTTATCGACGTTCCGAAAAACGGAGCCTCGCGCACTGCTGCCGCAGCTGAGTGCATTGTTTCGACGTCGTAGCCGAGCGGCGCCAGCTCTTGGAGCCGGCCGACGTTGTCTACGAGATAGGCGGCACGCGGGATCTGGGGATTGTCGGTTTGACTCAGCAAGTTTCTCCAGGCGTCGCCAAAACGTGCCCTCGCTTGTGGGCTTAGGCTCGGACCGTCAATGAGAAAAATGATGCTTCCTAACTCGCTCACCGCTGAAGGAGAGACTTGGTCTGTCGTACTGTCAGTTGCTTGAGCAGCTGTCAGCGTGGTTTCACGAACGCGGGAGATGGCTCCATCGGAAACGACTCTCTCCATTTCATGTTCATCGAACAGCGGGTGGACCCGCCCTGCGGGAAGATCAACAAGCTGGAGGTTGAGGATCTTCTGTTTCTTTCCGTCTTCCAGGAGGGTGAACTCGTCCGGGCCTATGTCGGAGACGAAGTTGCCGTCGCGATCCGTGACGATTACGTCGACTCGCACCCGCGAGACCATGGCATCGAACATCTGTGGTTGCGAGCTCTGGGGGGTTTGAGTGGCATTCTTTAGCACACGGGTGCGGCGCCCCCTCTGGTCGGCGACTGATGCTACCGGTAACGTGAGTGCCCCGAGAACGACACTCATGCATAAGATCCGGCCTGGAATGCGAACGTGTTTCATTCTTCAAGAAACCGGGTAGGGACGGCACGAAGCCAAGCGAAAACAGCCCTAGAATAGCGACTTGGATAGAAATTCTAACACCGGATGGGTCGCAGGCGTGAGGGGCAAGTGTCACCCTGTCGAGAGATTCGAGTTGCATATTACTTATGAGTAGACCCTAATTTCGATAACAACCCCAAAGAAGAACCGTTGAGCGATTTACCCACCATGGCTGAACGTAATCGGACTCGCGCCGTCGCTATCGGTTCGGTGACCGTGGGTGCTGGCAGCGCCATCGTTGTCCAGTCGATGTGCGCAACACACACGCAAGACGTAGATGCCACAGTTGAGCAGGTAAATGCTCTCCATCAGGCTGGGGCTGGAGTTGTTCGCTTAGCAGTCGATTCAAAGAAAGACGCCAAAGCTGTTGCTGAGATTGCCCAGCGTACCCCAGCGAATATCTGCATTGACCTGCAAGAGAACTACCGCCTCGCAACCGAGGTTGCCCCGTTTGTCGCTAAGCTACGCTACAACCCCGGCCATCTTTACCATCATGAAAAGTCCAAGAGTCCTGCCGAGAAGGCACGCTTTATCGCCGACATCGCTGGTGAGAACGACTGCGCGGTTCGCATCGGTATCAATTGTGGCTCAGTCGATCCGGAGCTCGCCGAGAAGTTTGGCGAAGATTCGGTCGGTGCCATGGTGGTGTCCGCTGTCCAGCACTGTTGTTACCTGGACGTTGTTGGCTTCAGCAGATACATCGTTTCCCTGAAGGATTCAGACCCCAAGAAGGTCATCGAAGGTAACGAGCGCTTCGCTGCCGAGCGACCCGACGTGCCTTTGCATCTCGGTGTTACCGAGGCAGGTTTACTTCCGGACGGCGCTATAAAAACACGGATTGCTTTTGAGCAACTTCTCACCCAGGGAATTGGCGATACGATTCGCGTTTCGCTGACGCTCCCTAACTCGCGAAAGCCCGAGGAGGTACGGATAGGCCAAGAGATTCTTGATGACATCAGCGCCGGCCGTTTTCGCTCAGTTCCCAACTTTGGCGACGATACGCTTAACATCATCTCCTGCCCGTCGTGTTCAAGGGTCGAGAACGAAGACTTTGTAGAGCTTGCTGAACAGGTAAGAGAGGTAACGCGCTACGCTGCGCAGCACGCCGTTACGATTGCAGTAATGGGATGTCGAGTGAATGGTCCAGGCGAGACTGACGATGCCGACCTTGGTCTCTGGTGCGGGCCAACGCATGTCAATATGAAGCGCGGCCCAGAAACCGTGGGCGCCTTCACATATGATGAGGTCCTGCTGCGCTTGCGGGATGAGCTCGACGACTTGATCGCAAAACGAAGCTGAACTGCTTACTTGCTAGCGTCCGCCGCCAGTACCGGCGTCGCCAAGCTGTACGCCGTAAGCTTGCAGGAGTGTTCCCTTGTTCAGCTCTAGCTGGGCAATGCCGTTCTGCAGTTGAATGATTGCCTGTAGCTCGGAAAGTTGCGCATTTGCGAAATCGTTCTGAAACGTAAGCACATTGAAGTTTGTGCTCGTCCCTACCTCAAACTTGCGCTGTTCGGCCTCCAGTTGGCGCTGCGAGAGTTCCCGGCTTAGCGTTGAAGTGGCGACTTGTCGCACCAGATTCTCTACGTTCCGCACTTGCTGGCGTACGACGTAGCGGAGTTGTTGTTGTCGTTGGGCATACGTCGTCATTTGCTGGCGCTGATTGATTTGGCTGGTTGCCACGCTTGCTTTGGCTGAGTAATTGTGTAGCGGCATACTCAAAGTCGCGCTGACGGACCAAGTGTTGAAATCACCTGAGAAAATCTGCCCGAGGGCGGTTCCGATGCCGGTCTGGATCGTCTCGATTTCGCCACCCCCATAGGCATTAAGCAGGCGGGTCCCGGCACGGCCCTGCATGTTGAAACTGGCGTTAAGGCTCAGGTTAGGTAGGAGCTGGTTCCTGGCGCGGGCTAGATTGAGCTCTGCACTGCGCAGACTTAGGCGCTGCTGCGCCAATGAGGGGTCATTTTCTAGCGCGATACGAACAGCCTCTTCAACGTCGATCGGAGCGATATTCTCTTCGGGTTCCTCGGTCGGAACGAGATTGTAGGCGAACGGATCATCGACGATGACATCGAAATTCAACAGCTCCTTTAATTGGTCCTGGGCGTTCTCGAGTGCGTTTAACGCCTGGATTAGGCTGAGTTCAGCGCTCGCAGCGGATGTTTGAGCCTGTACAGTTTCAATGGGTGCGAGAGTGCCGATTTCGACCTGGATCTGGTTGCGGGCGTACTGCTGTTGGGCTTCATCAAGTGCGTTTTGACGCACAGTCACTGTTTCCGATTGAGCTCGCAAATTCCAATAAGCCTGGATGGTTTGAAACAGAATGTTTTGCACCTGACTGCGGAAACTCTCTAGGCTTGAGTCATAGCTGTTCATCGCGACTTTGATACTGGTCCGGTTGACGTCTCCCCGGTTCCGCAACAGCGGCTGGCTAATACTGCCGTTGAACCTTGCGCTTAGTGTGGGATTGAACGTCTGAAGCTCATTATCAGTCGAGTTCCTCGACTGGTTCCATCCGAGGCTGTAGTTCGTACCCCACTGGAGGTTCTCCGACCAAGTGAAACCACCACTGAGGTTTTGCGAGGTGACGATGTCACCACCCTGG
>Ga0209752_1000157_pt1 | contig 32499 bp, 25 predicted proteins | sample METZYME_3_250m_FD_187548 | JGI IMG/M metagenome (GOLD analysis project Ga0209752, IMG submission 187548) | Marine microbial communities from oxygen minimum zone in mesopelagic equatorial Pacific - METZYME_3_250m (SPAdes) (version 2) | ecosystem: Environmental > Aquatic > Marine > Oceanic...
CGGCCTGGGACCACGACCACGTCATGATCGGTGGCTCGGACGCCGGTGCCCACCTCGACCGCATGGCCGGCGCCAGTTACACCACCCAGTGGCTGGCCGATTGCCTTCGGGGTCGGCAACTGGCCTCGGTGGAAGCCGCAGTGGCCCACATGACCGACGTGCCGGCCCGCTTTTTCGGGCTCCGCGAAAGGGGCCGGATTGTGGAGGGATGGCACGCCGACCTGGTGGTTTTTGACCCAAGGGCCGTCGGAGCCGGTGAGTTCCACCTGCGAAACGACCTGCCGGGCGACAGCTCGCGTCTCTACGCCGAGGCCCACGGGGTCGACCGGGTCTACGTCAACGGCACCTGCACCGTGGAGGCGTCCACGCCGACGGGGTCGCTGCCCGGACGGGTTCTGCGCTCTGGGATCGACACCGAGACAGTGCCCATCCCGGCCGACGCCTAGACCTGCCCGATCAGCGCTCGGGAGGCGCCGGGACGGAAACCCCGGCCGGAACCTGGGCGTAGTGGTCGTGCCGAATCGTGAACCGGCCCCGACCTCCCGTGATGGAGCGCAGGTCGATCGAGTAGCGCATCATCTCGGCCTCAGGGACCATGGCGCTGATCACCTGGTCGCCCCACATGTCCATGTCCGAGCCCTGCACCGTCGCCCGACGCGACGACAGGTCACCCATGACGTCTCCCAGGCAGTCCGACGGGATGGTCACCTCGACGGCTGAAACGGGCTCCAGCACCACCGGACGGGCCCCGCCTAGCGCCTCTTGGAAGGCCAGGCGGCCAGCCATCTTGAAGCTCATCTCGGAGGAATCGACGGCGTGGTGCTTGCCGTCGAACACGGCGGCCCGTATGTCGACCACCGGGTAACCCGAGGAGCCCCCGTGGGCCATGGCGTCGACGATGCCAGCTTCTACGGCGGGGATGAACTGCCGCGGGATCACTCCGCCCCTCACCTCGTCGGCGAACTCAAAACCCGACCCGGCGGACAGTGGCTCGATCCGGATCGCCGCGATGCCGAACTGCCCGTGGCCGCCGCTCTGCTTCTTGTACTTGCCTTCGGCACTGAAGGTGCCGGTGATGGTCTCCCGGTAAGCCACCCGGGCGTCCTCTTTGTCGACCTGGACGCCGAACTTACGTTCCAGACGGGCCACCACGTTGCGCAGGTGGGTCTCTCCCAACCCGCCCAGCAGCGTCTGACGAGTCTCGTCGTTGCGGGTGACCGTCAGCACCGGGTCCTCCTCGACCAGGCGGTGGAGGGCGTTAGCCAACTTGTCCTCGTCGTTGCGGTTCCTCGCCGAGACGGCCACCGACAGCACGGGCGACGGGAAGCCGATGGGGGGCGCGGCGGCGCGGCCCCCGGCTGAGAGCGTGTCACCGGTCAGGGTCCCGTGGAGCTTGGCCACCGCTCCGATGTCGCCGGCCGGCAGCGCGTCCACATTGAGCGACTCGCCGCCCTGCAGGGTCATCACGTTCCGGAACCGCTCGTTGTCGCCAGTCCGACCATTGGACAGGTGGAGGTCGCGGGTCACCGTGCCGGTCAACACCCGGAAGTAGGAAACGTGGCCCAGGTAGGGGTCGACTGCGGTCTTGAAGACCTGGACCAGGGTGTCGGCCGACGGGTCGGGGGCCACCTCGACCTCTGTCCCGCCCACAGTCACCGGGACGGCGGGCCGATCCATCGGCGACGGCCCGACCTCAACGATGTAGTTGCAGAGGCGGTCCACAGCGATGGGGATGGTGGCTGACCCGCAGACCACGGGAAACACCGTGCCGTCGGCCACGCCCCGCCCCAGCACCTTCTCCAACTCCTCGAAAGACGGGACGTCGCCGTCCAGGAACCGCTCCAGCAGGTCGTCGTCCGCCACCACGATGTTCTCGACCAGTGAATCGTGGACCTGATGCTCGCGTTCCTCCATCTCCTCCGGGATCTCGCCCAACTCGGCATGACCGCTGTCGTAGATCCAGGCCGTATCGGTGAGGAGGTCAGCGATGCCGTGAAACGACTCGGCCTCGCCGATCGGGATCTCTAGGGGGGCGACGCCGGCCCCGAAGGCGTCCTGCAACTCGGCGAGGACCCGTTCGAAGCTCGTGTACTCCCGGTCCAGCTTGTTCACAAATACCAGGCGCGGCAATCGGCGGACAGAAGCCTGACGCCACAGGTCCACCGTGGCGTGGTCGAGGCCGCTAGAGGCGTCCACTACGAAGACGGCCAGGTCGGCGGCCGCCATGGCACCCACCGCCTCGCCGGCGAAGTCGAACGTTCCGGGCGTATCCAGGAGGTTGACCTTGTGGTCATGCCATTCCAAGGTGGCCAGCGCAGTGGTCAGTGAGTGCCCGGCCTCCTTCTCCTCCGGCTCGTGGTCGCAGACGGTCGACCCGTCCTCCACCCGTCCCACCCGCTTGAGGGCTCCAGCCCGGTAGAGCATCGCCTCAGCCAAAGATGTCTTGCCTGACCCGGGCGGCCCAACCAGGGCCACGTTGCGGATCCGGTCCGGCGCGAAAGCCTTCACGACACACCTCCTCCGCCGCCGGGTAGCTCGGTGGCTCGCCGTCGGCTCCGTCCTACGTGGGTCCGTGACGGTACCCGCCGACCGCATGCACCGCCAGAGACGGGGTCCTGACCCGGGTAAACGACTTGTAGGGCCACCCCCGGTTCACCCAGATCTCACTGTCCCACTCCGAACGTTCACCGGTGGCTGACCTGGAAACTGGGCCGCTGGAGGCTGAGCCGGTCAGCTTGGCCTGACCGGGCTCCGGGACCGGTCCGGTCGTCGACCCAGCGGTTCGTAGACTCGCCAGCCATGGAGGTCCCCGGGCGCCGGAACATCCCGCGGCCGCGGTGGCCGGCCCTCCCGTGGACCGAAGCGGCCTCGCTGCTCGTACCGGCCATCGCCGTAGCGATCCCGCTGGCCCGAATGTTCGGAACTGGCGCCACCTCCATGGAGGAGGCCAACGCCCTGGTGGTGGGAGCAGGAATCCTTGACGGTCGCCTCCCTCACGCCGACGTCGAGTACCTCTACGCCCCGGGTACGGCGTGGACGGTAGCCAGCGCCTTCTGGCTGCTGGGCACGTCGGTGGCCGTGGAGCGGGTAGTCGGCCTGGCCTACCGACTCGCGTTCCTATGGGGTATCCACCGGCTGTGCCGCCACTGGGGCCGGGGGACAGCGACCTGTGCCACGTTGGCCTCATGGGCAGTCATCGTCCCGTTTGGGCTGGTGGCCTACCCGTGGATCGCCGGCTTGGGCCTGCTGATCGCCGGTACGGCCCTAGTTCTTGAGGGCGACGACGGACGACGGGCCTCCGTGGGAGCCGCGCTGTGCGGCCTGGCCGCCTTCCACCAGGTGGTCCTGATTCCGGCGGCCTTAGTGGTCGTCGTCCCGGCCTTCTTAGCCGCCGACCCCGAGCGGAGAGCCCGGCTGGGGACGGGAGCCGTAGCCGGCCTCTCGCCGTTCTTGCTCCACCTCGTACTGGTCGGGCCCCGGGCCATGTTCGAGGGCATGGTGATCGATCCAGTGTTTCGCCTCCGGGCCGGACGACAGCTCCCCCTGCCCCCCGACCCGTCGGACAGCGGCGACTTTTTCGCCCGGTTGGACGACCTGGTCCGCGGGCCGGAAAGCCTGCCCGGGCTGGACCGGCCAGCCCAGATAGCGGCGTTGTTCTGGCTACTTATGGTCGGAACCCTGGTGCTAGTCGTGGTGGCCCGGCGATGGCGGGGGTCAGGTAGGACCCGGATAGGCGTTCTAGTGGCCCTGTCGGTGGCACTGCTGCCCATGGCACTACAACGCCCCAGCCCCAACCACCTCAAATTCGTGGGCACGTTCACCGTAGCCATCGCCGTGGTAGCCCTAGCCGTTCCCATGGGACGACGGCTAGGCGGCCGGACCCGGGTCCTGGCACCACCGATAGCCCTGGTGGTGGTGCTCGGTGGGCTGGTCGCCGTGGCCCCCCACCACATCGGCCGGTTCACCGCTCAGGCCTTCACCGACCGGCCCTTTGACGGGGCCACGACCACCGTGGTCCACGACGGACGGATCCTGCCCCTGGGCAGGGCCACAGCCGACGTGGCTACCGAGGTGGACACTGTGGTGTCGATGGCAGATGCCCTAACCCGACCCGGCGACCGGGTCTTCGTGGGCCCGGCGGACCTGTCGCGCACCAACTACGGCGACACCTTCCTCTACTTCCTGCTCCCCGACCTGGTCCCGGCCAGCCGCCACCTGGAGATGAACCCAGGGTTGGCCAACCGTCATGGCGGCGGGTTGGCCGCCTCACTGGCCTCAGCCGACCTGCTGGTTCTCACCGACCGGTTCGACGGCTGGGCGGAGCCCAACAACTCCACCAGACCCGGCGACCCCACCCCGGGCGCCATTGTGGACGAGCGGTTCTGCGACGTGGGCGGAACCCGCACCTGGCGCCTACTAACACCGTGTCAGTGACGACAACCGCGGCCATCGGTCGGCACGACGGCTCCCGGTAGGTTCCGACACCATGGCCGACCAGGCGCGCCCCCGCTTCTCCTACATTCCCGGCCTCGACGGCATCCGGGGGATCTGGGTGGTCGTCGGCCCGCTGCTGTACCACGCGGCTACCGACACAGTCTCCGGCGGGATCCTAGGCATTGACCTGTTCTTCACCCTGTCCAGCTTCCTGATCATTTCCATCGCCCTGAACGAGTTCGAGGCCACAGGGCGGATCGACCTGAAGGCCTATGCGGGACGCCGGGCCCGGCGCCTCCTGCCCGCCCTGTTCCTGGCCCTGGGAATGCTGACCCTGTACCTGGTGCTGGTGGTCCCGCCCAGCGAGATAGCCCGCTGGACCGGCGCGATCTTCTCGACCCTCACCTACAGCGCCAACTGGTACGAGATCTTCTCCGACACCTCCTACTTCGAGGACTTCCACCACTCGCCGCTCCGCCACGTCTGGTCGTTCTCGATCGAGGAGCAGTTCTACATCTTCGCCCCGCTCTACCTGATTGCTGTGCTGACCCTTTTCCGGAGACGGGCCAACCTGGCCCTGCTGGTCACCATGGTGGCCGGCACCATCCTCTCTACATGGTGGATGAGCCACCTGTACCCGGGACACGGTGATCCCTCCCGCGTGTACTACGGAACTGACACCCGGGCCCATTCGCTGTTCGCCGGCATTATTTTGGCCGTTGCTGTCCGTATGTACGGGCCGGTCCGGACCCGGGCCGGCCAGCTGGTGTGGGTGGTCGGGGCCTACGGGGCGACGATCTTCTTCTCGTGGGCCATCTTCGAGATCTCCGAACGCGACGCCTGGATGTTCGAATACGGGGGCTTCCTGCTAGTGGCCGCCGTCTCGTGTCTGATGATCTACGGGGTGGCTCAGCCCGGTGAACGGGCCTGGCACAGCCGGCTACCCAGTGCCCTGTCAGCCGACGACGCCCCGTGGGCCAGCCGGCTGGTCTGCGGCGCCCTCTACGCCGGGCTCTTCACGGCCGGCTGGGCGGTGGTCAGCGTGGCCCGGGGCAACGCCCCGTTCGACCACTGGCCCTACCTCCTGGGCGTGGGGATCGGGTGGTTCTGCTACGGCCTGGACCGGCCAACGGTCGGTCCGCTGCACTGGTTCCTCGAGTCCAGGCTCATCCGCTGGGTGGGAAAGATCAGCTACGGCCTCTACCTGTACCACTGGCCGATCTACCTGCTGGTCACCCCGACCCGGGCAGCTCGCCTCGTGCCCGGCGTGTCGGTTATCGAGGGCAACAACCTGATCTGGCTGCACCTGGCCCTCACCTTCGCTCTGGCCGCGGCCAGCTTCTATCTGGTGGAACAGCCGGTCATGCGACGGCGGTTCCCGCTGCTCGACCGACCGATCTCGGCGATAAGCGGCACAGCGGCCGGAGCCACGGCCGTCGTCCTAATCCTGGTGGGGTTGTTGTGGGTCAATACCCGGCCGGCCGAGGCCGGGGCGTTCGCCCCGTCGACCAGCCCGTGTACCGAGCAGGGGTTGCTGCCGCCGCCGTCCGACGAACGGGTCCGGGTGCTGGTGGTCGGCGACTCGGTGGCCCTCCAGATCGGAGAAGCCCTGTGCGGGTGGGCCGTGGACAACCCGGGGCGCATGGTGGTCTTAAACGAGGCCCACCTGGGGTGCGTCGTGGGTCGCCACGGCCTTAAGCGGATCCCCGAGGGCGACGAAGGGCCAGTGGGCGAGCTCTGCTCGGCATGGAACGATCCCGTCCCCACCCACGTGATGCTGGATCCCGAGGTGGTCTCGTGGCCATCAGCCGTTAAGGCCTTCCGTCCTGACGTGGTGATGGGCCACGTGACGGCCTGGGACGTGACTGACCGGCTGGTCCCGTCGCTTGGCGAGGACTGGGTATGGATCGGTGTCCCCGCCTACGACGAGTACATCTCGGCCGAGTACCGGCTGGCTAGTGAAGTGCTGGGCTCTACCGGTGCGCACGTGTACTGGCTGGAGGGAGCCCACATTCGGCGTGAGATCCGCCCTCAAAACCACCCCGACCGGATCGACGCCCTTAACGCGTTGGTCCGGGAGGCCACGGCGGACCTCCGGTACGTGACGACCGTGCCCTACCGAGACTTCATCGGGGCCAATGGCACGGAGCAGGAACGCGAGATGCGGAACGACGGCGTGCACCTGTCTGACGCCGGGATGTCACAGGTAGGCGACTGGCTAGTGGACAAGGTGTTCTTCGAGACGTCTGGCAGCTGACCAGTGGGCTTAGGCCTGGTCCGCCCACCAAGCGTCGAGGCGGGCCTCTAGGTCTGGGCGCTGCAGGTCGCCCTGGGTCCGTTTTACCTCCAGCAAGAAGGCCAGGGCCCGGCCAACGTCGCGACCTGGTCCAATGCCCAGGTGGGCCATCACGTCGGCACCGTCTAGGCCCGGACGCTCGGCAGCCCGTCGGGCCTCCTCGGCCAGTTCAGCGATTCGGTGCTCCAGGTCGTCCATAGCGGCCTGGATACCCGCCGCCTTCTCCCGGTTGCGGGTCGTGCAGTCACAGCGGATCAGGTGATTGAGGCGGCCGAGCAACGGCCCGGCGTCCCGGGCGTACCGCCGTACCGCGGCGTCCGACCAGCCATCGGCGTAGCCCTTGAAGCGACCGGACAACCGGACCAGCTCGGCCACGTCGTCCACCAACAGCTCGTCGTAGCCCATGGCGACCAGGCACCGTCGGGTCATGCGGGCTCCCACCGCCTCATGGTGGCGGAAGGTCACGCCGCCGTGCTCGAAGGAGCGGGTGCGGGGCTTGGCGATGTCGTGGAACAGGGCGGCCAGGCGCACCGTTATCTCGGGCTCGGTCTTACCCACCACGGCGATCGTGTGGCTGAGGACGTCCTTGTGCCGGTGGATGGGATCTTGTTCCATCCGCAGAGCCAGCAGTTCGGGGACCAGGTGGTCCATCTCGCCGGAGTCCACTGAGGCCCAGATACCTGGCGCGCAGTCCGGCTCCAGCAGGAGGGCCGACAGGCGCTCGCCGGCCCCCGGGTCTACCTCGTCTACCGGGCCAGTGGCCGGCTGGGCATCGGTCGCCGCTGTCTCGGCCATGGAGGCAGTCTACGGACCTCGTCCCGTTGGCCTTGGGCCGTGGTGGGGCGACCGACCGGAGGTCAGACCGTCGGGCAGGCCTCGATGTCGAGGCTGAGCATGCGGGCCGCGTTACCCCGCACGATCTTCCACACCACGTCGGCCGGGAGGTGGCCCATCATCTCCTCGGCCACCTGCTTCGTGTGGGGCCAAGTGGTGTCGGTGTGGGGGTAGTCGGTCTCAAAGGTGATGTTGTCGACCCCGACCTCGTCCAGCGACCGCAGTCCGTGGTTGTCGCGAAAGAAGCAGCCGTAGATCTGGCGGTAGTAGTAGGTGGAGGGGGGCTCGGGGATGGTGTCGGCCACGCCCCCCCACGCCCGGTGCTCCTTCCACACGTCGTCAGCCCGTTCCAAGATGTAGGGGATCCAGCCGATCTGGCCCTCGCTATAGGCCAGGGTGAGCTCCGGGAAGCGAACCAGCACCCCGGAGAACAGGAAGTCGCTCATCGAGGCGATGGCGTTGTTGAAGCTGAGCGATGCGGCCACGGCTGGTGGGGCGTCGGGCGAGGCAGCCGGCATCTTCGAGGACGAGCCGATGTGCATGTTGACGGTGGTCCGGGTGTCCTGACAGGCGGCGAAGAAGGGGTCCCAGTAGCCGGTGTGGATGGAAGGCAGCCCGAGGTTGGGGGCGATCTCGGAGAAGCACACGGCGTGACAGCCCCGTTCGGCGTTGCGACGCACCTCGTCGGCGGCCAGCCCGGCGTCCCACAGCGGGATGATGATGAGGGGGATAAGGGCCCCGTCGGAGTCACCGCACCACTCCTCGATCATGAAGTCGTTGTAGGCGCGCACGCACGCCAACCCGAGGTCCCGGTCGGTGGCCTCGTAGAACGTCTGGCCGCAGAACCGAGGCAGCGTGGGAAAGGACAGCGACGCCTCGACGTGGTTGGCCTGCATGTCGGCCACCCGGGCCGTCGGGTCGTAGCAGCCGGGTCGCATCTCGTCGTAGGTGATAGGCGCCATGGTCATCTCGTCGCGCTCAAAGCCCACGGCCGCCACGTGCCGCTTGTTGGGGTGGACCAGGTCTTCGTAGAACCAGATGTCGCACCACGGGGCGTCGGGCGTGTCCAGCTCGTACTCGTACATTTTCGCCCCGCCGACCCACCTCATCTCGCCCAGCCGACGCCGTTCGACCCGAGGGCCGCGGTCGCGGTACCGGGCAGGAAGCCATTCCTGCCACAGGTGGGGCGGCTCCACGATGTGGTCATCGACGCTAATGATCGGGGGAATCTCGGTGCGGGCCCCGGAGGGTGCGGGTTGGGCGATCGTCATGCCAGTCGAGTTCCCCAAAGTTTCTGACGCACCGTCAGATCTTAGGCCGCATCCGCTTCGTCCAGCCATTCCGAGGCAAAGTCAAGCCGGATGGGGCCCCGGTCAGGACCACCGGTCAGACTCGGCCAGTCAGCCGCCACGACGCCGGGGAGAGCCATGAAGGTCGGGATCGCGTTCGCCAACATCGGGCCATTCGGTACCGCCGAGGGAGCCGTCGGCCTAGCCACAGCCGCCGAGAAGGCCGGTATCGAATCGTTGTGGACGGTCGAACACGTCATCTATCCGGACGACTACGGGTCGTCCTATCCATACGACGACTCGGGCCGGATGATGATGGCCCCCGACACCGACCTAACCGACCCCCTGACCTGGCTGACCTGGGTCGGCGCCCACACCTCGACCATCCGGCTGGCCACCGGCATCCTGATCCTCCCCGAGCGCAACCCGCTGGTGCTGGCCAAGCAGCTGGCCACCATGGACCAGCTGACCGGCGGCCGGGTGGACCTGGGCATCGGCGTGGGATGGCTGCGGGAGGAGTTCGACGCCCTCGGGATCCCCTGGAAGCGCCGGGGCGCCCGGACCGACGAGTACGTGGAGGTCATGCGCACCCTATGGAGTGGCAACAGCGTGGCGTTCGACGGTGAGTTCACCTCCTTCGCCGGGGTCTCGTCGAACCCCAAACCAGTCTCGGGCAACGTGCCCATCGTGGTGGGTGGACACACCGAGGCTGCGGCCCGCCGGGCGGGCCGGCTCGGTGACGGCTTCTGGCCTGGGCGCGGCGACCTGGGCCACCTAATAGACGTGATGCGGCAGGAGGCCGAGGCGCACGGGCGTGACCCCGATGGCATCGAGGTCACGTGGGCTGGCGACCTGGCGACGGGCGAGGACCCGGTGCAGGCGGCGGAGAGCCTCCGGGCCTTAGGGGTCGGCCGCGTCGTCGTGCCCTCCTTCCTCTTCCTCCGGGACACCGTGGACGCACTGGCCCAGTTCGCCGACGCCGTCGTGGCCCCCCTGGCAGACCTCTAGGAGGTCCCGGCCGGCATCGCGGCCTCCCCCATTCGCCACTGCGCCCCTACCCTGACGTCGTGCGCACGACGATCGGTGTCCGGCCGTGACCGGAACGATGCGGGACCCCCGGGACCGACGAAACCGGGACTTCGGTCCCGCCTTCGGCCTCGGACGGCGATCCCGGCGTATACCCCGGGCCGGCCTAGCCGACGCCTTGGGTAGTCGCTCCACCTGGATCGCCGTGGCCGTCCTCGTCGCCTTCTTCGCTGTTATCGCCCTGGGGACCAACGCCCCAACCGAGGAGCGGGCGACCGAGCAGGACCTCACGGCCTCCGTCCAGGGGGCGATGGTCCAGGCCGGCCTGCCAACCGTCGAAGTCCGGGTCGTCGACTGGACAGTGATTCTGGAGGGCCGGGTGGCCTCCGACGAACTGAAGGAGGCCGCCGAGCGAGTGGCCTTCGCCCAACCGGACGTCATTAGCGTCCAGAACCGCCTGTACGTCCCCCCGACAATCGAAGAGACGATCACCACCACCACGCTCCCCGACCTCCCAGCCGCCCTGGCCGACCTGGTGCTCCAGGCCCGCCTGAGCGCGGTGGCCGCCCATCCGCCGATCCAGTTCGAGAGCGGCGGCGACCGGATCACCCTGGAGTCGGTGCCCACGCTGGACCGGCTGGCCGCCTTCCTGTTGTTCGAGCCGACCATTCGGGTTCAGATCATCGGCCACACTGACAGCGACGAGAAGTCGCCTGGCGACAACCTCCGCCTGTCCACTACCCGGGCCGAGGCGGTCCGCACCCAGTTACTGGCCCGTGGGGTGGAGCCCGACCGGCTGATCACTCTGGGCCTCGGCCACACCGACCCCATCGCCGACAACTTGACGAAGACCGGCAAGGCAGCCAACCGCCGTATCGAGTTTCTGCTCCTCCGCGAGGGAGAGACCGGTCTCCCCCCTTCGCCCGTGGCGGGCGAGTCGAACGACACCACCACCGGGAGTTGAGTCCGTGACGCTAAGCAACCGATCCACGCCTCCGGACTGGCGTGGCGTCCACCACCTGGCCCTGGTCACCCCAGACATGGACGCCACAGTTCGGTTCTACGTCGGCGTCCTCGGCATGCCGCTAGTCGCCACATTGCGGGCCGGACCGATGCGCCACTACTTCTTCGAGCTCGGCCCGGGGAACACCATCGCCTTCTTCGAGGTTCCGGATGCCGAGACGTTCTCCAAGCCGGCGGGTGCGCCCTCGTCACGGGCTATCCAGTTCGACCACGTGTCGTTCGCCGTCGACGACGAGGCGGCCCTTGTGGCCCTCCAGCAACGCCTGGTGGCTGCAGGCTGCGAGGTAACACCGGTGGTGGACCACCACATCCTGCGCTCCATCTACTTCCACGATGTGAACGGCATCGCCCTGGAGGCGTCGTGGTGGACTACCGGCGGCCGTGGTCTCGGGTTCCGGCCCGACGACCCGGAGATGTTCGCCGACTCGGATCCCGTGCCCGCCGTGGCCGAGCTGGCCGGCGACGGGCTGTCGTCCACGCCCACCACCAGGCTGCGGTGAACGACCGCTCCCCGACTCCCGCCATCTGGCGCCGACGGGTCACCGAGGCGGCTGTCGGGCTGTTCAGCCACGCCCCCGACCCGCTGGCCGACACGTTTGCCCACCAGGGTGACCCTGGCCTGTTCGGACCGACGTCGACGACCTGGCAGGTGATGAGCGACTGCTCAACGTTCATCGGCGGGGTCCGGGCCCTTCTGGTCCAGGCCGCCCATCCCGAGGTGGCCGCCGGGGTGGGCGACCATTCCTCGTACCGGGACGACCCACTAGGCCGCCTGTCTCGCACCGCGGCCTACGTAACGGCCACCGCCTACGGGTCTTTGCCCGAGGTGGACGCAGCGGTCGCCCTGGTACGTCGGCGGCACGGCCCGGTGTCGGGAACCTCGCACCGGGGCGTCACCTATTCGGCTGCCGACCCGGAGATGGCGGCCTGGGTCCACAACGCCTTGGTGGATTCGTTCCTGGTAGCTCATCGCACCTTCGGACCCCAACCCATGTCGGACGCCCAGGCCGACGCCTACGTGGCCGAGCAGGTTCGCCTGGGAGAGCGTATGGAAGCCGCACCGCTGCCGGCCGGTGCCGACGAGTTGAGCACCTGGTTGGCCGGGCACCCGTCCCTGGGCCGTTCCCCGGCCGGCGACGACGCCGTCGCCTTCCTCTCCGGACCTCCCTTATCTGGTCCGGTGCTGACGGCCTACCGGATCATCCACGACGCCGCGGCGGCCACCATCCCGAGGCCGATACTGGAAGCCATCGGTGTCTCACCCCGCCGGGGGGCCGTCACCCGTGGGCGCTTGCTGGTCCGCGGCCTCCGTAGCGCACTTGGCGCCTCGCCGGCCTGGGCCGCCGCTCTGGAACGATGCGCCGAACCCCGCCCAGAGGGCGTGCGGTTCCGAAACCCACCCGGCTCTACCCGCTAACCGGAGCGAAGACCGCAGCGATCGTCAGGCGACCAGGACGGGTTCCGACGGGGTGAACTCGACCGGAAGGTGCTTGATCCCGTTCACGAAGCTCATCCGCAGCCGGTCAGCCGGACCGGTGGAGGCGATGTCGGGCATCCGCCGGGCTAGGCCCTCGAACATGAGCTTCAGCTCCAGCCGGGCCAGGTTCGCCCCCAAGCAATAGTGGGCACCGCCGCCACCGAAGGCCAGATGGTGGTTGGGGTGCCGGGTCAGGTCCATGCGGTGGGGGTCGTCGTAGACCTTCTCGTCCCGATTCCCCGACGGGTACCAGAGGGTCACCTTGTCTCCGGCCCGGATCTGCTGACCCCCCAGCTCCGTGTCCTCGGTGGCCGTACGCCTGAAGTAGTTGACCGGGCTGGTGTACCGCAGGATCTCGTCCACGGCGACCTCGTCCATCTCGGCCCCCTCGGTGAGCGGACCCCACTGGTCGGGATGGTCGAGGAAGCCCATCAGGCCGAGGCTGATGGCGTTGCGAGTCGTCTCGTTGCCGGCCACCAGCAGCAGGGTGAAGAAGAGGTCCCGTTCGATGTCGGTCAGCTCGGCTGTCGTGCCGTCGTCCAGCGTCACAGTGGCCGACGTGAGGACCGTCCAGAGGTCATCCTCTGGCTCGGTGCGCTTGCGGTCGGACAGGCCGTGGGCGTACATAGCCATCTCGATCATGGCTTTCTCGTAGGTGGACCTGTGATTTTCCTCGGAACCCTCGTCCCGGTATTCAGGATCGCTTCCGCCGATAGTCCGGTTGCTCCAGTCCAAGAGCAGGTGCCGTTCATCGTCAGGTACCCCGATGATGTCGGCGATGGCCATCAGGGGGAGCTCGGCGGCCACGTCCAACACAAAGTCGGCCGTCCCCCGCTCGCAGATCCGGTCCAGGATGATGGTCGTGCGGAGCCGCATGACGTCCTCCATGCGTCGGACCATGCGCGGCGTGAACCCGGTGTTGACCAGCTTGCGGTACCTCGTGTGCTGGGGCGGGTCGGTCATGACCATTTGGAGGCCCGGGCCGCGGCCGGGCGCGATGTCGTTCAGGGCTACCCCGCCGGCACCGTCCCGTCCCGGCCCGGTCTGGTGGGAGAACAGGGTCCCTGACCGGTGGGCCTCGGAGATGTGTTCGTAGGACGACACCACCCAGAACGGTTCCGGGTGCTCGTCGGTGGCCGGGTGGCGCCACACCGGTGCCTCCCGGCGGAGTAGGTCGAACCAGTCGTGGGGCATCCGCTCGACGAACACGTCGAGGTCTGTGAGGTCGATGTCGTCGATGGTGGTCATGGCGATTCCAACTCCTCAGAAAGGTGCTCTTGCGAGGAAGATACCTTCCTCAAAGGTACCCAAGGCCGTCCACCTCCGAGCAGTCCTGCCCATGCTGGCCACCGGCAAGGTCGACAAGAAGACCCTGGGGAGCAAGGCGGTGGACCTGGCCAGACGCTGATCCAGCATCAACCGGTCAGCGGAACGACATCACCGGATCGCCCCACTGGGACTCGTCCGGGGTGATACCCAGGCCCGGGCCAGGGGGCAGGTCGATCCAGCCCCCGTCCAGGTGGATCCCGTGCTTATCGTCGTAGTGGCCGTCCACGTAAGGCTCGGCGATCCAAGTTCCCTCGAAGTTCGCCGGGTCCACTGTGGCTCCCACGTGCAGGCTGGCCGCGGCGACCAGGTCGCCCCCCCAGGTGTCGTCGACCGTGTGGGGCCGACGGGCCGCCGCACACACGTCGCGCACAGCCCGCATGGCGCTGATGCCCCCCACCCGAGAGACCTTCATGCCGAACCCGTCGGCCACCCGTTGGCCGATGGCCGTCACCACAGCCATCAGGTCGGTAGCCGACTCGTCGAGGTAAATCGGATGGCAGACCTTCCCTACCAGCGAAGCCGTCTCCTCGTAGGTCAGGCAGGGCTGCTCGAGCACCATCGCGATGTCACGACAGGCCCGGGAAACCTGGATGGCGTCGCGGGTGGTCCACCCCTTGTTGGCGTCGGCCGACAGGCGAACGCCAGGCCGCAGGGTCGCCGCCACGGCCCGTAGCGCGGCGACATCGTCAGCCACCGGACGACCTCCCACTTTGAGCTGGATCCGGGGGAAGCCCTCGGCCTGTCGTCGGTCAGCGTCCGCCGCGGAGTCTTCCGGCGAGGCGATCAGAACGCCGTGGTACGACGGCACCCGTTCCCGGACCGCGCCACCCAGCAAGTCGCAGACCCGGACCCCGTAGGCCTTGCCTGTGGCATCCCAGCAGGCCACATCGACGGCCGCCTTGGCGTACCGGTGTCCCATCAGCACCTCGTCCATAGCGGAGTTCACCCGACCGATGGCCGTGGGATCCAAGCCGATCAGGTGAGAAGCCACCTCCGCCAGGGCGGCCCGGGCGCCTAGGGCATGCTCGGGCTGGTAGGTCGATCCCAGCGGACAGGTCTCGCCGTATCCGACCGTGCCGTCGTCGCAGGCGAGGCGCACGATGGTGGTGTCCAGATGCCATAGGTCCTGGAGGGCCATCCGGTACGGAACCCCCTTCTCGGGCCCTCGCACGGGGAGGTCGTGTTGGAACACGTCAACCTCGGCGATCTTCACGGTTCGCTCTCCCCTGTCGATCCCGGACGGCCGCGGAACCTATCAGTGGCTAGGGCGTCATTTCCTTTTCAGCACTAGAGTGCGGCGGCCAGCCGGACCGCCGGTTCCCCGACGAGGTTCGACGCGATGAACCAGCCCAAGCTCTCCTGCCGGAACGTCTGGAAGCTCTACGGGCCCGATCCTGAGAAGTTCCTGGCCTCCCACGATGGCGAGCCCGACCTGGCCACCATCAAGGAGGGCGGCTACATCCCCGCCGTTCGGAATGCCTCGCTGGAGATCCACGAGGGCGAGCTCGTCGTCCTAATGGGGCTGAGCGGCTCGGGAAAGTCCACCCTCGTCCGCTGCATGTCTCGCCTTATCGAGCCGACCGCCGGCGAGATTGAATTCGACGGTGAGGACCTGCGTGCTGCCTCCGAGCGGGAGCTGGTCGAGCTTCGCCGACACAAGATGGGCATGGTGTTCCAGCACTTCGCGCTGTTCCCGCACCGCACAGTGCTCGAGAACGTCGCCTTCCCGCTCGAGGTGCAGGGTGTCGACGTGGCCACCCGGAATGCCCGGGCCCTTGAGATCATCGACCTCGTCGGGCTGCACGGACGTGGCAACTACTACCCCAGGGAGCTCTCCGGCGGACAACAGCAGCGTGTCGGCATCGGTCGTTCCCTGGCTGTTGAGCCCGACGTCTGGTTCCTCGACGAGCCGTTCTCCGCCCTCGACGCCCTCATCCGACGCGATATGCAAGATGAGTTCCTCCGGCTCCAGTCGACGTTGCAGAAGACAATCGTCTTCATCACACACGACTTCGACGAGGCCATCCGTCTCGCTGACCGGATCGCCATCATGCGCGACGGGGTGATCGACCAGTTGGGCACCGCCGAGGAGTTGATCACTAACCCGGGTTCGGATTACGTAGCGGCGTTTACCAAGAATGTCTCCCGAGCCAAGTTGCTCCGGGTCCACACCCTGATGGGTCCACCGTCGGATGACGCCGTCGGCGAGGTCGACGGACACATTTTCGTGGCGTCGGCGGCCAGTCAGATCCTCAGCTCCACGGTCCCGCTGAGGGTGGTCGAAGACGGGGAGGTTGTCGGCTCGATCACCGCTGCGCAGGTGACCGAAGCACTCTTCGAGGCCGAATGACCACCAGGCCATGACCGATCAGACCACGTCCGAGCCCCTCGACACCTCCGATGCCGCGTCGGCCGACGGACCAGCGAAGCAACTCTCCAGTCGCCAGAAAGCAACGATCGCCTTCGGCCCGTTTCTGATCCTGTGGTTCGCCTGGTGGCGGCTCGGGTCGCACAACATCACTCGAACCGGCAAGTACGAGGGGGAGTCCGCGGCGCTTGAATGGCTGTACCGGGTTCCGCGGACCTGGACCGTCGACTGGTTCAACTTTGCGGGCCGGGACGGCTTTGCCAGCGTCAGCTATAAGGCCACAGGGTGGGTGAACACCTGGTTTGATCACCTCCGCTACGAGGAGTTCTTCCAGTTCACCGTGGCGTGGCACCTCTCCAAGGGGCCGTGGCTGTTGGTCCTCCTGGCCTGCCTCGGAGCGGCCGGCTGGATGGCCTGGCGTACCCGCAGCAACCGCTGGCTGATGACCACCGTGGCCGTCGCATGGATGGGCTGGTCGTTTGACCTGTTGGACTTTCTGCACGTTCCCACAACGCCGTGGGTCTACGTCTTCTTGGTGGTCGGCATCGCTTCGGCGGCCCGGACTCTGCAGAATCGGACGTTCGGATGGACGGCGACGACCGCAACCGTCGCCACCTTCGGATGGTTGGCCCTGCAGACCAACGAGGAGTCCTTCAACGTCAAGGCCTTCTTCCGCCAGGTCGCACGATGGCTGGAGTTCCCCCTGGACGTCACCGAAGGGCTCCTCATCAGCGGCTACGGGCCGTGGCACCTACCCGACATGCCGTGGCTGTTCATCTTCGTCCTTCTAGTCGGTGGCGCGGGCTGGCTGGCCTGGCAACGCCGGAGCACCCCCCTAGCCGTAACGACCCTGCTGTTGGGCTGGATGGCCGTGGTGAGCCTCTACGAGCCGTGGCATATTCCCGCCCTGCCGTGGATCGTGATTGCCGGCCTCTTCGGTGTCGTCGGTTGGAAGCTGGGTGGCTGGCGCCTCGCCCTCCTGTCGGTCGGGTTCATTCTCTACGCCGCCTTCGTTGGTGAACCTGCGGAGCAGGCCGGAGCGGAGACCCGCTGGGATAAGACGATGATCACGCTGTCCGCGGTCCTGGTGGCCGTTCCGATCGCCGCCATGCTCGGAGGCGTCATCGGCCTGGTGGCTGCCAAGCGACGTCGGGTCGAACAGTTCCTGATCCCGATCATGAACCTGACCCAGGCCTTCCCGCACTTCACCTTCCTCATCCCGATCGGCGTGTTCATCGGCCTCTCGCACAAGGCGGGTGTCATCGCCACGATCGCCTACGCCATCCCGCCAATGGCCCGGGTGACGATCCTCGGCATCCAGGGGATCTCAAGTGAGATCATCGAGGCGGGGATAATGGGCGGCTGCACACGGCGACAGATGCTGTGGAAGGTGGAGTTACCCGCCGCCCGCCACTCCCTCCTGGTCGGCATCAACCAGGTGGTGATGGAGTGCCTAGCCATGGTGGTCATCGCGTCCTTCGTCGGCACCGCCGGCCTGGGCCAGGACCTCCTGTTCCGCCTCACGGGACTCCACATCGGCGCCGGAACGGAGATCGGGCTCGCCATCGTCGTCATGGCCATCACCCTGGATCGCCTCAGCCAAGCGCTAGGTCGGCTCCAACCGACCCGCCACGCAGAAGGCGCGCCTTTCTGGAAACGCCACCCTTACCTCCTGGCCACGGGGGCCGTGGTGGTGGGCGGTCTCCTTCTGGCCCAAGCCTGGGATGCCGCCTTCCGCGTACCCAACTCGTGGATGCGGGGCCATGAGGGCGTTTGGGAATTCCTCGTGGACAAGGGCAAGAGCGATGTGGCGTGGTGGCACCTGTCCGGTGGTCGGTGGTTGGTGCTCTTCCTGGCCGCCATCGCAGTCGCCGGATGGAGAGCCTGGGACACCCGGCGCTACCGCTGGCTCTTCGCTGCGACCGCCGTGACCCTGGTGGGATGGTCCGTCGATCTGTTCGACTTCCTGCACCTCTCCACAAAGCCGTGGATCTACGTCTTCGTGGTGGCCGGTGTCGCCGCCTTGGCGTACGGCTCTTCGGTGCGAACCAGGCTGCTGACCCAGGCCTCCGAGGAGGACAACTCGGACCTCGCGGCCACCGCTCAGGCCCAACAGTCGCTGCGTTTCACCTGGACGGCGGCCATGACGGTGATCGTGGCGCTTGGCTGGGTGACCCTCCGAACCATCGACGAATCCTTCACCGTCAACCTCCGCGACCACACCATCACCTTCCGGGACGCCCTCGAGTCCTGGGTCCTGCTGCCCATGCGCGACGCCTACCTCACCATTCCGTGGCTGGGCCTCGTCCTGCTCTTCGGTGTGGTCGGATACTTCATCAACGGTCGCCGACCCGCCCTGATGGCCGCGGGCATGGTCGCCTTTATCTCCCTCGCCGGGTTCTGGTGGCAGGCCATGTGGAACTTCTACCAGTTGACCTTTGCCGTGTTGCTGGCAATCGTCTTCGGCGTTCCATTCGGGATCTGGGCGGCAACTACCGCGCGACGTAACACAGCAGTGCAAGTGTTCCTCGACTTCTTCCAGACCTTCCCGTCGTTCGTCTACCTGTTCCCGGCCATCATGTTCTTCGACGTCTCCGAAACGGCGATCATCGTCGCCGTGGTCCTCTCCGCATCCGTACCGGCCATCCGGTACACGATCTTCGGCATCCAGAACGTGCCAGCGCCACTGGTCGAGGCGTCCACAATGGCCGGCTGCACCCGACGGCAGACCCTCTGGAAGGTGAAATTGCCGATGGCCGTGCCGGAAATCATGCTCGGCGTCAACCAGACAATCATGTTTGGCCTCTTCATGGTCATGATCGCCGGACTCATCAAGACCACGGGGCTGGCCCGGGAACTCATCGAGGCCCAGCCCAACATCGACAGTGGCCGGGCCATCGTCGCCGGCATTGCCGTGGCCTGTATAGGCATGGCATCTGACGTGCTGATCTCGGAATGGGCCGACAAGCGCAAGCGTCAACTCGGCCTCATCTCCTGACCTAACCCCCGGGAGGAAACGACATGACCAGAGTGGCCATCCTCGGCGCGGGCCCCAGTGGCCTGGCTCAGTTGCGGGCCTTTGCCTCGGCGGCGGCCGACGGGACCGAGATCCCCGATCTGGTGTGCTACGAGAAGCAGGAAGACTGGGGCGGCCTGTGGAACTACACGTGGCGCACCGGGGTCGACGAGTACGGCGAGCCCGTCCACGGCTCGATGTACAGGTACCTGTGGTCTAACGGTCCGAAGGAGTGCCTGGAGTTCGCCGACTACGGCTTCGAGGAACACTTCGGGAAACCCATCGCCTCCTATCCGCCGCGGGAGGTCCTCTGGGACTACATCAAGGGGCGCGTCGAGAAGAGCAAGGTCCGCGACCAGATCCGGTTCCGGACCCCAGTTCGCGACGTGTCCTACGACGACGCGACCGGCCAGTTCACGGTGACCGCCCATGACCTAAAGGTCGGCACCGTCAGCTCCGAGGAGTTCGACTACGTCGTCGTGGCCACTGGACATTTCTCGGTACCCAACGTGCCCCACTACCCGGGATTCGAGAAGTTCCTGGGGCGGATCCTGCACGCCCACGACTTCCGAGATGCCGTGGAGTTCGCCGGCAAGGACATCCTCATCATGGGGGCCAGTTATTCAGCCGAGGACATCGGGTCCCAGTGCCACAAGTACGGCGCTAGAAACATCTACTGCACATCACGCGCCGGCACGATGGGCTTCGACTGGCCGGACAACTGGGAAGAGTTTCCGATCCTGACCCACGTGGATGGCAACACCGCCCACTTCGCCGACGGCCAGACCCGAGATGTGCAGGCCATCATCCTGTGCACCGGCTACTTGCATCACTTCCCGTTCATGCCCGACGACCTTCGCCTTGAGACGAAGAACCGCCTTTGGACGCCCGGGCTCTACAAGGGGGTGGCCTGGGAGCGGAACCCAAAACTCTTCTACTTAGGGATGCAGGACCAGTACTACACGTTCAATATGTTCGACGCTCAGGCCTGGTGGGCCCGAGATGTGATGCTCGGACGCATCGAGTTGCCGTCAGTTGCCGAGATGGCGGCCGACAGCGCCGGCTGGCTCGAGCGGGAGGAGGCCTTGGAGACCGCCTACGAGGAGATCGACTTCCAGGGCGACTACACGCAGGAGCTGGTCGACGCCACTGACTACCCCGACTTCAACATCGGTGAGGTGAACCGGATGTTCAAGGAGTGGAAGGGCCACAAGAGCGCTGACATCATGGGCTACCGCAACCTCGGCTTTCCGTCAACGCTGACCGGCACGGAGGCACCGATCCACCACACCCCGTGGATGGAGGCGATGGACGACTCCATGGCGACGTACCTCCTGGACGAGGCTCCGGAGGGCGGCGGCTGAGCGCACGGGCCCCGGACGCGACGGTGGCCGGGCACGGATCCGGCCACCGGTCGACCTTCCTATCGGCCCCGAAAGGCCGTCACGGACTAACTCCAGGGATAGGGCGAGTTGCTCACCGGATGCGGTCGGCCCATGGCGTAGCGGGAATAGCGGAACGGCTCTAGTAGTGCCTGGGTCTCGCCGACTAGTTCCTTTGCCACCAGGGCACCCACGCCGATCATTTTGAACCCGTGGTTCGAGTCTGCGATCACGTAGACGTTCTCGCGGAAGGTGTCGAACACTGGGAAGTTGTCGGGGGTGAAGGCTCCGATACCTCCCGATGGGGCGTGGCTCATCAGGCTGGCCTTTCCTCCAAAACGCTCCTGGCAGTGGGACAGCGCAGCCGCCCACACTTGGCGGAAGTTCGTGCCGACCACGAAGTCGGGGCTGGCCGGACCGTACGGGTCGATCGCCACGTCCCGCCAGGGGCGTTTCACCGGATACGGCATGTAGCCGCCCTGCACGCCGCCAAAGTTGAAGTCGGGCTTGTAGTAAACGCCCCACTTGCCATCGACGAGCAGGTTGTTGTCCTCGTCGTACAGCGGCACATCGGCGTCGACGTGAACGACTGGTGGCATGTTTCCCTCGTTGTTCATGAGGTAGCCGGGATCGACATCCAGGGTGCCCTCCTGGAGGGCCCAAAACTCCCAGGTTGGGAACTCGAAGATCTCGCCTTCCAAGACAATCTTGGTGGTATTCGGCAGGTCCAGCATCTCCCACAGCTTGGGCATCCAGGGGCCCGCAGCCGCCACGACATGGTCGACCTGGATCAATCCCCTGTTGGTGACGACGTGGGAGACCGCGCCTCCGTTAATGGCTAACTCGGTCACGAGGGTGTCGGTGACGACGTTGACTCCCTCGGCCTGGGCTTTGGCCAGGAGGCCATTGACGGTCGCCATGTTGTGCGCGTAGCCGCCCTTCTTCTCGTGGAGGACGCTGGTCACCCCGGTGCAGCGCCAGTCATCGAAGATGCCCTTCATGTAGTTGAAGGTCTCCTGTTCGCCTTCGACAAATACGGACTCGTAGCCGATGGCCGCCTGCTGCTCGGCGATTATCGCTACATCGGCACGCATCTCGTCGTAGGAGATCTGGAGGTAGCCGACCGGGTGGTACTCGAACACCTCCGGATCTGACTCCCACACCTGGACCGAATGGGCCATCAATTCGCGCATGGCGGGCTGGAAGTAGTTGTTGCGCACTACGCCACAGGCGATGCCCGACGGGCCGGCACCAGCCTGGGACTTCTCGATGATGACGATGTCGTCGCCGCTGCCGGTACCGCGGGCCTTCAACTCGCGAGCCAGGTGCCACGCCGTCGACAAGCCGTGGATTCCGGCTCCGATGATGCAGTACCTGACAGACTCAGGGAGCTTGCCGGACGTGCTCATAGGGCACTCCTGTTACGTCGTGGTCCGGCGGTTAGTGGGCCGGGGGATCCCAACCCTCAAGCACCGGTCGCTGGTAGTTGTCACCAACCGACTTCGAGTGGGCCACCCAGGGGCCGAGCTCGACCTGGTGGTACTTGCAGTGCTTCTCCTTCAATTGGATGCCGTAGGAGTTACCCGAGATTAGGTGCTTCATCAATACCTTGCGTGCCAACTCGTCCCCACGACCCTCCGGGATGTCGAAATAGATCTTGAGGAAGGAGTTCGAGTACCGGTCGAACACGGCGGGCCTACCGTCCTCCTCTAGCAGGTGGATGTCCTCCAGCCAGTTGAGGTCCCTACCCGGCGTGAGCTCCATGAGGTCTAGGTCCTCGACGAGGGAGATGTCCTCCTGGTATTCGAACCGCTTCCCGGCGAGGGTCTCGGCGTCGATTGCGACGGTGTGCTTCACGGCCATGGTCCTCAGCTCCCGCTTCCGGCAATCTGCTTGGCCAGTATTTCCTTTATCTCCGCAAGTGCCCGCTCCTCGCTGACACCGGGGATGTAGGTGGTACCGGCCAACGGCACCTTGGCCATGGCCGACGCCTCGTAGGTGAGGGCAGCCAGGTCCTCTGGCTCGAGGCTATGGATGTTGGTCTTTCCACAGGCCCGGGCCAGCAGTTGGACCTCCATGGTCAGCGTGTGGAGGAAGTTGTAGACCCGCAGGGCCGCCTCGTCGACGTCGAGACGGGCCCGCAGTTCCACGTCCTGGGTGGCCACGCCCACCGGGCAGCGGCCGGTGTGGCAGTGGTAGCACTCGCCGGCCGGCACGCCGATGGTGCCCTCGTAGTCGGTCACGCCCTCGATGTGCTTGTTGCAGTTCAGGGCCATCAGGGCCGCCGTACCAAGCGCACAGGCCTTGGCGCCGAGCGCCAGGCACTTGGCCACGTCACCGCCGTTGCGGATGCCGCCGGCTACGACGAGGTCGACCTCGTCGACCAGGCCCACGTCCTCCAGGGCCCGCCGGGCCTCGGGGATGGCGGCCATCAGCGGGATGCCGGTCTCCTCGGTGGCCAGGTGCGGGCCGGCGCCGGTGCCGCCTTCGGCGCCGTCCAGGAAGATGGTGTCGGGGCCGCACTTGGCAGCCATCCGCACGTCGTCGTAGACGCGGGACGAACCAAGCTTCAACTGCACGGGGATCTGGTAGTTGGTGGCCTCCCGTATCTCCTGGATTTTCAACGACAGGTCGTCGGGGCCGATCCAGTCCGGGTGGCGAGCCGGTGACCGCTGGTCGATGCCGGCGGGCAGCGAGCGCATCTCGGCCACCTGCTCGGTGACCTTCTGACCCATCAGGTGGCCACCCAAGCCGACCTTGCAGCCCTGGCCAATGAAGAACTCCGTGGCGTCGGCCAGCATGAGGTGGTGCGGGTTGAAGCCGTACCGGCTCTGGATGACCTGGTAGAACCACTTGGTCGACAGGTCCCGCTCGGGAGGGATCATGCCGCCCTCACCGGAACACGTCGCCGTACCGGCCATCGAGGCGCCCTTGGCCAGAGCCGACTTCGCCTCAATCGAGAGCGCACCGAAACTCATGCCGGTGATGTAGACGGGGATATCCAACTCGAGTGGCTTGTGGGCGAATCGGGCACCAAGAACCGTCTTGGTCTCGCACTTCTCCCGGTAGCCCTCGATCACGAACCGGGTAAGCGTGCCGGGGAGAAACACCAGCTCGTCCCAGTGCGGGATCTTCTTGAACAGCGAGAACCCGCGCATCCGGTAGCGACCCAGCTCGGCCTTCACGTGGATGTCGTTAATGACCTCCGGCGTGAAGATCTTGCTCTTGCCGATGACGTCGGTGGCGGAGTTGGTGTCGACCGGCGGGGTATCCGCGCCTTTGATGTCGTTTGCTTCTGGCATCGTCGTCTCCTCCTAGAGCACGAGCTTGCGCTCGGAGGGCTCCAGCGCGTCGTAGTTGTGGAGCACCTTGCCGCACTCGAACTTCTGGAGTTCCGGAGGGGAGCCGAGGTCGTAGATCTCGAACTTGCGGTTGATGAACTCCCGGTCGTCGTCGTTCATCTCTCCGGGCACGCAGTCCACGCCGAGCGAGGCGATCTTCCCGCCGACGTAGATCACGCCGTCGTACATCGAGTCGCCCAGGCCGTCGTTGACGTCCCCGCAGATGATCTGGCGACCACGCTGCATCATGAAGCCGGTGTTGATGCCAGCGCTCCCCAGGGTGATGATCGTGCCACCCTTCTGATCGATGCCGGTTCGAGCACCCACATTTCCCTTGATCACCAGGTCGCCACCGCGCAGGGCAGCACCGGTCAGGGAGCCGGCCGGGCCCTCGACTACGACAGAGCCGGACATCATGTTCTCAGCTAGCGACCAACCGACCCGGCCGTTGATCTGGACCTCCGGCCCGTCGATCAGGCCACAGGCGTACCAGCCGGGGCTGCCCTCGAAGGTCAACCTGCAGCGCTTCAGGATGCCGACGCCAAGGGAGTGCTTGGACCCCGGGTTGACGATGGTGACGTCGTTGACGCCCTCGTCATAGACGACGCGCTTCAACTCCAGGTTGATCTTGCGGGTCGTGAGGTCGGTGGCATCGATGACCGCGCTGTCCCCGTCGATCTCAGCTGTCATCGGCGGCTCCGGATCCGGTTCGACGAGACCGCGGGCGTCGTAAACGACGCCGCTCTTGGTGTTCAGACCTGCCACGTCAGCACCTCCCGCTCGAACGGATCCCTGGTCTCCACCTCGGTTCCGACAAGCGCCCGGATGGCGATCTCCTCGGAAGCCATCGCCACCAGGTTGTCGGACTCCATGAGCACCAGCGGCTTGGCAGCCATCTCGTCCTTAGCGATGCCCAACTCGCTGCCGGTGGCAACCAGGTATGTGAAAACACCGTCGAAATCGTCGAGGCTGTGCTTCATGGCCGTCTCGAGCGGCAAGCCGTCCTCGAGGTGCTGGGCCAGGTACACGGCGATGATCTCGGAATCGCACTCGGACTGGAACCGGTGACCCATCCGCTCGAGACGACGCCGCCACACGTGATAGTTGGTGAGCTGGCCATTGTGCACGACCGCCACGTCGGCAAACGGGTACGCCCAGTAGGGGTGGGCACTGGCCAGATCAACGTCGGACTCGGTAGCCATGCGAACGTGCCCGATGCCGTGCGTGCCCGGCATGTTCGCCAGCCCGTACTGCTCGTGCACCGTGTTGGCGTCGCCCAGGTCCTTGATGATCTCTAGGGAGTTACCCAGCGAGAGCACCTTGCAGCCGTCGATGTCCTCCAGGTAATCGGCCAGCGGCTTGAGGTCGCCCCCGTATCGGATGGTGGCTCGAAAGGCGTAGCCGGTCTCGTTCTGGATGGTGGCCAGGTCGGCGCCGATCTTGGCCAACCGGGCCTCGACCTCGGCCCGGCTGCGCTCCAGCTTCTCCTCCATGCCGAATCCCGTGTAGTCGTTCGGCTCGGCCAGCATGAACCGCACGACGACCATTTCGTCGGGTGGTCCGTAGATGGCGTAGCCCGTGGAGTCGGGACCCCGGTGCTTCATGGAGTTGAGCATCGCGGTGAGCTCGTCGCCGATGTCGGCCGGGCCGTCACGATGGATGATGCCGGCAATGCCGCACATGTGGTGTCTCCTGCTCTCTGGGACGCGGGTCCTCTAGGGGACGCGGGTCGTGTGCTCTCTGGGACGCGGGTCGTGGGCTACGGGAGAATGTCGAGATACTCCTCGACGTCCCAGTCAGTCACCGTGTGCATGAAGCGCTCCCACTCGTCGCGCTTGTAGTGCTCGAAGACCTTGAACATCTCATTGGGAAGAGCGCTCTTTATAACCTCGTCGGCCCTCAGAGCATCCAGGGCCTCACCAAGGTTCATCGGGATCTTCTTGACTTCCTTGCCTTCTTCCATGGCCTCGTAGATGTTGCGCTCCTCGGGCGGGCCGGGATCCAGGTTGCGATCCAGCCCGTCCTCCATGGCCTTGATGAGAGCCGCAAAGGACAGGTAGGGGTTGACCGCCGAGTCCACGGACCGGTACTCGAACCGTCCCGGCGCGCTGATCCGGAGGGCGGTGGTGCGGTTCTGGAAGCCCCAGTCGGCGTAGACGGGTGCCCAGAAGCCGGTGTCCCAGAGGCGCCGGTACGAGTTGACGGTCGGTGAGCCCAGGCAGGTCAGCGCATCGAGGTGCTCCATGATTCCGCCGATGGCCTTCATGCCGATCGCACCGGGGATCTGCGGGTTGTCGCCTTCGGGCATGAACTTGTTCTCGCCACCCTCGTCGGGTTCGCCGGTCCACAGGGAGATGTTGTGGTGGCAGCCGTTGGCCGACACGCCCATGAAGGGCTTGGGCATGAAGCACGGGAAGGCACCCATCTCGCGACCGACCTGCTTGCAGATCTGGCGGTAGGTGGTGAGCCGGTCGGCCGTGAGGTCGGCCCGGTCGAAGTTGAAATTGAGTTCGAGCTGGCCCGGAGCGTCCTCGTGGTCGCCCTGGATCATGTCCAGGCCCATGGCCTCGCTGTACTCGACCACCTTGTGAATGAGCGGCTGGAGCTCGGCGAACTGGTCGATGTGGTAGCAGTTCGGCTTGGTCAAGCCCTCCACGGTGGGCTTGCCATCGGCGTCGGCCTTGAGCCACATCATCTCCGGCTCGGTCCCGGCACGCAGATGGAGGCCGGTCTTCTCCTCGAAGGCCTTGTGGATGCGGTGCAGGTTGCCGCGGCAGTCCGACGTGAGGAACATGCCGCCGTCGACCTCTTCCTCACGCCCCCGGAACAGAGTGCAGAAAACCCGGGCCGTCTTGGGGTCCCAGGGAAGCTTCATGAAGGTGTCGACCTCGGCTACGCCGACCAGCTCGCGTGACTCCGGGCCGTAGCCGATGTATTCGCCGTGCCGATCGACGAACAGGTTGGCCGTGGATCCGTAGACCAGTTGGAAGCCCTTGTTGGCGATGGTGCCGAAATGCTTGGCTGGGATGCCCTTGCCCATGATGCGCCCGGTGACGGACACGAACTGGCAGTACAGGTACTGGATGCCCTCCGCCTCGATCCGCTTCTGGACCTCGGCGACCTGCTCGGCACGCCCCTCAGCCTCGATGAAGGCCTGGATGTCGGTCATTGTCTCCCCCTGGCATTGTTCGGTGCGTTGCACGTGGCGGTTATTGCAACTGCGTTCTGTTCGGGGCCACGCATCCCTAACCCGCACACCATACCGATCAACTACACTCACTGCCAGTGAAATCTTCCTCCGTAGGAAACTGCCTCCACACACAGGGGTGGTCCCCTCTGGAAGCGCTGGTCAGCGGTCCGTTCCGGTGCCAAGATCGGGTCGCAACCCGCCCAAAATGGGCGACGAGATGGGGGCGAGGATGACGATCACGGCGGCCGAGGGGCCCCGCCTGCTCATGCCGGGAATGGCCAACTTCGAGCCCGGTATCGAGCGCTACCGGATCACCGGAGGGGCCGTCACCGCGGTGCTGCTCGGGCCCGGCGACCGCCTGGAAGTCATCGACCCCGAGGGCTGTCAACCGGTCGAGGTGGCGGCCTTCGACCGCAACGGGAACTCCGACCCAGGTCTACTCGGCGAGCCGTCGGACGCTCCGGCGACCGGCATCGCGGCGATCCTGTCCGGAAACCAGCACGACGCTCGGCGGGTGGCCGACGCCCTGGCCGTCAAGGGGATCGATCTGGGCTCGGCTACCGCGGTCCACCTGTTCGCCCCCGACTCCCCGGCTGCCGAAACGGCATGGCTGACCGCGTCGGCCGACGTGGTCTGTGTAATCGGTGTACCCGGCTCGAAGATGTCGCCCGACGAGCAGAACCCGCCGACCGACATCATCACGTTCGTCCACCGGACCACCCCCCCGGCACCCGGCTTGGAGATCCTCCCCACTCCCCTGGCCGACCAGAACCAGGACCTGCGGGTGCCAGCTGCCACCGCCCGGACCTACGAGGTGAAGGCCGGCGAGTTCATCCAGATCATCGACGTGGAGGGCAGGGAGTGCTCCGACTTCCAGTGCTTCGACGCCACCCGACTGGATGGCGGCGTGGAGGCGGCACTGGACGCCACTATCACCCGCAGCCTGATGGGCGCCAGTTACCCCATGCCAGGCCTCTACGCCAAGTACTACACCCTGGACTTCCAACCCATGGTGGAGGTTGTCCATGACACCGTGGGCCGCCACGACACCTTCAACACCGCGTGTAACGCCAAGTACTACGAGGACATGGGCTACCCGGGTCACATCAACTGCAGCGACAACTTCAACCGGGTCCTGGCGCCCTACGACATCGCTCCCCGGCGCGGCTGGGAGGCCATCAACTTTTTCTACAACACCAACCTCGACGACGCGAACCAGCTGTACTTCGAGGAGCCCTGGTCACGTCCCGGCGACTACGTCCTGTTGAGGGCGCTGACCGACTTGGTTTGCGTATCGTCGGCCTGCCCGTGCGACATCGACGCCGCCAACGGCTGGCAACCCACCGACATCCATCTCCGCGTCTATCCGGCGACCAACACCTTCAAGAAAGCGACGGCCTTTCGCATGTCTACCGATGCCGACCCCGAGCTGACCAAGGAGACCGGCTTCCACTCCCGGACCTCCGCGCTGACCCGGAACTTCACCGAATACGCCGGCTACTGGCTGGCTAACAGCTACACCGGGCACGGAGCCATCGACGAGTACTGGGCCACCCGCCAGAAGGCCGGGATCATCGACCTGTCTCCACTCCGCAAGTACGAGGTCCTCGGACCCGATGCCGAAATCCTGCTTCAGACCTGTGTGACCCGCAACATCCGGAAGCTGGCCATCGGCCAGGTCGTCTACACAGCCATGTGCTACGACACCGGCGGCATGATCGACGACGGAACGGTGTACCGCCTGGGCCAGGACAACTTCCGGTGGATCGGCGGCTCGGACGCCAGCGGTCTGTGGTTACGCAAGCAGGCGAAAGAACTCGGCCTCCACGCCTGGGTTCGGGACTCCACCGACCAGCTCCACAACGTGCAGGTCCAGGGACCTCTCAGCCGGGAGATCCTGTCCGAGGTGGTCTGGACCCGACCCGACCAGCCGACAATCGAGGAACTGGGTTGGTTCCGGCTGTCGGTGGCCCGTATCGGAGACGAGCACGGCACCCCGATCGTGGTGTCGCGTACCGGCTACACCGGCGAGCTGGGTTTCGAGGTGTTCTGTCACCCGTCAGACGCCGAGACGGTGTGGGACGCCATCTGGGCCATCGGCCAGCCAAAGGGCCTGACCCCTCTCGGGCTGGAAGCCCTGGACATGCTGCGGATCGAGGCCGGCCTGATTTTCGCCGGCTACGAGTTCTGCGATCAGACCAACCCGTTCGAGGCCGGCATCGGCTTCACAGTGCCGCTCAAGACCAAGGAGGACGACTTCATCGGTCGCGATGCCCTGGTCCGCGGCAAGGAACACCCCCAGCGCACCCTGGTCGGCTTGGAGTTGTCCGGCGATGATCCGGCCGGTAACGGCGACATGGTCATGGTCGGCCGCCAGCAAGTGGGCACCATCACCAGCGGGACCCGCTCCCCCATACTCGGCAAGAACATCGCCCTGTGCCGGATGGCCGTGGAGCACGCTGAGATCGGCACCGAGGTGGAGGTAGGGAAGATGGACGGCCACCAGAAGCGCCTCCCGGCCACCGTGGTGCGTTTCCCGCACTACGACCCGGATAAGGAGCGAGTACGGGCCTGATCCTGCGACCTCGACCGTTTAACGGTCGAGGTCCTCAGGCTGTGAAGGAGGCTCGGAAGAGGTCCCGGTCGACCTCGCTCGGCCAGGAGTTTCCGAGCAGCGTTCCGGCGGCCAACTCGCCGAGGGCAGGAGCGCACTTGGCCGCGTAGCCGTTGCCGCCGATGCAGCAGAAGACCCGGTCGTCCAACGCGTCGATCATTGGGTGCCCGGTCGGCGTGTAGGCGGTGACACACGAGGTCGTCCACCGGTCGAGCCACCGTAAGCCGGGAAGGAGGCCACCGATCGTCCGGTCAAGGCGGCTAGCAAACGCCGGGTCGCCGTCGGTCCGATACCAGGCCGCCAGATCGGTCGCCGACGCCCGCACGTGGTCGTCCTGGGGTTTGCCGATCTTCAGGACAGTCCGGCCCCGGGGGTCGACGGTCGGCGGGGTGAGGTAGAAGTCCTCATCTGGATCAGGGCTCTTAGCGATGATGCTCGGCATGCCGGCCAGACGAGCCGCCTCGTCGTCGTCCAACTGGAGATACCGCTGGGTGTGGAGGGCGTACTCGACGTCCAACCCGGCCGCCGGCGTCTCGCCGAAGCCCGAGAAGGCCCCGGTGGCCAGCAGTACGCGGTTGCCGACCACCGTTTCGGATTCAGTCCGGACTTCCACGGCCCCGTCGACCGAAACCACCGAGCCGACCAGGGCGTCCAGGACTGTCGCCCCGGCGCCCTCGAGCGCTGCCTTCTCGGACCGCACGTAGGCCCGCGGATCTACCCACCCGGCCGGGGGCGGCTCCCACAGGGTGTCCAGTTCCTCGGGTAAGAACAGGTAGGGCATGGCGGCCATGGTGTCCGCGGCGTTCCGACGGATGCAGCCCAGCGAGAACCGGCGGTCGGCGGCGACCAGGGCCTCCAGGCCATCGGCGGCCTCTACCCAGAGGTGTCCGACCCCGTAAACGGCCCGGATCCCGGTACGTGCCGCAAGGTCGGTGAACTGGGCGACCGCTCGGTGCCCCAGCCAAGCCCGGACGGGATCGGGATCGATGGTCCGGCTGACCCGGCCGATGTCGTGATGGCTAGCGAAGACGCCGTCGTGCACCCGGTGATCGGCCGGCTCGCCCTCGCCGACCAGGGCCACAGCGCATCCGCCGTCGGCTAGGTGTCGGGCGGCCGAAGCACCGAGCATGCCCGCCCCGACCACCACGACGTCGTAGGAACCGAGGGTCATGCGACCGCCCTCGGGCGGTACGCCAAACTCACCTCTCAGCGGTCTCCCGGATCTCGGCCAGCATGTGCCACACCAGGAAGACAACGGCCACGGTCGCCGCCAGAGCGCCCAACAGGGGGCCCAGGCTTCGGAAGCCGTCGGCTCCGTCGAGCAGCTGCTTCCACAGCACAGCGGCCGAGAAGCCGGCGGTGAACCACGACAGGCGGTTACGAAGACGGATCATCACGATCGTCGCCACCGCGGTGATTACGACCAACTGCCCCTCGGCGACCTGGATTCCCCGCAGGGTCCGTCCGTCGTCGACTATCCAGGGCAGAAACAGCGAGATGACGATGACGGCGGCGGCGACCTCCGCAACCCGGAGGCGCGCCGCCGCAGTCATCGAACTAATTCCCGATGGAAACTATGTGATCGGGATGCCACCACCGACGACGTTCACGGCGATGATGACGAACACGATGCACGCGAGGGACAGGATCAGCATCCCACGCTCATAACTCTTCTTATGCGTGTGGTTCTCCTGGAACTCGACCTGCTTACCGGCCATCTCACTCACCTCCCATCGGTTCGCTCGGCGCGCTCGGTGCGCTCTGGGCGGCCAGACGAGCAGCCGCGTGGTTGAGGTTCCGATCCTCACTCCTGATGATGTGGAGGAGGCTCAGCACGAACGCTGCGATCCCCAGACCCGTGAGCACGAAGATCGCGCTCTCGTTGTCAGCCCAGGTGAATATCGCACCGTTCGCTTCAATTGCCTCCGCCCAATCGGCGTAGGGAAAGGTGTCCATATTGGTTCACACTCCTTTCAAACTGAATTTTCGATGTCGTTCTCTGCCAACTCACGTAGGGCCTTCGACTTGCGAGTCGCCCAGATGCCCGCCGCCAAGACGACGGCGTACATCAGCGCGATGGCCCCGATGAGTTCAAGCATCGATCAACCTCGGATGAGTTGATTGGCCGCTCGGGCGAGCACCGGACCTGCCGGGACTTCGCTTCCATCGGCTTCCACGATGAGCTCTTCGCTAGCTCCGAAGTCCGGATAGAAATCGCCACCAAACTCGGCGACGTCGAGACCTTCGAGCTCGACCTCAGGTGGCACGCGGAGCAGGTTCCCCTGCTTCAGCAACCACGAGATGATGTAACCGGAGAGGAAGGCCAAAGGCAGAAGGGCGGCAATGCCGACCAACTGGCCGAGGATGGTGACCTCGACGTTGCCCGAGAACGCACCGGTGGGATAGCCGCTGGCGAAAATGCCCATGAGCAGAACGCCCAGGAAGCCGGTCCAACCGTGAACGGCGACCGCTCCAACGGCATCGTCGACCCGCATCTTCTCCTGCTGCCAGGTACCGACCCACACAGCGAACGCAGCGCCCAGCATGGCCAGCAAGTAGGTCAGCGACGGAGCGTAGACGTCCGCGCCGGACGACACGGCAATCACCCCAGCAAGGCCACCAGACAGGGTCCAGAACGGATCACCCTTCGAGCAGATGTATCCGCTCATGAAGCCGCCAGCAAAGGCGATGGTGATGGTGTACGTAATGGCACCCAGCGTGGTCGGGTTGTAATAGATGTTGTTCCAACCCGGGGCCTCGCCCGGTAGCACTGCCAGACATGCCGCGTAGAACGCGTAGAACGCCGTGAAGATGATCATGAGGCCCATGAGGGTCATGTGGAGGTTGTGGGGCTTGAAGGCCCGCGCCCCCCCATCATCA
>Ga0209752_1000161_pt1 | contig 32017 bp, 32 predicted proteins | sample METZYME_3_250m_FD_187548 | JGI IMG/M metagenome (GOLD analysis project Ga0209752, IMG submission 187548) | Marine microbial communities from oxygen minimum zone in mesopelagic equatorial Pacific - METZYME_3_250m (SPAdes) (version 2) | ecosystem: Environmental > Aquatic > Marine > Oceanic...
TAAAATTGGAAGAAATTGTTCATTTGTAACTATTTGTGTCGCTGCATTTTTAAATCTGTTATACACTATTTGGATTGTGTCAAATTCTTCTTCAACAAATTTTTTGATTAATATATCTGCTATTTCTTTAACATTTTCAAAAGATAAATTGTCAAAAATTTCATTGTTTGTTAAAACGACACTATGTTTCTTTGACAACAGATCATCGCCCTTTTTCCCAAGACAGAAAAAAGATGTTTCCTCATGGTTTTGCTTCTTTGCTAAACCAATACATTCCTTAATAATATTAGAATTAAACCCTCCACAAAGGCCTCTGTTTGAAGTAATACAAACAATCAGCTTCTTATTAGTCTCTCTATTTTGAATAAAAATATTATCTGAATCAATTGAAGAAGACAAGTCTTGTAAAATTCCTGTTAACTTGTTCGAATAAGGCCTCATGGCTACTATAGCATCCTGCGCTTTCTTAAGTTTTCCAGCAGAAACCATTTTCATAGCGCTTGTAATCTTCATAGTAGAAGAAACAGACGAAATTCTATTTCTAATTTCTTTTAAGTTGGCCATAGCTGTATATTACATTAGTATCGGGAGACTAATTCGCTGCAAACTTTCTCCAGCGTATTAATAACATTGTCTGTTAATTTCCCTTGTTTAATTTCCTTAAGAACCTTAGAATGCTTGCTGTTTAATAATTGAATATACTCTGATTCAAATTCTTTTATTTTCTCTACTGAAACATTCTTAAGTAAATTTTTTGATCCAGCGTATATAATTGCTACCTGATCTTCAACTTTAAATGGATCATTTTGTGATTGTTTTAAAATTTCTACATTCCTTCTTCCTTTTTCAATTACTCCTAAAGTTACTGCATCAAGATCAGAGCCAAACTTCGCAAAAGCTTCTAATTCACGAAACTGAGCTTGGTCCAATTTTAATGTTCCTGCGACTTTTTTCATCGACTTAATTTGTGCAGAGCCCCCAACTCTTGAAACTGAAATTCCAACATTAATGGCAGGTCTTACGCCAGAATTAAACAAATCTGATTCTAAAAATATTTGTCCGTCTGTAATTGAAATTACGTTCGTTGGGATATAAGCTGTAACATCCCCTGCTTGAGTCTCAATAATTGGCAAAGCAGTTAAAGAACCTCCTCCTTTAACTTTAGATTTTATTGATGTAGGCAAATCATTCATGTTCTTTGCAATCGCGTCATCATTAATAACTTTCGCGGCTCGCTCTAACAGTCTTGAATGAAGATAAAAAACATCTCCTGGATAAGCTTCTCTACCAGGAGGTCTTCTTAATACTAATGAGATTTCACGATAAGCAACAGCCTGTTTTGATAAGTCGTCATATATAATTAATGCAGGCCTCCCCGTGTCTCTAAAATATTCGCCTATAGAAGCCCCTGTGAAAGGAGCATATACTTGCATAGCTGCTGGATCAGAAGCATTAGCTGCAACAATAGTGGTATAAGCCAAGGCCCCTTTATCTTCTAAAATTTTTGCAATTCCTGCAACAGTTGAAGCTTTCTGTCCAATAGCAACATATATGCAATATACAGGCTCTCCTGCATCAAAAAATTCTTTTTGATTCAAGATTGTGTCTATACATACTGTGGTTTTTCCAGTTTGCCTGTCGCCAATAACTAACTCTCTTTGGCCTCTACCAATAGGGATCATTGCATCAATAGATTTTATTCCAGTTTGTAAAGGCTCATGTACAGGCTGTCTAAATATTACTCCAGGAGCTTTTCTTTCTAAAGGCATTTCAAAAAGATCGCCTTTTATCTTTCCTTTACCATCAATTGGATTTCCAAGAGTATCTACTACCCTTCCTACAATGCCTTCACCAACTTTTACTGAGGCAATTCTAGATGTTCTTTTCACAGTATCGCCTTCTTTAATTTCAGTTGACGATCCTAGCATAACTATTCCTACATTATCTTCCTCTAAATTTAATACTATCCCCTGCGTCCCAGTAGAAAACTCAACCAGTTCTCCATACTGAGCATTAAATAATCCATAAACTCTTGCTATACCATCTCCGACATTTAAAACACTTCCTATCTCATCTAGAGATATAGAAGATTCGTGTTTTGAAAGTTGTTTTTTTAATATTGCTGATATTTCAGCAGGATTTACTTCTGCCATTTTTTCTATATTTCGTTTTTATTGTATAAGTTTAGTTTTTAATTTATTAAGCCTCTGTGAAAAGCTTGCGTTATATTCTCTATTTTCATACCTAAGAATAAACCCTCCTATAATAGTTTCGTCTATAATATTTTCAATCTCGACAGATTTATTACTTAATGTCTGTATTTTTTTTAAAACCTGATTTTTGATTTTGTCTGAAATTGGTGTAGCTGTTACAACTGTAGCCCTTGCAATATTATTCTCTTGATTGTAAATATCATTAAAACCATGGGCAATATCATAAAGAATTGAAAGCCTCTTGTTTGCAATTAATAGGTCTATAAGATTGTTGGTTTTTTCATTCATTTTTGATATCACAATTGATAAAATCTCTTTTTTATCCGAATAATTAATAAGAGGATTGCTTATTAGATTTTTAAAATCCTCTGAAGATTCATGAGCTGATATTATTGAATCCATATCGCCCTTTATATTAGAAAGGCTATTAGACTCTTCTGCAATTTGAAAAATTGCTTTTGAATATCGTATGGCTGCTCTAGATCTCATAAATTATTTTAATTTTGAATCATCTAAGATCTCTTCAATCATTTTTAATTGCTTGTCTTTGTCAGCTAGTTCTTCAGAAATAAGTTTTTCTGCTATGCCTACCGACAAATCAACAACGGTGTTTTTTAGCTCATTCATTGCTGAATTCTTTTCATTTTGAATTGCAGTTTTTGCCGCTTCAACCATTTTTTTTGCCTTTATCTTAGCTTCATCTTCTGCATCAGAAATTAATTTTGATTTCATTTCTCTTGCTTCCTTAAGCATTGTTTCTCTTTCAATCTTTGCTTCATTTAAAATTTTCTCATTGTCAGCTTTTAGATTTTCCATCTCCTTTTTTGCATTGTCTGCTGCATCAAGGGCTGCCTTAATTGACTCTTCTCTCTCTTTTACAGCGCCTAGGATTGGCCCCCAGGCAAATTTTCTAAGAATTAGATACAGAATGGTGAATGATACTAAAGTCCAAAACAACAATCCTACATCAGGTGTGACTAAGTCCATAGTTTATGGTTTAATAAAACAAAAAAGCAAATTAACTCTTTTGTTTTTTGTTATTTAATTAATGCTAGTACAATAGCAAATAATGCAACTGCCTCAACAAAGGCAATTAGAATAATTGCTGATGACATTAGTTTTCCTTGCATTTCAGGTTGTCTTGCAATTGATTCTACGGCTGCACCGCCAATATGACCAATTCCAATGCCTGCCCCAATAGCAGCTAATCCTGCCCCAATAGCAGCAAATGCACCATAATCAACGGCTGCTTCCTGTAATAAAAATAATACTAAATTCATATTTTAAATTTTAAAGTTAATTAATGTTCATGTTCCTCCATTGCGCTGCCTATATATAAGGCAGATAGCATGGTAAATATATAAGCCTGAATGGCTATAACTAATACCTCAATAATACTTATAAACACAGAAAAGAAAAGAGAGACGGGAGCCACCCAAATACTTTTAAAAATAAATATTAATGAAATTAGACTTAACACAATAATGTGCCCTGCTGAAATATTTGCAAATAATCGTATCATTAAAGTGAATGGTTTAACAAATATGCCTAAAAATTCAATTGGTGCCATAAACAATTTCATTGGGAGTGGTACGCCCGGCATCCAAAAAATATGTTTCCAATAATGCTTATTTCCAACCAATGTAGTTATAACAAAAGTAATAAAGGCCAGCAGGCCTGTAAAAGCAATATTGCCGCTTAAATTAGCGCTAAAAGGGAAAAAAGGGATCATTCCCATGAGATTGTTAATCCAAATAAAGAAAAATAAAGTCAAAAGAAAAGGAACATATCTTTCGTGTTTTTTCTCTCCAATTAATGGCAAAGCAACCTCGTTCTTGATAAAAATAATAATAGGTTCAGTAAATTTGCCTAGCCCAAATGGCTCTCCCTTCTTTGACCTAGCATATGATTTCGCTGATAGTATAAATATTATAAATATTATGATTATAGACACAAACATTGAAAACACTAGTTTTGTAATTGATAAATCTAAAGGCTTGTCATTAATTGGATGATTTGAAGAATCAAGCTGAATATATTTGCCATCTACATCATTACCTGCATAATAGATTTCTTCATGAAATTTAACGAATCCTTGTTTTTTTCTCTTAACAACTGTTTCTCCTGAATCATCATGATGAAATTCAGATGACATAAAGATGACCAATCCTTCGTTTGTCCATAAAATTACAGGTAATGGAACCGAAACAGGATGTCCATTCCAGTCTAATATGTGAAAATCGTGGGAGTCTTTTACGTGATGCATAATCACCCCATTAACATCAAAATTGTCTTTTTTAGAGTTTTCACTCTTATTATTAGAATAAGCTAATGCAGTAAATGAAAAACAAAAAACAAAAAGGAAGAGTGTATAAAAATTTCTTGTCATTATAGCTTTATTTGTACTCTAATATTCTGGTTGCAAAGGTACACACATAAAATTAAATTTCAAATAAAAACTCCCAACAAAATTAAAGTTTGCTTAGTATATTTCTTAAGCTAATTATTTCTATAAAAAGAAAAATAAAATATAGAAAAAAGAAGTTTAAAACTTCAAAAGTTAAGTCAGAATTGTTAATGCTAAAAAGCGGCCTTAAAATGATTATTGCAGCAATCATTTTTAATATTGTTGCAAAGACAAAAAAGTACAGGTGGTTGAAGAGATTGTGGTTGAAATTAATTAATAGTCCAAAATAAATTAATGATAGTGAAGTGAAATTAAATACATAAATCTTCCATAATGGAATTATAAATTTCGCAGAAACTGTAAGATCAATTATTAAATAATGAGTTAATAATATAATTAAAGAACACGTAGAAATCCTAAAATAAAATTTCATTGCTTCTTTTCATTTTTTTCAAAGTGTTGATTTGTAGAGTCTGATACTTGTTTAATTACAAAATAAATTGAAAGTCCAACAGACAGCAAAGAGAATAGGATTGTAAATGCTTTATACTGGTTTGGATAGATTTGATCTAATTTAAATCCCACAAAGACTCCTGCTAATATAATAATCAACATTTGAAGGCCAATTTGTGAAAATATAATTAGATTATGCTGTTTTTTCTTGTTTTTCAGCTGTTTCTTTATTTTCACCTTTGTTTAATTCTTTGACTCCGCTCTTCATACTGCAGGTTGCATTAAAAGTTGCTCCTGGCTCCACAGCTAATTTTCCAATTTCTACTTCTCCTTCAATATATGCTGAAGACCTTAGGGTTAGTTTTCCCGAAAGTTTTAGTTTTCCTATAAATCCGCCTTCAAAATCTGCGTCTTCTCCCTCAAGACTTCCATTTACAACTCCTGTTTTACCTACTACAATTCTCCCTGTAGTTTTGATGTTTCCTTTAATGTTTCCCTCAACTCTAAAATCTCCTTCACTAAGCACATCTCCCACAAGAGTAGTCCCTTGGGTAATCATATTTTGTTGACTATTATTGCTCATAGTTTTTTATTTTAAATATTCTTCTAAATTTTTATGTATTTGAATTGTCTTATAATTTTCAGAAGAAACAACAAAACTTCTTTCGTTGCTTATGTCTGCTTTTTCATTTAACATTTCAGCTAGTCCCATGGCGCCATCATAGCTCTTTAGACCATGCAGAACTACAAATGTAACAATATTATTGTAATAGTCTCTTGAGGTTTTCAAATCCAAATATTCTATTTCATTTACTGCCTCATTTATTATTGCAACAAAATTCTCTATATCAGCATCACTCGCTTTAGAAAAAGGGTATAATATTTTAAAATTATTAGCCTCTTCGTTGTCTATAAAAATTGTGCTGCTCAGTAAAGGCAATACGTTTTTTATAATGAATTCTGCCTCCTTGCCTTCAATAGAATTTGAATAATTTAATTTTATAAAATTTAATTGCTCCATGTATCTGTTGTATCCAAATTCTTTTGCAATTGACACTGCTTTTAACATTTCTATTTTTGGAAGTATTGGGCTATCATAAAGCTTCTTGATATTGGCGTCACAGAGTTCAATAGCATTTATATAATTTTGATTATTATATTCTTCATATATAGTATTATAAATTTCTGTTGGGTTGTTTTCTGTGTCTAACAGTACTGTTTCAGGGTTTAATAAAAATTCGGCATATTTTGATGTAGGATAATTAATTATAATATCTTCCTTAATTTGTGTAGCCTTCATTTCTTCATTAAGACTTATATAATTTTTATACATCGAATATTTTGCAGGTGGAATTAAAGATGTTTCTGGATTATTGCTTAATAAAGTTGTTAGTTTTTGATTTGATATTTCAAACTCCTTGAATTGGTCTTTATAAATTGCTCCTAATTTATAGTACGCATCATTTGTAACTAATTTAAGGCTGTCAATTGTTATTGAAGATTTAGGGATTCTGTTTAAATAATATTCAGCACTATAAATACTGTCTTGTGGTATTTCTGATCTTACAATTTTCTCGTCCTTGTTTTTTAAGTCATCGAACTCAATAGACCACCTCCAATTATTTACTAGTTTTCTTTTTCCCCATTTCTTAGTAAAAGCACTTTTTCCATATGCAACCGCGCTGGGGTTATAAAAATAAAATATTGCCTCATCATATGCGTTTGGTTGCTGATCAAAAACATTTTGTGAACCAAAATCTGTTTCCTTTTCTAATTCTTTGCGTTTTTCTTCTTTTCTTTTTAATTCATCAATGTATAGCTTAAAATATTCTTTTCTATCAGCATTATTCATATTAACTAGAGCTAATATACTGTCATTATGTTTGGTAATATTCTCATACAATATTACATCTTTAAGATTGTCTCTCTTCTTTTTAATCTGCCTATACAATTTTGTTTTCTTCCGTAATTTAGTAAGTGTACTGTCGTAATAAAGTCCAGCTGTTAAATACTCATTATTATTAAAATTTATATCTGCTAATTTTTGATAATTTACTCTTTCTAAATATTCATCATTAACAATGGACTCTAATGATTTATTAAAAAATTTAGTTGCAACACTGTCTTTTTGTTGTCTTAATACTAATAGGGCTATTTGGTGAAAAAGTGATCCTAAAAATGGCCTGTTTTCAATATTTTCAACAAGCTCCTGTAGTTCAATAATTGAATTATTAATAGAGTCTGAATTAGTTGTTCGTCTAATATAAGAATGAATTAAAAACTCTCTTGGGATTTTCCTTTTATAACTTATATTTTCATTATAAAGAGTATTTGCGCTGTCCTTGTAATTAAAATTATCATATAGCTGTCCCAATATATAGTTGTACCTAGCTTTAATTGGTTTTTCATTAATTAAATTTCTTGCTGTCTTCAGGCATGATATAGCGCTATCTTGGCTTTTGGTGTTGATATATCCTTGTGCTAAATATATGTTAGCTTCAGCCAAGTCTTGATTCTCTAATTTATTGTCAAGAATTAGTTCTTTTAAATTTACTATGGCCCTCTCGCTTTGACCTAGTCTTATATTGATTTTCTCCTTCCATATTTTAGCGTGATTTATATATTGACTGGTCGGATACTTAAATAATATGTAGTTAAAAGCCTCTAAAGAAGGTATAAATCTTTGATCATAATATCTAGACTTTCCAAGCAATAGATAGGCTTCGTCCATAATTGGATTTTCCTCCTTCCCATTTATGTTCATTGAATGTTTTTGTATGGCTAAAACGGCTTTCTCCTCTGCTTGAGAAAATGGAGTTTGAATATCATTTTGAAAATCCTTAACTATCTCTTCTGAGTTATACTTTTCTAATGACAATAATTCCCAAAAGTTGTCTTTTTCCTCTTCATTTAATGATTCCAATGCTTCGCTCAACAAGTTGTTCCCATTATATAAGTAGTTGTATTTAGTAGTTATAGAATGAAAATTTTTATTTAAAAACTTGTCTTTTTTTCTAGAACAGCCAACAATAACAAAAGCTGTTATAAATCCTATAAAAATATATTTAAAGCTAATTTTATTAAACATAAGTAAAATATTAACAGAAATAATCTGCAGATATTGCCTATAAAGCCAAAAATACTCAACTTTTTATACATTTGCTGTAAAAGATTAAATTTTGAAAGAAGAAGTTTCAATTACAATTAAAATGGATGCTTTTGAGACCACAATTAAGGGCTCAAAACATCAAACCATTCTAGATTCGGCTCTTGAAAATGATGTAGATGCTCCATATTCATGTCAAGGCGGTGCTTGTGCAACATGTATTGGAAGACTAATATCTGGCAATACAAAAATGCAGCAAAACCATATTCTCACAGATGAGGAAATAGATGATGGCCTAGTTTTAACATGTCAAGCCCTTCCTCTTAGCAATTCTATTTATATAGATTATGATGATGTTTAAATAATCTCTTTTATTTTTTTAACTATTTCCTCAGGTGCAATACTATTAATTGCTTGTTTATATTCTTCTGGAGATTTATTGCCATATATAGAAGTAGGAATTTTAGGATACGTGTTTTTATCGACAAGGATGGAATGTTTTGAGCTTTGATTAAAAGGAGCAAAACCTGCATAAGGGTGTGTTACGCCCCAAATTGTTAAAACCTTAACACCATACATTGCCGCTAAATGGCCATTTGCCGAGTCCATTGAGACCATTAAGTCTAAATTTGAAATAAAATCAAGCTGGTCCGAAAGCAAAAACCCTTCAGCTAGGTTGAAAATATTTTCATTTTCCTCTGATATTGTTTTTAGTTGTTTGCCCTCATTCTCTCCTCCGCCAAACAACAAGATTGTGTGTTCTTTAGAAATACTTCCTATCACTTCCTTCATTTGTTCTAATGAATAGGCTTTGGCCTTGTGCTTAGCAAATGGTGCTATTCCTATTAACTTTTTGCTAAAATCTATTTTATTTGTTATTGCGTACCTAGATAAATTTGATTTTTTAGGAAATTCAATTTTGGAAAAGCTTAGATTATAATTAATGTTATTAAATACGTCTAAATATCTTTGATGTGTTGTCCTAAGTTGTTGAAAGTGTTTGCCATTTATCAATTTTTCTTTTTCTTTCCTCCCCTTTTCAATCTGATAAAAATTCTTTCCCCATAAAAATTTTAGAAAATTTGTTCTTAAAACTCCATGCAAATCAATTATCGCGTCAATTCCTAATTGTTTCAGCTCATAATATAATTTGACTAGGCCGAATGGTCCTTTATGTTTTCCTTTTAAGTCTATAGCAATAATATTTGCTTCTTTAAATTCTCTAAATATTTCTATATAGCTTGGCTTTGTTAAAATAGAAATCTTGGTTGCTGGGGAATGCTTTGTTGCAAGTCTAATTATAGGCACAGTCATTGCCACATCTCCCATTGAAGAAAGTCTAATAATTAAAATATGTTTAATTGCTTCCAATATAGTCTTAAAGAAATATTATTTGTTTTTTCTAAGTATAGGATTAAGTTCTTCGTCATTATACATTTTCATCTGCTTATAGGTTTTCATGTATTTTTTCCCTTTGGATATCTCATCTAAAAGCTCATCTATTGCCAATGACAGGTCTTCTCTCTGTTGAATCAACACCTCTAGCTTTAGGCTGCATTTCTCTTTGTGGTTTTCTGAAGCATCAATCCTATTTGCTTCAATCCTCATGTGATATATTTTTAGTTCTAAAATTGAAAGTCTGTCTAAAGCCCATGCTGGACTTTCTGTGTTGATTGAGGCATCTTGTAATATTTTTACATTAGAATATTTTTCCAAAAAATAATCATCCAGCAATTCTACAGTGTCTGTTCGTTCTTGATTGGATATGTCAATTTTTCTTTTTATGCTTAATGCCTCCGCGGGATCAATTTCTGGGTCTCGAATTATATCTTCATAGGCCCATTGGACTGTATCTATCCAGGCCTTTTTATACAGCACGCTTTCTATATATTCCTCATCTATTTTATACTTGTTTCTAAAAGACTGATCAATGATTTTTGTTTTTTTATACTCTCTCGTTGCTTGATTAAAAATTTCGATTGCTTTTTTTGAAAACATAGCTCTTATTTAAACATCAAATATACCTTATTTAAAATAAATTATAAGCGCTGGGCCTATAAGCCGCTCAAGAGTAGGTCTCTCTTCTAGATCAATCAAAAACCCTTGTAATCATGGAAAGATTTGTATATTTGCAAAGCAAATTAATTTAATTGACAATGAGAGGGTTTTTTTATGGAATAGAAGACATATTTGTAAACTATCTTTTTCTGCCTTTTGATTTCTTAAGAGATATTGGTGAGAACGACTGGTGGTTGTCAAATATAGTAGGGTGGTTCTTTTTTCTCCTTGTGTTTGGAGCGTTCGTTTATTGGATGCTACAATTAAAGTCTGCCAATGATAATAATGAAGAAGATAAAAGTGTCACTGCTCATTCTTATTTATAAATCAAACCCAATATCTTTTCTGTAATACATGTTTTTAAAATATATTTTTGATATATTTTTATAAGATATTGATAGCGCGTCCTTATAGTTTTCAGATAAAGACGTAACGGCCAAGACCCTGCCTCCTGAAGTAACTGTTTTTTTGTTTTTTATAAGTGCTCCCGCATGAAAGACTATAGATTTATCAACCTGCTCAAGTCCAATAATTTCATGTCCTTTTTCATATTTTTCTGGATAGCCTCCTGAAACCAACACAACTGTAGCGGCTGCCTTATTATCAATTAATACATTTTGGTCTGATAAAGTTTTGTTGTGAAGAGATATAAAAACTTCTACTATGTCGTTTTGAATTCTCGGAAAAACAACCTCTGTTTCTGGATCTCCCATTCTAACATTATATTCAATCACAAAGGGGTCTTCATTGACCTTAATTAGCCCTATAAAAACAAACCCTTGATAGGGGATATTGTCTTTTTTTAATCCTTCAATTGTTGGCTTAATAATTTTTGTTTCTACTTTTTCCATGAAAATTCTATCTACAAAAGGTGGGGGAGATATTGCTCCCATGCCCCCTGTATTTAATCCTTGATCGCCTTCCCCTATCCTCTTGTAATCCTTTGCTGTTGGTAGTATTTTATAGCTCTCTCCGTCAGTTATAACAAAGCAGCTAAGCTCAATTCCTTTCAGAAACTCCTCAACAACTACCTGACTGCTTGCTTCTCCAAATTTTTGTTCACACAGCATCTTGTAAACCTCGCTTTTAGCTTCTTCTAAATTATCAATTATTAAAACGCCCTTGCCTGCTGCAAGGCCGTCTGCTTTTAGCACATACGGAGGCGATAGTGACTCTAAAAAGTTATTGGCTTCGGATATTTGGCTCTTGTTAAATGTTTTGTGGGCTGCTGTTGGAATATTGTGTCGGTTTAAAAATTCCTTTGCAAAATTCTTGCTTCCTTCTAATTGGGCAGCCATAGCTTGTGGCCCAATTACTATAACATTCTTTAATTCTGAATCTTCTAAGAAATAGTCATGAATTCCATTTACCAAAGGTTCTTCTGGCCCAACAACAACCATGTTAATCTCATTTTGTAATACTGCTTGTTTTATAGACGAGAAATCATTGTAGTTTATATTTAAATTTTTTCCTGTTTTTTCTGTTCCAGAGTTTCCAGGGGCAATAAAAAGATTGTTAGACAACTTACTTAATTTTATCTTCTCAGCAAAAGCATGCTCTCTTCCTCCAGATCCTAAAATAAGTATATTCATGATTGTATTGTGTCTTGGTAAAAATACTAGATGTCTGGAAATAAAAAAACTTATCCTATCACAAAAATTAAAACTGTTTAATACGCTTTTTTTTCCCCTCTAAACAAATTGAATACTGTTAATATTATTATTTTAACATCTAACAATAATGTCCAGTTTTCAATATAATTAACATCAAATTTGATTCTATTAACAATGTCTGAATTTGTTTCAATTTCCCCTCTATATCCATTTACCTGAGCAAGCCCTGTTATTCCTGGTTTAATAAAATGCCTTACCATAAACTTGTCAATTGTTTTAAGGTATTTCTCGTTTTCTTTTATCATGTGTGGTCTAGGGCCAACAACTGACATATTCCCCGCTAATACATTAAAAAATTGTGGAAATTCGTCAATACTTGTTTTTCTTAAAAATGTCCCTACCTTCGTCAATCTTTTGTCATTTCTGGTTGCCTGCATAGAATCTGCTTTAGAATTAGTTTTCATTGATCTGAATTTATAGCAGTAAAACTGTTTGAAATTATATCCATTCCTTGCTTGTTTAAAAAAAACAGGGCCTCTAGATTCTGCCTTTATGATTATTGCAAGCAAAGGTGTTAGCCATGACAACACGCAACAAACAAGAATTAGGGAAAATAATATGTCGAAAAGTCTTTTAACAAAATTATTAAAAGGGTCTTCTAATAAAATTTTTCTTAAAGAAAGCACTGGGACATAATCATATGTTTCGTGTTTTAGTTTTTTGGAATATAAATTTTCAAAGCTTGGGACAAACTTGATTGTTTTCAAATTGTTTTCTGCAAAATCTATAATTTTTTTTATTTGAGATTGACTTAAAGACGGTAATGAGCAATAGATTTCATCTATATTCTCTTCAAGGATAAATTTAAAATATTTGCTTAAATCTTCATTTTTAGATGGTGTTATTGTTTTTATATGCCTGTATCCTGTTCCTGTTTTTTCATCAAAAAATCTCTCTAACCCATAGCTCTCTGCTCCATTTCCTATTATAACTGTTCTCCTATAGTTTCCTCCAAAATCTGCTCTAAATTTTAGCATAAAATAATAGATAGAAAACTTTATCAGGCCTATTGAAAGCGCAGCATATAGCGTAAATAGCAGTATTGTCTTTGGAACAATTTCTAATAAAGGAAAAATCCCAGAAACAGAAAATATTGCAAGTAAAAACAAAGTAAACTGAATAAGTAAAAGATTTAATATTTTAATCTCAGGAGTATATCTATATATATTATAAAATCTAGAAAATATTGCGATTAGAATCCATACAATAGAAATTAAAACACACAGCCACACATCAGGGATATTGTTTAAGATTTCACGTATTACAAGAAAATTAATTATGGATAGATCTATTAGATAGGTTATTGGCCTAATATATCTTGAGAATCTTCCTTGTTTTTTTCTTGCCATTCTTTTGTTTTATTAAGAATATGTCGTTTAAAATTTCGCTCAAAATTTTCTACACTGAAACGTTCTGAATTTTTTCTTATTTGAGAATAATCAAATTTTGTTTGATTAAAACGTTTTATTGCTTCTAAAATTGCCTCAGGCGTTTGGTCATTAAATAGAATTCCTGTTTTCCCATTAATTACAGTTTCCAAAGCTCCTCCATCTGCATATGCAATCACAGGTGTTCCACAGGCTTGTGCTTCAACCGGAGCAATACCAAAGTCCTCTGTTCCTGCGTGTAAAAATGCTTTTGCCTTGCTAACAATAGAGTATACTTTGTGAGGTTTGGAATATTCAACAAATTCAATGTTGTTGTTTGCCTGCTTCATTAATCTTTTTCTCTGACTGCCCGATCCAATAATAATTAGTTTGTCGTTTATTTGGTTAAAGGCGCTTACAAGTAAATCAACTCTTTTATATGGCTCTAGTCTTGCTGCTGTTACATAATACTCTTCCTTATTATTATTTAAAAGAAACTTCTTAGTGTCTACAGGCGGGTGTATTACAAAGGCATCCCTCTTGTATTTCTTTTCTATCCATTTTTGGACAAATCTTGAATTTGCTATAATATAGTCAGGGTTTTTAGCTTGTTCAATATCAAGTCTTCTTAAAACAAATAAAATGGGAGACAAAACTGTTCTTGCAAAGACATTAAAGTATATGCCTTTATTATCCCAAAGATATCTTTGGTTTCTGGCCTGACAATAACAAATATGTATTTGATTCTTCCCTGTTTTTTTTATTCCTTTTGCAACAGAAAAAGAAGAAGAAACAATAAGCTTAGTATCTTTATCAACCTTAAGTTTTTTGATAAAATATGGAAATAAGAAAAACAAAAACCTAAAATTTTTCCCAAGAGTCTTTAAGCTAGTTTGAATTATCGGTGTATTATGATAAGACAGCGTCTTTGAGACATCCTGGGGATCCATAATGTTAATAAGAGTATAGCACTTGTTAAAGTTTAAAACACTGGTAATAGACGCAATCACTCTTTCTGCGCCGCCATACTTGTCTAGCCAATCTATTATTAAAGCGTTCTTCATTTTTCAGGGTGTTTTATAAATGCTTTTCCTAGTATACAGCAGATAATTAGTGCGATAATAAAAACCCCAAAGGTCCTGTGGAAAGTGTTTTCGAACAGCATAAAAATTGTTAGTGTGAAAAACAAGTTTAAGCTATAAATTGAATCTTTCGCATTAAAAAACAAAAACGACAAAAACACCAAAAATAGCGCTAAACCAAAGACACCGTAACTTACAAGAAAATCAAGATATTGATTATGCGTGTTAAAGTCTCTGGTTAAAAACCAGTTTCTTTTGTTTACAGTTTGAATTTCTTGATATTTCCTTCTTAAAAGCTGCTGTGTTTCTCCAAATCCCACTCCAAAAACTTTATGGGGATTCTCATTAAATATGGCAAAAGAGTATTTCCAAATTAAATATCGCGGTTCATGTGCCTTAATTTTTTCTACAAAACTTTCTCTATAGTCATCCGCTTTATATAGAGCTCTTTGAGATAAATTGTTGTTCCCTAAAAATCCGCCAATACCAAGAACCATAATTACCAATAGGACGCCTATCCTCGCCTTTGATTTTAATTTATACATCGTAATGCTTATTAAAACGATTAAAGATAAAATTATAGCTGTCCTTGAGGCAATGAAAAATATGGTTGATAATAAAAAAACTGTTAAACATAAATAAATGGTTTTTCGTTTTTTGTTTTTTAAAGAAAAGTATCCCTCTGCGCAAAATATAAGCGCAATAACACTAAAAAACCCTAAATATAATCTTTGAGTCATCATTAATTCTTCAACAATTTCTCCAGTGTAAAAGGCTGTGCTTCCTGTAGCAGTCATGTAAATTATAATTCTTGCTAAAGAGATAGCAGAGCTTAAAACAGTCCCCGCTATAAATGAATCCTTTAATAATTGAGGGCTTTTGATTATAGAAAACAAAATTATCAAAAGCACAGTTTGTCCAATTTTTCTCAATTCTGCAAAATCGTTAACAAAATGATTTCCAAACAAGGATTGTAAGGCAATTATTAAAAATAGTATTATAAATGCTGTGGTCGTTCTATTAACAAAAATCATCTTTGCTTTGGGTTTCTCTACAATAAAAAACGCTATTACCACAAGTAGTCCCATAACAATACTCGATAACGCATGTACAACAGGAATAAAAGGTATGTAAAAGCATAAAAACATGCATAACCATAAATAAGATTTAGTTAAAATGTCTCTCATGTTTCGTGTTTATGAAGTTCTTGTTTTTATAAAATTTGTTGCCTGTCTTGAAAACAATAAGAGTATTAAGCTTCTAAGTATTCCATAAATTGGATGAAATCCAAAATAAAAGTTTTTTAACATTATCTTAATTCTATTTTTAACTTGTTGTTTCCTGTATTTTGATGATATTGAGTCTTCGTCAACTAAATAATCTAATAATATTTCTGGATAATTTTCTGCTTTAAAATTATTGATTACATCGAAAAAAAAGGCATAATCTTCTGCTGCAAAATAATTTAGTGGATACCCTTTGATCTCTTTTAAAATTTCTGAAGAGAACATTACTGATGGGTGAACAAAAGCAGAATTTAAATACATCATTTTTTTTATTTGCTCATAGCCTATAGGGTGTTTTAGGTTAAAAAGCTCTGTCCCCTTTGAATCAACAACCCTCGCCCAAGTTCCGAGTAATTTAACGTCACTGTTTTTTTTAAGATATCTGTATTGCTTGCTGTGTTTATTAGCGCAACAAATATCTCCTGCGTCTAGTCTAGCAATATATTTATATTCATTTTTTCTTGCAAAGTCAATCCCAACATTTAAAGCTTGTGCTATTCCTTTATTTGTTTGTTGTTTTTTATAATAAATTCTGCCCAATTTATAGTCTTTTCTAAGATTTGCTATATTGATCTCTTGTTGGCTTCCGTCATCAATAATAATTATGTCTATTTTTATTTTTTCCTTAATTGATGTAACTGACTTATATAGTCCTTTCGGATTATTATAGTGAGGTATTATTATTATTATCTCCTTATGCATTCTCTAGTTTTTTAGAATCGAGCGCAAATATAATTGCTAAACACAGCCAAAAACAATAAATTCTTAGAGAATCCATTTTTAACCAGTTCATACTAAACCCTATCATTGAAATAAATATGATTATTGAATAAATATTGTGTTTGCTAAAATTGTTGTAGCACCAAAAAAATATTTGAAGCAACAGGCCGACAAATATTAAAAATCCGACAAAACCTGTCTCACTTAGAAACCTTAAATATATGTTGTATCCTGGAGGAAAACGTTTTTCTTGTTGATTTAAATATCTTAGTCGAAACTCCCAGTTGTTTTTTTTAGCCCAATTTGGGTATTTTTTTCTTGATTCAAAGGCCTGAAGGCCATAGCCTGTTCCTGAAAAAGGATTTTCTAAAAACACTTTGTACATTGCTAGCTGTATTCCAAATCTTGATCTATTTGACCTAGAATGATCACTGTCGTCTAATTTAAAAGACTGAAGCTCTTTGCTGACATATTCTGAAATCTGATTTGAAAATACTATTGAAAAAGCAGAAATTGTTAGAGCAAGTGCAAGCGTAATTTTTAAAAAAATTCTAGAATGTTTTGTGTTTCTGGATAGTATAAGCAAAAAGGCGCATGATTGCACAATAACAATAAAAAAAGCAGCTCTAGAGCCTGAAATAAAAGCCAAGGCTACAATAGCTATTGCTGGAAAAAACCTCCAGTTTGTCTTGTTTGTTAAAATATAGCTAAACATCCATCCAGATATTGACAGCAAATATGTGCCAAGGGCTGGCGGCTCAAAAGTAACCGAGGAAATTCTTCTTAATAAATTGTCTGTTTTGGCCTCAGTAAAAGGAAAATAATCAAACAGGTTTAATACGTTGATTTTTAGAGCCTGCATTTCAAATTTTACAATTAATACTTCAAAAAAAGCATAAATTATCACGATTATAAATGAGGCAAGAAAAACCTTTCTAATTGTAAAGAAAAGCTTGTTAATGTCTTTTAAGGAAAAAGCGTTAAAAAAAACAATTGGCAATATAATTGAGCAAATAATTAAGGCTCCATACTGATTAATAAATCTTTCTATTCCTGTTGTTTGCTTAAAAAAGTAGTTTGTGACATTTAGGCTGTTTAAGAGTGTTGCAATAAGACACCAAGCCAATAGAAGTAATAAAAACTGAAATATTATGTTTTGATGTGGTATGTCTATTCTTTTTTTAAACAAAAGAAAAATAGCTCCTGCTGAAAAAAATAAAAAACACGAGTCTCTATAAAACTCCCCCAAAAACTCAAGCCCATCCCATGAATTAAAAGGAATAAAAAATATTCCCAACAAAATCATATAAAATGCAATATTTACAACACTTGTTTTATTCATTTTAGTTGTTGGTTGTAGCTGGTCCAGTGTGTCACGTCCACTCCAAGCTTCTTAATTAAATTAACGTCATTTTTAAAAAAACTGATTAACTCTTTTTTTGTACTTTCCTTTATTTTTTCAGAAGGAGTTTTGTGTTTTTCAGCAATACTATTTAATATGTCTTTCATCCAGGGGTAAGCCGGCACAATTCTTTTAATGTAATTTTTAATTTTCGATGGTTTGAAAATTGTTCTTGTGGTGAGATTATTCTTATATGTTCCGCCTGGGTTATATTTCTTGTTTAAGTTGTTAGGGCAAAACCCCTCGTCTACCTCTAAAAATTTATATGTTTTCTTTATTGTTTTTTCTGGACTTAACATTAGTTCTTCCTGAGTTAAGATTAAAACTTCAGAAAAAACTTCTATAGCTTTCTTTATTTTATTGTAATATGTGGAGTTAAATTTATAATACCAAAAATCTGAATATTTTAATTCCTTTCTTTTCTTTTCTAATTTTAAGGCCTCCTCGAAAAGCTCTTTTTCTCTTCCTTCTCTTACTAGGTGCAAATAGTTAGAATACGCTCTTTTTATTGGATCTCTAATCACCACTATAATTTTGGGGTCAGACAGTTTTGTTTTTATTTCTCTGAAAAGTTCTGGGTAGTTTATGTATGACGGGGAGGTCTCTCCTACGCTCTTGTATTTTTCTCCGTTTGCAAAAAACCTATAATACTGATTTAAGCTTGTTACATGTGTCTCGGCTGCCAACCTATCTCCTGCTCCTTCGTTTTGATTAGATAAAATCCTATTAGTAAAAAAATGTAGTTCTTTTTGTTTTGCCATATATATTTCTGGATGCTCTGACAAATAGTAATGGAGCGATGTTGTTCCGCATTTTGGAAAGCCTGATATTATAAAATTTGGCAAAGTCATAAATTATGATATAAAAATTTTAATTCTGTCTGTGCTGTAAATAACTGCTACAATTAAACTGTTCCAAAAAATCATGCTAATTAGTGTGGCTACTGCTGCCCCTTCTATTCCGTATGCTGGAATTAACGCTAAATTTAAAATTACATTAATACCGAGCCCTAAGATTAATATAGTGTTTAGCTTTTTCTGCTTTCCCGTCATATTGAGATATACTGCTCCGGGACCACACAAGGAGCTGAAAAACTGACCGCCAAGAAGAAGCAATAGCGCCTCTCTTGCTAAAACATAGTTTTCGCCAAAAAGGCCTAACATAAAGTCTGAAAAAACAAACAATATTATCAAAACAGGAATGCTTATAACAAAAATAATTCTCGCTGAATCGTTAATTAACTTGTTTAGTTTTTCAAAATCATTAGTGCTGTAAATTTCAGCTATTTTTGGAGCAACAACAATGTTAACTGACATAAGGGCTAGGGCCGTAACTGTTGCTAATTTTACTGCAACAGAATAATAGGCTATGCTTTCAAACCCTTCATAGGCGGTTAAAATTATTATATCAACGCTTTGCATAATAAAATATGCTATTGCGCTTAAGGCCATTGGATATGAGCGCGCAAAAATTTGATGATAAGAAAAATTGTAATCATTGTTTTTGGGCAAGTTTAATTTTTTAAATAATAGCCCTACCTGAATTAGAGTCGTTAGCGAAAGCAACAAAAAACTGGCTAAAAAAGCCTCTATTAGCCACTCTTGATTTTGCGTATAATATAAAATTATTGAGAAGATAAAAATTGGCGTATATCTAAAAATGTTTCTGTAAAGCTCTGAAGAGATTGTTTTGTTTAACGCTCTTAAAGTATCTATGTTTAACATTGTTGTGGTATAGAAAAACAGAGCAGCTATTGATTTTAAAATCAAAGAATGTGCTTCTTGTTTATTAAAAAGCTCATTTATAAATTCCTCTGGGAGCATTGCATATCCTAAGATAAACAGCAAACATAGAGCGGTAGTCATCATTAACATTTTAACATATATGTTTTTAATAGATTCTAAAGAATTTTTTGATTTTAAAAATCCTGAATAGTATATAATGGCCTGGTTTGTTCCAATTAAAGACACTCCACTAAGGATCATTATTGTTGACCTGACAAAGTCGTATTTTCCAACTAATTCTGCCGAATAATAGTTTGTTAAAAACATCGTGAATAAAAACAGCAAAACAACGCCTGATCCTCTTAGAAAAAGGACCTTGATGCTCTTTTGAATTAATCCGTTTTTTGTCATATTATATGCCTCTATCTAATTTGTCTAAATACTTATAAAGTTTTAGAACAACCGAGGCTATTATAAATATGAGCACTAATAAAATTGGGTAATATACTGTTTTGTTGTCGCTGAGTTCGTCTTGGTCTATTAGAAGGTTTGTCTCATTGATAACCATTACTGTTTCTTTAGACAGGATTCGTTCATTTTTTAGTTCCTCGTTTTGCTCCTCAAGTGTAATTTTTATTTTAATAAGTTCGTTTGGTAGATAGGTTTTATTGTCAATATAGAGCTGTGCTGAACTTTTTTCAAAATTATTTGTTGAGCTATATTTTTCTATGAGCTTATCAATTTGTTTGATGGTGTTCTCATTGTTGAAAATGCTGCTTGCTATGCTTTGAAGCCTTCTTTCTTTCAGGCCTAAAAACAATGGGTTTCCGTTAAAATATTGTATTATTTTTTTTAGTGAAGAAGTGCTTGCGCTTGAAGAGATGTCTAAGCTTAAAACATGGTATTCATAATCTGACTTAAAACCCTCTGTCATTGCTATATTGTCTTCAAACTCTAAATTCTCAAAAAGAGCTCTGATTTCATTAGCATTGATTTCTGATTTTAAAATATCTTTTAAATCAATGATTGGTTTTATGCTAATCTCCGTAATTTCTTCGTCATCACTAAGCCCCATGTCATTGCTAAAAAAGTCTTCATCTTCAGATTCTATTTTCTGATTTATAAGGCTAATTGCATCATAGACATAGTTTCCTGCATCAAAATTAATTTTTAATAATACTGACGCCTCTTTCGTCGAATCATCCTCAATTATGTTTTCAGCTATAAACCCTAGCGCTGCTCCAAAAACTATTATTAAGCTTATTGTTTTCCAGTGAACAAAAAGCTCCTTAAAAGCTCTAAAAACTATTAGTGTAAGGTTTAAAAAAAGGTCTGATATTTTTTTTATAAGCTGGACAATGTCCATTTCATCGCTTGTTTTGGTGTTGTTTTTTTTAGTCATGACAATTTATTTTGTCATATTTAAACGAAACTTCTTCAGGTTTATTTTATGAAAAGCAGTTTTATCCTTTTATGACTAACTCTAGTTTGTAGAGTTGGTCCGCAATTTTACGATCATTTGAAATTTTGGGTATTTTGTTTTGTCCTCCCAATTTTCCTATAGAATCCATATAGATGTTGAATCCTTTTTTAGAAACTCTTCTTATTTTTAAACTCTTAATTACCTTTCCTTGTATAAGATCTTGGTAATATTTGTTTTGACTCTGCATGTTCAAATCTAGGTTCTGTTCAAAACCCGCTAGGTCTGCAGTCTCTGAGTCAAAATCTATAAACCATTCGTGATAGGAGGCTGTGTTGTCTGTGCTAAATTTTGGTGCAACAGTAAATTCGTTTACAACAACTCCTGTCTTTGCGCATGTTTGTTCTATCGCATTTTCAACTTCTTTAACTATGACGTGTTCTCCAAAAGCTGAAAGAAATTGATTAATTCTTCCCGTAACTATAATTTTAAACGGAGCTGTTGAGGTAAACATAACCGTGTCTCCGGTGTTGTAGCCCCATAGGCCTGCGCTAGTTGACACAATTAAAACATAGTTAACTCCTGTTTTTACGTCCTCTATGGAAATCCTATTGTGTTTTAATTTTAAAAAATCTGACTCAGAAATAAATTCATAAAAAATGCCTGCATTTAAAATTAGAAGCAAATCGTTTGATGCTTGATCATCTTGAAAAGCAAAAAAACCTTCGCTTGCTGGATACACTTCTATGCTGTCAACCCTTCTTCCAATTAGTTTTTCAAACTTATTCTTATATGGCGCATAGCTTACTCCGCCATATACTAGCAGGTTAAAGTTTTTGAAAATTTCTCCAACGGGTTTGCCCGAAGCCTTCTGTAGTTTTTCAAAATACATTTGAAGCCATGAGGGAATGCCGCTTAGAATCCTCATATCTTGGCTTATTGTTTCTTTAACAATTGCCTCAACTTTTTGCTCCCAGTCCTGAATACAATTTGTTTTATAGGATGGTAGCCTTGTTTGTTTTAAAAAAAAAGGCACGTGATGTGCTGAAATTCCTGAAAGCCTGCCCGTTTTTATGCCCGCTATTTTCTCCAAGACGGGGCTTCCTTGTAAAAAGATAAACTTGCCATTAAGAATATCTGTTTTTCCTGAATTTGCAACATACATTAATAATGCGTCTGTAGCTCCCTGCAAAAGGTTTGGCAAACTTTCTTTTGTTATTGGAATGTGTTTTTCCCCCGAAGTTGTGCCAGAAGTTGTTGCAAAATATTTTGGTAAGCCTGGCCATAAAACATTTTTTCTTCCTTCTTTTATTTCGCTTATATATTTCTTTATCCCTTCATAATCTACTATTGGAACGTTTTTTTTAAAGTCCTTGTAGGACTTTATATTGCTGAAGTTGTGGTTGTTTCCAAAAACAGTCTTTTTTCCAAAAGCTATTAGTTTTTTTAATGTTTTTTTTTGATTACTAACTGGACGTGTTGACCATTTTACAATAGCTTTTTTTCGTTTTTTTGCTAAAAAACTTATTGCGGTCTCTTTAAGCATTAGAGGTTATTTAAAGTTAAAAAATTCTTCAGGATCAATTGGCACTCCATTTTTCCACAATTCGAAATGCAAGTGTGGTCCTGTTGTTAAGGTTCCTTGATTTCCCGACAAAGCAATTACCTCTCCTGCAGTGACAGGTTCATTCTGGCTTTTAAGTAAAGAAGAGTTGTGTTTGTATACTGACAAAAGCATGTCTCCATGATCAACAATAATCACATGGCCTGTTTCCATTGTCCATTCTGACAAAACAACTCTTCCGTCAGAAACAGCTTTTATTGGCGTGCCTGTGTCAACAGCGATATCAATAGCAAAATGCTCTTCTTTGTAGTTAAACTTTTGTGTTATCTCGCCTAAAACAGGCTGATAAAGATTTTTGTTTTCAATTATAAGCTGGCTTGTTGTTAAATTGAACCTGTCTTCTTCCTCAATGTATTTTCTTAATAAAGAGTCTTCTCTAGATGGGCTTAATTCTGATGTGAGCTTGTCCTTGTTTATTTCATTTAATATAGAATCCCTGTTGAAGGCAATTGTATCAAGCTCTCCACTTAGCACTTTTTTGATAGAATTAATGTATTGGTCGTTAATGGAAATTACGTTCTCCATTGAGTCTGTTTTAAAACTAAGCTCTGTTGAGCTTTTTAGTAGTTCCAGCGAAGAATATCCTGGAACATACTCCTTTAGCTGTGTGAAAAAAATTAGAACTACCGTTAAGGCTATTAATCCTACCGTATATATAGCGGAAACAAAAAAAACACCTGCTTTTGTGGTTTTGAAAGAAAGTCTTTCCTCAAAGGTTTTATCGCTTGAGATTACCACCTTATATTGCCTGTATAGGTTCTGTAAAAAACTGCTGGTTTTTTGTTTTCTCTTCATAATTTTCAAAAATACTGAAATATAATTACAATTCTGGATTTCATTATAATACGTAATGATTTAAAATTAAACTTTAAATTACTAACTTTACACAAAATTTAATGCTATGATTTTATCTGTTTTACCTCTTGCAATTGGTTGGCCGCAAATTGTGATTATACTTATTGTTGCTGTTATTATTTTTGGGCCTATTGGGATTGGAAAAAAACTTGGCAACCTAATAAAGGGCACTGGAAAAGGGGTTAAAGAATTTAAAAAAGCACTTAACGAGGACGATAAAGAAAATGAAAAAAAGGAAGAAAGTAAAGAATAGTTCCTTTCTTTTATTTTAGAATTTTTAAGCTTTTAATTATTGCTTCTATCTCAAAAATGTAGCTTGCTTTTTCTGTTCCTGGGGAATACACAAATCCATCAAAAAATAATATTCGATTATTAATTGAGTCTACTACTGAAAAATTAATAAAAGGACCGCCCATAAATTGTTTTTTTACCTCCCAAAGCCCTCTTACCTCTAGCCCTTTGTGCTTTCTTATTTTTGTTGGGACTAAAACAGGCTTGTACTGTGTTTCTGTTGACATATAGGTTTCTTTGGTTGGTCCTGGAATTTTTTGTTTAGAAACAGAGTCTCTTATGATAATTATCTTTTCTGTATTTAGCCTGTTTGTTTTAAGGGGGGTTTGAAACACTGATAAATTTACTGAGCCGCTCTTTGTGTCCTTTCTTAGCCATACAAAGTTTCTGTCTACTGCCGCAACCCTATAAATAGACGGATAATCTAGTTTAATTTTAAATATGCTGTCTAAGGCTTGGGAGATGCTAAGTGATTTTCTTATTCTTCTTTGTTTTTCCTTAATCTCTGCCTCTTTAATATTGTTTATTATTTTCTTAGAATGCTTTTTAAGTTCTTCTATAATTTCCCTGCTTGTCATTCCTGATACAACTATGACTGTTTGGGGTGAGGCATATTTGTTTAATAAAAGTCTTGTGTGTTTTTGTTTGTTGTTTTCTATTATAATTATTGTTCTGGATTTTGTTACAAAGCCCGAAAAGACTCTTGGCGGAATTTGCCTTAGCTTAAATAAAGGCTCTTGCTGAGGAAGACCGTATATTGGTTTTGACAATATGTTTGTTAGTGCTTTTCCTACGCTTCCCTCCCATAGCTGGTCTTCAACAACTATTGATATTTCATTTAAGTTTCCTGACGATGCTAAGACAATTTTAGTGCCATCATTGCAGCTGATAAAAAGCAGTGCCGCTATTAAAATAAATTTCTTCATAAATGCTTCAGGTTAAAAATACTATTAATTTTTGGGAATCCTTTTTGGAAAAATTATTAGTCTTTGGTTTTCTTTTATTTTGTCGCTTGACAAATTGTTCCATCGCATTATGTCTGCTATTTTTACTCCGAATTTTTTGCTAATGCTTCCTAAATACTCTCCATATTTGATCTTGTATATTATTTTAGAATTAATGCTATAAAGGTCCGGGAGAGGCTTTTCTGTTGACTCGAATTCCTTTTCTGCATAATCATAAAGCTCCTTTTCCCTTGCCACATATAATATGGTGTAATTTTCAGGAAGTGTAATGGCTTGTGTTTTGTTGTTAATTTTTGGAATTATTTTGTGTATATACGAGGGGTTTAAAAACTCTATTGTGTCAAGAGGTATTTCTAAAAATCTTGCAATATGAGAAAAAGCTATTTGCTCTTTTACATGAATCGTGTCCGTTTTGTTTTTTGTAGCCCCTTCCTTATAAAGAGCGATTCCGTGTTCGTTTGCGTATTCTAAAACATACATGGTTGCAATGAAGGAAGGAACATATCTGGCTGTTTCATAAGGTAAAAACCCTCTTATATTCCAAAAATTCTTATAGCCTCCCGATCTAATAATTGCCTTAGAAATTGTTCGTGGTCCTGCATTATATGCAGCAATAGCCAAGGTCCAGTCATTATAAATTTCCTTCAGTTTTAGCAAATACTTTGCTGCTGCCTCTGATGATTTTGTAGGATCCATTCTTTCATCTATATAGCTGTTAAGCTCTAGGCCGTGTTCCTTTGCTGCTGCATACATAAACTGCCATAAGCCAGTTGCTCCTACCTTCGAAATTGCTCTAGGGTTTAGTCTTGATTCAACAATTGGCAAGTATTTTAATTCAAGCGGGGCTTTATTGTTTTGTAGAGCTTTTTCAAAAATTGGAAAATAATAGTTTATTAATTTTGCGTTTTCGTTAAAAAACTTTTTTCTGTTCTTTAAATATTTTTTAATTAAGTCTTCTAGCTCTGGTGTGTATGAAATATCAATAGGTGTTTTTTTGTTAAGCCCAATAAGTCTTGCTTTTATAGTGTCCGTGTTAAAGCTTGAAATACTATCCTTTAAATTGTTTTTTTTCTGTGTTGGCTCTAGGATTGAGCCCTCTCCAAACAACAACACAGCAATAAGGGTTGTAAAAAAAATTTTCATAAAGATTTTGTTTTATGTCTTTAAAGCCTTAATCCCTGGCAAGACTTTTCCTTCCAGGCTCTCTAGCATTGCCCCTCCTCCTGTGCTTACGCAACTTACCTTGTTGTATATATTAAATTTCTTTAATGCCGCTACTGAGTCTCCTCCTCCAACTAAAGAAAAAGCTCCCTTTTTTGTCGCCTCTACCACAGAGCTTGCTACTGCCTTTGTCCCTTTAGAAAAGCTGTTCATTTCAAAAACCCCCATTGGCCCATTCCACAAAATTGTTTGGCTTTCCTGTATTACTTTATTAAATGCTTTTTCGGTTTCCGGGCCTATATCAAGCCCCATCCATCCTTCGTCAATGCTATATGAGTCAACAATTTTTGTTTTTGAATTGTTTTTAAATTCTTCTGCTGCAACAACATCTTTAGGTAATAAAATTAGCGCTCCTTGTCTTTCTGCTTCACCTATTAGCTCAAGACAGCCTGCAACCCTGTCAGGTTCTAAAATTGAGTTGCCCACCCCTCCGCCTTGTGCTTTAATAAAGGTGTAGGCCATTCCTCCGCCAATCAACAAATTGTCTACCACTGACAGCATGTTTTTAATTATAGTAATTTTAGAAGAAACTTTTGCGCCTCCAATAATTGCTGTTACGGGCCGTTTTTTTGAGACTAAAATCCTGTTAATTGACTCTATTTCTTTTTTTAACAATAGTCCGGCGCATTTTTCGATAAAAAATTTTGCTACAGTTGATGTAGAAGCGTGTGCTCTATGGGTTGTTCCAAAAGCGTCGTTAACATAAACGTCTCCTACTTTTGACAGTTTCTCTGAAAACTCTTCTTCTCCTTTTATTTCTTCGTCGTAAAATCTCAGGTTTTCTAACATCAAAACTTCTCCCGGTTTTATGGAGTTTGCTGCCTTCTCTACTTCTGGCCCAACACAGTCGTTAATAAAAGCGACTTCCCTAGATAAACATTGTTGTATTTGTTTTAGTATGTGTTTTAGCGATAGGTTTTGGTCTCGCCCTTTAGGTCTGCCAAGGTGTGACATCAAGACACAGGCTCCTCCGTCGTTAATTATGTAGTCAATTGTTGGTTTTGCTGCCAAGATTCTAGCGCTATCGACAACCTTCTTGTGGTTGTCTAGAGGAACATTAAAATCAACTCTTATTAAAGCTTTTTTGTTTTTAAAACTAATGTCTGTTACGAATTTCATCTGCTTAAAGCCTTAAACAAATATAGTTTTTATGTGGGTATAAAACTATATAATTATTTTATCTTTGATGAATGACTCCATCTAATCCAATAGGTCAAAAACAGCTGCTTCAGCACTTAGATGATCTGGCTAAAAACAGCAGAATTGCAAACACCTATATGCTTGTTGGGCAGGAAGGGGTAGGGAAAATTTCTATAGCGCTGGCATTTATAAACAGTGTTCTGCGGTCTACTCTTGGGAAAGAGTCTGACGCCGCTAGAGTGGCCACAAACAAAATAAACTCTCTTTCCCATCCAGATTTGCATTTTTCCTTTCCAGTAAACACAAATGATAAAATAAAAAAGGATCCTGTTTCTAATGACTTTCTTGAAGCCTGGAGGGAAATGCTTTTTAATTCTACTTATTTTAGTCTTCACGACTGGTATAAGAAAATTCGAATAGGCAATAAGCAGGGGATTATTTCTGCAAAAGAGGCTGAAAAAATATCTAAAGTAATGTCCTTAAAGCCCTATGAAGGTGGTTATAGGTTTATGGTTGTTTGGATGGCTGAAAAAATGAATCCTAGTGCCTCTAACAAGCTCTTGAAGCTTTTGGAGGAGCCTCCTAAAAAAGCTGTTTTCTTGTTGCTCTGTGAAAACGAGGCGGCAGTTCTGGGAACAATTCGCTCGAGGTGTCAAAAAATTGGTGTTGGCCCTATTGCATCAGAAGACATAGCTTTAGGGTTAAAGGCTGGTTTTGAAACAGAAAAGCTTTTGGCAGAAGAAATTGCCAAAAAGGCCAAAGGAAACTATAGGGCTGCTTGTCAGCTTGTTGAAAACCAGAGTGTTGCTGAAGAAAACGCTGGGGATTTTGTGAGTTGGGTTCGGCTTGCGTTTCGCGTAAAAACATCAAAAAAAGCTGTTGGTGAGTTAGTCTCTTTTAGTGAAACCATGGCAAAAAAAAGCAGAGAAGATCAAAAGGCTTTTCTTAAAAGTTCGCTTTCAATTTTCAGAAAAGGTCTTTTGTTTAATTATGCTGTTGAAAGAGAAGGTTTAGGTTTTGGGAACGGCTTTAGTCTTGAAAAATTTGCCCCTTTTGTTCATGAAAACAACATCGTTGAAATCTACGATGAAGTTCAGACGGCATATGACAATATTGAAAGAAACGGTAATTCTAAAATTGTTTTTCTTGATACATCCATAAAGCTAACGCGTCTTCTTCATATAAAACCTTCAGATGCAAACAAAAACTAACGGCTGGTTTGTTGTTGTAAACCCTAAAGCTGGATCAGGAAAAACCAAAGCGCTGTGGAGCAAGATAAAAAGCGCTCTTGAGGCTGTTGGGCTTGTTTTTGAGTATGCGTTTAGCGAATATGCTGGGCACGAGACAGTGCTGTCGCGTGCAGCTGTGCTTGGTGGATATACGCAAATAATCTCTGTTGGTGGAGATGGGACAATTCAAAAAGTTGTCAACGGAATTTATTCTCAGAAAAAGCTCTCACCAAAACTAATTGTTATAGGTGTTATTGCTTGCGGCACAGGAAATGATTGGATAAAAACACACAACATTCCTCTTGATTATAAAAAAGCTGTTCAGGTTATTGTAAATAAAAAAGTAAAAGCTCAGGATTTGGGAAAACTTCAAATCTCCGGAAAAAAAAACAAAACACTATATTTTATAAATTACGCTGGGGCAGGCTTTGATTGTTTTGTCCTGTCTAAGCTTTACCGATATAAGCGTTTTGGGGCCCTTTCTTATTTTTTGTGTGCGCTTGTTAATTTTATGCGCTTTAAAAACCTTAGAATTACTGTTGTTTTGGACAGCGCAACCGTAGAGGCAAATATTTTTTTGCTTGGAATTGGTCTCTGTTCTTTTACTGGAGGAGGAATGCGGCTTACAAAAAATGCTGACCCTTTTGACGGTCTGTTCGATATAACAATTGCTCAAGATTTTACAAAGGTTGATATACTTAGAAATCTGCCTCGCCTATTTAATGGAGAGCTTTTTAAAGACAGCAAGGTTTTTACTTATGCGTCTAAAAAAATACGCGTTATGTCAGGGAATAGTGGGGTTTTATCCCAGGCTGATGGTGAAGTACTAGAAAAGGGCTTCCTAAATTATTCTGTTGTTCCTGGAGGTTTTAGGTATTGTTCCTTTTAGAAAAAACATATGTTACTGAGGAGCTTTCGCCTGTAAACAGAGATAAAAAATTTGAAACACCACCTATAACTGCTGCTTTAAAATAAATTGCTCGACTTCCCTTGTATTTTTCTGAAAGAACAGATATATAAAAAGCGTCCCACATCATTAGATGCTTCCTTTCAAGGACAAAGCCTTCTTTTTTAAATAAATTAGTTATTGATTTTTGATCAAAATGCCAAACATGTCTTGGGGTGTCATATGCTGCCCAAAATTTTTTGTAATGTTTTGCGTCAAACGATTTGTGGTTTGGGACAGCAATAATGACTTTTCCTTTTTTCTTTGTTGAATTATGTAAAAATCTCAGCGTCCTGCTTAAATCTACAACGTGCTCTAGGGAATGCCACATAGTAATTATGTCATATTTTTTGTTTGTTTTTTGTGCCTCCTGTATTGTAGAATAGATTTCTCTCTTAGATTTTTTTTTCGCTTTCGCTTTTACCTTCTGGTGTGGCTCTATTCCGTAGCTGCTCCAGCCTTGAGCTTGTGTGGCTAATAAAAAATCTCCAAGCCCGCAACCGAAATCTAACAGGTCTCCTGCCGTTGTGCTAATTGCAGAAATCAGTTTTATTTTTGATTTTAAAGTTCTTTTTCTAACCCTCATATATGCCCATAACACGAGAGTGTTCGCTCTTTCTTGATGTGAGGCGTAGGCTTCTGAATTATAATAAGATGAGAGGTCTTCTTCTTTTGGTGTTGGGGTGGTTTTTAAAACCCCTGTTTCCTTGTCTTGTCTTATTTTAAACTTCTTGTTGGTTATTAAAAAGTCTTGGGTCGTTATGTGTTTTCCGTTCGTCATTTGGTTGTGTTTCACGTGAAACATCTTTATCTCCCCATATATACTAAAAGAACAGAAAGGTCGTTAGGAGAGACTCCGCTTATTCTTGAGGCTTGCGAAATTGTTTCGGGTTTTATTTTTATTAGTTTTTCCTTTGCTTCTGCGCTCATGGATTTGATTTTTGAGTAATCAAATTTTTCTGGTATCCTTAGCGCCTCGAGCCTGTTAAGTTTGTCTGCATTGTTTTTTTCCTTGTCAATGTAGCCGCTGTATTTGATTTGTATTTCAGCTTGGTCTTTTTCCTCCTGGCTCAGACAAAGCTCGTCAACGGCTAGTTTTAGCTCCTTGCTCTTCATCAGGTCTGAAAGATTAATGTTTGGCCTGGAAAGGATTTTGTCTGCCTTTCCAGACTGTTTTACTGTTGCTGATTTCTTTTCCTTTAAAACAGGGTTAATGCTTTTGGGGTTTATGCTGCGTCTTTTTAAAAGACTTATAAGTTTGTCCGCATTAGAATACTTTGATTTCATTTTAGTTAAACGATCTTTTGTTGCAAGCCCTGTTTTGTGGCTTTTCTCCGTTAACCGTTTGTCGGCATTGTCTTGGCGCAACAACATTCTATATTCAGCTCTAGAAGTAAACATTCTATAAGGCTCTTCTGTTCCTTTAGTAATTAGGTCGTCAATTAAAACGCCAATGTACGCTTCATTTCTTTTTAAAATAAAAGGCTTGTGGGTTTTAGATTCGCGCGCAGCATTAATTCCTGCCATAAGGCCTTGTGCGCCCGCCTCCTCATAGCCAGTTGTCCCGTTGATTTGACCTGCAAAATACAGTCCTTTAACGCGTTTTGTTTCTAAAGAATATTTTAATTGTGTGGGATGAAAAAAGTCATACTCAATTGCATAACCTGGTCTGAAAAACTTTACTTTTTCAAAGCCAGGAACTAATTTTAGAGCTTTGTATTGTATGTCCTCTGGTAAAGAAGTAGAAAACCCGTTTACATAGACCTCGTTTGTGTTTCTTCCTTCTGGCTCAACAAAAAGCTGATGCCTGTCTCTCTCTGAAAAACGATGTATTTTGTCTTCAATTGACGGACAATATCTCGGGCCTATGCTTTTTATTCTTCCGTTAAACATGGGCGACCTATCAAAGCCTGATCTTAAAAGATCGTGAACTTTAGGGCTTGTGTAGGTCATATGGCATGACAGTTGGTTTTCAACAGGGCTTGTTGAGTTAAGAAAAGAAAATTTTTGAGGTTTCTCGTCGCCTGGTTGTTCTGTCATTTTTTTATAATCAAGAGATCTCCCGTCTACGCGAGGGGGAGTGCCTGTCTTCATTCTTCCTGATGAAAACCCAAGCTTAACAAGTTCCTCGGTTAGCCCCGTCGCGGCCCGTTCTCCTGCTCGCCCTCCTCCAAAGTTTTTGTCGCCCACGTGTATAAGTCCGTTTAAAAAAGTCCCGTTTGTTAATACAACTGTTTTAGATTTAATCTCAACTCCAAGGCCTGTTTTAACGCCTGCAATTTTGTTGTCTTTTATAACAAGGCCTGTAACCATCTCCTGATAAAAATCTAGTCCAGGTGTGTCCTCAAGCATTTTTCTCCAGCACTGACTAAAAAGAGCTCTGTCGCTTTGAACTCTCGGACTCCACATTGCTGGGCCTTTTGATCTATTTAGCATTTTAAACTGTATGGCGGTTTTGTCGCTAACTATTCCGCTGTAGCCGCCAATGGCGTCAATTTCTCTAACAATCTGCCCCTTAGCTATTCCTCCCATTGCTGGATTACAAGACATTTGTCCAACTGTCTGCAGGTTCATTGTAACCAGGAGGGTGGAGGCTCCTAGGTTTGCTGCTGCTGCTGCTGCCTCGCTGCCTGCGTGTCCGCCTCCAACAACTATAACGTCATATTGGTTTTTAAACATATCTTGTGTTTCGCGTGAAACGTGATTTACTAAAGGCAAATATACGACGATTAAAAAAAGATAGTGTTAAAGCTGGCTCAGATATTTGTCTTCAAGATCTCTGATTCTGTTTTGTTCTTTTGATGTTTTGTCGTTGTGGCCGCAAAGATGTAGAAG
>Ga0209752_1000162_pt1 | contig 32003 bp, 25 predicted proteins | sample METZYME_3_250m_FD_187548 | JGI IMG/M metagenome (GOLD analysis project Ga0209752, IMG submission 187548) | Marine microbial communities from oxygen minimum zone in mesopelagic equatorial Pacific - METZYME_3_250m (SPAdes) (version 2) | ecosystem: Environmental > Aquatic > Marine > Oceanic...
ACATAGGTGTCACTGAAGATGTCACCCGCCGTCACTGTAGTGTTATGCGTGTTCACCCGGGACATGGACGAGGCATGCCATTCTCCATTGATCGAGCCAGCGATACGTGTTATCCATGATTCTGCCACATTGGCCCCATAATAGAAATAGTGGTCATCCTCGGTCCACTCCTCCTGGTCCTGTCCGTAATCATAGAAATCGAACTGGTCCTCACGGCTCTTGAGCTTGGGACGCAGGGCCCAGGGATGGATCAGGCCTATACGGGCAGATGAGCGGTTCGGGTTGGTCTCACCAAAGGTGCTGATGATGAGCTTTCTGTCAACATCATCCATGGTCCATTGATAGGCATCGGTGATCTGGTCAATGGAGGACCTCCTGGCCACACTGTCAGGCTCCCAGCGGCCAAAGTCCTCTTCAGCATCAAAGAGGATACCAACAAAATTGGTGTCACCATCCGAATACCAGGCATCATAGGCATTGTTCGATTCCCATATAGTGTAAATAGGGAACCCATCTCCATCAACAATTGTTTCCAGTAGATTCCAAGAATAATTCGATGAATAGGATTGTCCTGGAACACCAGCGAGAAAAGTAACCTCGTAGAGATAGGCGTATTCCCCCCATACACCATTAGGATTGATCTCGATATCAATATAATTACCGTAATTCGATAGTGCAGTTTGGGCCTTCCCCTGTAAGAGGTATCCACGAGCACGATCATTCATAGGGTTGGTGGGAAAGGGATAGTCCCCGATCCTTGCAGAGAACTCGTTCCTGAACTTATCAGTTACTGGTACAGGTAGGTCACGTATAATGTTATTTGCTTTAACAAACGAAAAATAACATAGTACTGCATAAAATAAACTGACCCTCACACTATCTTGAATTTAGTCAATGAATTAAATAATGTATGTTCCAGTTAAACACTCTCATCTAATCAAAAAGAAGTAGCTCACTCATCAGATCAATTTTATCCGTAAAATCCACTGGGTTCTATCCATATGAATATCTTCTATTAAATCTATATTTCGTTGGATAACGATATTCTTATTATTGATCCTCAACTGCAATGGTACGATTCACACTGGATTGTCTTTCAACAGGTTCAAAACTGAAAAAACAAAATATGATGAATATCTGATTGACCGTTCCAACGGTCTTGACAGATTCACTGGCACGACTGTTATTGACTCTACCTTAGGTATTATTATTGTTCACGGTGTTGCCGCCGCCCTTAGTGGTACAGCTCGTCCAAAGCTAGGTTGCAAAAAAATAAAGCGCGATAAATACGTTATAAGCAACAACGTAAATTTCATACAGTGGAAAACAGTGAAAGAACAGGATGGTTTATTTCGTAATATGGATGTTGACCCCCAGAATGTGAAAATTGTTGGAGGCAGGAGTCCAAGGCTACCAGAAGAATGGAATAATACTCGTTCTGGACATAACTTTTCTTTAGTCTGTGTATGTAAGCATATTGGTGGTGCTATTGATATGGGTCATTCCCAGGGAATTATCGAATCTGGATAATTAAAAAGAGACTTTACTGTATTGGGAATAAGGAATAAATCTAAATACAGAAATAATAGTATTTCGTTTTTTTGAAGTATATGTATTTCAACCATAATTGAAAGAGTTTAACAGGATTTAAAGAGGGTTGTATGATATTGGAATACCAAAAAGATAATCAAAATATTGTAACAATGACCATGAATATGGCTGGTCGTTCATCTAATATTATCAATCATGATTTTTCAATGGATCTCCTGAAAACGGTGAAAAGACTTGAGCAGGAACCATTACTGACTGGAGTTATTTTAACTTCTGCTAAGAAGACCTTCATCGATGGTGTTGACATAGAGATGCTTTACGGACAAACCGATACGAATACTTGTCTTGAACTGATCGAGAGTAACAAAGCAACTATGCGGAGATTGGAAACATTGGGCAAACCGGTTGTAGCTGCAATGAATGGTACTGCATTGGGTGGCGGAATGGAGCTGGCTCTTTGCTGTCACCATAGAATTGTTATAGATGATCCAAAGATCAAATTAGGGTTCCCGGAAGTAAACCTAGGTATTCTGCCTGGTGGAGGCGGTTTGACGCGGTTACCTCGGATCATCGGAATCGAAGCAGCACTACCTTTCCTTTTGGAAGGAAAACAGAGCTCGCCATTAGAAGCATTAGAATCAGGATTGATCGATGAACTGGCAATAAGCTCAGATGAAATGATATCCAAGGCTCGAGAGTGGATACTTTTGAACCAGGAATACGTTCCTCCATGGGATCAGAAGGGATATGAAATACCTCTTGGGAATGCCCAAAATCCTAAAATTGCTCAAACGCTTTCAATCTTTACATCCAATCTTCAAAAAAAGACCATGGGTAATTATCCTGCTCCGGAAGCGATCCTTCGTGCTGTTAAGGAAACATCCATAGTAGAATTTGAAACAGCCAGCCAAATCGAGTCCAATTACTTTGCACAGCTGACCACTGGACAAGTATCTAAGAACATGATGAATACATTCTGGTTTCAATTGAATGAGATCAACGCTGGTGCAAGCAGGCCCGCCAAGATAGAACCAACAACGACATCAAAGGTTGGCGTACTTGGTGCTGGACTCATGGGACATGGTATCACTTATGTTACAGCACTGGCTGGCATAGAAGTGGTCATGATCGATTCCAGCCAAGAGCACGCAGATAAAGGGTTGGCACGCATAGAATCTTACCTTAAAAATGGATTGAGAAATGGTCTCTTCAATAGTGATAAAGTGGATAGAACCTTGGGGCGGATCACTGCTACGGATGATTATAGCATACTAAATGGCTGCGATCTGATCATTGAAGCGGTTTTCGAGGAAAGAGAGCTAAAAGGGAAGGTAACCATTCAAGCGGAAACTTTTATGGATCCATCTGGTGTGTTCGCTTCTAATACATCTACTATACCTATAACCAGCTTGGCAGAAAGATCATTAAGGCCGGAAAATTATATTGGTATACACTTCTTTTCCCCGGTACATAAAATGAAACTTGTAGAAATCATCAAAGCTACAGAAACCAGTCCCGCTACACTGGCTAAAGCTTTTGATTATGTTCTAAAGATCCGAAAAATTCCTATTGTGGTTAATGATGGTCGTGGATTTTACACATCGCGTGTTTTCGAACGTTACACTGATGAAGGAATGGCACTTCTGGTAGAAGGAAACCATCCCCAGACAATTGAGGATGCTGGAAAACAGGCTGGATATCCCGTGGGACCTTTAGCCGTCATTGATGAAATCAACATTGGCCTTGTAGCAAACATCCGTGATCAGACATGGCGCGACCTGGAATCAGAAGGAAAAGAATTCTCCACAGGACCCTGGGATCAGGTAATTGATTTCATGACCAAGAAAGCCAAACGGATTGGACGTGCCGGCGGGGGTGGATTCTATGAGTATCCTGATAATAGAGAAAAATATCTTTGGCCTGAACTGGAGAGGCACTTTCCCACTACAGAAAATCCGGTACCTCAAGAAGAAATGATCGATCGTTTTTGTTTTTCCCAGGTTATGGAAACGATACGATGTTATGAAGAGGGTGTACTCACTTCAGTAGCCGAAGCTAATATTGGCAGCATTTTTGGATGGGGGTTTCCTCCTTTTAAGGGTGGTACACTGCAGTTTGTCAATGACTACGGCATTTCTGCCTTCCGTGATCGTGCCAAGGAATTAGCGGATAAATATGGCGAGCGATTTGCTCCACCAGAACTCCTTTTGGAGATGGTCAGCAAAGGAAAAACATTTTAACCAGGCAGGATAACATGCTGGAAAGATCTTTAATTGGCAAGACATACCCACCTGTGGTCTTTGAAGTAGAAAAACAACGTTTACGATTTTTTGCTAAGGCAACCGGACAAACGGATCCAGTTTACCTGGATGAAACTGCTGCAAAGAAAAAGGGTCACCCTTCCCTGCTTGCTCCACCTACCTTTTTGACAACAATCGGTATGGAACAAGAAAAACCATACCAGTACTTGACAGATCTAAACATTAAAATGGAATGTCTTCTTCATGCTGGACAGGAATACACGTATCACGTACCTGTTCATGCCGGTGATACCATAACCATGGTCAGCAAAATCGCTGATATGTTCGATAAAAAGAATGGTTCCCTACAATTTCTTGTATTCATATCGATCTACACTAATCAGCAACAGAATATTGTTGCTGAGGCCAAATCAACACTGGTCGTCCGTAAGGAGCAGGTATGACTCAATGGAATCATAGAAAGGCAAACGTGGGCGACGAGATCCCAATTCTTACGCTGGAACCAATTTCACGTTCAACCCTAGCAATCTATGCTGGTGCTTCCGGAGATCACAACCCGATTCACATTGATATCGATTTTGCAAAGCAATCAGGTCTGTCCGATGTTATCGCACACGGTATGCTGGTAATGGCTTACATGGGACAGGCGCTCACCAATGCAGTTCCACAGTCTTCTATACAGCAATTCTGCGTAGAATTCTCTTCCTTGACACAGGTCAATGATATTCTTATCTGTTCCGGGAAAGTGGCGGAAAGAATCAATAATAACGGACAAGAAAGTCTGACTTTGAATCTGACCGTCCACGATACAAAAGGGAATCAGAAATTAAATGGTAATGCCAAAATTATTATCAATTATCATTGAAGGATCTTAACCATAGTAACACAAATGAACATCACCCAATGACCATCAAAACACGATTGACCATTCACGCGGGAGTAGAATATCCAATTATCTGTGGAGCAATGTATCCATGCTCCAACCCGGAACTGGTCTCTGCTGCTGCAGAAGGAGGCGGGTTGGCCATCATGCAGCCCGTTTCTTTGACCTATGTACATGGCTGGAATCTGCGGGAAGGCATTCGCTATATGCGAACGCTTACAGATAGACCAATCGGTTTCAATGCACTTATTGAAAAAGGCAGTAAGAAATACATTGATCGCATGTCAACCTGGATCGACATTGCCCTGGAAGAAGGCATCCGTTTTTTCATTACTTCCTTGGGCAAACCAGATTGGGTCTGTAAGCGCGTTCATGAAGCAAACGGCTATGTTTATCATGATGTTACCAATCGTATGTGGGCCAAAAAAGGTCAGGACTGCGGTATCGATGGATTGATATGCGTCAACAACCGAGCTGGTGGTCATTTGGGTCCTTCATCCATGGAAACCATGTACGATGAGTTGGCAGATATAGGTCTTCCCATGGTATGTGCTGGTGGTATCGGAAGCGAGCGAGAGCTGGCACAGGCCATGACCATCGGTTATGACGGTGTTCAGATGGGAACCAGATTCATTGCTACTACCGAATGCAATACATTGAATGATTACAAAGATGCAATTATTCAATCCCAGGAAAAAGATATTGTATCTACAACCCGCATGACCGGTGTTCCACTTGCAGTAATCAAATCAGAGTACCATCGTCAGGAAAATTCTTGGTGGGTGCGTAAGCTGTTAAAAAGCAGATTTAAGCATACAACCAGAATGATGCTTAATCTCAATTCCTTTATCCAGCTAAAGCATCTTACCAAAAATAAAAACCCAACAAATAATAAGAAAAAGAGGCAGTACTATTCTGCAGGCAAGAGCGTTGAAACGATTCACAATATCGAATCAGCCACAAGTATCATGACTCGATTGGGACAATCATTGTTCAGATTAGATAGATTCAAAGAAATAACTTAATGGTATAAGGAGGACATAATGTCAAAGATTCCCTCAACAGAAAATATAATCAGTGAATTGGCAAATGGTTGGTTGACCATTTGGTTCAACCGGGTGGAAAAACGAAATGCACTTTCAAAAGAATTAATCATGGATCTTTTCCAGATACTGGATGAAGTTCATGATGATCGTTCTGTTAGGGGAATCATATTCCGTGGGAAAGGCGGTACATTCTGCGCCGGGGCTGATCTGAAAGTTTTCCAGGAAATAATCAATGCGGGTGATAATGCACGGGAATTAGCTACTGATGCCAGTCATTTGGTCGGGAAACTTTTCCAGACCATTAGTACATGCCCTCAGATCACTGTATCCGCTGTTGAAGGTGCAGCTATGGCGGGCGGATTTGGAATTGCATGTACAACCGATCTACTGGTGACTATGGCTAACGCTCGTTATGCTTTGACAGAAACACGGATTGGACTTACACCAGCACAGATAGCACCATATGTAATCAATCGCCTTGGTTTTTCTCAAGCCAGAAAATTAATGTTATTGGGTACTTCATTTAATGGTCATAAAGCATTTGAGATCGGTATGGCTGATTATATTGCCCAAACGGAAGATGCGTTTTTGGGGTTTCTAACAGATATCAAAGCACAGGTTAGAAACTGTGCTCCGAATGCGGTGGCATTGACAAAGGATATCCTATCAGAGAACCACGATATAGATACTATCCGTGCTGCCAAATATTTTTCTGATTGTATTGTGCATAGTGAAGGTAAAGAAGGATTCACATCCTTTTTTGAAAAACGGGAACCAGATTGGATCTCTGAAAATTAATGCATAAAAATCGAACTATAGAAAAAATGACCTAATAATGAAATTCAAATGAGTAAAAATTTTAAGGCACTTGTTGTAGATAAGGATCCTTCTGGGAATTTCATCTCTAGTATTCAAAAAAGACGGGTAGCTGACCTGCCAAAAGGAGACCTGATGGTAAGAGTTGAATATTCATCACTGAACTACAAGGATGCCCTTTCAGCAACTGGTAACAAGGGTGTGACCAGACAATATCCCCATACCCCTGGGATTGATGCTGCGGGTGTGGTCGAAGATTCATCTCACTCTGACTTTCCGATTGGAACAGAAGTAATAGTGAGTGGTTACGACCTGGGAATGAATACTGCTGGCGGTTTCGGGGAGTATATTCGTGTTCCCGTAGGTTGGGCTGTAAAACGTCCCGAGCACCTTTCAGCAAGGGAAGCCATGATAATTGGCACGGCTGGACTCACTGCGGGTCTTTGTGTCAAGGCTCTGAAAGAGAAATCCACTATCAGTGGAATGAAAGCTTTGGTAAGTGGGGCCACAGGTGGTGTGGGCTGTATGGCCGTAAAACTTCTTTCTCACCTTGATGCTGATGTAACAGCGATCACTGGAAAGAAAAATGCTACCAATTTCCTAGAAGGATTAGGAGCTAATGAAATTATATCGAGAACTGAATTCTTGGAATCTGTGCGTGGTCCAATTTCTAAAGGTTTTTGGAACATTGCAGTGGATGTAGCAGGTGGAAACATATTGTCTTCTATTCTTGCAAGCATGAGATATGGTGGAACTGTCGCCTGTTGTGGGCTCGTAGATGATCCCAGTTTTAAAGGATCTGTATTCCCCTTCATACTGAGAGGAAACAGATTGATCGGTATAGATTCTGTTGAGATCCCGATCCAGGACAAAGCGGAAATCTGGAATAGTTTTGCTAATGAATGGAGAGTGAGCGAATTAGAGGATATGTGTAAACCCGTAAAACTAGATGGAATGATCGCTGAGATCGATAAAATACTCGATGGTGATCAAACCGGACGAGTTTTATTGGAAATGTAATTGATCATTAACCTAATGGTCTAATCAAACCTTTGTTTCATATTCTTACGATCTATAGTTGGAAGATTTATCCAGCTTTTCAATTCTTCTCTGGTGACGTCCACCTGAAAATGATTCATTTAGCCAAAGGTCGATCACATTGTATATCTCTTCTACAGACATGAACCTGGCTCCTAATGATAGAATGTTGGCATTATTATGTTGCCGTGATAATCTAACGATCTCATCCGGTCCATTATAATAGACGGCAGCTCTGACACCCTTTATACGATTGGCAGCCATTGCCTCGCCCTGCCCACTTCCACCAAATATGATCCCACGGCTATCTGGATCAGCAGCAACAGCATGAGCGCAAGGGAAAATGAAATCGGGGTAATCATCCATCGGATCGGGATCAAAGGCACCATGGTCGATAATATCATGCTGTTTTTTTACCAGATAAGTTTTGATATTATTCTTCATATCCAACCCGGCATGATCTGTTGCTAAGTGAATTTTCAAAGTAGGGATCCCAGATGATCTTGAATTTTCTTTGAGACCTGATCTGCGGTGAAACCAAACTCATGAGCCAGATCCTTGCCTGGCGCAGAAGCACCATAATGATCAATTCCAATGGAAATACCGCCATGACCAATATACTTTTCCCATCCCGAGGAAATACCAGCTTCCATGGAGATCTTCAGGCACCCCCTATCGGGTATCAGTTCAGATCTATATTTTTCGGATTGCTGCTCAAATAATTCCCAACAAGGCATACTTACTACACGGATCCGTTTATCATTCATAAGTTCCGCAACATCCAAGGCCAGCGAGACCTCGGACCCGGTCGCTAAAAAGATTAATTCAGCAGCTCCCTTAGGTTCCTTAACTGTATAAGCTCCTTTGCTAACACCATTACTTACTTTTTCCTGATCTATATCCATGATCGGTACACCCTGCCTTGTAAGAAGTAGTGCACTTGGTGTTCTCTCATTTTGCAAGGCCAGGTCGAAACATGCCACAGTTTCTTTCGCATCAGCAGGACGGAATACATTAAAATTGGGTATCGCCCTTAAGGCCATGGCATGCTCTATTGGCTGATGGGTAGGACCATCTTCACCAACAAAAAAAGAATCATGTGTGAACTCATGGATAACTCTAATAGCCTGAATCGCTGCCAGCCTTAATGCAGGACGCTCATAGTCTGAGAATACAAGGAATGTACCTCCAAATGGAATGACCCCTCCATGCAAAGCCATACCATTCATCATGGCCGCCATAGGGAACTCCCGTACGCCAAAGGCGATATTCCGACCATTATTTTTCCCTTTTTGAAAATCTCCATATGTTTTCGCAAAGTTTCCTGTATAATTGGATGGTTCAAGATCTGCTGAACCTCCTATAAGCTGGGGAAGGTCTTTTGCAAAGCTATCCAATGTTGCACCAAAGGCTTTTCGAGTAGCAAGCTCGGTTCCGGATTCGAATTCAGGATAATTAAGCTCAGATAATCTGTTCCCAATTGTAGCATCTAAGATGGAACGAAGATCCTTATTCTTTCTTTGCGATCTCCAATGATCTTTCCATGAAGAAGAAAGATACATCAGGTCTGGAAATCGCTGCCGAAAATTTTCGATGACCTCCTTAGGCAAATAGAACTGTTTGATTGGCAGACCTAATTTCTTTTTTGTTGCATTAATCTCATCTGTGGGTAGTGGAGCCCCATGAGTGTTATAATCACCTTCCATGGATGCCGTTCCTTTGGCCATGATTGTTCGTCCAATGATTATACTTGGTTTTGGCATTATCTGTGCTTTTTCGATGGCATAGCGTATGGCATCATGGTCATGGCCATCTATTTCCTGTACATTCCATCCTAAACCCTCAAACGTCGTGGCATAGTTTGTTGAGTCCGAGCGAGAGGTATTTCCAGAGATCTGGGCATCATTGGCATCATAGAACACGATAACTCTTTCGAGACCAAGGTGTCCAGCCAATGAGGCTGCACCAAGTGTGACCGGTTCCTGTACATCACCATCGGTAGCCAATATATATGTAAAATGATCCACCAATCCTTTCGCGAATCGCGATCGGATCGAAAGAGTATCTCTAAGATAGGATTCTGCAAGGGCCATACCAATGCCCATGGCAAATCCCTGTCCCAGGGGTCCAGTTGTGCATTCTACACCTGGTATCTCAACTTCAGGGTGCCCAGGCGTACGACTATTAAGTTGACGAAAATTCTTTATATCGCTGATCTTTAACCAGCCGATAAAACATAGAAGACTATACTGAAGCATGGACATATGTCCTCCAGATAGAACGAACCTGTCCCGGTTGAACCATTCTGGGTCCTTCGGATCGAACCTTAGATAATCCTTAAAGAGTATATATGCAAAATCAATAGCAGACATTGGTCCTCCAGGATGCCCACTGTTTGCCTTCCGAGTGGCATCCATGACCAATCCTTTGATTACAGAGATACTGAATTGGTCATGGTCAGTATTGGACCAATCAGAGAACGATTCTATTTCCTTGTAAGAGTGCATAGTTTATACAATAGGCTGGAATGATAATCAATCTTTAGTATCAGAATTCTGTTCATTATAAAGATCATTAAGATCAATATCCACATCATTTTTTGCTGAATCCGGAACTTCAAACATTTCCTCAAGTTTTAATCCCATGGCATTAGCAATAATGACATCCGGTAGGGACTGGATCCTTATATTATAATTATTAACACTTTCATTATAAAATTCCCTTCGGTCAGCGATCTCGTTCTCCAACCCACTGATCCGATTTTGAAATTGTAGAAAATTATCATTGGAGCGCAGGTCCGGATATGATTCCGACAAAGCGAACACCGATCTTAGTGCATCTGTGATCTGATTATTTGCGTTTGCTTTTTCTATAACGGTTCCAGCACCGAGATACCTTTCCCTGGCTGCCATTACAGAGTCGAACATTTTCTTCTCATGTTTAGCAAATGCTTTCACGGTCTTGATCAATTTAGGAATCTCATCAGAACGCTGCATGAGTAACACATCGATGTTAGCCCAGGATTTTTTAATGTTCTCCCGAACCTGGATCAATCCATTGTATACGGTGAAGAACCAGGATACAAGCCCTATTATTAATAGGATAAGTATAAACCCTACCACAATATTCATTTTTTCTCTTTCATTTATGATCAGCCTATGCCAATATCCTCTGACTTTTTGTAAAATTCCTTGATTGTTGCCACAGGATCATCAGACCCAAATACTTCAGACCCAGCCACAAGAATATCGCCACCTGCAGAGATCACTTCCCCTGCATTTTGAAGTTTGATCCCTCCATCTACTTCGATAAGTACTCTATCCAAGCATTGGTTTGACAAATATTGTTTCAATTCAATGATCCGTTCGGTTGACTCAGAAAGATAACCCTGTCCACCAAAACCAGGTTCGACGCTCATTACCAGCACAAGATCAACTTTATCCACGATAGAAAAAATGGAATTAAGCGGCGTTTTAGGCTTTAAGGATACACCCACCATTTTTCCGGTGGCACGGACAAGCTCTATGACACCTTCTGGATCATTTGTAGCTTCGATATGGAATGTGATATTATCCGCACCCGCGCGGGCAAAAGGTTCGATCAAACGGTCTGGGTCCATCACCATCATATGTACGTCAATAAATTTTTTTGTCTTCGGCCGAATTGATCTTACAACTGGTGGACCCACAGTTAGATTGGGTACGAATTGATTATCCATCACATCCACATGGATCCAGTCTGCTCCACCAAGATCACACGTGTCCAGCGCAGACTGTAAGTCAGAAAAATCGGCGGATAAGATCGATGGAGCTAGCTTGAATTCCGATGCCATATTACGGCACTGAACTTAAAATAAACTGCTGCTCCTGAAAACTGCAATAGAAAGGTTCTTATGAATAAATGAACTCTACTACTTCTTTCAGGTCTGCGTGCAGGCTTTTCCCAACGGGACAACTGTGTGCTGCTCGTTCTAATCGAGCACGATCACCAGGTTTGATCTGACCCTCGAACTTTATAAGGACCCTCACTTCAGATATTCTTCGAGGGTCCTTATCCATGATCTTTTCCACAATAGCTGTTGTCCCTTTCATATCGATCCCGTTCCTCTGAGCAACTATACCCATGACCGTAATCATACATGTCCCAAGAGCTGTGACAACAAGATCTGTAGGAGAGAATGCCTCACCTTTGCCCTCGTTGTCCAGTGGTGCATCAGTTATGATACTCTGTCCGGAGCGAATATGGGTGGCTTCTGTTCTTAGCTCACCCCGGTAAATTATATTAGTTGTGTTCATGATCTATCCTATAATCTCCTTGTATACACGTTTGAAATTACCGCCTAAGATCTTCTGGACGTCCCTTACAGAGAACCCACGATCCAAGAGTATCTTTGTAATGAAAGGAAGCTTGGTCACATCCTCAAGTCCGGTAGGCATCAGTTCAACCCCATCCCAGTCAGAGCCAAGGCCCACATGTTCTACACCAACCAGTTCAGCAATGTATTCTATATGATCCACTACATTATCAATGGTCGGCGCGATCAATTGTTTTTCTCGTTTCATGAGTTTTGATTCCGCATACCAATAGGAATCAGTATTTGGATCCAATTCTTTGGCCAGTTCCTTTCGTTCCAGTTCATATTTTGCATCGATCAGTTCTGATTTTTTCAAATACGTACTATCCACATAACCAGGGTAAAAGTTCACGAATACTACCCCTCCATTATCACGAAAAGCCCGCAGTTGATCATCATTCAGGTTTCGGAAATGCGGACACAAATTATACACAGATGAGTGGGAAGCAATGATCGGTTTTGTAGTTATCTCAATAACATCCCAAAAGGTTCGCTCACCCGAATGGGAAACATCGATCATCACACCCAATTCATTACAACGCTTAACAACTTCACGGCCGAAGTCTGTTAAACCTATAAAAGATAACGAATCCGCTCTTTCTGTTTCATCTTTTGCTGACGTGGCCCAGGAAGTTGAATTGTTCCAGGTCAGACCAAGATAGTGCATACCACGTTCATAGAGATGATCTAGCTTAGATAGGTCATTCTCAATAGAATGACCTCCTTCCACACCGATCATGCAGGACATAATACCATGTTGCTCATTATAGACCAGTTCCTGGTAATTATAAGGAATAGCCCATTGGTCCGGTACTCGTGAACAAAGGTATTCCAATTTAGTGATCATCTGATTCGCACGGGTGAAATACTCATCTTCCTTAAACTCAGTAGGGCTAACCCAGATCGCAAACACTTGAAGGTCCATTCCGCCTTCATCAAGCTTGGTCAGATCAGACTGACTATCAGGGTTTCGGTTCAGGATATCTTCCCCTTGCATGGATCGAAGTAGTATATCATTATGAGTATCAGCCACGAAGGATAACTCATGGATCTCATTCACAGGTATACTGCAACTAATAAAAAGAATACCTAATAAAAAAAGGTTAATTGATCTCATATATCTTGCTCCATATCATAATAGAAAGGTATAAACCGGTGATCGATAGAGGATAGAAGTTAAATAGAAATTTCTATTGATCATTTCTAAGCTGTGCAAATATTCTTTGATTCAGTAAAGAATCGTAATATGTCATCTCCGCCTTCTCTGCCAAGACCAGATCTTTTCATACCTCCAAATGGCGTTCTAAGATCTCGTACCATCCAGCAGTTTACCCATATCACACCTGATTCAACCGAGTCAGAGACACGGTTCGCTTTTTCAGGATCCTCTGTCCAGATAGTGGCAGATAAACCATATTCAGTACTATTCGCTATTTCAATTGCTTCTGTTTCATTCTTAAATGGTATTAGTGTTACAACCGGACCGAATATTTCTTCCTGATTGGTTCTACACAATGGCCCCAAGCCTTCAATGATAGTTGGTTCTATGAACCAGCCATTCTCACAGCGACCGGACAAATTCATCAATAGACCACCCCGTAGAACCTTACCACCCTCACTCTTTGCCAGTGCGATGTAGTCCATTATCTTTTCCCTCTGTACCTCAGATGAAATAGCCCCGAAATCAGTCGAATCCTGGATCGGGTCACCCGCCTGAATATCATCTACTTTTCGGATAAAGTCAGACCTGAATCGCTCCATGATATTATCCTGAACCAGAATCCGTGAAGTACACAGACAGATCTGACCCTGATTGGAGAAAGAAGATCGTACAACTGTTTCTAACATTTTTTCATAATTACAGTCAGAGAATATTATTGCTGGATTCTTGCCACCCATTTCCAAAGATAGTTTCTTGAACATTGAACTGACTTTTCCTGCAATAATCTTTCCCGTGTCCGTGCCACCCGTGAAAGAGATCGCTTTTACATCATGATGGGTTACCAATGCATCACCCGTAGGAACACCCGGACCATGGACAATATTCAGAACACCTTCTGGAAGACCTGCATCAACACAAATTTCCCCAAACTTAAAGGCAGTATAAGGGGTTATTTCTGATGGTTTTGCAATAACGCAGTTCCCAACCGCTAAGGCGGGCGCTATTTTCCATGTAAAAAGATACAATGGAAGATTCCATGGTGATATACATCCCACTACTCCTAAGGGATTTCTACTTACTCTGTTCAAAGAATTATCACCATCAAGAATGGTTTCTACATCGAACGATCTAACATGTTCAGCAAAAAATCTAAGGTTGGTGATGGCCCTTGGTATATCTACGGTTCTGGCCAAAGAAATTGGTTTCCCAGTATCACGAGATTCATAAGCTGCCATTTCGTCCGAACGTTCATGTAACCTTTCTGAGATATGATTCAAAATAGTGGCTCGATCTTCCATAGATGTGCGAGACCAATTACCAAAAGCCGCCTGGGCAACATCAACAGCTATTTCGACATCAGCTAAGCCAGATGAAGGAACCTGTGCATACACTTTACCTGTCGCGGGTTCGAACACGTCCAGATATTTATCAGTTAATGGTTCAACATACTCTCCATTTATAAAGTTGGTTATGTTTTCCATTATGTTCCTACTCGTCCACCATCGACCGGTATATCAGCTCCATTGATATATCCTGCAGTATCCGATGCCAAAAAAGTGGCCACGCTGGCTATTTCATTAGGTTTCCCAATTCTACCTAATGGAACTGATTTGACCCAATCGGCTCGAACTTCATTCACACTAATTCCTTGGTCAGCAGCCCGTGCCTCAGCCAGGGATTGCAATCGACCTGTATCTGTGTACCCTGGAAGAATATTATTGACCGTTATTCCAAATTGGCCCAGTTCCAGTGCTAATGTTCTTGCCCAGTTCGCTACCGCACCGCGCGTAGTATTGGATACACCTAAACCGGGAATCACCTGTATGACAGAAGTTGATATAATATTAATGATACGACCAAAGCCTAATTCTTTCATAGATGGGACAAATGCCTTTGCCAAAATTTGATTACAGATCACGTGACGTTCAAGCGACAGTCGGAACTCTTCTTTCTTTGCCTCTATTAGATCGCCTCCAGGCGGGCCACCAGAATTGTTCACTAATATATGAACAGGAGAGGATACTTTTGATATTCGTTCTTCTAACTCTTCAGGTGAATTAAAATCTGCACAAACCATGCTATGATCTTGGTTACCTGTGATTGGAAGATCATGGATGGTCTTATCCAGTTTCTTCGGATCTCTGGCAACTATAATGACCTCTGCACCCTGCTCTGCTAATTTATAAGCAGTTGCCTTTCCGATCCCATCAGTGCTACCACACACAACAGCACGCTTACCTGATAAGGAATGATCCTTTCTTTTCACTAGTCCCACTCAAATCCAGATACTATGTCAGTTTCTGCATCAACTTCCACAATATTATAATCTTGATACTCTGAGATAAAATAATAAAGGAACTTTGTGGAACTTTTTTCATCAAGCCATACCGAGTCCGGAAGACCCAGTGTTTCCAGTACGATCGATTCGGAAGGTTTTTCTCGCAAGAATTCCCAGATCTCATATTCTGTTATAAGACCTTGACCTAAAAGTGTGTTGGATGAAAAATCAGGTTGGGATGATCTTACGGGAGGCATAGTAACCGGTCTTGGCATCTTTTTTGGCGGTGCACAAGAAAATATAAGAACTCCCAGCAAAAATTTTCTCAGGAACATTAGATGAAAATACCTCGAATGAATTCCGTAATTCAAGCAATTGCATTCTTAATAAATCAGATATTCATAGAATGAATAAAATAGACTTTCCAGCTTGGCAAGGGCATAATTTGTTTTAATTTCCACTATTCTTGATCCGGGGTTTATTTAAAGGGAAAAAATGGAAAAAGACCGCTTTTATTTTCATCGAGATTTCTTAGGCAGTCCTGACGGGCGAACTGTACGTATCTTATCCGAGTATTATGGTCCTCTAAGAAAGATAAAACGAAATCAGATATTCGATACTATTGTATTCTTTGGTTCTGCTAGGATAAAATCCAAAAAAGAAGCTGAGAGATCTTTAGCTAATGCTTCCAAAAATATTTCTATGTCAAAAAGAAAACGTCTTGAAAAAGATATAGAGATGAGTCACTATTATGAAAGCGCAAGAAAGTTGTCATACAAACTGACATCCTGGAGCAAAGATCTTAAAGGAAAAAAAGCCCGCTATATTATAACGTCTGGTGGCGGGGGTGGTATCATGGAAGCAGCAAACCGCGGAGCAAAAGAGGCCGATGGGATATCAATGGGACTGACAATATCTCTACCTCACGAGGCATCCGGTAATGCATGGATATCCAAAGATCTAGACCTGAAATTCCATTATTTCTTCATGCGTAAATTTTGGTTCATTTACCTGGCAAAAGCACTAATAGTATGGCCTGGCGGATTTGGCACGCTGGATGAGCTAATGGAACTACTAACTCTGATACAGACACAGAAACTAAGGAAGCGAGTTCCAATTGTGCTTTTTGGCAATGAATTCTGGAATAAAGTGATCAACTGGGATTACTTAGTAGAAGTGGGGACCATATCGGCAGAGGATCTAAAGCTATTTCATTTTTCAGACACTGTGGATGACGCTTTTCAATATGTAACATCCATTATAGAAAAAAACCAATTAAAAGGACCAAATTTTTGATGAAACGGTTCATTATTATCCTACTTATACCGATCTTATCATGGTCACAGACCGAACCCATTGATGCGTTACACAAGAACCCACCAAGGGTTTGGGCTTTGACCCATGCCATGGTCCATACAGAGCCCGGTTCATTTATTAAGGATTGTAGTATCATCATCCGCGATGGACAGATTGAAAAGGTCGGCCGGTACATTCAGCTTCCAAATGACGCATTTGAGATCGATCTGGAAGGTGCCCATGTTTATTCAGGGTTCATTGAAAGCTGGATCGAGGTCAAAAAGGAGGAACCCCCAAAGAGCCCTCGTGATCACTGGAGCTCTAAGGTCAGGCCAGAGTATAGGGCCGTTGATGACGTTTTATTCAAAGCGAAGGATCTTATACAATTTCGTTCACTTGGTTTTACTATGGCCCATATTATTCCTGAAAAAGGTATTTTCAGAGGCCAGTCCGGTATTGTAACACTAAGTGACCCACCCCAAACTGTCCGATCATCGATCGCTCAGATAATGGATTTTAAATATGGCGGTTGGAAAGAAAGAGAATATCCTAGCTCCTTGTTAGGGGTGATCGCTCATATACGCCAGACCTTTATTGATGCAGAGTGGTACGGAAAAGCACAGCAGATCATCGAAAAATATCCTGATGAGAATGAACCCATTCCTTCGAATATCAGTTTTGAGAGTTTGGACATCGCACGACAGCTACATAAACCTTTCGTGTTTTTAACACGTGACGCACATTTCGCCCACCGAGCGCTCAATATTACGAAAGAGTTCAAACTGACACCCTGGTTATTGGGCAGTGGTTATGAATATCGACGATTGGAATTTTTCAAGGAACAAAAACCATTTTTTATTTTTCCTCTTGAATTTCCTGCTAAACCGAAGGTCACAAATCCTTACATTGGCCTCCAATATTCTACAGAACAGTTAAAACACTGGGACCTTGCACCCGATAACCTGAAACAGGTGAATAATGCCGGATTGGATTTTGCGCTAACAACCCACGGACTAAAGAAAAAATCTCAATTTCGGACCAATCTACAAAGAATAATAGACCGAGGCTTACCAAAGGATCTGGTATTAGCCGCGCTAACCACTCAACCAGCAGAAGCTATGGGCATGGAAAAATCATTAGGCAAGGTAGCACCCGGGTTTATGGCCAATCTCACCATAGTTGATGGTGATTATTTTAATCCCAAATCACGAGTAGTATCCGTTTGGATCAGTGGAAAGGAATTCTACATTGCACCCCGCCATATGTCGAAATTTGAAGGTCAGTGGTCCTTAAAGTTTCACGGGTCAGCCTACGACCTAGAATTCATCAAATCAGCTAAGGGTAAGAAAGGAGCACCCCAAGGTTCGTCTAAGATACATGATAATCGTGGAAAACTTAGGGGCACTATTACAGCTGGGAACAAAAATATCAAGATCCAGAATCTGGATATTTTTGAATCATCCATTTCTTTTTCAGTGCCAGGAGAATCATTTGGTTTATCTGGTATCGTGATATTCAATGGGATCCTATCCAAAGATCAGATCATAGGTTATATTAAAGATGCATCCGATAAAAAATTACCCTTTCAAACAGATCGAAAACCAAAAAAAGAGCCTAAACCCAGAACGCCTGAAGTCCCAAGCGACCTATCTGTTTTCTATCCAGAGGGTGCTTATGGTCTCGAGTTTTCTCCTGAAAAACCCAATGCTGTCCTTATCAATGATGCTACACTCTGGACCTGTGGACCGAACGGTACTCTGGCAGAATGGGATATTCTATTTGTGGATGGAAAAATTGAGCAGGTGGCCCCGGATATCACGGTTCCTAAAGGGAGTGCTGTGGTGATCGAAGGAACTGGTAAACATGTTTCTCCTGGTTTGATCGACTGTCATAGTCATTCCGCTGCTGCATCAATTAACGAGGGGGTCCAAAACGTGACCGCTGAGGTCAGGATCCGTGATGTAATAGATGCAGACGATATTAATATTTACAGACAGTTAGGAGGAGGGCTCACAACAGCTAACGTGCTGCATGGATCAGCAAACCCTATTGGAGGGCAAAATGCCGTTATTAAACTACGCTGGGGAAAAGGCCCGGAACAATTGATCTTCCAAGAAGCACCGCAAGGTATCAAGTTTGCCCTAGGCGAAAATGTAAAACAGGCAAACTGGGAGAGTTCGGGCCGGTATCCACAAACACGGATGGGAGTCGAACAAGTTATAAGGGATGCTTTCCGGGCTGCAATGGATTATAGACACAAAAAAGAAACTTATTATCGAAACTCTAAGTTGCAGCGTATCAAGGTTCCACCCCGGCGTAATCTAGAACTTGATGCTTTGGTTGAAATTCTTGAAGGAAAGCGCCTTGTGCATTCTCACTCATACCGTCAGGATGAAATTTTAATGCTGACTCGAATTGCGGAGGATTTTGGTTTTACTATCGCCACATTTCAGCATGTACTGGAAGGCTATAAAGTAGCAGACCGTATTGCTGAACATGGGGCAGGGGCTTCCACATTTTCAGACTGGTGGCAATATAAATATGAGGTTATTGATGCTATTCCATACAATGGTGCCTTAATGACCCGAAATGATGTTGTGGTATCGTTCAATTCAGATGATGCCGAATTAGCGAGACGGTTAAACACAGAAGCGATAAAAGCCGTTAAATACGGTGGTCTCACACAAGATGATGCCATAAAATATGTCACGATCAATCCAGCTAAACAGTTAAAAATAGATAAATGGGTTGGTTCTCTTGAAGTAGGTAAAGATGCAGATTTCGTTATCTGGGATGGACCTCCCTTATCCATCTACAGTCATGTGGAAGAAACCTGGGTTGATGGAATACGCTATTTCTCAAAAACAGAGAACGCAGATCTTGAAATAAGAGACAAGGAATTACGCAATGATCTGATACAAAAGGTTCTCGCTTCGCCGGAAAAATCGGGGGAGAGACCTATTCGGCCTAATGCAAATACACCACATTGGAGACACCAGTGCAATGTGCTGGACCATATCCGTTTTCCATTGGAACAACAGTAATGAGAATATTTATTCTTATAATATTCACGGTCTCCGTCTGGGCAAATGATCAGATACCCGGGACCGAACAAAAACGACCGATCCTACTTAAGGGTGGTATCTTGCATACCGTATCGGGTGATGTGCTGGAGGGCTATGATATTCTCTTTGCCAAGGGCAAGATCATCAGTATTGAAAAAAGTATAATGGCTTCACCAGAGACAGATGTTTATGATATATATGATAAACATGTGGTCCCTGGATATATAGCACCACTTACACAATTAGGTTTAGTAGAGATCGGTCTTGTACGCCAGACCCGGGACTATGCTGAAACGGGAGATATCAATCCTAATGTTCGGGCTAATGTCAGTTACAATCCGGATTCGGAATTGATACCTGTCACACGATCGAATGGAGTACTTGTCGCTAATTCAGTGCCTATATCCGGACGTATCGCTGGTCAATCTTCGGTAATGATGCTGGATGGCTGGACCTGGGAAGATGCCACACTGAAACATCCTGCCGCACTGCACCTGAACTGGCCTGACATGCGAATCCGTTTCGGAAAAAAGGTTAAAAAATTAGAGAAAGATCAGCGAAAAGAGATTCAGAGATCCATTAGAGACCTAGATTTTCTTATTCGGGATGTTCGAGCCTATTTTAAACGTATCAAACAAAAGAAACGCAAGGCAACAGAGTTGCAAGAGGCTGACCTGCGATTGGAAGCAATGGTCCCTTTTATCATTGAACAAAAACCCATTTTTGTGCACGCTAATGATGTTCGGCAGATAGAATCAGCTGTTCGCTGGGCGGATAGGCACGATATCAGGATCACAATTGTTGGAGGCCGTGATAGCTGGCGCATTTCTGAACTACTCGTAAAATATAATATCCCGGTCGTACTGCAAACAGTTGCTACTACTCCCATGCGCCGCCATGAACCCATTCACCAGCCATATAAGACACCCTCCATTCTCAAACAGAATGGTGTGCAGTTCTGCCTTGCTACTGAAACCGGATACCCATTCGATGGTCATGTTCGCACCTTACCAAACGAAGCAATGCGAGCAGCAGCATATGGTTTATCGCGGTCCGATGCGTTACGCTCGATCACTCTGAGCGCAGCGGAGATATTGGGTGTTGATGATAGATTGGGTTCGCTTGACCTGGGAAAAGATGCAACTTTTTTTATAGCCAATGGTTTGCCAATGGAGATGACCACTAATGTATTGAAAGCCTATATACAAGGACGGGAAGTGGATCTGAACGATCGGCAAAAAATGCTTTACAAAAAATATCAGGAAAAGTATCGTAGGATGGGTCGTCTTGAACCTTGAACATTAGCTTCAATCATATTCTATTTATATTTCTGAAGTAAAAAATGAATGATCCAAAGCTTTCTATAAAAACAGGTGGCCAGTGGCTTGTTTCAAAGGTTGGTAGAGAGCCAATTTTCTGCCGCGAGAAGTTTACGCAGGAGCAACGGCAGATAGATCAGATGATCCGAGAATTCGCTCGTGATCAGATATTACCCAATATAGATAAAATCAACAAGTTCGACAAAGATCTCAGCCTTGGGATCATAAAACAAATGGGAGAACTTGGACTGCTCGGTATCGATGTTCCGGAAGAGTTTGGTGGCACGAACCTTGATAAGATCTCATCTACCATTGTTACCGAAGGAGTCTCTACAGGCGGTTCACCTTCGTTCGCAGCTACCTTTGGCGTGCAAACAGGTATCGGGTGTTTGGGAATTGTATTCTTCGGTACACCACACCAAAAAGAAAAATATTTGCCCAAGCTTACAACCGGTGACTGGATCGCGGCATATGCATTAACGGAACCCACATCCGGCTCTGATGCATTAAGCGCAAAAACCAATGCAGTTTTATCTGAAGATGGCAAATACTACATTCTTAATGGAGAAAAACAATTCGTCACTAATGGGAACTGGGCAACCGTGTTCACTGTTCTGGCACAGATCGACGGGAATAAATTTTCCGCATTTATCGTTGAAAAAGGAACAGAAGGATTCGAGATCGGAAAAGAAGAAAAGAAGATGGGTATGAAAGGTTCATCTACCACGTCTTTGAAATTCACGAACGCAAAAGTACCAATCGAGAACCTACTCTATGAGCCTGGTAAGGGTGCTGCTATCGCCTTCAACGCTCTGAATATAGGTCGCTATAAACTGGCCGCGTCTTGTATAGGTGGCTGTAAACTGGGTATAGAGTTGGTAATTAAATATGCGTTAGAGCGTAAACAGTTTGGCCAAGCTATCGCTCATTTCGACTCCATAAAATCAAAGATCGCAGATATGACAGTAAAGTTGTACGCTGGTGACAGCATGCTCTACCGAACTGTTGGAATGATCCAGGATGCTATTGGTGACCTGGACGAGTCCGATCCAGATTACTATATGCAAACAGGAAAGACCATGGAACGGTTCGCTGTTGAATCATCAATGGCAAAAGTATATGGCAGTGAAACATCAGACTTTTTTGTGGATCAATTCTTGCAGGTATTGGGTGGGTATGGTTTCATAGAAGAATATCCTGCAGCCGGGGCCTACAGAGATGACCGGATCAATAGGATTTGGGAAGGTACCAATGAAATAAACAGAGCTATCATTTCCGGATATATGATGAAAAAAGTTTTAATGGAAAAAATTCTTCTAAGAGAATTTTTAAAAGACCTGGATGAATATATCATTACAAACTCATCTACGGATAAGTCTGAGCTTCTTGGCAGGGAGATCCAAGCCTTAGAATCAGCAAAACGCTTGGCAGCCCTGGTCTTTCAGGAATCACTTTGTGAGTTCGGTCAGGAGCTCAAGCATGAGCAACAGTTAGGCGAATCTTTAGCCGATATATTTACCTATATCTATACAGCAGGTTCTGTTGTTAGCAGATCAAAAACTGCCGTAGAGAATAATGGAAAGTCAGATATACCGATTACTATTGCTCGTATCTTCTGTGCTGATGCTTTGCTAAATATAATATTACTTGTGAACCGCTGTTTGAACAAGATCTTCAATGAGTCCATACCGGATAGGATCAGTGTTCCGGCCAAACAATTGGAAGAGCATATGACTCTTGAAACGGATACTATATCCCTCAAACAGGAATTAGCTGAGTACATGTATGCTCAAAGATCATATCCATTCTAACTAATAAAGATGACTCTAATGCTATACAGGATAATTATGAGGATCTCTAATGGATAAGGCCGTTATCATTGATGCGCTCCGTTCCCCCATCGGAGTAAAGAACGGACAACTGGTAGGGATTCGGCCAGACGACCTGACCGCACAGGTATTCCAAGCACTGCTGAAAAGAAACCCAGACCTTGCACCTGAAGATATTGAGGATGTGAGCTTAGGCTGTGCTTTCCCAGAAGGATCCCAGGGAATGCTTATCGCCAAGGGTGTTTCGATACTGGCAGGGATTCCAGAATCAGCTGGTGGATCAGTGGTGAACCGGTTTTGCGGATCATCAATGGATTCAGTTCACCAGATCAGTACTAAAATAGAATCCGGCGATATCGATGTAGGTATAGCGGCCGGTGTGGAAGACATGTTCAGCGTACCCATGGGGGGATTCAACCCTGATTTCCATCCTGAACTTGCAGAACAGGAATACTATATCGGCATGGGTGAGACCGCTGAGAACCTTGCAGAAGAAGGCCAGATCTCCCGGGATAAGCAAGAACGATTTTCGGTTGAGTCCCACCGAAAAGCGTTGGACGCTTGGGAAAATGGTCGTTTTAAAAATGAGGTCGTACCCATTGATGTTTACGGTGAAACTATCATTGAAAAGGATGAAGGACCCAGGGAACCGGACATAGAAAAAATAAAAGGTCTGGACCCGGCATTCTTGGAGAACGGCACCATCACCCCTGCAACATCCAGTCCCATATCTATAGGTGCAGCAGCTATTGTGATCACCAGCAAAAGATTTGCAGATTCCAAGGATCTTACCATACGTGCCACTATTAGGGGTCGAGGCATTGCCGGGGTGGATTGGCGGAGAATGGGTATGGGGCCTCTTCCAGCTACGGGAAAAGCGCTATCCAGGTCCAAACTTTCCATGGATGACGTGGAAGTGATCGAACTTAATGAGGCTTTCGCTGCCCAATCATTGTATGTGATCCAAAAGGGTGGTTGGGACATATCCAAAATAAATAAAAATGGGGGTGCTATCGCACTTGGGCACCCCTTAGGATGCTCTGGCGCCAGGATCCTAACTACTTTAGTGAACGTGATGGAACAACAGGATGCCAACACTGGACTTGCTACGATGTGCATAGGAACCGGTCAGGGTATCGCAACTATTCTGGAACGGTAGAAGACCGTGTCAAAAAAAATTGAGAAAGTTGCCGTTTTAGGTTCAGGAGTGATGGGTGCCCAACTGTCTGGACATCTTGCCAACGCTGGGATCGAATCATATCTTTTTGATATGAACCTGGAGTTGGCTGAGCAGGGTAAAGAATCTCTCACATCTTTAAAACCAGCACCTCTTTATAAACCGAAAAACGGTGACCTGGTCACCCCTTGCACATACGAAAATGATATTGAAAAGATCTCCGATGCAGACTGGGTTCTGGAAGCAGTCGCGGAACGACTGAACATAAAAGAAACATTATTTCAAGATCTACTACCATATTTGAAGGATACAGCCATCCTCACCTCTAACACGTCCGGGATTCCCCTCTCCAAGCTCGCGCAAAATCTCCCAGAAGATTTAAAAGAACGATTCATGATCACTCATTTTTTCAATCCGCCAAGGTACATGCAACTTTTGGAACTGGTACGTGGTGAACATACATCGGACGATACCTATTCGACCATGATCGAGTTTGGTGAATCGGTATTAGGTAAAGGAATCGTTCATGCCAAGGACACACCTAATTTTATTGGTAACCGTATAGGCGTATACGGACTAATGGCAACAGTCAATATAGCAATCGAAAAGGGTCTAACTGTGGAACAAGTGGATACGCTAACTGGGACCATTTCTGGTCGACCTAAAAGTGCCACCTTTCGAACCGCAGATGTGGTTGGTCTGGATACCTTGAAAAATGTTGCGCTGACCACATACAACCTTGCAAAGGGTGATGAAGAACGAGATATGTTCCAGATCCCAGAGATCTTGGAGACATTGATCAAGTCCGATCGATTAGGGCAAAAGACCAAGGCAGGCTTCTATCGAAAGAATCAAGATCGATCAATTGATTCCGTTGACCTCAAAACCGGAGAATATAGTAGCCAGAAAAAAGTTCGTTTTGACTGTTTCCGTGTCGCTAAGGACCACCAAAAACTTGTAGAAAAGCTCAAGGCCCTTGTTTACGGTGATGATAATGGAGCCATGTATCTCTGGGAAGTGACAGCTAAAACACTGATATACAGTGCAAACCGGATCCCAGAGATCTCCAATGATATCGTCAACGTAGACAATGCGATGAAATGGGGATTCGCATGGGAGCTGGGACCATTCGAAGGTTGGGATGCCATTGGTGTCAGAAGGTCCGTGGACCGGATGACATCAGAAGGTAAAAAAGTTCCTGCTTGGGTGACCGAGATGTTAGAAGCGGGAAGGGAAACATTTTATAGAATCGAAAATGGTGAACGTACTTACTGGGATCCGATAGATAATGTACCCGTGGTAATGAAACAGCATCCCAAATCGTTGAATCTTGCCATCCATAAATCAGCTGGGAATACGTTGAAACGCGACATCAGTGCAAGTGTTAATGATATAGGTGACGGAATATTGAATGTTGAGTTTCATTCTATCTTACAGCCAGCACTGAATCCGATAGATGGTTCCTATCTTGCTATGATCAATCACGCATTGGATCTTATCGATAGTGGGGATTATAAGGCCATGGTATTAGGGCACCAGGGACAGAATTTTTGTGCTGGAGCAAATCTGAACCTATTGCTTGAACTCAGTAAGTATAAGCAATGGGATGCACTGGAATTTGCTGTAATATCTTTACAGGATACAACCCAGCGTATACGTTTCAGTACTGGTCCTATCATCGCGGTTCCCTTCCAGCTGACCTTAGGTGGCGGAGTAGAGATCGTTCAACCGGCGGCTCATCGTGTCGCTGCTGCGGAGACCTATATAGGTCTGGTAGAGGTTGGTGTGGGCTTGATTCCAGGCGGTGGAGGACACTTACGAATGATCCTGAATGCATTTGAAGATGAAAATGTTGGCCGTATGGGAGCATTCCAAAAAATCCAGAAAGCATTTGAAACAATTGGATTTGCTAAGGTTGCCACTAGTGCTGATCATGCAAAATCCATCGGATACCTTAGAAATAATGACACTGTTATGCTAAATCGTGATTTTCTTCTCCGGACCGCTAAGAATAAGGCTATAGAACTGGCTGGAGATTATCAGGCACCAAAATACCGAGACGATCTGAAACTACCCGGTGCTGGAGGACGTACAGCACTGAAGATCGCTTTAAAGGGATTCAAGATTCAGGGAAAGATCTCAGAGCATGATATGAAGATCGGAGAGAACATTGCCTTCATATTAACTGGCGGGGATAAAGGAGGATTGACAAAGAGTGTTGATGAACAATATTTATTGGATATTGAACGCGAAGCTTTTATTTCCCTGTGTGGCGAGAAACTTACCAGAGACCGGATCAGTCACATGCTTAAAAAAGGCAAACCTTTACGTAACTGATATTTTTTTCTTATTTCTTAGGAAGTCGCTTTAGATTTTTTTCCTGGAATAAATTCTTTTCAATCCCTGAATCGACTTCTATACTCTTAAACATTATTTCTGTGGTATGGTTCTTTTGCATATCTTTTACATAGATCCGCTCGATCACGTGATAGTCTTTTAATCTTTTGTACTGGAATTCTTTCTTTTTCTTCAACGCTCCCCGCTTATCATAAGATTCTTCTTTAAGACCTAAGAGTCCATTCTTTATAACCCAGGAAATATGTTTAGAATATGAGGAGTTTAATTTTTCACTGGGTATTATCTCCAATACATAACACTCGCGTCCATCCACCACATCATCCTCCAGTCTATTATAAGTATTCTCACTCAGTTCCCGACTTGTCATATCTTCATAGCTAAGATCTGACCCCATGAACGAATCGCTTTTTTTACTGGATGAGATACGCCGTACTTTTTTAAAAGCAGGAAGCCACATACGCATCTCATCATTTCCATCATCATGCTCAATCTTTAAAAAAGCTACTCCTTTGTCATCCTTTGGTTCAAGAAACCAGATCATCTGCCGCCTATTTCTATCCATCGACTTGGAGATCATAGTATTTGTTCGGGTCTTTCCTTTTGAATTTGTTAGAACCATGGATGTCCTATTGGTGAGATCCTTCGGCTGTTCTTTTTCATCTAACTTTTTTGCAATATCATATCCCGATTGACCAGTTAGAACAGAAACAAAAAAACTACCAACCAAAAAATATTTCATAGCTATGTCTCTATTTCTAATAGATGATCTTTTAATAACTCAGCGATCGCAGCTAAAAATGTTAGTGTGCCAATCGATGTGGATATCATAGCAAAGACCATGAGACCACCTATATACTGTACTGGCAGGAATGCGGAGAATAATAGAGCACCAAAGGCCATATTGGATGCTGAGTCCAGCATGATCGGATACCCAACATCATCAATGACATCTCTGGTCAGGTTGTTCTTTTCTACTCTACCTGCTAAGCGCCGATACTGAGATATATAGTGTATTGCAAAGTCCACACCAACACCTATAATAATTGAAGCCAGTAATGCCGTCACATGGCTGAGACTGATTCCGGCCAGACCCATAAAACCAAAGTTAATTATTATAGCTACTGAGAGAGGAATAATAGCCATTACACCCCACAAGACCCGTTTAAAAAACACGGATGCAATAAGTCCGATGATCAAAACTGAGGCTACGATACTGATAATAGATGATTCAACGATCAGATAGACCAGATCACGTAACACTACCATCATTCCTGTAACTGATGCCTTTTCTACGCTCTTCAGACCTTGTGTGTAGTTCTCGATCTTATCAACGGTAGATACGATCTCATCTGTGGTCATAACACGGCTAAGAGATGTTACAAGGCCAACACTATAATCATAGTCCACCATAGTGGAAAAGTCATCCGGATCACCTGACATAGAGTACATTGTAAAGAGATTATTTATCTTATCACGTTCATCAGGTATCATTTCAAACTCAGGATCGTTATCCATCACTACCCTGTGCATTTGTTTTACCATATCAGCTATGGAAAAACTGGTCGTGACCTTACTATTATCTTCGAGCATCTGTTGGAGACCGGTCATCTCCTTTAATAATTTCGGGCTCTTGATGGGCCCTTCCACTCTAACTCGGATGTCCATGGTTCCGGTCATCTCTTGATCAATAAAATCAATACTGTCCCTGAACTCTGTTCCTGGCTTAAAAAAACCTGCAATATTCACGTCTACGTTTAGCCATAGTAGACCATAAATCCCTACAACAGCTATAGTAGCACCTGCGGCTAAAATTGATCTTGGATTAGATGTGACCAGCCTGCCAAAATAGCTGATCATATTTTCAAACATACTGGCCTTAGAGATAGCTTTTGAATTCATGTTCCATTTTTTTATTCGAATGGCAGCCGGTAAAAATGTTGAGCTTAGAAAAAATGCGTAACCTATTCCAGCACTGATACACACGCCATATCCCATCATCTGTTCAATAGGTGCCAAGGATAAAGACAAGAAAGCAGCAATAGTAGTTATACTGGTAAGGAAAATTGGGACCAAGAGTGAGTCCATCGCTACTTCCAGAGCTTTAACGGTGTCCTTTCTTATTCTGATCTCCTTAAAAAATTTAGTAATGAAATGGACGCCATCAGAGTTGGCGATCGTGAGTAAGATGATCGGCATAGAAGTATTGATTATTGCAAAATGAAAACTTTCTGAGCCTGTTAAGAATACCATCCACCCCATAAAACCTACCATTACAATGAGAGACTGCACGATAACTGCGAAGACCAGACCGACTGCAAACGGGTTCCTGAGGTTTATCATTAAGACCATGGCCATGATAACAAGACCAACCCTTAACAGAACAGAGATATCATTCCTGATCAGTGCTGGAACTGAACCTGTGATATAGGCTGTCCCCCCATAATGAACCTCAAAGTCTGATAGTACGCTATCACCTACCGCAACAACTGTATTCCGCATAATATCATGCGGAATATCTGCAAGGGGCTGAACCATTATGTTAAAGTATTCCTTATCCCTGCTCAAGACCCTTTTCCTTATACTAGGGTTCTGGTTCAAATAGTAATCTATTCTTTCTATTTCTAACATGTTCAGTTCACGGCTTGGCTGAAGGTCACTGATCAGCATAAAGCCATCGTCGCTGTCTATTCTTGACATAGTTGTGATACACGTAACCTCATCGATCACAGATCGTTCTTGCAGCGCCGCTGTGACATCCCACAGTGCCGCAAAGGATTCACTATTAATAATAGATCTTCCTTTCTTACCGAAGGCAATAAACACAACTTCTGTAGACCCGAACTCATCCTGAACAGCATCCCAAGAGATCCGAGAGTCCAGATCCTTCGGGAGCATTGCCATCATATCATCATCTATAGTTAAAAAGGAAATGCCAGAGCCTACCGTAAGTGTTAGCCCTATAGTGAGAATTATATTGAAATGCGGATGATTTAGCGCACGGTTTATGAACCATGCTCTTATTGGATGGTTACTATTAAATGGCTTCAATTAATTAGTATTGCATTATTAACTGTATAAAAGATACAATATCCGAGATATTTACGATTCCATCACCATTAATATCAGCTGGCGGGGTCGGACCATAACCATAATCGGTCATCATATCGACAATATAGCAAAGATCCGTTAATCCAAATGAACCATCAAAATCAATGTCTCCTACAGTATATTCGGGGAAATCTATGGTGCCATTGATATATTCCGGATCATATTTCTGGGCACGCGCAACCATAACATTATTTCCCGGGTAAACAAAATCCCAGACGGTATCACCATTATTCGTCACTTCAAACATTCTACCATCATCCGCATCTGTAATAAGTGTGTTGCCATTAGGTAAGCGAAAGGCACCAGACTGAACGTTCGAGTGAAAACCACCTGAATGCATCCATACAGGATCATCAGGGCCATAGGGTTGTCCGGTCTCTATTGTATAGTTTCCGCTTTCAGTAAGTGGTGTAACTATCTCGAATACTGCAGAACTGTTGTTCGTATAATTATTATTGTATAAGATCAAATTTCCTGCACCCGGAAAACCTTCAGGGATCCAGTTCACACCATGCTGAGAGTCCAATAGCTGGTCTGCATTGTTTCCCCGATCATAGACTTGCGGATTCCCCCATCTGTATAGAAAATCACCACCCATACCAGAGTTACCACCTGTATGGCCAACGGATTCTTCAGTCGTCGTGCTGTGATCGATAATATAGATCTCATTGTGGTGGCGGGATGAGACCACTATTTGATCCAGATCAGCATTATAATCGATAGCATTAAAATGTTTCCAGTCACCATTGGGACCACCCGGACCCTGGTTACTTCCCGCGTTGCCATAATTAATATCCATCAACTCAGGGTGATTGGAAATATTTCCATAGCCTGGTAAGGATGGGTCTACATCTTGTATTAGGTGATCCCAGATATGCCACTCCCACACGATATTCCCGTCATCTGAGCCAACCGGTTCTATCTCCAGAATAGCTTCCGACCAGAGCTCGTTCAACGAATTATTGATGGTCTGTCTACCCATAGCATAGGCTTCATCAGCAGTTTTCCTCTCCCAAGCGATCACCAGAACATTTCCATTCGGCAAGGGCTGTACATCGTGATGATGCTGATAGGTATCATTAGAGACAGTGAACTCCCAAACAACGGTACCATTCCAAAGAATATGGGCGATTCCGCCCCCGACGCCTCCCGCAATCATAGTTGGGCTCTGTACCCGGAATGGATATATGATAGAACTATCGGGCAGCAGATAGGGAATGCTTGCAGCACCTCGGGAATGCTCCCAAGTATGAACCATCTCTAGGTCATTATCGATCAGGTATGAGTCACCACCTCCCGGACCACCTGGGCCGCCAGCAACAGGCGAAAAAAGTGTAAAGCCATCAAAAACCTGACCGAACCCTATGGTAATATTCAATAAAGCGAATAAGATTTTCTTAATGTGTTTCATTCCCATAGATTTCACTATTAAAAAATATTTTAACAGGTTGACTAAAACGTGGTCGATCGATTAAATCTGTTCTAAAAATTTATATAAAAAACCTTAATATGTTTCTTAATTGTTTCATTAACATATTTTGTATCAATCAATGAAAAAAAACAGAACCATAAAAGCATATCTTACCATAGGCCACACGTTCGGAACATGGATAGGCCCGATAGTCACTGGGCTTTTACTTTTTTTTATGCGCCAGTTGATAACCATTGGTCTTGCACTGGACAAGGTCTTTTATAATACATTGAAAAAAGAAAAATTGACGGACCCCATCGTTATTGTCGGTAATCCACGTTCAGGAACAACTTTTTTGCATAGATACCTGATCAATATGGAATTAGGTTCCGGGGCACAACTCTGGCAGCTGTTATATCCTTCGATCATTCTGCAAAAATTTATAAGACCTCTTTTACCACTTCTCGAACTTATCAGTCCTGCCAGACACCATTCCACTGACGCACACCAGACAAGTTTAAGATCGATCGAGACAGATGATGTGTCTCTGTTCTTCCGTTATTTTGACGGATTTTTTCTTTATGGGTTCCTTTTATCCTTTGCAGATGAAGATCTCTTTGACTGGTTCGACCCCAAACTGCGCGACACAAGCCAGCGTGATTTCCGCTGGTTCGAGACCATATGGATGCGAACCATAATCTCATCAAAAAAAGAACCGATCATTGGAAAACTGTTTTCCCTCAGCACTAACCTTCCCGCATTTATGGAACGATTTCCTGATTCAAAGATCATTTATATGGTGCGAGATCCAGTGAATGTATTACCATCCGGATTAAGCCTGGTAACAGGTGTCTTAGACAAACGATTTGGTTTTTGGAGCCTTCCAAAGAATAAGAGAGATCAATATATTGATCGGTTATATACTGCTCTGGTCGAACTGCTTAAACGTTTCCACGATGATTACGTGAGCGGGAGAATAGATAGATCGAGAGTATTCATTGTTAGATATGATAGGATGATGGACAACTTCGAAGATGTAATGTCAGGTATC
>Ga0209752_1000168_pt1 | contig 31251 bp, 27 predicted proteins | sample METZYME_3_250m_FD_187548 | JGI IMG/M metagenome (GOLD analysis project Ga0209752, IMG submission 187548) | Marine microbial communities from oxygen minimum zone in mesopelagic equatorial Pacific - METZYME_3_250m (SPAdes) (version 2) | ecosystem: Environmental > Aquatic > Marine > Oceanic...
CCTCTTTTCCTCAAATGATTTAGCTTCTGAGTTAAACAAAGAGTGGCTCTCCTATATTGGCGATAATAAATTTCCTAATATAGTTGGCTGGATGTCCGCATCAAATTCTTCTGGGTCTCAAGGATCCATTAGAGTTAAAGAGATCGAGTCTATGTATAAGCATGCAAGCCTGAAATCCTTTTATGGGAAAAAGAAGGTTTTTATTATCTGGGGGGGAGAATTATTGATGCTTCGAGCGGCGAATAAGTTATTAACGATTCTTGAAGAGCCCCCAGTTGATTGTTATTTTATTATTATAACAAGGAACATAAATGAAATCCTGCCTACAATAAGATCAAGATGTCAGATTTCCTCTCTCTCCCCAGTTATGCCAGAGCTAATTGAGGAAAAAATTAAAGCAATAAATCCCGATCTAGATGCAAAAAAAATTACCTCTGCATCAATGGGAAGTTGGGGAAGATGTCTTCGGTATATTCAAGAAGGTGACAACTCGTTTGAACATGAAGCGGATTTTGTTGATTGCCTTCGCTTAGCTTTTAAAGCAAAAAAAAGCAAAGAGGCTATTATTGGTTTAATGGCGTGGTCTAATAAAATGGCAACGCTAAAAAAAGAGGAGCAAAAAGGGTTTCTATCCTATTGTCTATATCTTATAAGAGAGGCTCTTCTTCTTAGTTATGGGGCGCCTAGTCTTTCAAGTTTTATCTCTAGCTCTGACTTTGAGATAAACAAGCTTTCACCTTTTATTCATAGCAAAAACATCCTTAACATTGTAAATTTAATAGAAGACGCTCATTATTCTATAACACGAAACGTGAGCTCTAAAATTGTCTTTTCAACTTTTTGTTTAAATCTAACAAAGCAGCTTAGCCTAATAGAAGACTAGCTTGTTTTTTTAAAAACATATGCAGATGATGAAAATTCTCCTGAAAAAAGGCCAATAAAATTAGAAAGAGTTCCAAGAAAAATTCCTGATAAAACAGGGAAATACGATTTAGTGTTTTTTGCTGACAGATATGAAATATAGTGCGCGTCAAACAATAACGGGAAAGAACGTTTTGCTTTAAACCCCGATTGAAACATGATTTTTTTTATAGAATTAGTTGAGAAATGCCACAAATGTCTTGGAACGTCCAATGCTGCCCAGTTTTCTTTATAATACGATGCGTCAAAAGATTTGTGGTTTGGAACAGCAACGACAAGAGTACCGTTGCTTGTTAATTTTTTATAAACTTCATTTATCGTGTTTACAAGGTCTTGAACATGCTCAAGAGAATGCCACATAAACACTGTATCATATTGATTATCAGGAACTTGCTCTATTTTTGTGTAAAAGTTCTTTTGTTCAATATGGCTCGCCTTAAAGAAGGGGTCGAGGGCGTCTATTTTAAATGCGGAAGATGACATGAACCTATGAAACGCTCCATCTCCAGAGCCAAAATCCAGTGCTCGTTTTGAATTTTTAATCTCACTTCCTAAAAGGAGTCGCTTATAGTAGAACATGATTTTTTGAGCAATTTTATAGCTCCTCTGAAAAAAACTGTTAGACTCTGTGTGGGGGGTGTATTTTAAAGGATCGTAATAACTTTTGCTGGAAGGTTGATCCGGAACATCAGTCCATAAAATCCCTGAAGAAGAGTCTTTATATATTGAAAACTCTTCATTGTTCTTAATATAGTCTTTTGCTTTAAAGACTAGTATGTCTCTTTTATATTTTTGTTTCACGTGAAACATTTATCTTCCCATTTTAACAAGCAATACACTAATATCACTTGGTTTTATTCCGCTAATCCTAGAGGCTTGAGAAAGTGTACTTGGTTTAATTTTGTTAAGCTTTTCTTTGGCTTCAAATGATAAAGAGGAAAGTTTATTGTAGTTAAAGTTTTTTGGGATTTTTATATTCTCTAGTCTGGTCAATTTGTTCGCGTTGTCTTTTTCTTTTTGAATATATCCTTGATATTTTATCTGAATTTCTGTTTGTTCAAAAGTTTCCTCGTCAATATTATTGTTTTTTATATATTCTGAAACCAGCTTTAGAGACCTAATCTGTTCGCCAGTAATTTTAGGTCTAGAGTATACTTTGGCTAGCTTGTCTTTTTGCTTAACTTCTTTATATCCACTAAACTTTAAGATTGGGTTGATTTCCTTTAACTCAAAACTTGTTTTAGAATAAAAAAGCTTAAACTCATTAGATTTTCTTTTCTTTTCTCTAACCCTGTTTAGCCTATCTTCTCCTGCCAAACCAATGTCATAAGCCTTCTCGGTAAGCCTAATGTCTGCATTGTCTTGTCTTAGTAACGTTCTGTACTCTGCCCTAGAGGTAAACATTCTATATGGTTCATCTGTTCCTTTTGTAATTAAGTCGTCTATTAACACTCCTATATACGCTTCGCTTCTATTAAGAAGAAAAGGGCTTTTTTTGTTAATTTTTCTGGTTGAATTTATTCCTGCAATTATTCCTTGGGCCGCAGCTTCTTCATATCCAGTAGTTCCGTTTATTTGACCAGCAAAAAAAAGATTCTCTATTAGTTTTGTCTCTAAACTAAGGGTAAGCTGTGTTGGGGGAAAGTAATCATATTCTATAGCATAGCCTGGTCTAAAAAACTTAACCTTTTCAAACCCTTTAATTTCCTTTATTGCATTGTGTTGAACGTCTTCAGGCATAGATGTAGAAAACCCGTTTACATAAACCTCTACAGTGTTCCAGCCTTCTGGCTCGACAAATATTTGATGTCTATCCTTGTCTCTGAAGCGATTAATTTTATCTTCAATAGAGGGGCAGTATCTTGGGCCTGTGCTTTCTATCTTGCCACTGAACATTGGAGATCTGTCAAACGATGACTCCATTATGTCGTGAACCTTTTTATTTGTATGTGTAATGTGGCAGCTTTTCTGCTTAGCTAAGGGTTTGATTTTTTCTAAATAGCTAAATTTTGAAGGGGAAGAGTCTCCTGGCTGCTCTTCCATTAATTCATAATTTAAGGTTCTTCCGTCAACTCTTGGTGGAGTTCCTGTTTTCATTCTTCCTGAGACAAAGCCTAAAGATTCAAGGTTTGAGGTTAGTCCAACAGAAGCCTTTTCTCCCACTCTTCCCCCTCCAAAGTTTTTTTCACCAACATGAATTAAACCGTTTAAAAATGTTCCGTTTGTTAGCACTACAGCTTTAGATGAAATCTTATTTCCGCGGCTTGTTATAACTCCTTTGATTTTATTGTTCTTTACTATAAGCCCTGTAACCATCTCTTGATAAAAATCAAGGTTTGGCGTTTGTTCAAGCTTTTCTCTCCAGAAAGAAGAAAACATTGCCCTGTCTGATTGTACTCTTGGGCTCCACATTGCAGGGCCTTTTGATTTATTAAGCATTTTAAATTGGATTGCTGTTTTATCAGAGACAATACCACTATATCCGCCTAAAGCGTCTATTTCTCTAACTATTTGTCCTTTAGCAATTCCTCCCATGGCAGGATTACATGACATTTGACCTATCGTTTGAAGGTTCATTGTGATTAATAGGGTTTTAGAGCCCATGTTCGCTGCAGCTGCAGCTGCTTCAGCCCCAGCATGTCCTCCTCCAACAATAATTATATCATATTTTGAATTAAACATTGTCTATTGTTTCACGTGAAACGTCATTGATAAAGCTGTTTTCCATTTTTCTCATTTTAGATCTTTCTGATGAGCTTTTGTCTGAATATCCCATACAATGAAAGAGGGCGTGGGATATTAACCTAACTGTCTCATTTTCAGGGTCTTGCTTAAGGGTTTCTGCGTTTTCATTCATCATTTCTAATGAAATATAAACCTCTGCATTAATTTTTTTTTCTTTTGAATAGTCAAAGGTAATAACATCGGTGTCATTCTCGTGTTTTAAATAACTTTTGTTAATTTTAAACATAGAGGGTTTGTCTATAAAATTGTATTGTATTTCAGATATGCTAAACCCTTCTTTTTTTGCATATTTTTTTAGAACGTGAATAATTTTTTCTTTTCCAAAAGAAAAAGAAGGTCCAGATATAAAGCTAATTTTACACATAGTTATTCACAAATATAGATCAAATCATGAGGAATATTTTAATTAGGAATAATATGGTGTTATATTTGAGTTATGAGAGAAAGAGCACGGTTTGCGCCAAGCCCCACAGGCCCGCTTCATATAGGGGGGGTTAGAACGGCTCTTTTTAATTATTTAATTGCAAAAAAAAATGGTGGAGATTTTATTCTTAGAATTGAAGACACTGATAGTCAAAGAACAGTGCCAGGAGCAGAAGAATATATTATTAAAAGCCTGGAGTGGCTCGGCTTAATTCCTGACGAGAAACCTTACAAACAAAGTGAGCGAAAAGAACTTTATTTAAATCATGCTAAGATCTTGATTGAAAAAGGGTTCGCTTATTATTCCTTTGATACCACAGAGGATTTAAACACTCTGAAGAAAAAGCTAGGAAATGATTTTAAGTATAGGCACGACAGCAATATTGGCTTAAAAAACACGTTTACATTAGACAAAGAAGATGCTGAAAAATTAATTAAAAATGGAGACTTTGTTGTTCGAATGGTTGCCCCTAAAAACGAAACAATTTTAGCAACAGACCAAATAAGAGGAGAGCTGTCTTTTAACTCTAACGAGCTGGAAGATAAAATAATATTAAAATCTGACGGTATGCCAACTTATCACCTAGCGAACGTGGTTGATGATAAAGAGATGAAAATTACTTCTGTTGTTAGGGGAGAAGAGTGGTTGTCTTCGCTGCCTTTTCATGTTTTATTATATCGATATTTTGATTGGGCTCCTCCACGGTTTTTTCATCTTCCGTTAATTCTAAAAACCACAGGAAAAGGAAAGCTTTCAAAAAGAGACGGTGAAGAACAAGGCTTTCCTGTTTTTCCATTAGAGTGGGAAGGCTCTGTTGGGTTTAAAGAATATGGGTTTTTGCCAGAGGGCCTTATAAATTATCTTGCTCTTTTAGGGTGGAATAACGAAAGTGACAAAGAAAGGTATTCTCTTGAAGAGCTGGTATCTGTTTTTGACAGTGCTGGAATTCGAAAATCTGGAGCACGGTTTGACATTAAAAAAGCAACTTGGATAAATCACCTTCACATAAAAGAGTGTGCAACAAAAAAAATTATTGAAGCCTCTGGTGAAAAAATAAATGAGTTAACGTCTCTTTTTGGTGAAGAAAAAGCTAACCAAATAGTCTCTTTAGTAAAAATGCGATTAAACCTCATTGTAGACCTTCAAAAGGAGGTGGAGTTTTTTCTCAACTCTCCTTCAAATTATGACCCTAAAACTTTGCACAGGCTTAATAAAGAAGAGGCTTTGGTTGTGTTAAAATTTTGTACATTGCAGCTCCGTGTTTCAAAAGATAGCGCGGCAACTAAAGAGAGCCTATTTAAAGAGTCAACAAAAAATAAAATTAGTTTTGGGCAGACAATGAAAACATTAAGGCTAGCTATAGTTGGGGCTTTAAAAGGGCCCGATCTTTTTAAAACAATTGAGCTTATAGGGACTAACGAAACCCTTAAAAGAATAGATAAATTAACTAAAACACTTAAACAATGAACCTTTTTACCACACCAATACTTATCCTTTTTTTACTTTTACTTCTCTTTTCAACAGTCTTTATTGTGAAGCAACAGTCTGCTGCAATTATAGAGAGGTTTGGAAAATTCATATCTGTTAGAGGGCCGGGAATTCAAATCAAAATCCCTTTTATAGACAGAATCTCCGGAAGACTAAGTTTAAAGATTTTACAGCTAGATGTTGTTGTTGAAACAAAGACAAGTGATGATGTTTTTGTAAAGCTTAAGGTGTCTGTTCAATATAAGGTTGTAGAAGAAAAAGTTTTTGACGCGTTTTATAAGCTTGATTATCCCCAAGATCAAATTACATCCTACGTATTTGACTTAATTCGTTCCCAGGTTCCTAAAATGAAACTAGATGACGTGTTTTCGAAACAAGATGATATTGCTGTTGCTGTTAAAGAGGCGCTTGGAGCGGCAATGCAAGAATACGGATACTTCATAGTTAAAGCTCTTGTAACAGATATAGAGCCTGACGCAGAGGTGAAAATAGCAATGAACAGAATTAATGCTGCTGACAGAGAAAAAACTGCAGCACAATACGAAGGTGATGCGGCAAGGATTTTAATTGTTGAAAAAGCAAAAGCAGAGGCAGAAAGCAAAAGGCTTCAAGGGCGGGGTATCGCTGACCAAAGAAGAGAGATAGCTAAGGGTATTGAGGACTCTGTTGGCACTCTTAGCGGGGTTGGTATAAACTCACAAGAAGCGTCTGCTCTTATTGTTGTTACCCAACACTATGATACCCTTCAGTCTATTGGAGGTGAGACAAATTCTAACCTAATCCTTCTTCCTAATTCTCCTCAGGCAGGAAGCACAATGCTAAATGATATGGTTGCTGCTTTCAGCGCAAGCAGCCAAATTGGAGAGGCTCTGAAAAAGGAAAGCGCAGAAAGCCATGGCAATCAAGGTGGTTTGCCCGGCTCTTCAAAAGGCCCAAACCCCAAGCGTATTGTTAAGGAAGAGCCAATGGATGGGCTGGAGGATGACCAAGATGTTGGAGGGTAAGAATTAGAATAACACAACAGGAGTTTACTTGTTTCGTTTGTAATTAAAATAAACTATTACTACAATAAGCATAAGCACAAACCATTGATGTTTTCCATCTAGTAGGGTTTCTCCGCCCCTTGGGTAATATTGAACAGAAAATAGAAGCTGAATAAAATAGTCTTTAAACATCTTTGTTTTTATGTTTCTTTTTTCCAAGAATCTCTCAATCCTATCGTTTTGTTAAAAACTGGCAGGTCGGCATCGTTTTCTTTTATAAAATATCCCAGTCGTTGAAACTGGAAAGCGCTTCCTGGTTCTGCTTCTTCTAGGTGTGGTTCAATAAGTGCGTCAAGTGTTTTTAATGAGTTTTCATTAAGGTCGTTTGTTATTTTGTTTTCCTTTCCTGGCTCAGGAACCTTAAAAAGCCTGTCATAAACGTTTATTTTTGCCTGAACCGCTTCACTTCTCCCTAGCCAATGAATTGTAGCTTTTACCTTTCTCGAACTCTCTTCTGTTCCGGAACCGCTTTTACTTTTTGGATCGTAAGAACAAAGAACCTCTTCTATTATGTTGTTGTTTTTTACAACCTCTTCTGCTTTTATTATATACGCATTTTTTAATCTAACCTCCTGGCCTTTTGTAAGGCGATAAAAGTTTTCATCTTCCTCTTCTTGAAAATCCTTCCTTTCTATATAAAGCTCTCTTTCGAAGTTAATCTTTCTTTTCCCAAGCTCTTTTTTTTGTGGGTTTATTTCAAAGTCTAGCTCTTCTTTTGTTTTTTCTGGGTAGTTTTTAATTGTAATTTTTAAAGGCGACATAACAGCTCTCGCTCTTGGAGCGTTTTCATTTAGGTCTGCCCTTATGCAAAACTCAAGCAAAGAAACGTCTATAATGTTTTCTCGCTTCGACACTCCAACAGTATTTATAAATTGTTTTAAAGCGTTTGGCGTGTACCCCCTTTTTCTTAATCCTGAAATTGTAGGCAGACGAGGGTCGTCCCAACCCTGAACAACATCCGACGCAACTAGTTCGGCTAAAATTCTTTTACTTGTTATAGTATAGCTTAAGTTGAGTCTTGAGAACTCTCTTTGTTTTGGCCTTATTCCTTTTAAAGGCTCAAGCGCATCAAGAAACCAGTTGTATAGTTCCCTGTGAGGCTCAAACTCTAGCGTACACAAAGAGTGTGTTACTTGTTCAATATAATCAGACTCTCCATGTGTCCAATCATAGAGTGGATATATTTTCCAGGTGTCACCCGTTCTGTGGTGATTGGCGTTCATTGATCTGTAAATAACAGGGTCCCTCATCAGCATGTTAGGCGAGTTCATGTCAATTTTTGCTCTTAAGACATGCTCTCCTGGTGCGCTTTTTCCAGAATACATTTCTTCAAAGAGAAGTTTATTTTCTTTTGTTGATCTGTTCCTGTGCGGGCTGTTTGTTCCGGGTTCTGTTGGTGTTCCTTTTTGAGACGCAATTTCTTTTGGTGTTTGAGAGTCAATATATGCGGTTCCTTTGGAAATCAGTTCGTGCGCCCACTCGTATAATTGTTGAAAATAATCTGACGCGTAGCACTCTTTGTCCCACTTAAAACCGAGCCATTCAATGTCCCCTTTAATTGCTTCAACATACTCTTTTGCCTCCTTTTCAGGGTTAGTGTCGTCAAAACGAAGGTTTACCGGTGCGCCGTACCTCTTTCCCAGGTTAAAATTAACACAGATTGCTTTTAGGTGCCCAACATGAAGATGTCCGTTTGGCTCTGGAGGAAACCTAAACCGCAAGGTTTTTTTGTTATAGCCCCTCTTGATGTCTCCGTCAATTATTTGCTCTAAAAAGTTTGGGCCTTTCTTCTTCACAAAACAAAGATATTGAAAAGCTTTTTATAGAAAACACGTTTGCTTTCATATCTTTGAAAAAAATGGGAAAAATATATTTAAACAGGGCGCATTTTTATGCCTATCATGGTTGCATGGAAGAAGAAGGTGTTGTTGGGGGGGGTTATGTTGTTGATGTTGTTGTTGAGTTTGATTTGTCGGCGGTAGAAAAAAGCCACAACCTTAAGGACACCGTAAACTACATCAAGGTTTTTAATTGTGTAAAAAAAGAGATGAAAAGGCCTGCGAGGCTTCTTGAAACGCTTTTAGAAAGGACGGTCTCTTCTTTAAAAAAAATTCACCCAAGCATCACAAGCGTTGAGGTTAAAATAGAAAAAACAAACCCTCCTATTGGCGGGGATGTTGGTTCTGTAGCGATAAGCAAAAAAGTTTAATGTTTTTGTCTTATTTTTGTTAATTAATAATGGCATTGTGGCCGAGTGGCTAGGCAGGGCTCTGCAAAAGCTCCTACAGCGGTTCGAATCCGCTCGATGCCTCAAGATACAACCTGAAAGTCAAGTTGTTTTTTTATCAGATCTGCCCCTTGAAGAACGACGGACACCTCGTCGCCAAGCTGATATTTTTTTCCCGTTCTCTCTCCTTGGAACATGTGGTTTTTTAAATCATATACATAAAAATCTCCCGCAAGATCTTTTGCCTTCACTAAGCCTTCACACTTGTTGTCTACAACCTCAACAAAAACACCCCTTTGTATAACACCAGAAATAACGGCTTCGTATCTTTTTCCTATTTTGTCTTGCATATATTTTACTTGAGTTAATTTGATTGAGTCTCTTTCTGCTTTTGTGGCGTGGATTTCTTTTTCTGTAGAATGTTCTGCGAGCTCCTCAAGCTCCTCCTCGTTTTTAATTTTTGTTTTATTTAGGCTTGCCTCTAAAACCCTATGAACAAGAACGTCCGGGTATCTCCTTATGGGGGAGGTAAAGTGGGTGTAGTGAGAAAAGGAAAGCCCATAGTGACCTATGTTTTTTGTTGTATACTCCGCCTTGCTCATGCTCCTGATCGTTAGCGTGTCTATTAGGTTCTGTTCTTTTTTTCCATTAACCGCCAAAAGCAAAGCGTTTAATTCTTTTGCTACGCTACCCTTTGACAGGTTGAGAGAGTGTCCAAACCTTTCTACGGTTGTTTTAAGGTTTTTTAATTTTTCTTGATCTGGTTTGTCGTGAACCCTATAAACAAAGTTTGGTTTTTTTTCAAACTTTTGAACTCTTTCTGCTACCCTTTTGTTTGCAAGAAGCATAAGCTCTTCTATTAGTTTGTTGGCGTTTTCTGCTTTTTTAAACCTAATTTTTGTTGGGTGTTTGTTTTCGTCTAATTCAAACTTAATTTCTGTTTTATCAAAAATTATAGCCCCCTGCCCTATTCTTTTTTTTCTTATTTTTTCAGCTATTTCGTTGGTTTCTAAAAGCGCTTTTGTTATCCCCTTTTCAACCTTTCTTTCTTTATTGTTTAAAGAAACTTCTTTTGGTATTATGGCTGTCTTGCTGTCTATTAAAAATTTGGCTTCTTGGTATGAGAGCCTTTCGTTTGACCTTATAACCGTTTTTCCAAACCACTCTTCTTTTACCTCTCCTTTTTTGTTAATCTTGAAAATTGCAGAAAAGGTGAGCTTGTCTTCGTTTGGTCTTAATGAACAAAGGTTGTTTGAAAGGGTTTCAGGAAGCATTGGTATAACCCTGTCTACTAGATAAACGGACGTTGCTCTGCTTTTTGCTTCTTTATCTAGCTCTGTTCCTTCTTTTACAAAAAAAGACACATCTGCTATATGAACGCCTATCTCAAAAAGATTTTCTTTCTCCTCAACAAAAGATATTGCGTCGTCAAAATCTTTTGCGTCATCTGGGTCTATTGTAAAGGTTAGTGCGTCTCGCATGTCTTTTCTTTCTTTTATTTCATTGTCGTTGTTTTCTTTGCTTTTCTTCTCTGCTTCTTTTTCAACCTTGTTTGGGAACTCAACAGAAAGCCCGTGTTCGTATAATATTGAATACGCTTCTACTTCTTTTTTTTCTCCAATACTTTTTAATATCCTTCCCTCTGGTGATTCTTTTTTTTCTTCCCATTTTTTTATTTCAACAACTACGGTTTCCCCTGTTTTATAGTTGCCTAGGTCTTCTTTTTTTATAAAAAAATCTGTGTACATCCTTGCGTTTCTTGTGTTTACAAAGCCGTAGTCTTCCTTTCTTTCAAAAACACCTATAAATTTTTCTTTTTTTCTTTTTTTAATTTCCAAAACCTCACCTTCTGGCTTTCCTTTTTCTCTTCTTTGTCTAACCAGAACTTCTACGCGGTCTCCATTAAAAGCTTTGTTTAGCCTCCTTGGTTCAATCATTACGTCTTCCTCAATTTGGTCGCTTACCACATATCCTCTTCCTGAAGCTGTTATCTCTAAGACCCCTTCTATTATAATATTTTGGTTATTACTTAGTGCGAATTTACCTCTTGCAGGAGAGATAAGTTTCTTTTTGTTTATCATTTTAGAAATCGTTTTAATTATTTCGTTTCTTCCTTTTGTGTCATTAACTTTTAGTGCTGCTGATATCTGTTTGTAGTTAAATTCTTTGTTGGGGTTTTTAAGAAAAACGTTTGCTATTTTTCTTTCAAGATCAATTTGGTGTTTCTTTTTTTTAGACATAGGTAATTGTTGTTCAAAGATAGTTTTAAAACTTCGCGCACTTCTTTTTTACATATAAACATTTAAACATATACAATAAAAGGTTTTAAATAAATATATATATTATTATTATGTGCAGTTAATATCTTGAAAACAAAAACTCAAAAAAAACATTTAAACAAAAAAAACAACCTACCAACAAACTGTTAACAGTCTAAAGACTTAAAAAAGAAGACAATAAACAAGAAATTAAAACATGTTGATAAGCAAAAAGAAGGGGTGAGGGTTAATAAAAAAAAATAAAAAAAGGTTAACAAGGAGGGGAGAAAAAAGAAAAAAAAGAGGATAAAAAAAAGAAAGGAAAAAAAAAGAAAAATATTAAACAACTATTAACAACTTATAAATAATAAATAGATATTTGTTAACTTAAAACAAAAAAGAATGCTAATATCTTTAGGAAATGATCACGCAGGAGTTGAGGAAAAAAAACACATAGAAAAACACCTAAACGAAAAAGGGATAAAAACCATAAACAGGGGATATGATGGAGAGGAAAGCGTGGACTACCCAGACTACATTCACAAGGTCGCTGAAGATGTTGATGGAAAAAAAGCAGAAGCAGGAATTATTTTTTGCGGATCAGGAAACGGAGCGGCAATGACAGCAAACAAGCACCAAGGGGTAAGAGCAGCGGTTTGCTGGAACAAAGAAATTGCAGCCCTTGCAAAACGACACAACAACGCAAACATAATTAGCATACCGTCTAGGTTTTTAGAAAAAGAAGAAATTGAGGAAATAATTAAATCGTTTTTAGAGACACGTTTTGAAGGGGGAAGGCACGAAGGAAGAGTAAAAAAAATACCCAAACAATAAATGATAGAGTGGCAGGAAAAAAGGTTTTTAGACTTAAGCACAGAGGAGCTGTATGAGGTTTTTAAAATAAGGGCAGAGATCTTTGTTTTAGAGCAAGAAATAGCATATGTAGACCCGGACAACAAAGACCAAAAAGCCATACACGTAATAGGAAGAAAAGAAAAGAAAATTGTTGCCTACGCAAGAGCTTTTCCTCCAGGGGAATACTATGAGGGGTTTTCTGGATTTGGAAGGGTGGCGGTAGATAAAAAAGAAAGAGGAAAAGGCGTGGGGATAGCTCTTGTTGAAAAAACAGTAGAGGTTTGTTTGAAAAACTTCACAAACCACGACATAAAAATTTCAGCACAAGAACATTTAGAAAAGTTTTATGTAGAAAGGGGCTTTGTTTGTAAAAATGAGAGATACCTAGAGGACGGGATACCCCACTGCGCAATGTATTACAAGGGATAAGAAATTAAAGAGAAAGAAGAAGTTTTGTAAGCTCTTTTTGCATGACGCCGGTAGAAAGAACCTCTTCTTTAAGATAAATAAAAAGAAAACAGTTAAAGCCTGACCCCTCCAAGAGGTCGGCCTTTTTACGAACAACCTCACGAAGCCTTCTTTTTATTTTGTTCCTATCAACAGCCCTGGGGAAATTTTTTTTTGAAGCGACAACGGCAAACCTAAGGGCGCCCACTTCTTTAGAAGAAGAAAAATACCGGCACTCAAAAAACTCCGAACCCTTCTTTTCTCCCAAACGAAAAAGAAGCTCAATCTTTTTTTTGTTTTTTAAAGGAGCGAGCATTATAAGTTTTTTAAAGAGATTGACCGGTCAAGGCGAACACCTTTTTCTGTGCTTTTTAAAGACACAACCTCGTTGTGAGCATCATGTTGCATGAAAAGCAAAACATCGTTTTTAGCGGCATCGTTTAGGAGAAGCGCCTTCTCTTTCATTGTCACCAAAGGCCTGATGTCATAGCCCATAAGATAGGGGATGGGAATATGACCAACTGTCGGAACAAGGTCAGCTGCAAAAACAATAGTTTTTCCTTTATAGTTGATTTTTGGCAACACCATTTTTTCTGTATGGCCGTCAACCAGAAGAAGCTCAAAGCCGAGTTCTTTACAAAACCCCGCCTCTCTACCCTCAAAAAGAGTTAACTGCCCAGAGGCTTTAATCGGATCAATGTTGTCTTTCAAAAAAGAGACTCTTTCCCGAGGGTTTGGGCTTATTGTGGCCCACTCCCAGTGGTCTTTTTGGCACCAAAATTTTGCGTTTTTAAAGGCCGGCACAATCTTTTCCCCGTCTCTTTTTGTTGCCCCTCCACAATGATCGAAATGAAGGTGGGTAAAAAGAACGTCTGTTACGTCATCTTTACTAAACCCGTGGGCAGCGAGAGAAGCCCCCGTGTTGAGCTCTCCCCACCTAGAGTATACGCTAAAAAACTTCTCGCTTTGTTTGTTGCCAAGACCCGTGTCAATAAGAACAAGCCTGTCCCCCTCTTCAATTAACAAAGAGCGGGCGCCCATTTCAATTCTGTTATCAGAGTCAGCGGGATTTGTTTTTTCCCAAAGAGGCTTAGGAACAACGCCAAACATAGCGCCGCCATCAAGTTTAAAGTTTCCAGTTTCAATAGAATATAATTTCATGTCAATTGTTAATTTGTAAAACGGCCATAAATGCTTTTTGAGGTATTTCTACGCTTCCAACCATTCTCATTTTTTTCTTTCCCTTTTTCTGTTTTTCTAACAGCTTTCTTTTTCTAGTAACGTCTCCTCCATAAAGCTTTGCGGTAACATCTTTTCTATAAGCCTTAATTGTTTCTCGCGATATAATTTTTGAGCCAATTGCTGCTTGGATTGGAATGTCAAACTGTTGTCTCGGGATTAACTCCTTAAGCTTCTCACACATTTTTCTTCCTAACCGCTGAGCGTTTTCAAAATGAATTAAAGAAGAAAGAGCGTCAACAGGGCTACCGTTTAACAAAATGTCCAAACGAACCAATTTAGAAGAAATCATTCCAGAGGGAGAATAGTCAAAAGAAGCATATCCTTTTGAAACAGACTTAAGCCGATCATAAAAATCAAAAACAATCTCAGCCAAAGGCATATCAAAACTCAGCTCTACACGCTCTGTTGATAAATACCGCTGGTTTGTAACCACCCCTCTTTTTTCTATACAAAGGCTTAAGGCGTTTCCAACAAACTCAGCTTTTGTTATTACAGAAGCTTTTATAAAAGGCTCTTCAACACGGTCCAGTCTTGAGGGGTCAGGCAGATCAGAGGGATTGTTAACCAAAACAGGAGTGTTAGGGTCTTTTTTAGTATAAGCCCGATATGACACATTAGGAACAGTTGTTATAACGGACATGTTAAACTCTCTTTGAAGCCTCTCTTGAATTATTTCTAAATGGAGCATCCCTAAAAACCCACACCTAAAACCAAACCCAAGGGCAGCCGAGCTTTCTGGAGAAAAAACCAGAGAAGCATCATTAAGCTGAAGCTTTTCCATGCTTGATCGAAGAACCTCATAGTCATCACTGTCTACTGGATAAATTCCCGCAAAAACCATTGGCTTAACATCTTCAAATCCTTCAATAGGAATGTTAGCAGATGATTCAGCAAGCGTAATTGTGTCTCCAACCTTAACCTCTTTCGCGTCTTTAATGCCCGTAATAAGGTAGCCAACATCGCCACAAGAAATCGTTTTTTTAGGAACCTGTTGAAGTTTTAATGTGCCAACCTCTTCGGCATGATAGGTTTTTTCTGTAGAGAGAAACTTTATTTTGTCTCCCCTAGAGAGGCTTCCGCTTACAACTTTAAAATAGGTTTCAATACCTCGATATGGATTAAAAACAGAGTCAAAAATTAAAGCTTGAAGCTCATTTTCTTCTTGTCCTTTTGGGGCAGGAACCCTCTCTATAATAGCGTCAAGAATATCGTCGACACCTTGTCCTGTTTTTGCAGAAGCTAAAAGAATATCTTCATGCTTGCAGCCCAACAAAGAAACTACTTCATCGGCGACAACCTCTGTGTTAGCAGAAGCGAGATCAATTTTATTAAGAACAGGAATAATTTCAAGATCGTTTTCTAAGGCAAGGTAAAGGTTAGAAATTGTTTGAGCCTGGATACTTTGTGCTGCATCAACAACTAACAACGCACCTTCACAAGCAGCAATAGCTCGCGAGACCTCATAAGAAAAATCAACATGTCCGGGAGTGTCAATGAGGTTTAAAACATAACCTACTCCTTCTTTTTTGTGCTCCATTTGTACGGCATGAGATTTAATTGTTATACCCCTTTCTCTCTCCAAATCCATGTCATCAAGAAGCTGGGCCTGCCTGTCTCTCTCTTCAACAGAGCCAGTAGAATCAAGCAATCTGTCAGCAAGGGTGCTTTTCCCGTGGTCTATGTGGGCTATAATACAAAAATTCCTAATGTTTTTTGTCACCAGTCTTATTTTGGTACAAAGATACTTAGTTTGAAATATCTTAAAAGAGAAACCCTTTATAAATCAAGGAATTCTTATTTTTGTTGTATGGTTAAAATAGGAAAAATAGAGCTTCCAGAGTTTCCTCTATTACTGGCGCCAATGGAAGACGTTAGCGACCCGCCTTTTCGGGCACTATGTAAAAAGCATGGAGCGGACGTTGTTTATACAGAGTTTATCTCTAGCGAAGGCCTTATTCGAAATGCAGCAAAAAGCACAAAAAAGCTAGACATTTATAAAAAAGAAAGGCCTGTTGGTATTCAAATCTTTGGCGCTAACCTTGAGTCGATGCTTCAAGCTGTCGACATAGTGGAGAAAACAGCCCCAGACATAATTGACATAAATTATGGGTGCCCAGTAAAAAAAGTGGTTTGTAAAGGGGCGGGAGCAGGAATACTAAAAGACATACCGTTAATGGTTAGCCTTACAAAAGAAATAGTAAAAAGAACCAAGCTGCCAGTAACTGTTAAAACTAGATTGGGGTGGGATGAGAAAACGATAAAAATTGTTGAGGTTGCAGAAAGACTACAAGACGTTGGAGTAAAGGCAATCTCAATTCACGGGAGAACGAGAGTTCAAATGTATAAAGGAGATGCTTGTTGGGAACAAATAAGCGAAGTAAAAAACAACGCCAGAATGAACATTCCGGTATTTGGAAACGGGGATGTTAACTCACCACAAGCGGCAAAAGAAATGAGAGACAAATACGGATTAGACGGCGCAATGATAGGAAGGGGCTCTATCGGAAACCCATGGTTTTTCGAGGAAATAAAGCACTATTTTAAAACAGGCCAAATAAAAAAACCTCCAACATTGAAAGAAAGAGCGGAAATGGCAAAAAAGCACTTACAGCTTTCTTTGAAATGGAAGGGGGATGTGCTTGGAGTTCTTGAGACAAGAAGACACTATGGTAATTATTTTAAAGGAGTGCAGAATTTTAAATCTACCAAAACAGCAATCTTAACAGAGAAAGAACCTTATAAAATAATAAGAATACTTGACGGCATTAAAGAGCGTTCAGAAAAAGCGGAAGCGCTAATCTAAAAAACGCTTGTCAAGATTTCGGGTAGTCCAATACGACGCGGCAAGCCCAATCAAAGAAACTGTTAAAAACACAATCAATAGGTTTTGAAAAGAAAGAACCACAGGATAAGGGAGGTTTGTGCCGGGGACATAAACAAAAGGATTTGAACCTTGAATTACAACAAAAATAGACCCAACAACACAACCAACAAGACTGCCAAAAAAAGAAACTATTGAGCCAAGAGAAAGAAAAATAGCACTAAAAGAATTTTTGCTTGCCCCTAAAGCGCTTAAGATTTTTAGATCAGAAGTTTTTTCAACCATCATTATGGTAATAGAGCCAACAAGATTAAAAACAGCAATAATCACAACCAGACAAAAAATAAGATAAACAGCAAAATTCTCAGTGTTAAGCATTTTATAGAGAGCAGGATTTAGCTCTTGTTTAGAAACAATATTAAAATCAACAGGCAACAATTGATTAAGCTCTTCTTCTAGGACATCTTTGGAAAACCCATCACCAACAATTATTTCTATAGCAGAAAAATGATTAGGAGGAACATTTATTAGGGAGCTTAACGATGAAAGAGAGGTAAACGCATATTTGGATTCAATGTCCCCGCTAATTTGATAAATTCCTTGAATTTCAAAAAACAAACTAGAGAAGGGCGAAAGGTTAAATAAGGAAAAATTGTTTAAAGAAGGAACGGTCGCTTTTACAGAAAAATCTTCACTAAGAACAACATCAAGATCAGAAGCAACAGATGCGCCAAGGTAGATGTTGTCTTTATCTCGAATATCATAAACACCAACCAAAGAAAGGTCGTTCAGTTGTTGGTTTAAAAAATGATTAGAATCAATGCCTTTTAAAACAATAGAGGTGGAGTTAAGAGAATTTGCGAGCAATACCTTTTCTTCTAAAACTAAAGAAGCGGTGGATGTGCCAGAAAGAGAAGAAGCCCTTTCAAGAGCAGGGCCGTCCAAAACAAAATGCTTCCCAACCTTTGGGATAACCTTGAAGTCAGGGTCAAATGAATTAGTGTACAATAAACCAAAATCTTTAAGTCCAGAGAAAGCGCTTAACACAACAAGAAGAGAACAAGCCGAAACAACAATCATTATAAATGCAAATCGATTGATCCTGTTTACAATAGTCTTTGAGCTTCTTGCAAAAAAATATCTACGGGCGATTTTAAATATAAAACTGTTGAACATTTTTATTTCTTAATGGGGTTAAAGGGGTTTTTGATAGAATCGTCAATTTCATCTATATGATCTAATGAGTCATCTAAATAAAAAGAAAGAGAAGGAACTTTTCTAAGCTGATTTTTAACAATTTTTGAAAGATCAAATTTTATTTTTGAGGAATTTTTCTGAAGTTGTTCTAGTCTTTCATTAGCCTTGTCGCTTGGAAAAATGCTTAGATATATTTTTGCAACAGAAAAGTCAAGGGCTACCCGAACCTTCGTTACAGAAATTAACAGATTAGAGGCGCCTCCTCTTCGAAGATCGACAGCAATTAAAGCCGCGAGCTCCTTTTGAATTAAAGCCGAAACCTTTTTTTGCCTTTGCGAATCCATTTATCAAAAATAGTTTAAATATTATGAAAAAGACCTTTTAAGAAATTTAAGTAAGTTGTATATTTGCGCTCAAGACGGTCCTATAGCTCAGTTGGTTAGAGTAGATGACTCATAATCATTTGGTCCCTGGTTCGAGTCCAGGTGGGACCACAGAAAATCCTTCTAGGTGGCTGACTTAGAGGGGTTTTTTGTCTTTATAATAATTCAATCAAATGAATAAATTTAAAAATCTAATTGTTCTTGGACCACTAATATACGCACTCCATCATTTCGAAGAAATGATAATATTTAATTTCAGAGAGTGGAGATTAAGATATTTCCAGGATAACAATCCGATTTCAACTGAAGTAATTTTGATTATACTAATCTCACTCCTTTTGATAGCTGTCTTTATTCATCTTATAAAAAACAACAGAGCGAGCGCTCATCTTGTAATGTACTATTTAATGACCACCCAGGTTGCAAACGCTTTTTTTCATATATACTTTAGTTTTTATTATCAAGACTTTAGTCCTGGCACAATTACTGCTTCGATTCTTTATCTTCCAATAAATTATTTTATTATAAGAGCAGCATTTAATGAAGGGCTTTTAAAGAATCGTTTTGAGCTAGGCGTTCTTGTTTTTTTGGGATTAACAACTTTTACAATCTTTGAAATGATTGGCCCTATTGTTATCCAAATATCAATTTTACTAAGTGTGCTTTACTACATAATGCTTAACAGGAGTAAGTATGCCTAAAAAACCCTTCAAAGAATTGGGTCAACATTTGTCTGTGTCAAATCATGGTCTCTTTGGGAATAATTAGAAAATTTCAGCTCTTTCTCTCCTTGGGTTTCTTGTGCTCGGCCACGGAACTTCTTTTCCTGTTCTAGGATTAATAGGCATCACCCTTTTTTCCCTAGACGCTTTGTTTTTATCCTCACTCGCCATATAAGCAAGGATTGCCGTTAAGATAACATTGCTTCTAACATCATCAAAAACTATTTTATCATACGTGTCTATGTTGGTGTGCCAAGTATAATCTCTATATGACCAATCAAGGGAGCTCAAGCTGAAAGCAGGAACGCCAACAGCTAAAAATGAAGCATAATCACTTCCACCGCCACCAGGCATGCCGGGAAAAGTTGTTTTAATGTGTTTTTTTATTTCACTAGGAACAGGAGACAGCCATCTAGAAACATATTCATATGAATTTAAAAAACCTTGACCGCTGATATTAATAACCCTACCGGTTCCATTATCTTGATTAAAAAGCGCTTGAGTGTTTTTAACAATATCAGGGAAGTCTTCAACAAATGCTCTAGAGCCGTTCAGTCCGCCTTCCTCAAACCCCCAATGACCAACCAGAATGGTTCTTTTTGGGTTTGGGTATACCGCTTTTAAAATTCTCATTGCCTCCATCATAACAATAGTTCCTGTTCCATTGTCAGTTGCCCCGGTTGCACCATCCCAAGAATCAAAATGAGCAGATAAGATGACATATTCTTCAGGTTTCTCGACCCCTTTAATCATTGCGAGAGTATTAAATGTTGGAACTGTTCCTAAATCTTTTGAGGTTGAAACAACCTTGATTTTAGGATTTACACCACTTTTAACCATTCTATACAACATGGTATAGTCTTCAAGGTCTAAGTCAATATTTGGAATGTTTTTTGTCCCAGCGCTAAACACTCTGTTTGCGCCAAATCCACCTGCCCAATTATTTGACAACAACCCTATCGCTCCAGCCTCTTCTAGCGTGCTGTTTATTCTTCTTCTGTTAGCGCCCGACTTTCTAAAATTTGCAGACCACTTTCTTGCAGCATCCTTTCGTTCGTTCCTGATTTTTTGCAGAGATTCTTCTGTGGCAAACTTTTCCCAGTTATAATCTGGCCTTCCAGAGGGTTGATACATACTGCTTAATACAAATTTTCCTTTAATTGTTTCTAGCCAATCAGCAAATTCTTGTTTGTTTTCAACTTCAGGAATAAAAACTATCTCACCCGTTACTCCTTCTTCTGAAGTTGAGGGGCTATATGCTAATTGCCTTCCAGAGAGCGTTCTGATTCTAGGGGAGGTCATATCAATATGCGTTATACCTCTTTCCCATCCAGCCCATTCTCCAAATTCGTGTAGCTCTGCATTTATACCCCAGCCTGTATATTTTTTTATAGCCCAATCAGCCGCCTGTTTCATTTGTGGCGTACCGGTTAACCTAGGGCCAACGACATCTAATAATTCGTGAGCCAAAACTTCTAATTGAGAGCTGTTTCTAGCCTCGTCAATAATCTCTTTAACTGTTTCAAACGCAGGATCATCATAATCCACATCATTATTCTGAGGAAATCTATATTGAGATATCGCAGAAAATGAAGTGAAAAGGCAAAGTATTAAAATAAGTTTTTTCATTGTGTTTTTATTTAAGGTAATTATTTAAGAAAGTTAAAATCTTTTCATTCCCCTCTATTTGCTGTTGTTTTTTAACAAAGCCATGTCCTGCATCGTCAAAAAGAAGATACTCAACATATGCCCCAGATTCTCTAGCTGCCTGAACAATTTCATCAGATTCTATCTGTAGAACTCTAGGGTCGTTCGCTCCTTGTAAAACCATAACAGGATTTTTAATGTTTTTTGCATGAAACAAAGGTGAAATATTGTAAAGCCTGATAGAGTCCTTTGAATAAGGGTCCCCCATCTCTTTGTATAGTTGATTTCTTGAGGCTTCCCAATAAGGGGGAATAGACCTTAATGTACGAATCCAGTTTGTCACACCATAGATGTTAACCCCTACCTTAAACACATCAGGCTCAAAAGTCATTGCCGCCATTGTCATAAATCCACCATAGCTACCGCCAATTATTCCTATTTTTTCAGAATCAATATAATCTTGTTTTTCAAGCCAATGTTTGCCCCAAACACAATCTTGCAAATCGTTCTCTCCATGATTTTTGTCGTCCAAGGAATAAAAAGTCTTTCCATATCCACCGCTCCCCCTATTGTTAACCGCAAGCACAGCATATCCATGGTTTACTAGATATTGAACCAAGGAGCGATAACCAATTCTTGACTGTCCTCCAGGGCCGCCATGAACCCACACAAGAGCAGGAACCTTAGCTTCTCTTTTTGCAGAATGCGGTTTATATAAAATTGCAGGTATTTCAAGCCCATCAAATGATTTATATCTTATAACCTCTCCGCTTACAAGATCAGAAGGGTTTACTTTGGAATTTAAATTTGAAGTAATTTTCTTTAGTTCATCAGTTAGGATGTTATAGGTATAGATGTCCCCAGGAGAGCCTGAGCTTCCAGCTGTTAAGCGCATCATTTTTTCGTCATCAGAAAAGGTTATACTATTAATATTCATCTTGTCTAATCCTTTAAACTTTATTAAAGAGTTGTCTTTGTTGTGTTTTACCATTATTTTGTTTTGGGCGTCTTCATTAACAGTGATAACCTGGTAGGTGTCATTTTTAGAAAGAGAGCTATTCACAACATCCCAGTCAGCTTTATAAACTAAAGCTCTTTTTCCGGTTTCTATATTATAAGACATTAAGTAGTGAAACTCTCCATCGAAATTTGTTGTGTAGTAATAGTTATTGTCGTCTTTATCAAACCCCTGACCCCAATAATTAGCTTTTTGATTTGAAATTTCAACTCTTTGTTTCGTCGCCATGTTATAAAGAAACATTTTATCAACACCTCTTGAAAGACTGAGGTCGAATACTAAATACATGTCGTTATTTGATATTGAATTATAGGAGTAGGCTTTGTCATTTTTAAAAACCATAACTGTTTCTAAAGTTTTAATATCAACTTTATATAGGTCAAAATATTTTGGGTTCCTAGCGTTTGATTGGAAATACATCTGTTTCTCATTTTGTGTCCACCCCAACAAGGAGGCTTTGGTTTTTTCGCCAGGAGTAAGATCGACACTTTTACCATCCCGTATTAAATATAAATGAGAATTCTCGTTCCCCCCTTTGTCAGCACTATAGAAAATTTCGCCAGTGAGCGGCGAATAGTCCTGTGCGAAATACGACTCTTCTGTTGAGCTTGTTACTTGAGTTTCTTTGTCAGTATTTAAGTCAACCTCATAAACATTAAAGATTCCTGATTTGTCAGAGCTATATAATAATTTACTCCCGTCTTTAGAGAAATAACCGCCAGAGCTTCTGTTGTTAGACATGAAGGTTTCAATCGAATACCGTTGAGGCTCAGTCCCTGTTTGATCACAGCTTACAAAAATTAAAAGAGTCAAAAATAGTTTTAAAGAGGATTTCATGCTAACACGTTTTCTATTCACAAAGTATAAAATCTTTTTTAATTATTCCCAAAGAGACCATGATTTGACACAGACAAATTTTGACCCTGTTTTTTGAAGGGTTTTTTATCTTTGTTCTGTCGCTTATAAAAGTTTAAATAAATGGAGGAAACTAAAGAAGAGGAATTTTGGAACACATTAACACATTTTATAGGACTCCTTTTAAGCATAGGAGGGCTTCCGGTTCTGTTGTATTCTAACCAAAGCCAAACAGTATTAAGCTCCTTTAGTATTTTGTTTTTTGGGTTTGGGTTGATATTGCTATATGCCGCGTCAACAGTATATCACTTTACGACTAACGTTAAATTAAAAGAAAAGTTTAGAACTCTTGACCATATTAGCGTCTTTTATTTGATTGCAGGATCTTATGCTCCGGTTTGCTTAATAACTCTTTACGAAGGCAAAGGAATTAGTCTTTTTTTAGCAATTATAATTATTACCTTTTTAGGCACAGTCTTTAAGGTTTTTTATACTGGTAAATTTGAAAAACTATCCCTGTTTATATATTTAGCCATGGGCTGGTTAATAATTTTAGACTTTAACACAGTTCTGTCTTTAATTGAATTTAAAGGAATTCTTTTAATGATTGTTGGAGGCCTATTCTATACTGTTGGCACACTTTTTTATTCTCTGAAAAGACTGAAATATTCTCATGCTATTTGGCATGTGTTTGTTATGGGCGGGAGTATTTCACACTATTTTCTTGTTTTGTTTTATGTGATATAAGCTGTTTTTATTCCAGAAAAACTGGAGGATTAACAAAAGGGGCGCTTTACAGCGCCACAAAAGAAACCCCTCTTTGACCAGTACGATTAAAAAAAAAGTCTTAAATTAGCCTCTAATTGAGGAAGGATTTGACTGATTGCAGCCTCGTTAAAAAATGCTAAAGCAGTGTTGCTTTTAAGAAGCAGCTTCTCTCAAATCCTTCCTCAAAGTAATTTCAAACAAATATTTTTAGTAAAATTCAAATATTTGCAAAGATTATATGAAATGCTAACAATTATTAATTACAAAAATTAAGCAATGAAAAAAAAGTATACCGAGATTGATAAAACCCTTTTAAAATCTCTGCCAAACCCAGACAAAAAAACGTATGAAATAAAATTAAAACAACCAGAACTCACGTTTTTAGGCGTTTATGAACAGCCAGATTTTTCTTGTCTTTATATCCTTTTTTACCCGGACAAGAAAATTGTTGAGTTAAAATCTTTAAAACTATATCTTAATCAATACAGGAATGTAATAATTTCATATGAGCGACTTATCAACTTATTATATGACCATATAATGGAAGTGTATTCTCCAAAAAGGCTTAGGCTTGTTCTGGATTGTAACCCTAGAGGGGGAATTTCATCACGACTGACTCAGGATTCAGACTGGAGGGCTTTAGGAGGAAAAGAGAAATACAAAACATATTCAGAAGATGTTTGGTAAGATTTAAATTTTATGAAAAACTTTAATCTTTCTTATTTAGGCATAATAGCACTAATATTATTAGCTTCTTTTTCGAGAATCATTCCCCACGCTCCGAACTTTACTCCCATTGGAGCAATAGCTTTATTTGGCGGAGCTTATTTTAACAACAAACACCAAGCTTTTATTATTCCAATTTTATCGCTATGGATAAGCGACCTTGTGATAAACAATTATATATTGTCTTATTATTACGGCCAATTCGTTTGGTTTTATCCAGGAGCCTTATGGCAGTATTCAAGTTTTTGTATTATAGCCGCTATTGGACATTTTTCATTAAGAAGGTTAAGTTTAAAAAGGGTTTTTTCATCCTCAATTTTTGCTAGCTTAGTCTTCTTTGTTATAACAAATTTTGGGGTTTGGGCTTCAGGATCGCTATATCCTTTGAACACAAGCGGGCTAATTGAATGTTATGTTCTTGCCCTCCCTTTTTATAAGAACACACTCCTTAGCTTTCTGTTATACTCCTCGCTTTTATTTGGAGCCTTTGAGATTATTAAATCCCGGTTAGTATTAAATAATCAATTTTAAATAGCAAGAAATTAGGACTAAAAAATTTGATATGACTATTGAAGAAAATTTACAAAAACATATTTTAGTGTTAGATGGTGCAATGGGAACCATGATCCAAAAGCATAATTTAAAAGAGGAAGATTATAAAGGCGAACGATTTAAAAATCATCCTTGTGCTTTAAAAGGAAATAACGATTTACTGTCAATTACTCATCCAGAAATTATTAAAAAGATTCATTGCGAATATTTAAAAGCAGGAGCAGATATAATTGAAACCAACACCTTTTCTTCTACAAGTATTGCGATGGCAGATTATCAAATGGAAGACCTAGCCTATGAATTGAATTACGAAAGCGCTAAAATTGCCAGAGAAGCTGCTCAAGAATATAGTATTAAGACACCGAATCGTCCACGCTATGCAGCTGGATCTATAGGGCCTACCAATAAAACCGCAAGCATGTCACCTGAAGTTAATGATCCAGGCTATAGAGCCGTAGATTTTGATCAATTAGTAGTAGCTTATAGAGAACAAGTTACCGGTTTGATTGATGGTGGAGCGGACATTCTTTTAGTAGAAACTATTTTTGATACTTTAAATGCTAAGGCGGCCTTATATGCCATTGATGAAATTAAACAAGAAAAAAAAATTAATATTCCTGTTATGGTAAGCGGTACAATAACCGATGCTAGCGGAAGAACACTTTCGGGGCAAACCGTAGAAGCGTTTAATATTTCTTTAAGTCACATTTCTCTATTAAGTATTGGTCTTAATTGTGCCTTAGGGGCTACTCAATTGTTGCCATATATTAAAACCCTAGCGAATCAAAGCCCTCTTTTTATATCTGCTCATCCAAATGCAGGTCTTCCAAATGCTTTTGGAGAGTATGATCAAAGCCCAGAGGAGATGAAAATTTTGGTTCAAGATTATTTAGAGCAAAATTTAGTAAATATTATTGGCGGGTGTTGCGGGACTACACCAGAGCATATTAGCTTAATTGCTGATTTGGCAAGAAAATTTTCTCCCAGAGAGCCTAAAACATTTTCAAATGTCTGATACTAGAAACCCTTTAATGCTATCTGGTTTAGAGCCTTTAATTATTACAGAGAATATCAATTTTGTTAATATTGGAGAGCGAACAAATGTAACAGGTTCAAGAAAATTTTTACAACTTATTAAAAACGAACAATTCGATGATGCTCTTGAGATAGCAAGGGATCAAGTATTAGGAGGAGCTCAAATTATTGATGTTAATATGGACGAAGGAATGATTGATGGAGTAAAAGCCATGACTACTTTTTTAAATTTAATAGCTTCGGAACCAGAGATTTCCCGTGTTCCTATAATGATTGATAGTTCAAAGTGGGAAATAATAGAAGCAGGATTAAAAGTAGTTCAAGGCAAAAGTGTTGTGAACTCTATAAGTTTAAAAGAAGGTGAAGAGAATTTCATTTTTCAAGCAAAAACAATAAAAAAATATGGAGCAGCAGTTGTTGTAATGGCTTTTGACGAAAACGGACAGGCAGACAATTTCGATCGTAGAATTGAAATATGCTCGAGATCATATAATCTTTTGTTAGATCAAGCCGGATTTGAACCGGAGGATATAATTTTTGACCCCAATGTTTTCCCTGTAGCAACAGGAATGGATGAACATCGCAAAAATGCATTAGACTTTTTTCATGCCACAAAGTGGATACGAGAAAATTTGCCTCACGCAAGTGTAAGCGGGGGGGTTAGCAATGTTTCTTTTTCATTTCGAGGAAACACTATTGTTAGGGAAGCGATGCACGCCTCTTTCTTATACCATGCTATTCAAAACGGAATGAACATGGGCATCGTAAACCCAACTCTATTAGAAGTTTATGATGAGGTTCCAGAAGATCTAATGAATTATGTTGAAGACGTTTTGTTGGACAGGAGAGATGATGCCACTGAACGACTATTAAATTTTGCAGAAAACTTAAAAGATGTAAAAAAGAAAGAGAAAAAACCTGATGATTCTTGGAGAAATGAAGACGTGCATTCAAGAATTTCTCATTCTTTAGTTAAGGGGATAGACGCTTTCATAGAATTAGACACAGAGGAAGCGCGAAAAAATTTTAAAAAACCAATTGAAGTTATAGAAGGGCCTTTAATGGACGGAATGAATGTAGTAGGAAATTTATTTGGTGAAGGCAAAATGTTTTTACCGCAAGTGGTAAAATCAGCTCGAGTTATGAAAAAAGCAGTTGCCTATTTACAGCCTTTTATTGAAACAGAAAAATCAGAAAGAAAACAATTTGCTGGAAGGATTTTAATGGCTACAGTTAAGGGGGATGTTCATGATATTGGTAAAAACATCGTGGCTATTGTTCTTAGTTGCAATAATTATGAAATAATAGATCTTGGGGTTATGGTGCCTCCAGAAAAAATCATAGAAACAGCTCTTAAGGAAAAAGTAGATATAATTGGACTAAGTGGATTAATAACACCGTCTTTAGATGAAATGGTTTTTTTAGTTAAAGAGCTGGAAAAGAAAAAAATTAAAACACCTGTTCTTATTGGGGGAGCGACTACTTCCAAGCTTCATACCGCAATAAAAATAGCACCCCACTATACGGGCTTAGCAGTACATGTAAACGACGCATCTAAAGCCGTTCCAGTAGCTTCAGCTTTATTAGGAAAAAACAAATTAAATTTCAAAAACACTGTTTTAAATGAATATCAAAAACTTAGAGATGATTTTTCCAAAAGAAAAGTTGAAAAAAGATTGATTTCTCTTGATTCTGCAAGAGCTAATAAATTTAAAATTAACTGGAGAACAACCAAAATTGTCAAACCAAATAAACTTGGAATAGAGGTTTTACCTATTGAAGATTTATCTATTTTAAAAGACTATATTGATTGGACTCAGTTTTTTAGATCTTGGAATATTTATGGAAAATATCCTGATATTTTTAATCAAGAGGTAAACGGAAAAGAAGCAAAAGAGTTATTCAGGGATGCTAATTTAATCCTTGAAAAGATAATAAAAGAAAACTTGCTTGAAGCAAAAGGTGTCTTTGGACTATTTCCTGCAAACGCTGTCAATTATGACGACATAGAGGTTTATAAAAATGATTATTCAAATAGTGTTTTAGAAAAACTTATTACACTTAGACAACAATCAAAAAAACCAAAAGGAGCTCCAAACATTGCTCTATCAGATTTTATTGCTCCTAAAGAATTAAACATAAAAGATTATATAGGTGTTTTCTGTGTTTCAGCTGGTTTTGGATGTGATGAACTATCTAAGAAATATGAAGCTGAGAATGATGATTATAGTAGTATAATGGTTAAGGCTATTGCGGACAGACTTGTTGAGGCTTTTGCAGAATATTTGCATAAAATGATTAGAATTAAATATTGGGGGTATGATGAAAAAGAAAAATCAACCAACGAGGACCTTATAAAAGAAAACTATAGCGGAATTAGACCCGCTCCTGGATATCCAGCATGTCCAGATCATTTAGAAAAGAAAACAATATGGAAAATCCTTAATGTAGAAAATAATATTGGTGTTAAACTTACTGAAAGCATGGCAATGTGGCCTGCAGCATCAGTTTCTGGATATTATTTTGCAAACAAGGAAGCCAAGTATTTTGGTCTAGGTAAAATAAACGAAGACCAGGTTCAAAACTATTCTTTAAGAAGAAAAATTAATATAGACGCAGCTAATAAATGGTTAAGGCCAAATATTAACGAGGGCTAAGGGGGTTAAGAAAAAACTCAAAATTCCAGGGACATAAAATTCGATAAAATTATTCTGCCCCACAATCTTATGGAGGTTTTTATGTACATTGTGCCGTACACATCCTTAAACATATTTTTATGAGACCTGTTTATTTATTCTTTTTTATCGTAAGCATAACAGCAACAAACCCTTTTAATAACTCCGCGTTTGACAATAATGAATCTGATTGGCAAGAAATGTTTGATGGAAAAACTTTAGATGGATGGGAGATGAAAATTCGAGGAAGGAAGCTAGGGGAGAATTTTAAAAACACTTTTAGGGTTAATGATGGAGCCATAGCAGTTTCTTATGATGAGTATGAAAGCTTTGACCATAGGTATGGACATTTGTTTTACACAAAAAAGGCATTTAAAAACTACCACTTGAAGCTTGATTATCGATTTGTTGGAGATCAGGCTCCAGGAGGACAAGGGTGGGCGACAAAAAACAGCGGGGTAATGCTTCATAGTGAAGACCCGTCAAAAATGTTAATTCAACAAAGGTTTCCGGTTAGCGTCGAAGGGCAATTTTTAGGAGGCTTAAATTCTGGGCCAAGGCCAACAGCGAACATGTGTTCTCCAGGTACTGAGGTTGACATAAACTCAAAGATGGCAAAATTTCATTGTATCAATTCTAATTCAAAAACCTATCACGATGAGAGATGGGTTAGTGTTGAATTTGTGGTCTATTCAGACTCTCTGATTCACCATATTGTTGAAAAAGACACTGTAATGACCTATACAAATATTAGAATTGGAGGAGGATATTTATTACCAAGCTTTAAAGACAAAATAGGAACACCTTTAAAACAGGGCTACATTGCTCTCCAGTCAGAAAGCCACCCAATAGAATTTAAAAACATAATGATTAAAGAATTCGATTAAGGAGCGTTTTTTTTCAACACTACTCCTGCCTTGATGTTTTTAAACTCACCATTGTCAATAGCAACGGCACCATTTACTAACACATAATATATCCCCTCAGAATATTGATGCGGAGATTCAAAAGTCGCTTTGTCAATTATTGTGTTTTTGTCAAAGATTGTGATGTCTGCGTACATACCTTTTTTAATTAACCCTCTGTTTTTTATTCCTATTGTTTGCGCAGGCAACAACGACATTTTATAAACAGCTTCTTCTAATGAAAGGGTTTTCTTTTCTCTAACAAAATGACCAAGCACCCTTGGAAATGTTCCATACCATCTTGGGTGGGGGTGTCCATCTCCAGGAACAACCAATCTTCCGTCAGAGGCTATCATTGTTAACGGATGTTTCATTATGTTTTCTACATCTTTTTCATCCATTGCGTGAAAGATTGCAGATGCTCCTCCATTTAACTGAGCCTTAATTACAAGCTCTGCACCATTTTCAACACTAGGCTCTAGTCCTAAACTATTAGCCCAATACTTAAACGTTTTACCTTCTAAGCTTTTGTTCCACGAAACCTTTGCAAATTGAACTCGATCAAGATCGTTCCCTCCCCGGTCATTAAGAATGTTAAATTCTATACCTCTTTTAATGCTGTCTCTCAGGCTGGCATTTTTTGTTCGTTTTATAAACTCTTTTTGACCTCCTGCCCTAGCCCAAGAAGGGATTAAAACAGAGATTCCAGTATAGCTAGCGTCATATGGATACTGATCTAACGAAATTTTTAACCCGATTACTCTTGCTGAATCAACCAGAGATAATGTTTGTGCGCTTTTTCCCCACATTGGTTTTCCAATAACTTTATGGTGAGTAAGGACAACGGGAATATCCGCATCCCTTGAAATTTGTATTGCTTCATTGACCGAGGCAATAACCCCTAACCCTTCATCACGAAGATGAGAAGTGTATACCCCACCTTTTTCTGAAGCTTTTTTTGACAACTCAACAACTTCTTCAACTTCTGAGAAGCTTCCAGGAAGATATTTTAACCCAGTTGAAATCCCATAAGCCCCTTCGTCCATTCCAGCGCTTATTTGGTTTTTCATTTCGTTTAACTCTTCTTTTGAAGGCGCTCTGTTTTCAAGCCCCATAACATTTCTCCGAACAGTGTTATGGCCAACTAAATAAGCAACATTCATTCCTACTCCAATTTGATTTAATGTGTCTAAAAATTTTCCAATTGGCCAAGGGCTGGAGCCATCTGGACCCCCCAAGCTTGTTGTTACACCTTGCCTAACATGACTCTCAGAATTAGACAGCCTTAATATAGGGTCTAGATGAGCGTGTACATCAATAAACCCAGGCGAAACAACTAAGCCTTCTGCATCAATATACCTTTTAGCTTCAACAGACTTCAAGTTGCCAACCTTATGAATTTTGTTTCCCACAATACCAATATCTTTAAAAACAGAAGGTGAGCCTGACCCATCAAAGACTTCGCCGTTAGTAATTATTATGTCATATTGGGAAGGTGAATTAAAATTTTTTATAATAGAAACTAAAATTAGAAGGGTTATTCCTGCATATATATATGAGAGTATTCTTTGAGAAGATAAAGCCATAGGTTAATAAGATTATAAGGAAACAATATAAGGAATAAGTTTACTATACCTTTTTATATGGAAAAAAAGGATAGGATAGAGTTTTAAAAACGACTATATTTGAAGAACAAAGATCGCAATATAAATAAATGAAAAAGATTGGCGCAATTGTAAAAGGGAAATACTACTCTTTAACAGACGAACAAAAAGAAGTGTTAATTCTATGGCGTGAATTGAAGGCTCAAAAGAAAAAACTGTCTAAAAAAAGAAAGAAGGCCAACATAAAACTTCAAGCCATCAAGGAAAAAATTGAAACGATAGAGCGTGAGCAATCTAAACTAAGGCCATCGCTGAAAAAGCTAAAAAAAGACTTTATCCCAACGGTTTCAATTGGTTATGACAAGAGGTGGTCGACATACATATGTATAATTAAAGTAAAAGGTGGCTCAAAATCCTTTTACTTAGGAAAAGAGGAAGACATAAAAAAGAAGATCAGTGTTTTTTATAAAGAAGATCTCTCAAAGAAAGACACAGACTTTCTAAAAAAGGAAACGTTAAAAATCATAAGAAATGTTATTGGAGACTTTTTGTTGAATGCGTTTAATAAAAAGAAGCAAAAAGGAAAGAAAAAAATAAGCTTTAACAACATAATCAATAGATACATTGAAAAAGGCGATTGGGACTATTGGGTTAAAGAAAAAAATAATTTTTTGGGGTACAGATAGGGGTACA
>Ga0209752_1000170_pt1 | contig 30944 bp, 19 predicted proteins | sample METZYME_3_250m_FD_187548 | JGI IMG/M metagenome (GOLD analysis project Ga0209752, IMG submission 187548) | Marine microbial communities from oxygen minimum zone in mesopelagic equatorial Pacific - METZYME_3_250m (SPAdes) (version 2) | ecosystem: Environmental > Aquatic > Marine > Oceanic...
GACTTCCCGCCAATGGAAAAAACCCACTGCCGCATTTCTCTCGGCAGCAGAGAACAGATGGAAACAGCAGTAGAGGTATTTAGAAAAGTTTTAGCGTAGACAATCATTAACAGGACCAGGCCTGTTTTACTAGGAAGAATTGCTAGTTTTGTATTGGTTCTAGAACAACAAAGGGGACAACGATGTCGAAAATCGTCGGATTGAACAGAAGAGCTTTTATGAAAAGTGCCGGCATGACTGCATTGGTCGGTGCAGCAGGAACTATTGCTACAGGAGCCAGTACCGCCAGTGCTCAAAGCTCAACGGAAATACCCAAACTCGCAGGTGGAAAATACGACTTCGACACGCCGTACAATCGTGTTGGTACGAAATGCGCTCGCTGGGATGGCCCTGCCCTTAGATATCCGGAAGGCGTGTTCAAGTACGGGATGGGTGTTGCTTCCATGGATTTTGAGTGTGCACCCTGCATCTCGGAAGCCCTAGCGGAGCGGGTCAAACACCACAACTGGGGTTACCTGAGTACCACCGAAGACCTTCGAAACGGAATCATTAATTGGAATGGCGAAAGACATGGCGTGGATCTCGATCCTAGCCTGGTTACCATTTCCGATGGTGTTTATCCGGGCGTCATCGCAGCGTTGCGGTCTTTCGTTCCAAGAGGGAATAAGGTTCTGTTGATTACACCCGCTTATTCCGGGTTCTATTCCATGGCCCGCGCGGCGCATGTAGAAACCCTGGACAGCCCAATGCGGTATGTTGATGGTCGTTACGAGATTAACTGGCAAGACCTAGAGTCTAAGATGACGCCAGATGTGCGAGCAATGATTGTCTGCAATCCCCAGAATCCCACCGGCAATGTGTGGACGGAAGAGGAATTGCTGCGCCTTGGCCGCCTGGCCTTGGACCACAATGTTGTCGTTCTGTCAGATGAAATTCACTCTGATGTTATTCGCAGTGGTCACAAGTACGTGCCGTTTGCCAGCTTGTCGGACCAGGATATAGTTAATAACAGTGTTTCCTTTAACGCCATCAGCAAGACTTTCAATCTTGCTGCTATGAAGAATGCGTATTACTACTCGAAGAGCCCTACTTTGTTAGCGCGAGTAAATCAGTACCATCGTGCTGAACTCAGCACACTGGGTGTGGTTGCTAATGCGGCTGCATATGAACATGGTGCTGAATGGTTCGACCAAGCCAATGCCTACATGGACGAAAGTCACACCTTTGTAGAGAATTATTTTAAGCAGAACATGCCCAGTGTTGGCTACACACGCAACGAGGGTACCTTTATGACCTTCCTGGATGTAAGTAAAGCGATGGAGTCTGTCGGCGCCAACGAGCTTTATAAGGAACAAGATAAGCAATCTCCAGAGCATTATTTCCGAGACTGGTTAACCCACCAGTCAGGGATTTATCTGAATGCCGGTTCGGATTATGGCTCGGGAGGCGAGGGCCACATGCGCATGAATATTGCTTCGTCACGATCGGTGCTGAAAGAAGTACTGGACGTCATGGCCAAAGCAGTTAACAGCGTCTAAGACCGACCAGAAGGTAGGAAACTATAAAGGGGACAGGCTGAAAGGTCTGTCCCCTGTTTAATTCCTATTCCACAAACCAAATCACCTGTTCTTAAGTGTAAGGGGTCTAACTAGCTTTTCCCCATCAATCAGGCGTGCAATGAAGGGACAGGCCTGTTTAGGAAATTCTCCTGAACAAGATCCGTCCCTGATATCGAAGGGGTTTAATCTTCCGTCTCTATTTTGAATTCTGAGCCTAAAGCTGGATTTATGTAGTCATCCGGTAATACACGGTCGGGATCGGGCCGCACGCTCAGATAATCGACATGTACAGGTATTTCCAGCCAGCCATGGGGTGTGCCTGCAGGGATAATGATAATGTCGCCCTCTTTCACATGCTTGGCAATCCAGTCTCCGACTATCAGTCCACTGCAGGAAGGCCCATTTAAAGTAGTAGTGACGACACTATTCGGACCAGATGCATTGCCATTAAATATTTCACCACCGGTTACAAGGGTGCCTGAACCAGAGGCAATGTAATAAGTTTCGGTCTGATGCATATGCATGATACCCCTTGCCATACTATTACGGCCGCTGTTTTGGGTGCCGCAGGGGTTTTGGGGGTTTTCATTGGCACGACCGCTGGCTCGCTCCACCGCATTGCGGTGAATAATGCCTACTGACAAATTCAATTTGCCGATATCACGGCTGACGATCTGACGATCGACGCCCGGCAGTTCATTCACCCCTTGCCACTCTTCTTCCGTAATATAAGTGGCGTAGGTCTGATCACTTTGAGCGGTAGCTGCGCCATAAATAACGAGCGCGACGCTGGCCATTAGTAATTTGATCTGCATGTTCATAGAGTTGCTCCTTCTTCCGTCTAGTTTAGTAATTCTAGAGAGTTAAAAACTTAGCTCTGTGACTATATATTGTGCAGCTGCTTTTACCAATTTGAAAGAGAATAGGTACTCTAATTAAGTAGAGATTTATAAAGTTTTACCACCACCGCGATTTTACTAAAACTCTTCAATTTTCAGGTCCATCAGGGTCTTAGCTCCACTAAGCATTAGTTCCCTGTGACTATTTGCCTTAGGTAACAACCTTTTGTAGTAAAATCGCGCTGTCTTGATTTTGCCTTCGTAGTAGGCTTTTTCCTCGGTACCATCTTCCAATGCGCGGTATGAGGCATCAGCAATAGCAGCCCAGAAATAAGCTAAAGTCACGTAACCTGCGTACATCAGGTAATCTACTGAAGCAGCTCCCACTTCCTCAGGGTTGAGAATCGCTTTAATGCCAATTTTGTTGGTGAAGCTAGCCCACTCTCGGTAGTAACGGCGCAGAGGTCTTATGAATTCACCCATTTTCCGGTTTTTGTTGTCCCGGCAGAAGCGGTGTATCACCCGAGTCCAGAACCGTAACATTGTCCCGCGGTCTCCCAGTATCTTGCGGCCCAGAAGGTCTAGTGCCTGAATGCCTGTAGTGCCTTCGTACAACATTGAAATGCGGGTATCACGCACGATCTGTTCCATACCCCACTCGGCGATGTAACCGTGGCCACCGAAAACCTGCATACCCAAATTGGCAGCCTCGAAACCCGTCTCTGTTAGAAAAGCCTTGGCAATCGGAGTAAGCACGCTCATCAGCGCTTCAGCTTCTTTTTTTTCTTCTTCGGTTGGATTACCGGAATCAAGGATATCCCCTTGCATAGCGCAGAAATAGATCAGTGCTCGTCCGCCCTCAGCGATTGCACGTTGAGTCAGAAGCATACGGCGTACGTCCGGGTGGAATATGATCGGATCCGCTGATTGTTGAGGATTCTTCGGGCCCGACAGTGCGCGCATCGCCGTTCTTTCTCGTGCGTAGGCCAGCGCACCTTGATATGACTGTTCGGCAGCCGCCATACCTTGCAGCGCCGTACCAAGGCGAGCAAAGTTCATGAAGGTAAACATGCAGCGTAGACCTTCGTTGGGAGGTCCAATCAGGTAACCAGTGGCGCCATCGAAATTCAGTACACAAGTGGCGTTACCATGAATCCCCATCTTTTGTTCAATGGAACCGCAGTTAACGTTGTTCGACGCTAATGTATCTGCGTTAAGTTTGGGTACGACAAATAGCGAGATCCCCTTAGTTCCCGCGGGTGCATCGGGCAATCGGGCCAGAACGATATGCACAATGTTTTCTGCCATGTCGTGTTCACCGGCAGAGATAAAGATCTTGGTGCCATCAATGCGATAGTCACCGTTGGCATCGGGTTGGGCCCGAGTTTTCAACAGACCCAAATCGGTACCGCAATGAGGTTCGGTTAGGCACATGGTGCCGGTCCATTCACCGCTGGTTAGTTTAGAAAGGTAGATCTGTTTCTGCGCTTCGGTACCGTAAGCGGCAAGGGTCAGCTTTGCGCCTTGGCTCAAACCAGGGTACATCTCCCAAGCCCAGTTTGCTGTGCTGACTAGTTCATTGATAACTACCGACAGTGACCCCGGTAAACCTTGTCCGCCGTATTCTGGATCTCCGGCGAGCGAGGGCCAGCCGCCGGCTACATACTGAGCGTAGGCCTCCTTGAAGCCGGGCGGGGTAGTAACCACACCGTTATTGAATTTGCAGCCCTCCTCATCGCCTACCCGGTGCAGCGGAGCCAAAATTGATTCAGCGAACCTGCTGCCTTCAGTGATAATGGCCTCCACTAGGTCGCGACTGGCCTCTTCAGCGCCGATGCGCTGATAGTGTTCCTCCGCTCCCAACAAATCATAAAGAACAAAATGGATGTCGCGAATCGGGGCTTTGTAATCAGGCATTGTAGATTTCTTGTTTTAAGAGTTTAGAAAAAAAATGAGACCGAATTCAAAGAACGCGTGATATTCAAGTGTATATTCACTTATCCTGCTTATTCAGACTAGTGCCCACTTTTAACATTATTGAATTTGTTACTCCACCGTTTCAAACTGTGTGATAAATAATCCCAAGACTATTTGGACTGACTCATGCCCAGAACAACAAGAACCATAAAAATAACGACTGTACTTTGTCTCTTAGCGTTCAATGTGCTGGGCCAAGATGTTTCTACTGAAAATCCCGCAACTTCGCGATTGCAATCTTTAATGGACAACTACTGGAGTTACCGGTTGGCGGAGAGCCCAACTCTAGCAACAGCTGCAGGAATGAAAGACTATAATCACTTATTGCCGCAAGTTTCACCATTGGATCAAAGTCGCCGATTGCGTGCCGAGCGAGCATTCTTGTTGCAACTCAGAGAAATTAGCCGTACTGAGCTAAGCGCGGAAAATCGAATCAATTATGACCTTTTAGCCTGGGTCCTTGAGACTTCCATCGAAAGCATGGAATTGAATACGGACCGGATTCCATTCAATACTTTCTCCAGTTTTTTTACGGGCGCTTTGCGAGCAAGCTATGGAGTGTCCATGACTACCGAGGAAGATTATCGTGCTTATGTCTCCCGTATTCGTGAATTCCCACGTTACTTTGCCGAGAACATTGACAATATGCGCGAAGGAATGCGTTCGGGTTTCGTGTTACCCAAGGTCATTATCGACGGGGTTTTGCCGACAGTGCGGGCCCAAGTCTATGACAATCCAGACAACAGCAGTCTGTTTGAACCTATTGCCGAAGTAAGCGATCGGTTGTCCGCTGTCGTTCAGGAACAGATACGTGTTGAAGCTCGCGAAGCTATCCGCTCTTACGCAATCCCGGCTTTCCGAGAGCTGGCCGAGTTTTTACAAAACGAATACTATCCAATGGCAACGGAGGGTATTGCTGCGCAGGATCTCTCCAATGGGGATGCGTTTTATGCTCACCAAATAAAAGTGTATACGACACGTACTGACCTGAGCGCTGACCAGATTCACAACATTGGTCTTAGCGAAGTGGCACGTATTCACACGGAAATGGAGGAAGTGATAGCGGAGTCCGGTTTCAATGGCAGCTTCGAAGAGTTTACTCAGTTCCTGCGTACGGACTCCCAGTTCTATGCAAGTGATGAAACAGAGCTTTTAAAAGAAGCGTCCTTTATTGCGAAGAAAATCGATTACCTCATGCCCGAATTTTTTGGCAGGCTGCCACGGATTCCATATGGTGTAGTGCCGGTCCCGGTGGAGATTGCACCGAACTACACAGCTGCATCTTATAACTCTTCTCCGGTCGGTGGTATTCGCGGAGGTGCTTTCTGGGTGAACACCTTCGCTTTGGACCAGCGGCCGCTTTACGAATTGCCGGCTTTGACACTGCATGAAGCCGTCCCGGGGCATCATCATCAAACGACCATAGCTAGGGAACTGGAGGAGTTGCCGGACTTTCGAAAAGAACTGTACTTCAGCGCTTTCGGTGAAGGTTGGGGACTCTATTCTGAGACACTCGGAATTGAAATGGGCATCTACGAAAATTCTTATGAACATTTCGGCCGCCTCAGCTATGAGATGTGGCGAGCATGCCGCCTTGTTATAGATACCGGTATTCACGCCCAAGGTTGGACTCGGCAGCAGGCTCTGGATTACCTTAGTGACAACACCTCTTTATCAGCAGCGAATGTGCGAGCTGAAGTCGATCGCTACATATCATGGCCAGGACAAGCATTGGCATATAAGCTGGGTGAAATGAAAATATTGGAATTACGGCAACGAGTCGAGGCTGACTTGGGAGAGGCCTTTGATATTCGCTCGTTCCATGATGCCGTGCTGGGTCAAGGCGCATTGCCCCTGGATATTTTAGATACCGTGATCGAAGGCTATATAGCCGAGACAAAACCTTAACTAAGGAGTTGCTTGCTCCACCGCATTGTAATGCTGTCCTGCAGTCGCGGTTAATTCCGTGGTTACACCGCTGGGCCACTTTATTTGTACAGGTACTGATTCCTGTTCACCAAGAGGCAGCAACAAGGTCATACTGTTTTGGCTTTGGAAGCCTTGGGTGGAACGTATGTAGTGATACCGTGTGAGGTCTCCTGTTCCATATTGGACTCTAGCGCCAATTGCGTCTCGATTGCTTCGCGTACCACTCAGGGTCAGCCAGGCAGCGTTGCCAGTTTCGGATGTTTGTCGCATGAATAATTTGTTTGTCTCACGTGATTCCGCTTTCTGAGCGAAATCAAAGGGCGGATGGCCACCGAGGTTAAAGTAAAAGTCGGTAAAACCGTCCCGATTAACATCAGCGAATACTGCCCCGTGTGCACGGGTCATAGTGTGGGCTTCATTCGGTTTAATAAACTGATCAGTACAGCGCTCAAATCGTCGTTGACCACGATTACAGAGGAAAACATCGGCGGCAACAAACTCAGGCTCGCCCGTACCGATTACTATGTCAGGAAAACCGTCATCGAAAAAATCGCCGACACCTAATCCCATAGTGTTTTCATAGGGTGCTATGCCTGCGTTTTCTTCGCCAGATAGGCCGTTAAGGCGCGCGTTGCGCCGAGCTATGCGTAATTCATTAGTCATTGGATTGGTATCGGTTTCTGACTGTTTGACATGGTTGACAGTATCTATGCCGCCCTCTCGACCGACTCGATCAAAATGTCCGGTTCCATCACCGAAAAAAATGTAATCTTGTGAGTCCCAGCGACCCAGATAAATATCTTCATGACCGTCCTGGTCAAAGTCGGCGCTGGCGGCGGCAAAAACTGCAGGCAGTCCGCTGTGGCCTTCCAACGCTTCAGCGAATATTTCTTGAGTAACTTCGACAAGACTTTCACCATCGTTGCGATAGAACGCATGCCAGTCCATACCAGCCAAATACAAGTCTTGGTCTCCGTCCTCATCGTAATCTATCCAGACTGGATTTTTTGCATCTTGATGGGGAGCTTCCGCTATGCCAAGTTGCTCGCCTCGTTCATCGAAGGTACCGTTGTGCTGGTTGTGAAAAAGTAGAGGTCGACCTATTCTTCGGGTCACCATGACATCGAGCCAGCCATCGTTATCATAGTCAGCCCAGGAGACACCCCACCAGGGGTTCGCCTCGGCTGAAGCAGAGCCTTGTCCCAACCCAGCCTCGTTGGTCACATTTACAAATCCTTGGTTTTGATCGATACGATTTTCGAGTAGCACTAGCGATGAGTAATTAGTATAGCCGCCGTTACCTACCATCATGTCCGGATCGCCGTCATTGTCGTAGTCAGCAAAGGATCCCACCCAGGTGCCGTGAAAGTCGGCAGGATTAAGATTGAATTCGCCAGGCAGAAAATTGCCGGATCCATCGTTAACATAGATCATAGATATACCGAAAGGAGGCCCAAACAATCGTCCATCGGTATCGGCTACGAACAGATCATCATCCCCATCATTGTCGATATCAACAAAGGATGCGCCGCGGCCATATCCGACGACACCGCCTAGACCACGCGGTTCAGAAACTTGCTGATAAAGGTCAGTAAATTCAGAAGTGCTCACAGGTAATTCATTGTTATCGGTTACATTAGATTCTTGTGCCCATAAAGAATTTGTAAGGAAAACGGTTCCTAAACTAAAAATTTTTATTGTTCTTTTCATGGTGCGCTTCCTGATTCTAAATGGGGGAAGTTGAGCTGGGAAAACTCTAAACCTCCCGGTGAAATAGTGCAAGTGAACCGAGTTTTGCGTCAGACAGTGGATTTGCAAAGATAAAGGTTCTATTCTCATTCGTTCAAAAAAATATGAACGGGAAGTGGATCATCATGACTGGATCATCACGAAGAGACTTCATTAAACGTACAGCGCTGACCCGCTGATCGGTGGTCACAGTTAAGAGGATAGGTAAACTTATGCAGCAAAAAACAAATCGCCGCCAGTTCATCTCTTTCACTGCGAGCGCTGCCTTATTTGCTCGGCCACTCGATCTGTTCGCGCAGTCCTATGATCTGATTGTGCGAGGTGGTCGTGTTATCGACCCTTCCTTAAATATCGACACTATTGCAGATGTGGCGGTAGCATCGGGCCGCATCGTAGCTGTGTCACCTAATATAGGTGCAAATGCCACTGAAGAAATAGATGCGACAGATCGGATTGTGATGCCTGGGCTTTTAGATATCCATGGCCATTACGCACAGGATGCGCAGGGACCCCATATATGTCTTTCTGATGGAGTGACTGGGTGGGTCGATGCCGGTTCCGCTGGGGCAGATGGAATTGACGAGGTGGTAGCAATCGCGAGATCTGCCCCGCAACCAGCTCGCGTGCTGATCAACATCGGTAGACGTGGCGTCATTCCTGAAGGTGATACGGCAGACTTGGCACTGGCTGATGTTGAATTGGCAAAAGCTGCAATAGCCAGGAACCGGGATTATGTTGTTGGCGTGAAAGCACGAATGACCAACGGAGTAACTGTTAACGATTTATTAGTTATTCGCCGCGCTCAGGAAGTGGCTTCCTTTTTCAATTTGCCTTTGATGATTCACATGGGACAATCGGAATCAGCGATGAGTGAATTGGTGGCTGAACTCAAACCCGGTGACATTGTAACTCACATGTACGCGCCACCGCCTAACGCCATTATCGATGGAGCCGGGCAGGTTTTTCCTGAAGTGCTCGCAGCACGTCGCCGAGGGATCTGGTTCGATGTAGCCAATGGCCGTGTCGATCATCTTCGATGGGATACTTTCGATGCCATCATGGCAGCCGGGTTTTGGCCCGATACGATTTCAACTGATGGTTTCTCAAACAGTCGAAGTGCACCTGGTGTTGTGGATTATCCCAATGTCATGTCCAAGCTATTAAACTTCGGCATGCAATTGGATGCGGTCGTTGCCTGTGGAACAGTCAATGCTTCTCGTGTTTTTACCTTCTTACGTGACAAGGGGACCTTAAATGTCGGAGCTCAGGCAGATATTGCTATATTGGAATTACAGCAGGGGAGCTTTGATTTCGTTGATAACTACGAAAATGTGAGGACAGGTACTCAACGACTATTTCCATTTGAAACAATCCTTGCTGGCAGACGTGTGCCTCGAGCCTAAAAACCAGTTTTTGTTGCACGCAGCGGGGCGCGATTCAGATAGTTGCTAGGGTGCAGTATTTAGAGCTTTCTTTTTAATGCAAGATAAAGATTGAGGAAGGAGCCGAACAGGCCAGTTGTAGTGATGTAATATACTTCATTGGCGGTCCAGTTTGGGGTGAAACCTCCTGCTAAGGCATCAAGATCGCTGGCACCAAGGCAGTGTTCGAGCTACTATTTGGGTGATTATAGAGAGCAGGAATATGCACCTACCAAAGCCTAAAATATTGCCCTCTCTGCTCGCATTGAGCCTGGTGGCTTGTGGGCCGCAGGACTCGACTGTGCCGGGTTCCCCAGTGTTGGCAACCAGCGCAGAAGCATCTCTAACCCCCATAGCACAAAACTCCGCTTCCGATACCAAGAGTGCCATTAACCAGTATTGTGTCGTTTGCCACAATGAGCAGCTAGAAACGGCGGGCTTGAGACTAGATACAGTGGATCTGGCTAATATTGGTGCACAAGCTGAAGTATTAGAAAAAGTCATTCGAAAACTACGTACTGGGACTATGCCGCCAGTGGGAATACCATCGCCTTCGCCTGAAGAGCGTCATGCTATGGTTGCCTGGTTGGAATCATCTCTTGATAAAGTGGCTGCTGCAAATCCGAACCCGGGTCGTACAGAAACCCTGCGCCGTCTCAATCGTACCGAATACCAGAATGCCATCAGAGATTTATTGAAACTCGACATTGATGCCAATTCCGTACTGCCTCCTGACGAAAGTGGCTATGGCTTTGACAATGTAAATGTGGGAGACCTGACTCCATTATTGCTTGATCGTTATCTTTCTGCGGCACAAAAAATAAGTCGATTGGCGATAGGCGGAGTCCAGGCTTCAATACAGAGCAATGTTATCAGCGTGCCGCCGGATCTTACTCAGGAAGAACATATTTCCGGGCTCCCAATCGGCACGCGGGGCGGAGTGTCTGTAACCTACACCTTTCCACAGGACGGGGAGTACGACATTCAGGTGCGGCTCGCACGGAATCGCACTGGTGACATTGGCGGGCTACTTAATGCCGACCCCCAGCCAGTAGAGTTGCTCATTGATCGAGAAATCGCTGAAACTTTTATGGTGGTTCGGCCAAATGGATCGGATCATTCAGAAGTCGACAAAGATTTCAAAGCCCGTGTTCCGGTAACCGCAGGACCCCACGATCTGGGCGTCACTTTTCCAAAAATATCCTCATCACTTTTGGAAAGCGAGCGGCAACCTTTGCAGTCTCACTTCAATGAAATTCGGCACCCTCGACTTAATCCAGCCGTCTATCAGGTAACTGTGACGGGGCCATATGCAACGCAAGGTCCAGGAGATACACCAAGTCGACGACAATTATTTGTCTGCCAGCCTGCAGAAACTAGTGAAGAGGAAGCCTGTGCTCGAGAAATACTGTCTAAGTTGGCTCGGCGCGCATATCGCCGTCCGGTAGACGAGTCTGACATCGTCGGTCCAATGAATTTTTATCAAAAAACACGCGCTGAAAGTAATTTTGATGAAGCAATAGCTGCCGCTCTTAGCGCTGTGCTCATGAATCCACAATTCTTATTTCGTGTAGAGATGGCACCAGACAATGTTGCACCCCTCACACCTTATCGCATTAGCGACATCGAACTAGCATCCCGTCTTTCTTTCTTTCTATGGAGTAGCCTGCCCGATGAGGAACTGCTGGCTGTAGCTGAGCGGGGTAAGCTAAGCAGTCCTGAAGAACTGGAGAAACAGGTGCGCCGCATGTTGGCGGACCACCGTTCGAAAAATCTTTCGACGAACTTTGCGGGTCAATGGCTACAATTACGTAATCTGGAAGCGTTCAGCCCTAATGTGCGACTATATCCGGATTTCGATGACAATCTGCGACAGGCTTTTAGACAGGAATCTGAATTGTTTTTAGATAGCGTGTTGCGTGAAGATCGCAGCGTACTTGATCTATTGAACGCAGACTATACCTTCCTAAATGAACGCTTAGCCAAGCATTACGGAATACCGGGTATTTATGGTAGCCGCTTTCGTCGCGTGGAGCTCTCTGAAAGAAGCGAGCGCGGTGGTTTGCTTCGGCACGGCAGTGTTTTAGCAGTAACTTCCTTTCCAAATCGCACTTCCCCGGTCCTGAGAGGAGTGTGGGTTCTCGACAATATTTACGGGGCACCGCCACCGCCACCGCCAGCCGATGTGCCGGCTCTCGACGAAGCGGCAGTAGCTGCCTCCCTACCAATGCGGGAGCGACTTGCAGCCCACCGAAATAACCCGGCATGCGCAAGCTGCCACAACACTATAGACCCAGTGGGGTTTTCTCTGGAAAATTTTGATGTAGTCGGTCGTTGGCGGGATCATGACGGGGATAATGGCCCCGTTGATGTGGCCGGTGGCCTTCCCAATATGGATGATTTAGCCGGCGTGTCAGGCCTTGAAGCCGGGTTATTAAGCCGACCAGCATTATTAGCTGATACAATTACCGATAAGTTAATGACTTTTGCGCTTGGGCGGGGGGTTGAATACTACGATGCACCTGCTATCCGTAAGATAGTGCGCGAAGCCGAACCGGAGGGTTACCGTTTTTCATCGCTTGTTATAGGTATAGTGAAGAGCGCACCTTTTCAGATGAGGACATCATTATGATCATTACTAAGAAAGCGTTACCCAGACGCACGTTTCTCAGAGGCGCAGGAACAGCGCTGGCATTGCCTTTGCTCGATGCGATGATTCCGGCAGCAACTGCATTGGCAAATACTCCGGCTAAGCCCGTGCCCAGGCTCGGCTTCGTATTTGTGCCGATGGGAACTGATCATGCACGTTGGACGCCGCAGGGAGGAGAAATACTGGACGAGTTGACACCCATTCTTAGTCCTCTAGAAAACGTTAAAGACAAAGTCACAGTTGTTACCAATTTGGAACTACAAAATTCCTATCCTGGCACACACGACACTTCTAACGCTGGGTTTTTGAGCGCAGCGTTTGCCAGGCATACAGAGAGTTCGGATTATCACCTGGGAACAACAATTGACCAGATCGCTGCAAAGCAGATAGGTCAGGAAACAAGACTGCCATCACTTGAACTGTCCATGGATATAAATCCGCTGGCAGGAGTCTGCAACAATGGTTATGCCTGCGTTTATCAAAACAATATCTCTTGGTCTTCACCGACGACACCTTTGCCTTCGGAAGCGCATCCTCGTCTTATATTTGAACGTTTATTTGGAGAAGGAAGTACTCCCGAAGAACGCGCGGCTCTGTTAAGAAGTCGCGCCAGCCTGCTTGATTCCTTTCATGTGGATATTGGGCGATTGAAGCGAGAGGTGGGGGCAGGGGACAAGAACCGTGTTGATCAGTACCTGGAAACGATCCGTGAGATTGAGCGTCAGATTCAGCGTGCCGAGGTGGCGGATGAAGAGGAATTCTCCACCAACATGGCCCGCCCGGTCGGCGTGCCTGCAGAATTTGGTGATCACGCCACTCTTTTGTACGATCTGCAAGTGCTGGCACTACAAGCTGATATCACCAGAGTAATTAGCTTTCAGTTTACGCGTGAGTTGAATAACCGTACTTATCCGCAAATAGGAGTGCCGGAACCACACCACCCCACTAGTCACCACGGCAATGATCCGGTGAAACTTGAGAAGATCGCCAAGATTGGACAATATCATGTAGGTTTTTTTGCCGAGTTTCTTGAAAAGCTTAAGGCAACACCAGACGGGGATGGTTCTTTGCTGGACAATACTATTTATCTGTACGGTAGTGGTATGGGCAACCCTAGTTTGCACGACCACGCGAACCTGCCGATTCTCGTTGCAGGTGGAGCATCGACTGGATTACGGGGTGGTCGTCACATAAGGTATGACAGTGGCACACCCCTGGCAAATCTCCACTTGACGCTGCTTGATCGCGTCGGCATCGATTTGGGCTCCTTCGGTGATAGCAAGGGAAAGGTTGAGGATCTTTTCGACTCTGTGCCGGTTTGATTATAAATAGTTGGAACAATTTTTATGCAGACTCTCAAAAATCATGAAAAGTGCATGAGCTGCGGGAGACAGAAAATGAGACAAAATCTGAAAAATGGACCATTTCTCAGCGCATTCTTTCTAGCCTCGATTATAGGCATAGGGCTAACGTGGGTTTCTGCGCCAATCCATGCCCAGGGTTCTGCGCTTACGGATGCCGTGGAGCGACAAGACTACCCGCTTATTAATCGGTTGCTAGATGAACGTGCCGACGTAAATGCCACTCAAGTAGATGGAATGAGCTCACTGCATTGGGCGGTATACCACGATGATAATGATCTGGCTGAAAAGCTGGTGCAAGTCGGTGCCGATGTTAATACTGAGACTCGCTACGGCATCACGGCACTCTCATTAGCTGCTATGAACGGCAATGGAGAGCTTGTGGAACTGTTGCTTGATGCTGGAGCGTATTCCAATGAGTCACTGGAAGGAGGAGAAACCATCCTCATGATCGCTGCGCGCGCTGGTAGCTTGAAGGCGGTGAAGGCACTGCTTGCCGCTGGTGCCGATTTCAATGCTCAGGAGCAGCGTGGACAAACGGCTCTCATGTGGGCTGCCGCAGAGGGGCACACGTCTGTAGTTAAAGCTCTTATCGATGCTGGGGGCAATATAAATCGAAAGTTGGGATCAGGGTTCACGCCACTTTTCTTTTCAGTGCGTGAAGGCCACATCGGTGTTGCGTTGGCGTTGATTGAAGCAGGAGTGGACTTAAATGGTATTCTCTCCCGTATCAGAGAACGGACCGCAAGGGCAGGCAATAACGCCACCACGCAGCCTGTTAATCGAGGTCTTAGCCCCTTGCTTTTGGCTGTCCGGAACGGTCATTTCGAACTTGCGATTGAGCTCGTGAAAGCGGGAGCTGATCCGAACGACATGCGTTCTGGCTTCACACCATTGCATACGGTAGCTTGGGTGCGAAAGCCTGACGCTAGCGATCGGGGCGATCCCCCACCTATTGGGTCGGGGAATCTGACTTCCCTCGAATTTGTTCGGGAGCTCGTGGCACTGGGGGCCGATGTAAATCTTCCTCTGGCTGAGGGCGCGCCCCGACAGCCAAATTCGGCTTCCATACTCGAGACTGGAGGCTCAACTGCATTCCTACTGGCCGCCGATCGAGCGGACGCTCCCTTGATGCGGACGCTGCTTGATCTGGGTGCCAATCCATTCTGGAGCAATCTCAGCAGCACTACACCTTTGATGGCGGCGGCAGGTTTAGGCACTAGGGCGCCGGAGGAAGAAGCCGGTACGGAAGAAGAAGCACTGGCGGCAACTAGCTTGATGCTCGAGCTAGGAGCAGATGTCAATGCGGTAAATGAGAATAACGAGACTGCAATGCACGGTGCCGCGTATGGGAGGTTTCCGTCGGTAGTCAAGCTGCTGGCTGATCACGGCGCTGATCCTCACGTCTGGAATCGGGTGAACTACCGTGGATGGACACCGCTTTTTATCGCCGAGGGACACCGCCATATTCCGCGCGGACCATCACTACCTACCATAGAAGTGATCTCACGGTTGATGTTTGAGTCCGGCATTCCAACGGAAGGGCCAAGACCAGAATTGATCGATCAGTACGAGGTTCCTCCGAATCGTTAGTGGATTGAGATTGGTTAGGGAATACATAGAATAGAATTAAAGTAGTCTGGACTGTCTAATTATCATTGGAAGTAAATGTTTGAAACCGTATGCGTAATCTCGTAATAGGTTCTTGCGCTATCGCAACAGCTTTGCTTATCCCCGCAATTTCAGGTTACGCCACTGAGTTCACTCCCGATCTAACGGCATATGGCCATCCCAACTTACAAGGGAATTGGACAACTGAAACGGCCACCCCTTTTCAGAGAACTGAAGAGCTTGGTGAGAAAAAAACTTACACTCTAGAGGAAGCGAAAGAATTTCAGTTAACTAAAATTGCCCAGTTAGATGACCGAGCAGCACCAATAGAAGGTCCCATTGAAGCTCCAGAGGTAACGTTATTTGTGGATAACGCCGCAGAATATCAGTTCTACAAACGTGTTGAAAATGTGTTAAGGATTGACGGGGAGTATCGTACTTCGATCGTAATAGACCCGCCGAATGGCCGCATTCCCTTGCGGGATGATGCCCTCGAAAATACATTTCGTGGTGTATGGCGGAAGGCTGGCTTCAAGAATTTGGACGGGCCAGAAATGGCGGGGCCAGGACCAAGATGTCTTCTCGATTTCGGCCCAGTGCCGCCCGCGGGGCCCATTGTGCCAATCAGCGCCAACTTCCAATTTGTTCAAAATGAAAACTATGTAGTGCTATATATCGAAGCGGGCGCAGAATTACGGATTATTCGGTTAAGTGATGAACACTTGACTGGTGCGCACAAGAAATGGCGGGGCGATTCTATTGGTTACTGGGAAGGTAACACTCTGGTTGTACATACCAACAATATTCATCCTCAATCTTCATCTTTTGTACTTCGAGCATCGGAACTCTTCGAAGTTCACGAACGCTTTACCATTGTTTCAAAAGACGAAATTGTTTATCGCTTTACCATCACTGATCCTAAAATTTATACACAGCCTTGGGTAGGAGAAATGATGCTTAATCGCATGTCAACCGGTGACAAGATATATGACTACACCTGTCATGAAGGGAACTACTCTCTACCCGGAATACTTGCTGGAGCTAGAAGGCTAGATGGGGAATCCGAAGAACGGCCTACTGATCCGTTTGGCAACCCCAATTAATCAAATACATAATCTGTAATAATCTTATCGCCAAATTGCATTCTGGGACCGCCAAATGAATGGCTACCGTTGTCTCGCGGTTATAAAGTAGATAACCAAACCCATTAAGATAATAGCGATGCTAAAGAGCCCCTCCACTGGCCGGTTAATTAGGGTGAATCCTAGGGTCCAGGCAGTAAGAATCAAATAGATCAGCGGTGGAAGTGGGTATAGGAACGTGCGATAGGGTCTTTCCAAATCCGGTTGTTGTCGACGCAAAACAAAAATACCAAACACAGTGGCGAAACTGTTCAGGGCCATGGTAAACCCCGCAAATACCATGATGGATTCGACGGTGGTAGACAGTATAAACACCATAGCGATGGCAGCCTGGATGTAAATAGCTGTGGTGGGAATGCCATTTTTGTTGGTTCGACTAAGAAATCTGACGGCTGGAAAGTCCTCGCCGATTACCTGGATTACCCGTGGGCCGGCCATAGTCATCGCACTAACGGTAGAGATAAGAAGCAACGCCAGGACAATACCGAAAGTTCCGCCGACCGCTTCACCAAATGCTGCTTGGGCGGCAATTGCTCCCACTTCTACCTGTCCTTCCATGGCATCCATCGGTGCTGCGTATAGAAACGAAAAATTAAGCCCAAGATAGAGTATTGTGACGATCGAGGTCCCGGTAATTAGGACCAAAGGTAAATTGCGCCGTGGGTTTTCCACTTCGCTGCTCAAATACGTTGCTGCATTCCAACCAGTATAGGCAAAGCTTACATAGATGAGTGCTACGGCGAAGGTGCCGCTGGTGAGTAATGCGCCATCACCTTCTGCAGGGAAAAAGGTTAGAGGTTGTGGTGTGTCGGTGAAAATCTGTACGCCAATTATGAATATAATGATCACAGTGATTTTTAATGCGGTGAAAACCTCCTGTGTTCCCCCGCTAGTGCGATGGTTAGTAGCATGTATGAGTGTGAGGATGAGTAATAGCGTGACAGCGAGCCCTTTTTCCAAGAAAGGATTTGAACCACTAGGCAGAGTAGAGGTGGCATAGGCCGCAAAAGTCATAGCGGCCAGAGCAGTTGGTCCAGCAAAGCCGACTGTTGATGATATCCATCCTGACACGAAACCTGCTGCCGGATGATAGATACTTCTGAGCAGGCTATACTCGCCACCATTGCGGGGCAGCGCAGCGCCAAGTTCGGCGTAGGTCATTGCTCCGCATAATGCCACCACTCCCCCCACTGCCCATAGCATCAATAACGCGAAGCCGGACCGAATGTCCAATAACTGAAAACCCAGGCTGGTGAACACACCAGTGCCAACCATGTTGGCAACAATAACGGCAGTGATAGTCAGAAATCTAAATTTATTCGATACCATGATTGGGAAGGTGTCAAAGGTGGTTTTTCATTAAACTACGAAACCGGTTTTTCGATCACGCAGTCATCGAACATTTTACGAATGGCCTCTTTGGAATAACCTATCTGTTCCAAAACTTCCACTGTGTGCTCCCCAAGTTTAGGGGCCGCTCCAGGTTTTATCTTCTCGGCACTGCTCACTTGGAACGGGCTATTCACGGTTCTCATTTTCCCCTCGCTGGGGTGGTCCAGCGGGACAATGATGTCATTCGCTTTTTTTTGTTCGTCGTCGACTGCTTCCTCATAAGTGGGCACGACAGCATGAGGAATATCAGCTTCTTTCAATGCGCGGTCCCAGTAGTCAACGTCCTGTGTCTTAAATACTTCTGTGATTTCATGGATTAGTGATGACATGTTTTCGGCACGAGCCTCTGGAGTTGCATAACGTTCATCATCTGGGAAATCACTGCGTCCAATGGCTTTACAGAAAGGCTTCCAGTTTTTCTTGAAATTAACGATGCATAACTTCATAAGCCGCTCATCCTTGGTGGGGTAATGCAAGGAGATAAAGTTGTACGAGTCGTGCCGTGGCCTAGGTTCCCTAAATTGAGCGCCGGCCAGTTGCGCTTGCAGCATTACGGAGTTGGCCCAGGCGCCGTTGGCTAGGAGCGAAGTTGAAACCTTGCTGCCTTCTCCGGTTTGCTGGCGCTGGTATAATGCGGTCATGACTGCAGCGTAAAGTGCCATTCCGCTGGGGTGATCGCCGGCGCCATAAGGAAAAGGGCGCAACCAGCCATCATACGGAAAAATCTGGGTCTCGATAGCAGAACGAGACCAGTATGCTACTACGTCATAGCCAGGATTGTGCCGTTCTTCCCCTTTCTCACCAAAGCCTGTGGCGAGCGCATATATAATCCTTGGATTGATATCGCGGATGGTTTCGTATTCTAATTTTAAGCGCTCCAGCGCTTTTAGGCGGTAGTTGGTGATCAATACGTCCGCTGTTTCAACCAATTTTAATAGCACTTGATAACCTGCCTCTGATTTTAGATCCAAGGCAATGCTTTTCTTATTGCGGTTATCCACCTGAAAGGGGTAGGCAAATTCGGAAACTGGTAGACCAGGAATTTTGTGCCAGTTGCGGTTCAGGTCACCGGAATTAGGAGGCTCGACTTTTATAACTTCGGCTCCAAAATCTGCCAGAATTACTCCGGCTGAAGGTCCCATGACCATGGAGGCTAATTCGATCACTCTTAAATTTGCAAACAAAGCGTTGACCTTCATGGCCCTTCAGGAGGGGTGTGTTAAAAAAAAAGGAGTAAACCACACTCCGTCACATTAATCTCTTCTTTATCCAATAAAATTCTGACGCCGGCTATAGTCGGTTTCGACATAGCCTGATAGGCTTTGACGGATTGGGAGGAGCCGGCTATGAGACCAATTCAAAATACCGCTAGTTCTATTAGAATGTTGTTATGTGCCTGGTTTGCCCTGGTGTGTCTAGCGAGTGTAAATGGCGTTGCCCAGATTGGAGCTATAGATGGTGAATGGCGCCATTATGGTGGAAATGCCGGTCACAGCAAATACTCACCTCTTGACCAGATCAATACTGATAATGTGCATCGTCTTGGCGTAGCCTGGACATGGATCTCAGTTGATGAAGAAATCCGTGACGCCAATGACACTATTCGTGAGCGGGGTTCCTTTCGTAGTTATGCATATGAGGTGACGCCGTTGGTGGTGAATGGTGTGCTCTACACTACGACATCACTGGGACAGATCGCTGCCATCAATCCTATCAGTGGTGAAACCCTGTGGAGTTTCGATCCGGTTCTGTATCTTGATGGTCGTCCTGCGGTGCATGGGTTTATGACAAGAGGCCTGGCTTACTGGACTGATGGTGAAAAAGAACGGCTCTTTTACGCTGGTGGTCGTACTTACCTGCTATCAATTGATCCGTCATCTGGTCGACCAGATCCAAATTTTGGTCGCGGTGGCCGCGTGGACCTTAAAAGAGGCTTGGGTCGCACCATAGATCCTTCATTATATGCAGTAAGCTCACCACCAGTAGTAGCAGGTGATGTTGTCATCGTGGGTTCCGCCATGACCGAAGGAACGGACTACCTGGAAGCACCGCCGGGACATGTGCGTGGCTTTAATGCACGGACTGGTGAGGTGCAGTGGGTTTTCCACACAATCCCTCAGCCTGGGGAGTATGGCTATGACAGCTGGCCCCCCGAAGCGTGGAGCCATACAGGCGGGGCAAACGTATGGACCCATATGAGCGTAGACGAAGAACTAGGGCTGGTTTACCTGCCTATTGGAACAACGGTCCCGGACTATTACGGAGGTCATCGGCGTGGTGACAATCTGTTTTCTAATTCACTGGTTGCTCTGAATGCCAAAACGGGGGAAAGAGTTTGGCACTACCAGATAGTGCATCACTCGGTGTGGGACTATGACCCACCTGCTGCACCAAACCTTATTGATATAGTGGTTGACGGGCGCGAAATAAAAGCTGTTGCTCAAATCACCAAACAAGGATTTACCTTTGTATTCGACCGCGCTACCGGCGAACCGGTGTGGCCAATTGAGGAACGAGTGGTACCGCAGTCGGAAGTGATTGGGGAAAGCACTTCATCAACTCAACCCTTTCCCACGAAACCTCCGCTGTTTTTGACGAACGGTGCAACGGAGAACGATCTTATCGATTTCACGCCGGAGATTCGTGCGGAGGCATTGGAAATATTCCAGCAGTATAATAGTGGCCCCTTATATACACCTCCGGCGTTGGGTGACAATATTATTCGTCCCGGCTGGAGTGGAGGAGCGAACTGGTGGGGGGCAGCATTTGACCCAGAGACAAATAATCTGTTTGTGCCAAGCTGGGCACACTTCTCTACAGTTAATATCCAACCACCGCAGGACCCTAACTCAGACCTAACCATACGACCACGGGTTAGAGATTTGAGTGGACCGCGTGGCTTACCTTTATTTAAGCCACCCTATTCGCAACTAGTTGCATTCGACATGAATGCAGGCGAAAAGCTTTGGCACGAGCCGGTAGGCGAAGGGCCGCGCGAACATCCAGACTTGCAAGGCCTTGAGTTGCCGCCCATGGGGAACTTTGAGAAACTGGGCGGCCCGCTGCTGACCAAAACTATGCTCTTCATAGGCCAGGGTTTCGAGACTAACCGTTTAGGTGCATACGACAAGGCCACTGGCGAAGAGCTATGGTGGATACAATTGCCAGCGCGCTTTCACGCCGCACCAATTACCTACATGGCCGACGGTAAGCAGTACATTGTATTCGCGCTGGGTGGAGGTGTCGGAGGTGAGATAGAACGACTGATGGCTCTTGCACTACCCTAGTGATTCCTCACCAAAAACTAGAGTCGCTGAACTGCTCACCAATAGTCAGCAAATAAAGCCGTTTTTAGCGGCTGAATACGATTTCGTCCAGTTTCTTACCTGTTATACTAATGGCCCAATCCCTTCTCTCGCGGAGGCATGAACTATGAGCACGAATTCAGCTAACATCTTGATTGGCTTGGTGAAATCAGCAGCGGCACCTGCGTTATCTGTTGCGGTATCGCTATTTACCTTGACACTCACAGCCCAGGAATGGCAGCCGGAAATCCTTTCTGATGGCCAGCCAAATATCACGGGTATGTGGAATAATGTTGGAGCAACGGCTACACCCCTAGAGATGCCCAACCAGTTCGAGGGGCGGGTGCCCAACCAGGAAGAACTCGCAGAGTTCATCAAGACCCGTGACGAGGCCCGCAAGGGAGCCGTCTGGGATGGCTTCGAAAACAGCCGAGGAGTAGGCGCCTATGAGAACTACTGGTTCGACTGGTACTGGTCCGATGCCCAGGCAGATGCGCCATCACTGATTGTCAATCCACCCAACGGACTTCGACCTGCTTTTACTGAAGAAGCTCTGACTCAAAAAAGGTTCAATGTTGAGCACGAACATGATTCTGCCGCTAACGTTGAATCCGGAGATCGCTGTTTGTCTCGGGGAGTGTTCGGGATGATGATGCCAACGGCCTATAACAACGGCAAACTGATCATCCAGTCACCAGGTTACGTAATGATTCACAGTGAGATGATCCATAACGCGCGTATCATTCCCATTGATGCCGGCAATCATGTTGATGAAAAAATTAAGCTGTGGGAAGGTGATCCACGCGGTCACTGGGAAGGCAATACTCTGATTATTGAGTCCACTAATTTTCGCTATGTCGGTAATATGCGCGCGCCTGGTTCCGGTGGTGGTAATGCCGTACAGAATGAAGGTCGCAAAATGATCGAGACCTTCACCATCGAGGATGAAGATACTTTGCGATATACGCTTACCGTTGATGATTCCGAGACTTACGAAGCTCCCTGGACGGTCGCGTTCCCCTATGAATTTGATAACAACTACAAGCAGTATGAGTACGCTTGTCATGAAGGTAACTACGCGATGGACAATCGCCTCAGCGGAGCCCGCGTGCAAGAGCTTGGTATTGCAGAAACAGGTGCCAGGTAATCAAAGAGAAGCAGTAATCAGTGAGGAAGTGTTTGGCAGCACTTGCCATCTGGGTGAGATTGCTGTCGGTTTAGGATAAGGCGCTAACACTTGCTGGTGTTTTATAGCGGAAAGGGGCAGGGTGAAAAGTCAGATCACTGAATTTTTACTCTGGCCTTTTTTTATTCCTGAAGATTTTAACAGAAGAAGGAAATGTTGATGGATAAAACAAAAAAATTGATAGCTTCATTCATTTTCATGTCTGTAGTGTTGTTAATGGCACCAAGCGGAACAGCACAAGTGAATGGTGCTGGACTGAGCGAGACGGAGAAGCTAATCCAGTTGTCCCGTCGACCTACAAGCACGATGGACAATCCCTATGAACTGATAGAGAACTGGCCTACGCTCTTGGCTGGACAAGAGTGGGGAGCAGCCATCGGATTAATTCCTGATGATACTGGCGGATTGTGGATGCTTTTCCGTTCCGAACCACCCATTAATTACATCAACGCCGATGGTCAGATCTTAAAGAGCTTTGGTGACGGCATGATTGTGCAGGCACACGGTTTTTGCATGGATAACGATGGCAATTTATGGGCGGGTGATAGCGGGCCGTTCGGCGACGATCCTACCACCGCGGGTCGTGGTTTTCAGATCCATAAGTTCAGTCAAGAGGGAGAGCACCTGTTAAGCCTAGGTCAGGCTGGTCTTTCCCGTGCAGCTGAAGACACCTTCATTGGGCCTACCGCTTGTGCAGTCATGCCTGATGGAAACATTGTCATTGCCGATGGTCACTGGCCACGTCCTTCCAATGCGCAGCAGGATGGCGATCGTCTGGTAGTAATCACGCCTGAAGGTGAATTCGTGAGGGCAGTAGGCAAAATGGGAGCCGGCCCCGGTGAATTTATGGGCCCCCATGCCTTGGCTTATGATGCCCAAGGGCGGCTTTATGTCGCAGACCGTTCGAATAACCGCGTGCAGATCCTGGATGAGAATTTGGACTTCCTCGATGATTGGCGTCACTTTGGTCGGCCCAGTGGAATCACCGTACTGGTAGATGGAACATTTGTGGTTGCTGATTCCGAATCAGGTGCCCGGTTGCCAGGTCCCTCTATTGCACCTGAAGGGGGTCCCGGAGCCATGGCCCGTAACCCTGGCTTTCAGGTGGGAGTGCGCATTGGTCGTACTAACGGATCACTACAACACTATATACCCGGAACTCGACCGGAAGGCATGGCGGCGGATAACCTGGGTAATATTTTTGCTGGACTGACTGGGGGATGCGATCTCAGTCCTTCCGGGGGTTGTCTGCAGAAGTGGGTAAGGAAGTAACCGACTTGCTTATTCAATTAAAAACTAAACCAAAAGAAAAACCATTATGAAGAGACTAGCTTTCGTTTTCCTGTTACCAGTCTTGCTAATGTGTTGCTCGCCGGAAGGTGAAAAAGAATTGTCGGGTATCTCCAGTGAATGGCGTCACCACGGAGGCAATCATGCCTCGGACAAATACGCACCGCTGGACCAGATTGGTGCCGGTAATTTTGCCGATCTGGAAATTGCGTGGCGGTGGCAGTCAGCTGACCTGAATCTGCCAGAGGATCTGATCTATCCCACCGGAGATTATCGTGCCGTCCCGCTGGTCATCGGCGACACGATGTATGTAAACACGAATCATGGTCAGGTAGCGGCGTTGAATCCGGCTACCGGTCAGGAATTATGGGTGTTTGACCCCCAGAGTTATCTGGCCGGGCCACCGTTGTTCTCGCCGATTCAGACCCGTGGTATCGAATACTGGACTGATGGTGAGGTTGAGCGAATCTTCCTGGCAACCATAGGTAAACAGTTAGTTTCCATTGACATCGAAACGGGGCAACCCGATGTCAATTTCGGTAACAATGGCTTTGTCGATTTGAAACAAAACTTCGGCAAGCTCGAGTTTGAGATGAATAACATCAGCCATGGCGCGCCCCCGATTGCCGTTGGAACTACCGTCATTGTCGGTTCAAAGATCTATGATTATGCCATGTTGAACCGCAGCCCTCCCGGACACGTGCGCGCCTACGATGCCTATACTGGTGAATTGAAGTGGCGCTTCAATACAATTCCTCAGGAAGGGCAGCCCTATAACGAAACCTGGGAAGATGATTCTTGGCGCACAGCCGGGAATACCAACGTCTGGACTTATATGTCAGCTGACGATGAAGCAGGTATCGTTTACCTGCCTGTGTCCACGCCCACTAACGACTACTGGGGCGGCATGCGTTTAGGTGAAAATCTCTTTGCCGAATCCCTAGTGGCGCTAGATGTTGATACTGGTGAGCGGCTTTGGCACTTCCAAACAGTGCACCATGGCTTGTGGGATTATGATATTGCTTCTGCACCCAACTTGGTGGATATCGTTGTAGACGGTAAGCCAATCAGGGCTGTTGCTCAGGTTTCAAAAACAGCATTTACCTATGTATTTGATCGCATCACAGGAGAGCCGGTGTGGCCGATCGAAGAGCGGCCAGTGGCCCCTAGTACAGTACCTGGTGAGCGCGCACATCCTACGCAACCGTTCCCGACCAAGCCAGCACCTTTCGACCGGCAGGGTATAAGTGAGAATGATCTCATCGATTTCACTCCCGAGATTGCAGAGGCTGCTCTAGAATTAGCCAAAGAGTTCGTGCTCGGCCCCATTTTTACCCCGCCCATCGTGCGTGGCAGCAACGAGAAACGGTCTACCTTTGTGGTTCCGGGTGCTGGAGGTGGTGCTAATTTTCCCAGTGCTACCGTCGATCCCGAAACTAATATTCTCTATATCCCATCCGCAACACGGCCTCATGGAATGTCACTTGTCGAGCCACCAGAAGGGTCTTCGGACTGGCCTTATGTCATTCAGATGGATCGCCAGGTTGGTCCTTTCGGCCTGCCACTATTAAAACCCCCTTACCGCCGCATCACGGCTATTGATCTGGATACCGGCGAGCACGTTTGGCAGATACCCTTCGGTAAGGGCCCGGCAAATCATCCAATGCTGGAACACTTAAATTTACCGCCGATGGGCAGCGTCTATAAAGACGTGGTTGCTGAAGGCGGGATACTGATTACCAAAACACTACTCATTTCTTATTTGGCCCAAAAGGATGAGATTGATCCCGACGCACATGGCTCTATCCTGGTAGCGCACAACAAATTGACCGGTGAGCTTATTGGGGAGCTTATGGTAGACCAGCGCTTGCACGGACCACCTATGAGCTACATGTATGACGGTAAGCAATACATTGCCGTGGCGGGGGGCGGTCGGGACGATGATGATGAGCTACTTGTTTTTGGCTTGCCAGGGCAGTAAACGAAAAAAATATTGTTCCCTGTTACGGAAAATAGAATTAAAGTGGGCGTTCGGTTAGAGAGTTGGGGAATTAAGCCAATGTTACTTGGATCTAGATGGCTTCTGGGCCTTGGTGCTATTGGAATCGCTGCGTTACTGCTAGCGGGGAAAGTTGGTGCTCAACAATCAGGATTCTCCTCTTGGCAGAATGATCTATCGCCAATACCAAATACCGACTGGAACTATGATACGGCTGCGCACCTTCTTGAGCGGGCCGGGTTTGGCGGTACCCCCGATGAGATACGAGCTCTGGCTATCATGCCACCAGAGGAAGCCGTTCGTAGTCTGGTGTACTTCGATAGCACTGAAAATGCACATCTGCAGGCCTTTGACCACTCTGGCATTCATGACCCTGGCCTGGAACCTTTTCCTCCTAGCAGGCCAGCAACAACCGAGCTGGCAAAGAGAACGGGAGAAGCGCTGGGCATCAAGGTTAAACAAGATGGCAATCGAAGGCTGCAGCCAGTAGTAAACAAATTCTTCTATTGGCTGCGGGCGAGCGTTTTAGAGACAAACCGTGTCGCTTACTGGTGGGCCGATCGCATGGTTGCCACTAACACGCCGCTGCAGGAGAAAATGGCCTTGTTCTGGCACGGTCACTTCGCCATCAACGAGAGTAAGGTTCGGGATTACCGCAAGCTGCTTGTTGAACTCGAACTCTTTCAAGAGATGGGTACCGGCAGTTTCCGAGATCTCATGGTGGCAGTTGCTCAAGACCCAGCCATGCTGTCCTTCCTCGATGCCGGAGTGAATGTTAAAGGAGCTTCAAACGAAAATTTTGCTCGCGAAATCATGGAACTTTTCACCATGGGTGTCGGAAATTATTCTGAAACTGATATTCGAGAGGCGGCCCGGGCTTTCACCGGCTGGAACTATGTCGATCTGGAATTTGTAATCAACACAGAACAGCATGATGCAGACACCAAAACTTTCCTAGGCCACACCGGTGACTTCGACGGTGTCGATATAATCGATATCATCATGGAACAACCGGTGACCGCCGAGTATATAGCCGGCAAAATCTACCGTTACTATGTGCGCGACGAGCTAAGCAAGGACTTGCAGACCGAACTTGGGAATGTTTTTAGAGAAGCAGATTACGAGGTCGCTGCTCTGCTGAAAACAATTTTCCTTTCAAAAGATTTTTATAACGCTGAATCCGTTGGAGTCCATATAAAGAGTCCAGTGGAGCTGGCAGTTTCTACCTATCGAAAACTTGGACTCAATTACGTACCGGGTGTCCCAGATTTTAACGGTGCCACTGGTGCTCTGGGCCAGACGCTGTTCCGTCCCCCAACAGTAGCGGGTTGGGCCGGCGGTCGCAGCTGGATAACTCCAGGCTTACTGTTAGAACGAGGCAACTTTGCCCGAGACGTGTTGTTTCCTGATATTAACTTTATACCGTCGGATCGCCGTAACGGCAGCCGGGAGATCCAGAGTGTCGCCAGGCGTATTCGAGAAGGCTTGGACATTACATCCGCAACCCAGCCATCATCCGTAAGTGAAGGACAAATTATTGCTGAGTCCAACATGTTGGCGGACAGGGATGAAGACTTCAATACGCGCTATGGTAGTTTCCGTGGTTGGCAGATGGCCATTGAACGCGTAAAACCGATTCCTCGTCACACTGCTCGGCTTAATTTGAGTCAAATGGTGGAGACACAAGATCTACAAACTAGCAATGAAGTGGTGGACTATTTTATTGCGCGTTTCATGAGGGTCGCGCCGGGTGAAGACTCGCGGCGGATGCTCGTTAGTTTCCTAGATAGGGAGCTTGGCACGTCCAGTATTAGCGAAGCACAAACCTATATGGAAGACGGTTTGCGCATGACGTTGCATCTGCTAATGAGCCAACCGGAATATCAGCTTAATTAATTATTTATTACAGATCATAAATGTTATGAAAAATCATAAACTGCTCGATAGAAAACTTAACCGCCGCGACCTTCTCCAGAAAGGCATGGCTGGGCTTAGTATCGCTGGATTAAGTGGAACCGCTGTAGTGCCATCTCTGCTAGGGCGGGCCGCCGAAGCAGCAGCAGTTGCCGCAGCCAATGGCAAGATTCTGGTTATCTTGGAGTTATCGGGAGGCAACGATGGCCTCAACACTGTAGTGCCGTATGGCGATGATGCCTATTATCGTCACCGGCCAGAAATCGGTATACCGAAAGGTGAGTTGCGCGTTCTTGATGATCATTTTGGATTGAATCCAGGCCTCGCCGGATTTGAGCGTTTATATAAAGATGGCAAAATGGCCATCGTTCACGGATGCGGGTACGAGAACCCGTCTTTCTCCCATTTTACCTCGATGGCCTACTGGCATACCGCAGCGCCAAACAGCGGCGAAGAGTATGGTTGGGTAGGACGACTTGCCGACTCAATGGCCCCTGAGGTACAAGCCAATTACATGGTGAATATAGCCTCCAGACAGTCGCTAGCGGTCCGGTCTGAGCACCACGTCCCCGTTGTATTTGACCAACCGAACCGGTTTATGCGGGAGGCCTTCTATGAGGAAAGGGACGTGCTATCCATGACCCATGATGTGGGTACGGTGGACAATCCATCGCGTCGTTTTCTATTAGATATTGCTCGCAGTGCCAACGAGGCTTCAGCACTAGTTCGGGAAGCCTGGTCCAACTACAGTTCGACCGTGGACTATGGGGTCAACAGTCTCGATTTACCCAAGGTCGTGTCGTTGATCGAGGCGGGAATGCCTACCCGGCTTTACTACGTTTCCTACCGCAACAATGCCTTTGACACCCACGTTTTTCAAAACAACTTGCATCGTCGCTTGTTAACTTATACCTCGGACGCTGTATATGGCTTTATGCAGGATCTTGAGCGGATCGGTCGTGCAGACGATGTTGCCTTGATGGTCTTTTCCGAGTTTGGACGACGGGTTCCCGAAAATGTAAGCATGGGGACGGATCACGGTGCCGCTAACACCATGTTTGTAGCCGGCAAAAACGTCAAGGGTGGTCATTATGGTGAACTGCCTAGTCTGACCAATCTCGCTGAAGGGGACAATCTTGGTTATACAACAGATTTTCGTAGGGTGTATCAGACGATGATTCAGGGCTGGTTAGCGCATCGGAATGGGTCCGGGTTACTAAATGGCAATTTTGAACCCTTCGACATGTTTACCTAACTGACTGTCGAATTGATAACTAGGGAAATGAAAAGGTTCTTGTCAATTGTTTCGTTGACTGTATTTGTAGTTGCTTGCAGTTTTGAGGACGAAGAAAAGGTAACTGATGTCACTGGCGGGTGGCAACACGCCGGCGGTAACCATTTTAATGAAAAATACGCTCCACTTGATCAGATTAATGCCCGCAATTTTGCCGAGCTTGAAATCGCCTGGCGCTGGGTGTCAGCCGACTCGCGCATTCCCCAGGATCTGAATTACCCAACCGGAGATTATCGCGCCGTGCCCTTGGTGATTGGAGGGGTAATGTATGTCAACACCAATCATGGGCAGGTAGTGGCGCTGGACCCGGCCAGTGGGGAAGAGCTTTGGATTTTTGACCCAGAGAGTTATCGGTCAGGACCTCCACTGTTTTCCCCAGCTCAGACCCGCGGTATTGAGTATTGGACCGATGGTGAGATTCAACGCATTTTCATTGCCACTTTGGGCAAGCAATTGGTGTCTATTGTTGTTGATACCGGCCAGCCGGACATCAACTTTGGGGATAACGGCTTCGTGGATCTCAGGAACGATTTTGGCAAGCTAGAATTTGAGATGAACAACATAACCCATGGTGCTCCACCTATCGCCGTTGGAAACTCGGTTATTGTTGGATCCAAGATTTACGACTACACGATGAACAATCGCAGTCCCCCTGGTCACGTGCGAGCTTATGACGCTTACACCGGGCAGTTTAAGTGGCGCTTTAACACAATTCCTCAGGAAGGCGAGCCCTATAACGAAACCTGGGAAGAGAATTCCTGGCGTATAGCAGGTAATACCAACGTGTGGACCTTCATGTCCGCGGACGATGAGGCAGGTATTGTTTACCTGCCAGTGTCCACACCAACCAACGATTACTGGGGCGGATATCGGCTGGGTGAGAATGTCTATGCAGAAAGTTTAGTGGCACTGGATGCAGATACCGGAGAACGGATTTGGCACTTTCAAACAGTACACCATGGATTGTGGGACTATGATGTTGCCTCGGCTCCTAACCTGGTGAACATCTCTGTCGATGGTCGGGCAATAAAGGCTGTCGCGCAGGTGTCAAAGACTGGTTGGACTTACGTGTTCGATCGTCTCACAGGCGAACCAGTCTGGCCTATCGAAGAGCGGCCCGTACCTCCAAGTAATGTGCCTGGTGAGCGCACCCATCCAACCCAACCTCACCCTACCTGGCCTCTGCCATTCGAGCGGCAGGGTATGAACGAAGATGACCTTATTGATTTTACACCTGAGATCAATGCAGCGGCACGAGAAATGGCTAAGGACTTCGTGATGGGGCCCATTTTTACACCACCGATTGTAGCTGGGGCCGACGGTAAGCTCGCAACAATCTTTTTGCCTGGAGCTGGAGGCGGGGCCAACTTTCCGGGCGCGAATGTCGATCCGGAAACAAATATCTTGTATGTGCCATCTCACACGCGGCCCTACGCAATGTCATTGGTTGCACCACCCGAAGGCACATCCGACTGGCCCTATGTAATCCAGGTACAGCGTAATGTTGGTCCTATGGGCCTTCCCCTGGTGAAGCCGCCCTATCGGCGGATTACTGCCATTGATCTCAACACGGGCGAACATGTGTGGCAGGTGCCTTTCGGACGGGGGCCTGCCAATCATCCTGCGCTACAACATTTGAATTTACCTGATCTTGGCAGTGTCTTCAGTGATGTCTCTTCGGAGGGAGGGATACTGATTACCAAATCTTTAGTGATTTCGCATCTAGCACTTAAAGATGAGATTGGGCCAGAAGTAGACGGATCCTATCTGGTAGCCCTGGACAAAACTAACGGGAATAAGGTTGGGCAAATCGAAGTTGACAAGCGCCTGCATGGGCCCGTTATGAGCTATCAACACGAAGGCCGTCAGTATATTGCTGTGGCTGGTGGCGGACGTAACAACGATCCCGCTGAGTTAATCTTGTTTGCCTTACCGGAAGAATAAAATAAAGAGAGCCAAAGAGATGATTAATAAAACAAATACAGAGAGAAAAAGCGTCTTATTCGCCGCCATTTTATTAGCGATGTCTAGCATACAATTAATTGCTCAAGAAAATCCCTATCAGGTCATCTATAACTGGGGTGAACTTCCTGGTGGTCGGCCTATGGGGGTAGTTACCGGTGTGCAACCTGACCCCGATGGTGAACATATCTGGGTTCTGGAACGCTGCAGCGCTAACCAATGCGCGGGTTCTGATCTGCACCCACTGCATAAGCTCGACCTGCAAGGTAATACGATCAAGAGTATCGGAGGGGGTTTGTTTGCCTGGCCCCATGGTTTCGACATGGATGAGGACGGTAACTTATGGATTACCGAGGGAGCCCCT
>Ga0209752_1000175_pt1 | contig 30741 bp, 28 predicted proteins | sample METZYME_3_250m_FD_187548 | JGI IMG/M metagenome (GOLD analysis project Ga0209752, IMG submission 187548) | Marine microbial communities from oxygen minimum zone in mesopelagic equatorial Pacific - METZYME_3_250m (SPAdes) (version 2) | ecosystem: Environmental > Aquatic > Marine > Oceanic...
GATGCATCTGAATGATCGAACTTTCGACGCGGCCATAGATGCACTCCATGCGGGCTCTGCGGTCCAAATCTATCCGGAAGGGCAAAGCCATTCAGAGCCATCCTTAACACCAATTCGGACCGGAGCCGCAAGAATTGCCCTGCTAGCTGAGGCCCTACGTGATTGGGAGCTTGGCCTCTACGTTCAGCCTGTCGGCCTGACCTATGTGCAGAAGGACCTCTTCCGTGGTCGGGTCGTGGCAACGTTTGGGCCGGCGTTTCCGATTGACGACCTTCGCGAGAAATATGAGAAGGATGAACGAGCAGCCAGCAGGATTCTTACAGATAGGATCCAAAAGCATCTTGAGGCAGTCACATTAAATGTTGAAGAGCATGAAGACCTCGAACTCGTAGAGGTGGCAGACAGACTCTACTCTAGAGCGAAGAGACTTGTTGGTTATCGAGAACGAGATGGGATCGGGGATCGTTTGCCCGGGATGCAAGTGTTCGCTGAGGGTGTTCGCTGGCTAAGGACCGTGGACCCTGAGCGTTTAGAGAACCTCAAAGAATTAGTGCGTCGGTATCTTCGTCTCCTGACACTTTTCGGTGCGAGCGAGGGAGATGTACCTCCTAGATATAAGTTTTGGATGGTTGTCCGCTATTCTTTGCGGCAGGTGTTCATGTTGCTTGTAGTGTTTCCACTAGCTTTTCTGGGTAGTGTTGCTTGGTTGGTCCCATTCATTCTCACTCGGTATGTATCCCCTCGTTTTAGCTTGAAAAAGGACCAGATTGCGACGTATAAATTCGTGATCGCTATGATGGCTTTTCCAATCTGGTGGATAATTTCATGCGTAGTGGTTTATGTATTCGCCGAGTTGCAATTATCCCTGCTTGTGGCTGCCGTACTTCCTGTATCCGGTCTTGCTTTAGTTGCGTGGCATGACCGGCAGATGCAGGTGCGCCAGGACGTCCTTGTGTTTCTAAGAACACTCCGCTATCCACGTGGGCAAGACCGACTCGCGGAATACCGTCGTGAACTTGTGCAGGAGTTCGACCAGCTAATGGAAGCCTGGAAAGGGAATCTCTAGCCCAGAGTCTTTCTCAGTATCTGTGCCTACTTGGCGAGCAGGTCTCGTCCCCCTATCGCCTGGGCCCGTTAGAACTCTCGGAGCTAAAAGAGTCGAGGAGAGCAGAGGGGGCGGAGGGGGATTGGTGTCTCCGGCGGTCTTCAAAACCGTGCGGTCCTGCACTAGTACCGCCCCGTGGCCGCCAATGACCGGGGGGTAGGCAGTCGGAAACCCCATGGAAAGTGGTGGCACGGCACCGTTTCTGGAGATCAAGTGGTTAATGCTCACAAATCGTGGGCGTACAGATGGTGCGTAAGTTATTGTAAATCAATAATTTAGCACTACGCACGCAGGACTACGGCGAATAGAATCGTTGATGTCCCAGTGGGTGCCCCAGCCTCAGGGCCGCACTCAGGGATAGAGGCGACGCGCGGTCCAATCCCCTTCTCCCTCTGCTTTGGTATACTCCAGCCTATCATGCAGCCGGTCCAAACGTCCCTGCCAGAATTCGATGCGCTCGGGAATGAGCCGGTACCCCCCCCAAAAATCAGGAGAAGGAACGCCCTGGCCCTTGAAGCGCTGCTCGAGCTCTTCGGCACGCATCTCCAGAACCGGACGGCCCTCCAGTTCCTCACTCTGCCGGGACGCCCACGCCCCGATTTGGCTGCCCCGGGCCCGTGTGTGAAAGTACTCCGCGGATACCTCGGCGCTGATGCGCTCGACCGATCCCTCCACTCGGACCTGCCGTTGGAGCACCACCCAGTGCAGCAGGAGCGAAGCCTTCGGATTCTCGTCCATCTCCTTGGCCTTTCGGCTCCCATAGTTCGTGAAGAAAACGAATCCGTCCAAGGCGAAGCTCTTGAGAAGGACCATCCGAGACGAGGGAACACCATCACGACTGGCCGTGGCGAGGGAAGCCGACTCCGGAAGAAGGATTCCCGATTCTTTCGCCTGTTCGAACCACACGCCGAACAACTCTATGGGGTCGGGGCCGGCAGTTGCCTCAGGAAGCCCCTGGGTCACCCCTTGGATCAGCCCCTGGCCCAGAGTGACAACGGACTTGATGGCTGATTTGATCGACATGGATGAACGGTAGCTCGGGGGGTGATCTCACACGGTAGACGCCAGGCGCCGCGCCTCTCGAAAACTGATGAGGCGTCTGGAGTCCTCGTCCCAGAGGGCGAGCCTCAGGGTCTTGATCCCATCCCAGACGGTGATCTGCGTCACATGCTGGAGTTGAGGATTCTCATCCAGGCACTGTTGGAGCCGGTAATTTGGAATTCGAGCACTCAGATGATGCACATGATGGATGCCGATGCTGGCCGTCACCCACTGCAGAGGCTTGGGTAGCACGAGATAAGAACTTCCTTGGAGACCTGCTTCGAAGTACGACCAGTCGGTGTGCTCATTCCAATAGGTATCTTCGAACTGATGCTGCACGTAGAAGAGCCACACACCGACCGTTCCTGTGACGATCAGCACAGGCAGGTGAACTATCACCGCTGCTTTGAGGCCGATGGTCAGGCTAGCCAGCACCAGAAGTGCCGCAAGTGCCGCGTTCGTCTTCCACACGCTCGCCCACTCTCGTTTCCATCGCCTTGGAATGTCCCAGGGATAACGATGCTTGAGGGCAAAAACGAAAAATCCCCCCAGGCCCAGAGTCACGAACGGATGTCGGTAGAGACGATAACGCAGGCGCCCGAGAAAAGGCTTTTCGAGGTATTCCGACACGGTGATCGTGTCGACGTCACCGAGTCCGCGGAAACCCAGGTCGCCGGAGTGGGCGTGGTGATAGGCGTGTGTCTTGCGCCAATATCGGTACGGCGTAAAGGTCGCAACGCCGAGCCAGAATCCGACGAAGTCCGCAACTTTTTGTGATTTGAAAAATGATCCGTGCCCGCAGTCGTGTTGGATCAGGAAGAGTCGCATTACAAAGCCTGCGGTCGGCACAGCTAAGATCAGGGTGAGCCAATATCCGACCGTAAGAGCGCTATAAGCGGCGTACCAAAAAATGAAAAACGGCACCACCGACGTGAGGATTTGTGTCAAACTCCGCCTGAGGTCCGCTCCGCCATACGGTCCCAGAATCGTGCGCCACTTCTGTGAAGTCCGTTCCTCCCTGGTCTCTTGCTCTGGCGTCGTTCCCTCCGCCCGCACCTCTCCCTCCGGGGCCCGGTCGTCAGAGACAGGATCAATGAAAACCTGGTGGTCGGAGATCAGGTTGGCGTAGAACGGCCCTTCCCTTTTTCGCTCTCCCGCGAGTTCCTCCTGCGGGCGCTCGCTACGACCCTTCAAAATCCAACTCCGAGAGCTGCGGGAAGCGCGGCCACCGAATCCAGGATGAGATCGGGTCGCGGCATACTCCGGGTGAGTGCCCCCCCTTGGAAGCGACCGGTTTTCACCAGGATCGCCGCAGCGTCACAGTCGTGCGCCCCCGCGATATCCGCCCCGGGGTCGTCTCCCACCACAGCCAGGTTGAACAGCTCCACTCCCATCGACTCCGCGGCGCCCTGAAAAAACATCGGGCTCGGCTTACCTGCGAGCGTGGCCTCCCGTTCGGTGGCGTATTCGAGCGCTGCGACGAATGTGCCCGCGTCCAACGACAATCCTTCGCCCGTGTGCCAGTACCGATTTCGCTGTAGAGCCACGAACTCCGCACCCTCCATGATATGACGGAACGAGTCGTTGAGGCGAGTGAAGTCCCAGGCCTCGCCGAGATCCCCTATGACGACGGCCTGGGGAGACGTTTCATTGATCTTGAAATGCCCAAAGTCGGTATGAGCGGCCTCGGGGACGCACAGAGACAAGTTCCAGAGGCCCTTCTTTTCCAGCCAAGCCGCGGCAGAGAGAGGCGCAGTGAACACCTCGCCAGGCTCCAGTTCGAGCCCCATCGTTTGCAGGCGACTCACGAGGGCTGTTCGCGACATCCGGGTCGTGTTCGTGCCGAACCTCAAGGACAGGCCGGCTCGTCGCAGCGCGTCCACAGCGTCAGCCGCTCCCGGGACCAAACGATCACCGACGAAGATCGTGCCGTCCAAATTGAGCAAGACGCCTTCGATGTCTTCGAGCGGCTCCGAATGCCGCAGCTGGTAGGTCATGGACCTCTACGTCACCTCGTTCCGGTCGGCTCCAAGCGGACCACTGCTGAGGGCTGAGCGCGACCGTCGATCGCTACATAGATGTATCCATCCGGGCCCTGTCTGATGTCCCGTACACGACCCAGGCCCTGGAGGAGCGTCTCCTCTTGGGCTACGCGCTGCCCCTCCATCGTGAGACGCGCTATTTGCTGGCCAGCCAAGCCCCCGGCGAAAATGTTTCCCTTCCACTCGGGAAACAGGTCTCCGGTATAGACCATGAGCCCGGCCGTAGCGATGGACGGCACCCAGAAGTGCGTTGGGGATTCGATGCCCTCTCGCTGCGTGCCTTCATGAATCGCCAGGCCGCTTCCGTAGTTGACACCGTAACCGATCACCGGCCAACCGTAGTTCAATCCGGGAAGGATTCGGTTGAACTCATCCCCACCCTGAGGTCCGTGCTCGGTGATCCAGATGTCTCCCGTCTCCGGGTGGATGGCCAGACCTTGAGGGTTCCGGTGTCCGTAGCTCCAGATTTCGGGACGTGCATCCCCCTGGCCGACAAAGGGATTGTCGGTGGGCACACTGCCGTCGTCATTGAGGCGATTGACGGTGCCGTGGTGGTTCGTGACATCCTGTGCGGGGTGGGCCTCCAGGTCTCCCCTGGACGGAGCTTGACGTTCACCCACCGTGACGAAGATGTACCCGTCAGCATCGAACGCGAGCCGCGAGCCGAAGTGACCCCGACCCCGGGTCTGCGAAACGAAGATGTCTTCAAAGTCCATGAGCCGGTCGTTCACGAAACGCCCCCGTCCCAACGCGGTGGTCGCCTCGTTGCCGTCACCGATCGGCTTGGAATAGGTTAGGTAGACAAACTGATTGGACTCGAAATCCGGATGAGGTACCACGTCCATGAGCCCACCCTGGCCCTGGTCCAGAACCGCTGGGACTCCCTCGATGGGCTCCATACGCAGGACCCCGTTTCGGACGAGACGTAGTCGCCCCGACTTCTCCGTGATCAGTATGTCGCCTCCGGGAAGGAATGCGATGGACCACGGGCCGATCAGACCGTCGGCCACCGTAACGACCCGAAAGTCGTGGTGTGCCGAGCGAAGCACGGGCGCCTGGCCCAGAACCGGTTTTGCAACGAACAGAATAAGCCCTAGGGCGACGCATACTCTTGCGTGGGTCCAAACCATCTCGATCTCCTGGGTTCCTGAGAGTAAGTCCCTGGTGAGTACCAACCGAGTGCTGAAAAACGCTACGTCAGGATCGAATCTGGAGGACTATTGCAGCCTCCTTACATATTGGGATATAGCTGGTTCAAGCGTACCAGGGAAAGACCCCGGGGGTAGGAAAGACTGCGGAGGAAGGACTCCTACGCGTCCGCCTCACTCTTGGCGCGATTGCGCATCACCCATCTTGCACCATAGATCGCACCACCGATCGTCAGCACCGCGAGTCCGATCTTGAGCCCAAGTGCCAACATCCCAATGATCCAAGCGATCACGGGCGCCATGAGACTCTGGAGAATCTTCCACAAGATGGCAGTGACGACGCCCGTAAGGGCTATAGGAGCGAGAGATTTCATCATAATCGCCATTTCCTCGAAAATCTGACAGCCCGCGTGACGCGTGCCTTCCATCCGTCATCAGCCTTACGAACAGAACCCGTCGCTTGTTTCATCCGTTACTGTTAACCTCACGCCGAGTCTGGGCGCGACACTCCAAGAACCAAGTGAGACGATCATGAGACAGACCATTCTTGCCGTATCGACCCTCACCGCAGTTTCATTCCTTTCACTGTCCACCGCAACCGGAACGTCTGCCCAGGCATTTTCTACCGATGCTCTCGTCCAAGCTCCGACCGACGGCTGGCTCACCAACGGGGGGAACCTGTTCAACCAGAACTACTCCCCCTTGGACCAAATCAACCGTGAGAACGTGGGGCAGCTCAAAGGCGTCTGGCAGACTCGGCTCAGGGGTTCGGGTGCAGGTCCGCGTTATTCGGGCGAAGCGCAGCCGATCGTGCACGATGGAGTCATCTATATGATCACGGGGGCCGACGATGTGTTCGCCCTCAGCGTTGAGACCGGCGCGATCCTTTGGAGTTATGAAGCCAACCTTGAGCAGAACATCTCCACGATCTGTTGCGGATGGCTCAGTCGTGGTGTCGGGTTGGGAGACGGTCGGGTCTACATAGGCCAACTGGACGGAAAACTGCTGGCTCTCGACAAGGAAACCGGTGAGATCCTCTGGTCCGTACAAGCCGAACGGTGGCAGGACGGATACGTAATCACCAGTGCGCCCCTCTACTACGATGGCCTGATCATCACCGGATTTGCCGGTGCCGAGTACGCTCAGCGAGGCCGGGTGAAAGCTTACGACGCATCAAACGGGGCATTGGTGTGGACGTTCTACACGGTCCCGGGGCCCGGTGAGTTCGGGCACGACACGTGGCCCGAGGACACCAGCGCATGGCGGTACGGCGGTGGCTCGGTCTGGCAGACCCCGGCGTCGGACCCGGAGCTCGGGCTCATCTACTTCACGACGGGCAACGCAGGGCCCGACTTAAACGGTGCGGGTCGGCCTGGCGACAACCTATTCACCTCGTCCGTCGTAGCGCTCGACGCGTTGACCGGAGAGTACCGGTGGCACTACCAGATGGTGCATCACGACATCTGGGACTACGACATGCCGACGCCGGTCGTCCTATTCGATAGAGAGATCGACGGGCAGATGCGGACAGGTCTCGCGGCGACGGGCAAGACGGGCTGGGTCTATCTCCTAGACCGCGAAACCGGGGAGCCGCTCATCGGTATCGAGGAGCGGCCGGTACCCCAGGAGCCTGGGCAAGCTACGGCCGCAACGCAGCCGTATCCCATCGGCGACGCCTACATTCCGCAGTCGATCGACATTCCGCCGGAGGGGTACGATCTCGTAAACGGCGGGCGTATCTTCACACCCTTCCTCACCCAGGGTGTTGTGATGAAACCCTCCTTCACGGGCGGCGCCAACTGGGCTCCCAGCTCGTACGACATCGAAACGGGGCTGTACTACGTCTGTGCCACGGATCAGATCGCCATGTTCCGGGGCGGTCCGACCTTCAACGCGGAGCCCGAATCAGGTGACAGATTCTGGGGAGGGATCTTCGGCGGCGTAGCCGCAGCGGGGACCGGCATCTTCGCAGCCATCGACGTGACGACCAACCGATTGGCTTGGAGTCAGCGTTGGCCGGACCGGTGCTACAGCGGTTCGGTGACCACCGCGGGTGGGCTGGTATTCGTCGGACGTAACGACGGACGGCTGACGGCGCTCGACGCGTCGAACGGCCGACGCCTCTGGCAATTCCAGACGGGTGCCGGCATGAATGCCCCCGTAAGCGTGTTCGAGCACGAAGGCCAACAATACATCGTGGCCAATTCCTCCGGAAACCTGTTCGTGGGGTCCGCACGGAGCGATCGGGTGTGGTTGTTCTCTCTGTCCGGAACCGTGGATCCCGTCGTACCCGGCGCGGAAGGTGGGAGCGGGACCGGAGCTTTTGCCGATTCCACCGAGCCCGAAGCCGGACACGCCGGCGGCGACATGGTGGCGGCCCAGCAGCTCTACGTGACGGCATGCCAGGCCTGCCACGGGGAGGATGGCCGAGGCGGCCAAAGCGGGATCGGGTACTCGGACGAGCTCACCATCCAGGCGATCGTCACGGTCGTGACTGAGGGCCGGAACGATATGCCCGCTTGGGGGGACTCCCTCAGCCCAGAGCAGATTCTGGACCTCGCCGAGTATATCAGGGGAGAGCTTCTCCAGAGATAGGCACCGACCAACAGACCGAGGTCCCATCTCGTGACCCTCCGAGTTCCGGGCATACATCACGTCACCGCCATTTCGGGGCCCGCGCAACAGAATATGGACTTCTACGCGGACGTCCTCGGGCTCCGTACGATCAAGCAGACCGTAAATTTCGACGATCCCGGGACCCACCATCTTTACTATGGCGACCGTGCAGGGACACCGGGCACCGCGATGACATTCTTTCCTTGGGAGCATGCGCCCCGAGGTGGGTCCGGATCGGGCGCTACAGAGGCAACAGGCTTCTCGGTCCCTGCCGGATCCCTCGAGTTCTGGGGCGAGCGACTCAAAGGCGCCGGCGCCTCACCGCAGGAGGTAGACACTCGATTCGACGAGGAGTCACTGCGCTGCGAGGATCCAGACGGGTTGATCTTCGAAATCGTGGCCGGGCCCGCCACACGCGAAACGACGGCCGGAGCGCCGGTTCATCCTGACATTCCCACCGAATTCGCTGTACACGCCTTCCACGGCGTGCTGCTCGATGTGGTCGATCCGGACCCGACGGCAAGGCTCCTTACTGACATCATGGGCTTCGAACACGTCGGCGAGTACGGTGGACGTCTGCGTTTCAGGACCGATGAGCACGAGGTCGGATCGATCGTAGACCTTCGCTCCGCGGGGTCGGGGGCGAGGGTGTACATGGGACGCGGCAGTGTTCACCATGTCGCCTTCCGTGCCCGGGACGACGAAGAGCAACAGTCCTGGCGAGAAACCATCACCAACGCGGGTATCCCTGTAACGACGGTCCAGGACCGGTGCTACTTCCACTCCATCTATTTCCGTGAACCCGGTGGGGTCCTCTTCGAAATTGCGACGGACACACCAGGGTTCGGAATCGACGAATCCGAGGAAGAACTCGGACGAAAGCTCCAGTTGCCCCCATGGTTCGAATCCCGAAGGGAGAAACTAGAAGCGCAACTTCCACGGCTCGTCCTTCCCGACGAACGGTCATAACCGACCAACGTTCATGACCGACGATCCCCACCGAGGAAGTGAGGAGGTTTGGTTCGGTCCGACGCTCGAGACGGCCGAGAGCGCCGTCGTTCTGATCCATGGCCGAGGCGACAGCTCGCGAGGCATTCTAGCGCTGGCACCGGAGTTCCAAGCACCACGCACGGCTTTTCTCGCTCCGCAGGCCGCCGGCTTTTCGTGGTATCCGAACAGCTTTCTGAGCGAGATCGAACTGAACGAGCCCTGGCTCTCCTCGGCCCTCTCCCGGGTAGGAGCAGCGATCAGCGCCGTCGGCACAGTCATTCCAGAGCAAAGAATCGTGCTCATGGGCTTCTCTCAGGGGGCCTGCCTGGCTCTCGAGTTCGCCGCCCGAAATACCCGCCGTTACGGAGGTGTGGTAGCGTTCTCTGGCGGTCTTATCGGGCCCGACAGCACGCCGCGTGACTACCCTGGCTCGTTGGAAGGTACGCCGGTCTTCTTGGGCTGCAGCAACGTCGACCCGCACATCCCGGTAGACCGCGTCCATGAATCCGCGAAGGTCATGAACGGTCTGGGAAGCGTGGTGGAGAAGCGGATCTACCCCCATATGGGGCACACCGTCAACCAAGACGAAATCGGCTGGGCCAGCGAGTTCCTCACGTCTATCGACACGGAGGGTTCTGGCGCCGCCTAGACCCAAGGACCGGGAGTTCTCTTCGAAAGTAAAAAAACGCTAGGTTTCCCACTGCACAAACTTGTATGTTTTAAAGGACGTAGGAGGCAATAGATGACGGTGGATCTCGGGGGGAGAAGCTTTCTCAAACTCGACGATTTCACGCCGGAGGAGATCCGGTACCTCTTGGACCTAGCGGCCGAGCTGAAGGCCAAAAAAGCTGAAGGGACCGAGCACCCGCGCCTAGCGGGTAAGAACATCGCCCTGATCTTCGAGAAGACCTCTACCCGGACACGCTGTTCCTTCGAGGTGGCCTCTTTTGATCAGGGCGTGCGTGTTACGTACCTGGGACCGAGCAGCGGATCGCAGATCGGGCACAAAGAATCGATCAAGGACACGGCCCGCGTGCTGGGCAGAATGTACGATGGGATCCAGTACCGGGGATTCGGACAGGAGATCGTCGAGGAGCTGGATAGGTTTTCGGGCGTCCCGGTGTGGAACGGCCTGACCGACGAGTTCCACCCTACCCAGGTGCTGGCCGATCTCCTCACGATGGAGGAGCACAGCCTAAGGCCGCTCTCCGACGTCTCGTTCTGTTATCTGGGCGACGCTCGGAACAACATGGGCAACTCGCTGATGGTCGGGGGAGCCAAGATGGGCATGGACGTGCGGCTAGCGGCTCCGGAGGCGTGTTGGCCCGAGGCTGCCCTCGTCGCCCGGTGCCGAGAAATCATTGAGTCCACGGGTGGAACGCTCACACTGACCGAGAGCGTGAAGGAAGGTGTCCGAGACGCGCACTTCGTCCACACGGACGTGTGGGTATCGATGGGTGAGTCCGAGTCGAAGTGGGCCGAACGGATCGACCTCCTTGGAGAGTACCAGGTCAACTCGGAGGTCATGGCCATGACCGGGGATCCGCCCGCGAAATTCCTACACTGCCTGCCAGCCTTCCACGACAGAAACACATCAGTCGGACAGCAGATGTTCGAGAAGTTCGGGCTGGACGGAATGGAAGTGACCGACGAGGTGTTCGAATCCCAACACTCGATCGTGTTCGATCAAGCGGAGAACCGGGTGCACACCATTAAGGCGGTGATGGTGGCGACGCTCGGGGGCTGAGCGTGCGCATCGTCGTGGCGCTCGGAGGGAATGCTCTGCTGCGCTTGAAAACGTGCGCCCCTACCCCCTCGACGTCCTGAGTGCGGAGAGCGAGGGGATGATCGGGTACATGATCGAGCAAGAGCTGAGCAACCTGTTAACGGAGACACCTCGTTGGACACCAGGAACGCTTCCGGCTGACGCCCTTTCGGTTCGACATCCTCCAGCCGCCAGACGACTATCTACGCCATGAATGGCACAACCCTTCGTATCGGCATCGACCTCGGCGGAACCAAAATCGAAGGCTTGGCGCTGAGCAGAGACGGAACCGAAGTTGCCCGTCGACGGATCGCGACCCCGAAGGACTACGATCAGACGCTCATGGCCATCGACCGTCTCATTTCCCTCCTCGAGGGCGATGCGAGTGCGGCGAGCGGCCAAAAGCCCCGGGGGTCAGTCGGTGTGGGCATCCCGGGAACTCTGTCGCCGGCGACACGTCTCGTGAAGAACTCGAACTCGACATGGTTGAACGGACACGCGTTCGACAAGGACCTCGAAGGGATCATGGGCCGGCCGATCCGCGTGATGAATGATGCGAACTGTTTCGCGCTCTCCGAGGCCTTCGACGGTGCGGGCATGGGGGCAGACGTCGTATTCGGTGTAATCCTAGGCACCGGAGTCGGCGCGGGTATCGTGGTCGGGGGGCACATCTTGGAGGGACATCAGGGAATCGGTGGTGAGTGGGGCCACAATCCCCTCCCCTGGCCCAAGGGCGGAGAATGGCCCGGACCCGACTGCTACTGCGGACAGAAAGGGTGCGTAGAAGTGTATGTCTCGGGACCCGGCATGGTACGGGATCACGAAGCGGTCACGGGCCAGCGACTCTCGACTCGGGAGATCGTGACCAACGCTACCGCTGGCAACGACCATGCCGTGGCCTCACGCCGCCGCTATGTGGATCGACTAGCTCGGGGGCTTGCCGCCGTCATCAACGTGCTCGATCCGGGAATCGTGGTTCTGGGAGGGGGAATGTCGAAGCTTCCCGCGCTCGCCGAGGACGTGCAGACAGCCCTACCTGAGTACGTCTTCAGCGATCGGGTCACCACGAGGGTACTGCGGAACGTACACGGTGATTCGAGCGGCGTGCGGGGAGCCGCCTGGCTCTGGCCCGCCGCGGATCAAATGAGCTGAGCCCCGCGCTCGCCAGTGACTCGAGGGACGATCCGCTCGTACACGAGACGTTTTTCAGGATTCGGGATTACGATTGCTTCGAGATCGGATAAGGGACATCGTACGATGATCCACCCGGGACACCAACCTGATGTTGCCCAGGGCAGCGCACGAAATGAGCGAGGCGCACGATGAGAACGCAACGTGACATGGTACGGATGGCGACGCTGGCGTTTGGACTGGCGCTCGTCACCCCAGGTGGCTCCCTAAACGGCCAGCAGTCCCTGGAGATGAGAGGGAGCGCCAACATCGAGGTGGTCGCACACTTACCGCTCGGCCCCAGCGTCACCGACATCGAAATCGAGCAGGACCTGGCCCGTCCCTACGCCTACGTCGCCCGCAAGAACGGGGGGCTCGACGTCATCGACCTACACGATCCCGAGAACCCGACGGTACTTCACCGTTGGCGCATCGACGACGCGGATCTGCACGTGGGCTCGGCGGGCACGGACATCAAGACCTTCCGGTGGGCCGATCGAAACTACGTAGTCCACGCCGTCCAATTTCGGCGGGCGGGCCCGGACTCCGATATGGGCGCCGTCATCTTCGACGTCACGGGTCTTCCGGACGCGTCCACCTTTCGGGAAGTGGCGAGGCTCCAGGGCCCGCAGGAGCAGGGCGGATTCCACAACGTGTTCGCGTACAAGCACAGCAATGGCCGGGCGCTTCTCTTCGCAACGCGGGTTGCGTCTCACGCGAACGTCTACGACCTGGGTTACTTGGTCGAGGGACGACCGGACGCATTAGTCGCCCAGATCCCGCTCCCTCCCTCCGTGGCGGTCCCGGGGGAGAGCGCATACCACGACTTCTACATCGGCTACCACGCCGACACCGGGCAGGACCGATTCTACGGCGGGGGCACGGGTGGATACTACGTCTACAACGTCACCGACCTCGAGAGGCCGGAGCATCTGGTGAGCCTCACGGGGATTGATGGGGTGTCGAGAGGCCATACCTTCACGCCCTCCCCCGACGGTCGCTATGCAGTAACGGAGACCGAATACCGGTATGCTCCGCTGCGCATATTCGACTTGAAGCCGGGGCTCGACGGAGTCACCAGAAATATCCGTAGGCCCGTTTCGGCCTGGACAGCGGACTGGCGGAATCTGGTGCACAACCACGAGGTGCGGTGGCCTTATGTGTTCGTATCGGGTTACTTGGACGGCCTCCAGGTCTTCTCGCTAGTGGATCCAGAGGACCCGACCACGGTGGCATTCTACGACACCTATCTACCGTCCGGAGAGGACGACGTGATGATGGGCGCGTGGGGCATCGACGTACGGAACACGGACGGGTTGATCGTCCTATCCGACATGGTCACCGGCTTCTGGGCCTTCAGGATGGAAGACTTCCAGGGGTGGAACGGCCTCGACTGGGGCGTACCCAACATCTCGAGCGTCCAGGACTGGGAGAGCGGCCCACAGTATCAAGCCTTCAACCGCTAGAAGGCCGTTGGAGCGACCGACACATAAACAGATACACAGGAGAGTGGGCACGTGTCTCACAAGAGCGCCAACGAAGTTCCAGCTGAGCCGGTTCGCTCCGGCTCCGGTACCGTTCGACAAGTCCTGATCGGCCCGGATGAGGGGCCCAACTTCTCGATGCGCCGTTTCACCATGGAGCCGGGAGGAGGGATGCCAAAGCACACCAACACGGTGGAGCACGAGCAGTACGTGCTGGGTGGGGCCGCACGCATCGGTCTCGGAGACGAGGTGATCGAAGTCAGTCGGGGCGACGTCATTTTCATTCCGGGCGGCGTACCACACTGGTACGAATCCCTCGGCCCGGAAGACTTCGAGTTCCTGTGTGTGGTCCCCAACAGCCCGGATGAAATTCGCATCGTGGAAGGCGAGTAGACTCCGTGGAGACCATCGGATGGCTGTCGATTCTCCCGCCCGTGGTGGCCATCGCATTGGCCATCAAGACTCGTGAAGTCTACATCTCGCTGGCCACCTTCGTCTGGTTGGGCTGGACCATCATGAACTCGTGGAATCCGGTCCGAGGATTGGTCGACGGTGTAAACACCTTCCTTGGAGCGATCACCGAACCCGGCAACGCCAGAACGCTCGTCTTCTCCGCGCTGATCGGAGGGATCATCACGCTGACTCAGGCCTCGGGCGGCATGGAGGGATTCACCAACTGGGTCGAGCGCAGGCGTTTGGGTCAGAACAGGCGCACCGTGCGGCTATTCGCCATCGGCACCAGCATGTGCCTGTTCCTGGAATCGAACTTCGGACTACTCGTGGCGGGCTCCGTGTCGCGCTCGCTCTTCGATCGCGCCAAGATTTCTCGCGAAAAACTCAGCTATATCCTCGATGCGACGTGCGCACCCAAGCAACTTCTCATCCCGATCAACGCCTGGGGAGCCTACATCGTAACACTGCTCGTTGCGCAAAACGTTGCGGAGCCGAACCGGGTGCTCCTCTCGGCGCTCACGCTGAATTTCTACGCGATTCTGTCAATCATTCTGGTCGTGTTCGTGGCCCTGACCGACTGGAATGTCGGACCCATGCGGGAGGCAGAGCGACGGATCCTGGAAGAGGGCAAACTCCTCCGCGACGGCGCCGAACCCATGATGTCCTCGGACGTTTCCATGTTGGCGGCCAAGGAAGGCGTGCCGCGACGGGCGGTCAACATGCTTCTTCCCGTCATTGCCATGGTCGCCACAGTACCCTTGGTCCTATGGATCACCGGGGGTGGGGAGGCGCAGGCAACCAACCTGGATCGAATGCTGGCAGGTAGCGGCTCGGACGCCGTGCTCTGGGGCGTGATCGTCGGGATCATGCTTGCCGCGGTCATGTACCGGGCACAGGGGATCATGAATTTCCGCGAAGTGACCGGCTACACGATCAAGGGCATTCAAGGACTGACGCCCGTCGTGATCGTGCTCGCCCTGGCATTTTCCATCGCGGGAACACAACGGGCCCTGGGGACGGGTGTGTGGCTGGCTCAGGTTGCGGAAGCGGGCGTGAACCCCGGCTTTGTGCCGGCCATCGTTTTCGTGCTCGCGTGTATCATGGCTTTCTCGACGGGAACGTCGTGGGGCACCTTCGCGATCATGATTCCGATCGTCGTACCCATGGCCGAGCTGCTGGATCTACACCTCGGGCTCACGCTGGCAGCGGCTTTGGGCGGCGGGATCTTTGGGGATCACTGTTCGCCGATCTCCGACAGCACGATCGTGGCCTCCATGGCTTCCGCCACGGACCACATCGACCACGTCCGTACGCAGCTTCCCTACGCGCTCATGGCTGCGGCGGGCGCGCTCGTGCTGTTCCTGGGTGTAGGCTTTGTGCTGTAGCGGAGAGCGATCCGCCTGGCCGTACCGGCTACCGCCCCTCTAACAGGATCAGCCCCCCACCGCGTCCCCCCGAGAAGACGTCGAGGTCACCGTCACCATCGATGTCCACGAGCGACGGTGTGGAGTAATTGGGGAGCGGCAGCGTAAACGTCGAATCGACGACAAAAAGCGGGTCCACATCTGCCACGGAACCCTCCCTCCGGTATAGGAGAACCCCACCCTCTTCGCGACCGAGTATCAGGTCCTCGTCACCATCGCCGTCGATATCCGCAAACGCCGGAAAACTCCGCCGCCCCGCATCGATTTCGCTGAAACGATCCGAAACCAGTTCGAACGACGGAGCAAACCGAGAGCCCACGTTCCGATAGAAGTTGAGCTCGCCTGACGACTCTCCGATAAAGAGATCGAGATCCCCGTCGCCGTCCACGTCGGTCAGGGTGGGTGCACTGTTGCTCCCTCGAGTGAGCCGCACGAAAGTCGTGTCCTGGAGGACGAACTCCGGCTCCGAGGGTGTACCCTGATTCAGGTAGAGTGCGACACCCCTGTTCCACGTGCCGACAAGCATGTCCAGGTCGCCGTCACCGTCCAGGTCACCCAGCGCCGGCGCATAGTGATACGTGGTGAAGAGCGGAATATGAGCGCGCTGCTCGAACGAAGGAGCCCGCTCCGAACCGACGTTCTCGAAGTGATACAGGCGGGACGTCTGCGTGTCGTCCGGATCCAACTTGTTGGCGAGCAGCAGGTCCAGATCACCGTCCCCGTCCAAGTCGGCAAACGACGGAATGCTCTCGTCTCCGACGTCGAGTGTGTAGACGAATCGCTCGGTGCGCTGGATGAAGTCTCCATCCACCTGCTCGTAGAAGTGGAAGTTCCGCGCGGTCGTCAGATTGGGATTGAAGGCCCCCCCGAGCACACCCACGAAGAGGTCAAGATCGCCGTCGGAGTCCACGTCTTCCAGAACCGGCACGTTGTACCCGCTCGTAGCGATCGTTTCGTTCGCGGTGAAGGCTTGCGGATCCGTGCGGAGGTTGGGTTCACCACACGAATCCGTGTTTTCCACGAAGAGCACACCTGATTCGAAGAAGTCACCCCAAAAGAAGTCGAGGTCTCCGTCCTGGTCGACATCCGCGAAGGCCATCGAATTCGCGCCGTGCAGGCTCCCCAGTTGAGCCACGATCTCGATGTCTTGAAAACGATCCTCCAAGAAGCGGAACACTGGGACTCCGTCATCCGTCAATTCGGCCACCTCGTAACGGCTGATCGTCCCATTCAAGCGGCCGAGGAAGAGATCCAAATCGCCGTCACAGTCGATGTCGTTGAGGCTGGGAATGTTCTGGCGATCCGCAAAGACCGGCTCACGGGCGACGTCCCGAACGGAATCTCCAATGGAGGTAAAGACCGCGGTTTGGGCCGTACCGTCGTTGCGGAAGTACTGCACATAGCTGAAGCGCCGCTCGCTCAGAAGGTCGAGATCACCGTCGCGGTCGAAGTCGATGAAGCGGGTCCACTCCCCCACCGACAGGTCCTGATATCGGTCCGTGCGCCACACGAACTGTGGTCGGGTCGGTCCGCCGACGTTCTCGAACAGCATCAACTCGTCCGGGCGTTCCTGAAGGAAGAGGTCGACGTCCCCATCACCGTCGATGTCGGCGAACTGGGGACGGGGCACGTTGAAGCCACCGAGAAACGGAGGGTCGTACGCCCTGCCGTTCTGGTCGTATACGGGAAACGCATCGACGGAGCGCGCGAATTGGGTCGTCCCAGCCAGGGGCTCCTCCCCGTCGGACCCGACGGGCGCAGAGACCGTTCCGGCACTCCCTACGGAGGACGTCCCACCACAGCCCGCCACGGCGACACAGGCGGCCGCCAGCACGCGCGAACGCAAGCGTCCTATCAGACGCACCTGCTCAGCAGTCTCCTGGAACCTCATCTCCCTGTCGCAATCACGTGTATGGGCCGTCTCTCTTTCAGAATACGATCTCTCCCAGTCTTCCAGGATACCGCCAGCGCCGCCCTCAGTTGAAAATCTTGGAACTGCCGGCGAATGAGGCAATAGGGCCGAGGGTTATTGAAGGAGTACAGTGGGCCGCGTTGCGGATGGAACCTTCGCCAATGGTTCTCCCGTATGTATATAGGTAGAAGCGGAGGCGAGAGGTGTCGTGTAGATTGTCAGTAGTTGTCAGTAGAACGCCTGACGGAGAGTCTGCTGTTGTGCCTGAACGCGTAGTCGGCGCCGGAAGCATGCAATGAAGGAACGGGGGCGCTGGTCCAAGCTGACACTCGCGGGGGCGTTGCTCGCCGAGTTTCTCCTTCCCTCCCCCGCGGCAATCGGTGCGCGATGGCGCGACGGGTTGAGCCTTGATCTGAAGCCCACGCAGTACGGAGTCGTCGGCTTCATGCAATGGGGCAACGGCTTGACCCCCGTTCCGAAGCCCGCGGATCTCTTCGCGGCGATGGCCACTCAGGACCTGTACACACCGGATCTGTTCGGCATCGATGGCGTCGTGGGCACGGCTGTAGGCGTTGGCCCAGATGGCGCTCCGGTGGTGCTCGTCTACACTGCCCGGCCCGGTATCCTGGGCCTGCCCATGATGCTCGACGGCACCCCCGTGCGCACCGAGGTCACCGGCGAATTCTGGGCTCTCGGTGATAGGCCCCGTGCGAAGAAGACGGATAGCCCGGTCGACCGGAAGAGTCGTTTCCCTCGCCCCGTGCCGATCGGCGTCTCCGGAGGCCAGCCGGACGTGACCGCCGGAACCATCGGAGCCCGCGTCAGCGATGGCGAACGCACGTTCGCGCTGAGCAACAACCACGTCTTCGCAAACCGGAATGACGCCAAGACCGGAGATGACATCCTCCAGCCCGGGCGAGTAGACGGAGGCACGGATCCCGCCAACTCCATCGGGACGTTATACAAGTTCGAACGCTTGCGTTTCTGCAGGCTATTGAGCTGCCCGAATAACCGAGTTGACGCGGCCATTGCACTCACCGACTCCGATAACCTGGGGACGAGCACACCGGCGGACGGCTACGGCGAACCACGGACGAAGCCGACGACCGCCACGCTTGGGCAGGCGGTCCAGAAGTATGGACGCACCACAGGCCTGACGAGGGGCCTCGTGAGCGGCCTCAACGCCACGATCAACGTGAATTACAACACGGGAACGGCGCGATTCATCGACCAGATCCTCATCACCGACGGACGCTTCAGCCAGGGCGGAGATTCGGGATCTCTGGTGGTCACGCAGTCGAGTGGCCAAGATGACCGCCGGCCAGTGGGGCTCCTGTTCGCGGGAAGTAATACCCACACCATCGCCAACCCGATCGACCTCGTCTTGGATCTATTCAGCGTTGAAATCGATGGGGGCTAAGTTCCTTGGAGATGTCGGAGACATGAAGGGCGCACTCGGTAAACTCACCAAGGCAGTGATCGATCGCCCGGGGGTGACCGGAACCGCGATCGGGCTGTCCAAGGGTAAACCCTGCCTAAAGGTCTACGTGAAGGACCGGCGTGCGGCCAGCAAGATCCCCGCTAGGGTAGACGGGTACCACGTCGAGGTCGAGGTCACCGGAACATTCCAACGACGTTGAGTGCAACCCTCTGAGACCAACTGGCATCTCATTTTCAGAGGGTCGTGGCGGAACGGCTGGTTGCGATGGGAGGGCTGGTCGCGGTAAGCTCCGGGGGGGCATGCCAAGGATAGGCAAGAAGGTCCATTTGACTTCCCAGCAATCTCGCAGAGCAGGTGGAAAGACGGCCAGAGCCGCCTTTCTCTTTCTCTCTCTGTGCCTCTTGCCTGCCTGCGCCGCGGACGGTGGCGAGGCGGGGGCCGAAGCAGAGGAAGCGCGACTTCAGAACCCTCTTCTTTTTGCCAGCCAGTTCAACGAATCAGCTCCGGCGATCTTCCAGGCCCGCCTCGAGACCACGGCCGGGGTCTTTGTCATCGAGGTACACCGCGATTGGGCCCCCCTCGGGGCTGACCGCTTCTACAATCTCGTAAAACGTGGGTGGTACGACGGGGTCCGATTCCACCGGGTGCTGGAGGACTTCACGGCGGGATTCGGGATCCATGACGATCCCTACGTGAACCGCGTCTGGCAAAGTGAACTTCTCGCCGACGATCCCGTCACCCAGTCGAACACGCGAGGCCGTGTGTCCTTCGCCCGGTCCGGAGCCAACAGCCGGACGACGCATGTGTTCGTCAACTCCAAGGACAACTCCAGCCTAGACGACCGCTTTGCCCCATTTGGCGAGGTCGTCGTGGGGATGGAGGTCGTGGATGGGCTGTACGCCGACTACGGAGACGGTCCGCCCCGCGGCGACGGCGTGTATCAGGCGATGGCACTCGCCCTGGGCGCCGAGTATTTCGATGCCGAGTTTCCCGAGTTGGATCGCATCGAGCGGGCGACAATCCTCTAGCCCCCGCCCTCCGTTGTTCCGCGGAGCGCGTGCGTCGGTCCCACTTAACGTTCCCACCACCGTGGAAGTCTAAGCCGGGTGGAAGGGATGATCGGACGCTCCGTTCGGCATTTCGAGTCGCATGAGGAGAGTTGGACATGAACCACCGTATGAAATCTGGAGCCTTGACCCTCAGCCTCTTTGCGCTGGCCGCATGTAGCAACACGGCCGGACTGGAGTCCTCCTTCGAGGAAAGCTTGACCCTCGATGTGGCCATGATCGCCGCGGACGCTACTATCGACGAGTTCGGCGACATGGGCCAGTTGTTCGGAGGGGAGCGGCCGCACGGCAGGACCCGCACGGCCACGTTCTACGAAGACGACATGGTGCAGGACGCTCTGGATCCACTTACGACGGACTCGATTCACCTCGTGGTTGCATCGAGCCACGAGTTCTCTCGCGACACTTGGACGGGGACGGGCACGCGCTCACGTGACCACTGGATCACCGGGCTCGAGGGAGAAGAGGAAACCCGAACCGTGAACGGCACGGGTAACGCCAGCATGACCCGGAGCCAGCACACGGACGAGGACGGCACACGGAGCTACAGTATGTCGAGCACCTCGCTCATGGTGGACGTCGTCCACCCTGTCCCGCGCACGAAGAACGCGTGGCCGCTTTCGGGCACGATCACGCGTGACGTGACGATCAATGTCATCAACGGACCCGACGGCGATGTCACGAAAGCCCGCACCGTCGTGATTATCTTCGACGGTACGGACATGCCCGACATGACCGTGGACGGTGAACCCTTTGAAGTCGATATGTCGGCTCGAAGTGGCCGTCGTCCCTTCCGAAGACGCGGTCGCTAGACGGTCAGGTCCGTACCGGAAACCGGAGGAGGGATGTTCCTCCCCCGGTTTCTCATTCCCCGGCACCGTCCTCGCTCAGGATAGGCCTCCAATCACGAGCTGGAGACACGTTTGGCCTACGCAGGCGCCGCACAAGCCGGATCCACGTAGGAAATGAGCATCCCTCGACACCGTCTGCGGCCTGAAAGGGCCCCCCCACCAGAACCCGGGCGAAGAGCTCGAGACCGAACTCCACTACGATTTCTCCGCGCGGTACCACTTTTCCCCGCGCGTGCAAGGACTCTTGGAACTGAACGGGGGAGGTCGGCCTGAGCGGTGACGAGGCCGGAGCGGGCATCGTCGCCCTCTCGCCGGGGATCAGGGCAGCACCGTTTGCCCGGCACCCTCTGTTCGTGGGCCTTGGCGGGAGTTTCCCTCTCGGAGAAGAGGAGTTGAACGCCCGGCTGAAGTTGGCTTTCTTCTACCCCTTCTAGCGAAAAAAGCGAAGGGCCGCTCCGACGAATCGGAGCGGCCCTTGCTTGATGCCTTTTGGCTATCTGGACTGGCTAAAGTCGAACAACGTTCTCCGCAGCCGGACCCTTCTGCCCTTCCACAATATCGAACTCCACCGCGTCACCTTCGTTGAGGGTCTTGAAACCCTCAGCCTGGATGGCCGAGTGGTGGACAAAGCAATCCTTGCTGTTGTCCTCCGGCGTAATGAATCCGAAGCCCTTCTGATCGTTGAACCACTTTACAGTCCCTCTCGTACGCATCTTCCAACTCCTTTGGTGGCCATTATCGGGAGTCCGGATGATCCGTACCGCCTGACCACATAACACGCGCGGAACGTCCCCCGCGCTGGGTACCACGACGATCGAGTCGTGGGAAATTCCCCGACGTCCGCCGGGCAACACCGTTAGGGTTGCGACGGAGGACGCCCCGGTCAAGGGCTTGTCACCCAAAGGCTTATCCATTTCCCATCGTACCAGCCGGAATCACAGGTTATGAAACGATTGTGTGGATTCTCACTATTGTCTTGACAGTTTATTTTGTCTATGGTTTCAGGTGCAATAGTTCACTCCCAGGAGGCAGGAGGCGTATGAACAAAGCCGTACATATCATCGACGAAGGAGCAGCAGCGACATCCGCTCTTCATCCTCTTCGGCTCCAGATACTCAGCGAGCTTACAGAACCCGAGTCGGCGGCGGGTCTGGCGCGCCGTATGGGCGTGCCTCGCCAGCAAGTGAACTACCACGTCCGGCAACTGGAGGAGCAAGGTCTCGTCCAGCTGGTCGGAGAGCGGAGGGTGAGAAACTGCGTAGAACGACTCGTGCAGGCCGTCGGGCGCTCCTACATGATCAACCCCGCCGCACTTGGTGGGCTCGGCGCGGATCCCGAACGAATAGAAGACAAGGCCTCCGCCAGTTATCTGTTGGCTGTCGCGTCGCAGATGATTCGGGACCTCGCTGACCTTCAGCACCGGACTCCTCAAGGCGACCCCGATGCCCTGACCCTGGCGCTTCGGACCGACGTCCGCTTCAAGTCTCGAGAAGCGCAGACCACTTTTGCGGCCGAGTTAGCCGATGAGGTGGCTCGATTAGTCGCGAAATATCACTCTGCACAAGCATCCAAAGGACGGCTGTTTCGGGTCCACGCCAGTGCGTATCCCGTTCCGCCCGGTTAGAGCGCTCGATGGTAAGGCGCCCGGTGGTCAAAGCGCCCTACCGCGGCCGTTTCCGAATCGCGTGGACCATCTGATCCAAGGCTTGAAGAAACTGCGACCGGTCCCGCTTCTCGAAAGCAGGAGGTCCACCAGTGACCTCCCCCATCTCGCGGAGCTGTGACATCAGTTCCCGTGTGGCGAGTGCCCCGCCGATCGAGTCCTCGGTAAACGGGCGCCCTCTGGGCCCCAGGACACTCGAGCCTTTCTCCAGGCAGAGCGCCGCCAACGGGATATCGGCTGTGACCACGATGTCGTCCTCGGTGACGTGCTCGACGATCCAAGCGTCCGCGGCGTCGAGCTCCGCTCCGACGACAACCACCTGGACCCATTCTTCGTTCGGGGCTCGCAGCCACGCATTGGAGACCAACAGCACTTTGAGTCCGTAACGCTGCGCTACGCGATAGACCTCGTCCTTGACCGGGCAGGCGTCCGCGTCGACATAGATATCCGTCATGGCTGATCCGAGGAAAGCAGGCGACCCCGCATACGGGAGATGTCGGCAGGGGCCACGCGGCAACAGCCGCCGATGACCGACGCGCCCCGGTCACGCCATTCGGCAGCTAACGCTGGCCAGTCCTGCCGAGGTACATCGCCCTTCCAGGTTTTGCGCTCGGCGTCGTATCTCCCCCCGGCGTTGGGGTAGGCGATAATCGGCTTGTCGGTCGCGTTCCGGATCACTGAGATGAGTTCCGAGACGTGCTCGGGCGGCGTGCAGTTGATGCCGACCGCGGCGACCCGGGTCCCGGCATCACACATCCTTGCCGCCGCTGCGAGAGGAGTCCCGTCGCTCAGGTGCGACCCGTCTCTGCACGTGAAGCTCATCCAAGCCCATTGATCGGAGGTTCGACGTAACAATTCAAGGAGCACCTCCGCCTCCTGCAGCGATGGAACGGTCTCACAGCCCATGAGATCGGCCCCGCTCTCCGCCAGGACCCGCCAACGCCCTCCGTGGAAGTCCAACAGCTCATCGTCGCTCAGGCCGTAGGCTCCCGTGTATTCCGAACCGTCCGCCTGGTACGCACCGTATGGTCCGACACTAGCGGCCACCAAAGGACGTAGCCGCTGGTTGCGGTTTTCGGCGTTGCTCCAGAATGCGTCTCGCGCTTCGACGGCGAGGCCGACGGCTCGGCCCAGAACCTCCACCGCCCGTTCTTTAACGACGCCCCGTGCGATGAAGCCCTGGATGGACGCCTGGTAGGTGCCGGCCGTGATACAGTCCGCACCCGCCTGGAGAAAATCGGAGTGTACGCGCTGAATGACGTCGGGGTCTTCGAGAAGGACTTTGGCCGACCACAGGTCGTCGGCGAGGTCGTATCCAAGTGCCTCCAAGGACGTAGCCAACCCACCATCCAGGACGGTCACCCCTTGCCGGTGCTGGAACCTCTCGAAGGGGTTAAGAGGCTGTACTCCTTCAGCAGCCTCCTTAGAAAAAGGGCCACCCCCATGCACAGGGGTGACCCGTTTCTCGGTGACGGCTCTCTGGCCGCGAACTACGAAAGCTTCACGACGTTCTCGGCGGCGGGGCCCTTGGCTCCCTCCACCACGTCGAACTCGACGCTCTCCCCTTCGGCGAGCGACTTGAAACCCTCCGCCTGGATCGCACTATGGTGGACGAACAAATCTTTGGTTCCATCTTCCGGGGTGATGAATCCGAACCCCTTCTGATCGTTGAACCACTTCACGGTTCCTTTGCTACGCATCGTCTACTCCATCCGTTTTGTCGTGGTCGGAACTTCGGGCGATCCGTAGCTCGCGACCTCTTGGCACTCGCGGTCACTCGCCGCATCGGAATCGTGATTCTCACCACGAAAGAAGAAGCGGGTAGCCGCGATTATTCTGAGAATAGGCGGTAAAGGTTGCTCAAGCCAACGCCCCCGTCAAGCTATTCTCGGACGAGGACGGCAAGCTGGACTTCTCGACAGCCTTCGGCGCGCATAGCTCCCCACAAAGCCGAATCTTGACACGATCGCTCGCGGCCAGCTAAGTATCGGCGCACGCGCCCCATTGTCCAGACGAGCGCTCGATTCATTCGGGCTCGCAAAGGGCCTCGCAACACACACAATGACCGTTACCAAGTCGGCCAACATCCGCTTGAGATTCTGATGACTAGGGTCGCCATACAGGGCGAGGCCGGGGCGTTCAGCCACGAAGCAGCTCTCAAATTCTTGGGGCCCGACATCCAGCTGATGCCATGCAGGACGTTCTCCGAGGCCTTTCAGGCAGTCTCGGACGATGAAGCGGACCGGGCGGTCATCCCGGTGGAAAACGCCCTGGCGGGACCGGTCGTGCAGAGCCTCGACCTCTTGTGGTCGTCGGGACTGGCGGTTCTAGGAGAGACGCGTGTTCGCATCCGCCTCTGCGTTTCCGCGCCACCTGGTGTGGCGCTCAAGGCTGTCCGATCCATCGCTTCCCACCCGGTGGCCTTGGAACAGTGCCGCAACCTGTTCGAGCAGAACCAGCAGATGGAGCCCGTCGTCGTCTACGATACTGCTGGAAGCGTCAAGGACATGATGCAGGGATCCGGCGACTACGAGGCGGCCATCAGCTCGCAACTCGCGGCTGAACTCTACGGGGCTCATATACTCGAGACCGACGTCGAGGACGACCCTCGTAACTACACACGCTTCTTCGAATTGTCCGCCTCGGGTACGGTCCCCGTTTCTGGAGGCGTATGCGGCGCGGTGGCGGTGGGCATCCCCAATAAACCCGGGGCTCTGTACAACCTGCTGAGCGTCTTCAACAGCTACGGCGTAGACATGAGCCAAATCGTGGCTCGTCCCATCCGTGGAGAACCCTGGAAGTATCGCTTCTATATGGAGATCGTAGCACCCGACGTAGAGGCCCTGCAGGCATGCCTCGAGGCGGTCGACGAAGCTTCAGACGAGATGCGTCTGTTCGGGACCTATGCGCCGTACGAAGAACCCGACTCGGACTAATCACTAGCCGGACGCCTCGCTTCCCCACCCTTCACCGAAACCAGCACCACCGCGGATAGAATGATGAGGACGGCCAGCGCGGCCCTCCCGTCGAGCCGCCCGTTGGCCCGCAGCCACCCGAGGAGAACGGTCACCGCAGGACTGACATACGCATAGGTGGAGATCGGTTCCCCGCAATACCTGATGCCGGCGCCGTCCTGTGGCATTACCTTGAACGCCCGCCCGATCGCACGGGTGTTAGCGGTCAACCAGTCCCACGGACGCTGGGTCGGAGATACCAACATGCGACGAGTCTTCCTGATTCTCACCATTGTCACGTTGACAACGACGGTGGGCGCCGTCTCCGGCTCGTCGCAGCTCATCAATCCGGCGCCACAGGCCAGCCAACACGGGGTCGTGGCCCAGACCGTCAACCGCGTGGTGATCACCTTGGAGTACGATCGTCCTGTCGCCCGTGGACGCGAGCTCTTCGGGAATCTGGTCGAGTACGACGCGATCTGGACACCAGGAGCCAACCGATCGACTTGGATCGATTTTTCCGAGCCTGTGGAACTCGAGGGGCACCCTCTCGACGCCGGCCGCTATGGAATTTGGATGGTGCCGAAGGAGAACGAACCTTGGGAGCTCATCGTGGTCAGCGATTGGGACCGGGATCACGCCCTGTACCCATTCGGGGCCGAGGTTTTCCGGGCGAATGTTTCGCCCGAGACTGGAGCCCACATGGAGGTCCTGGCCTATTATTTCCCCGTGGTCGGACCGTACGAGGCGACGCTCCGCCTTCACTGGGGCTCCACCATCATCCCGCTCCGGATCGAGGTCGGAGGATAAGGGGGGGGAAGTTGTTTTCCCCACGGCTTCGGCGTACCATAATCACCTGAGCCTCAGCAGGGAGCGGTGCCCATGTCCGAGACGAACTCCGTCGACGTCGGTCTCGCAGGAACCGGTGCGAGCCCCTTCCCCACCCAGCCCGCAGAGTCGGAAAACCCGACCAGCGCTGCCGACGCACTCGGCGGTACGCCGTTCGAGTCGTTCGACGCCTTGGGGAGTTGGTCCCGCAGAGACTTCATCAAGGGGATTATCGCCTCAGGGGTCGCGGTTTCGGGAGTGCCATACCTGGCGTCCGCGGCTTCCAGGCCGGCTCTACAGGCCACTGGAGAGCGAATAATCTCACTCAACGTCAATGGTCAGATCCGCCGCCCCAGCGTGCTCCCCAACGAAACGCTCGCGATGACCATACGCTACAAGCTCGGGCTCACCGGTACCAAGCTCGGCTGCGACCGAGCGGAGTGCGGCGCCTGCACCGTCTTGATCGACGGAGTGACTCACTACTCGTGCTCTACTCTGACGATGCGTGCGCGCGAGAAGGAGATCACAACGGTCGAGGGCCTGGAGAGTGAGACCGGAGAGCTCCACCCGGTCCAACAGGCCTTTATGGACGAATTGGGCCCGCAGTGCGGCTTTTGCACGCCGGGCCAAGTGATGGCGGCTGTGGGTCTTCTGACGGAGAACCCGAACCCGACGCGCGAGGAGGCGCGCCAGGCGATGTCGGGTAACGTGTGCCGGTGCGGGGCGTACGACCATTATCTCAACGGCATCATGCGCGCAGCAGGGGAGGTGTGACATGGCTCACTTGATTGGCCGAGACTTCACGCCACCGGATCTTCACGCGAAGGTGACCGGCCGGGCGAAATATGCCGAGGATTTCCGTGCGGACGGCATGCTGTTCTGCCGCCTGCTGACCAGCCCCATGCCGCACGGACGTGTTCGGAGCATCGACCTGTCCGAGGCACGCAACATGGCCGGCGTGATCGGAATTCTGACCGCCGACGAGCTTCCTGAAGTGTCGGCGCCTGGCAACACCATCCTCACGAACGAGCCCCTCTACGTGGGCGCACCGATCCTCGCGGTGGCCGCCGAGAGCGAGACCGCGGCTCAGAACGCCATCGCCGCCATCGAGATGGACCTCGAGCCGCTTCCGTTCTGCGTGGACCCCCTCGAGAGCCTGCGTCCTGGTGGGCCGAACGCCAGGACCGACGGGAACGTCGTTAGGCGAGGTGAGGGAGTTGTCGAGCTGAAGTGGACCGCTGAGGACTTCGCTGCCGGCGGCGAGGGCCAGATGCCCATGGGCGAGCCCCTGGCGGAGTGGTCGTACGGCGATGTCGAAGCGGGCTTCGCGAACGCGGCGCTCGTGCTCGACGAGACCTTCGTCACCGCCGGTACGTCGCATCACTCCATGGAGCCACGCAGCGCCATGGCGTACTGGCAGAACGGGAAATGCTACGTGTACGGCTCGACCCAGAGCCAGGCCTACGTGGTTCCGGGTCTGGCGGGTCTCCTCGGGATCGAACAAGAGGATCTCGTATACGTCTCAGAGTTCTGTGGTGGTGGGTTCGGGTCGAAGGGCGGTGCCTACCCCGTGATGGCGATTCCGGCCTACATGGCGCGGAAGACCGGTCGTCCGGTGCTCATGCGCATCGGCCGAGCCGAGGAGAACTTCATCGGTGTGTGTCGACCTGCGTTCCAGGGCCGGCTCAAGATCGGGTTCCAATCCGACGGGCGTGTCACGGCGGCCGATCTCTACATCGTCCAGAACAACGGGCCCAACTCAGGTGGGGGTGACTACAATTCCGCAGGAAGTGCGATGTCACTCGTCTACACGCCGCCCGCCATGCGCTTCCGAGGGCTTCCGATACTCACCAACACGCCGCCCACGGGCGCCCAAAGGGGGCCAGGGCAGAACCAGCTAGCGACAGCTGTCGAGCCGATCATCGATAAGGCGGCCCGCGAGCTTGGTCTCGATCTCGTGGCCATCCGCCGGATCAACGCGCCGGATAACAGTTCCGGTTACGGTGCCGGCCAGGGTCCAGTCACGAGCACTTATCAACGTGAGGCGCTCGACCTGGGGGCGGAGCAGTTCGGGTGGGAGGACAGGCGTGCACGCAGCGGGCAACGGCGTGGCTCGAAGGTCACTGGAGTGGCGGTAGGCCAGGCGTTCCACGGGGCCGGATCCAACGGATTCGACGGGCTACTACGTATCGCGCCGGATGGAAAGCTGATCATCCACACGGGCGTGGGGAACCTGGGTACGTACTCGTACGCCAGCACGGCCCGGGTCGCGGCGGAAGTGCTCGGTTACGACTGGGAGAACGTTGAGATCGTCCGCGGTGACTCCAGCCGCGGTCTTCCGTGGACTTTGGGTCAGTTCGGGAGCAACACGTCATTCACGGAGTCCCGTGCCAACTACGCCTCGGGCATGGACGCGGTTCAGAAGCTCAAAGAGATCGCGGCGCGCGACCTCGGTGGCTCGCCCGGCGACTACGACGTCGGAAACGAAACGGTCTTCGCGAGGGCCAATCCGTCACGGCGCCTCACTTACGCAGCCGCAGCTCAGAGGGCCATCCAGTTGGGCGGACGGTACAGCGGTGAACAGGTGCCCGACGAGATCAACCCGATGACGGCGCGCGCTGTGGAGGGGATCGCCGGCACGGGCCTGATCGGAGTGGCCAGGGACAACATACCACGAAACGGCACCGTTCCGGCGCTGGCAACCGGTTTCATAGAAATCGAGTTGGACGTGGAGACGGGCCAATTCGAGATCATCGACTACCTGGGCGTAGCGGACTGCGGAACGGTACTCCATCCGATGGGTCTCGCGGCGCAAATCAAGGGCGGGGCCGTGATGGGGTTCGGGATGGCGGCCCTCGAGCGCCACGTCTACGACACACACTACGGTCTACCGGGATCGGTCGGATTTCACCAGACCAAGCCTCCCACGTATCTGGACGTTCCTCTCGAGATGGAATGGAACGCGGTGGACATAGCCGATCCCCAGAATCCGGTGGGGGTGAAGGGAATCGGCGAGCCGGTCATGGGATGTGCGGCGGCCGCGCTGTTGTGTGCGATCTCCGACGCCTTGGACGGCTACTACTTCAACCGATCGCCGATCGTGCCTGATATGATCGTAAATGCTGCCTCAGGACAGGACCAATCCCATAGCCCGCTACAGGTTAACACGCAGTGAGGAAGAGCCTCACGAGTGAGAACCCGCTGACAGGCGCCCGCATGTGGAAGGAGAGCCAGGCATGTTGAAGGACATGATGTCGCATTTCGACCTGTATCAACCCACGGATGTGGACAATGCGTTCGATCTCCTGGATCGCTTCGGAGAGGAGTGCTGGACCATCGCCGGCGGGCACGACAGTCTCGGCTGGTTCAAAGATCGGGGGAAAACACCTTCGGCTGTCATCGACCTCGCGGGCATCGCCGAGCTTCATGGGATCCGTGAGACGGCCGATGGCATCGAGCTCGGGGCCATGACCACCCTCACCGAAATAGAGCGCAATCCGGTCATTCAAGAGAGATTCGGGCTGATCGCGGAGGCAGCCCGTATGGTCGCGAGCCCCCAGATCCGCAACTCGGGCACGGTGGGTGGCAACGTTCTACAGGACACCCGATGCTGGTATTACCGCTTCGGGCTCGCGTGCTACAGGGCCGGTGGCAACACTTGCTACGCCAGCGCGCCGGAAGCCATGAATCGGGAGCACGCCATCTTCGGAGCCAGCCGGTGTGTGGCTGTGACGCCCTCCGATCCGGCTCCCGCCCTGGTGGCACTCGATGCCGAGATGGTGATTCGTAGCTCCCGTGGCGAGCGGGTCGTCTCTGCCGAGGATTTCTTTATGACACCCGCGGTCGACATCCGGCGGATGACGGTCCTCGATCCCGAGGATCTGCTCACCATGATCCGCATTCCCGATACCTGGGCCGGAGCCAATTTCTATTTCGAAAAGGTGGCGGACCGTGGCAGTTGGGATTTCCCGCTCGTTAATGTCGCCGCCGCGCTCAGGCTAGATGGAGACCGGATCACCGACGCCCGCATCGTAGTGGGCGGCGTACAGGCTATCCCGCGGCGCCTAACGGCCGTGGAAAGCCTCGTGAGAGGCCGCACCCAGAACGAGGAGACCGCTGCCCTGGCAGGGGCGGCCGCGGTAGAGGCAGCGGAGCCCTTGCGGTACAACCACTTCAAGGTGCCGCTGATGGAGAACCTGGTGAAGAGGGCCGTGCGGGACGCCTGAGAAGCTCAGCGAGAAGCTCAACCCCAGTCAAGTTAGCCCGAGGACTCCAGCCAGGTCGTTTCAGCTCCCGCGTTGATCGCGAGGTGCTCGCCCGACATCCCCGGGGCCGCGCCGTGCCAGTGCTCCTCCTCGGGGTCGATCACGACCACGTCGCCCGGGTGCAGCGGGAGCTCGTTGCCCCTGCGGTCGACGACGACGCACGTACCACTCAGTCCGTAGAGCACCTGGACGTCGTCGTGTTTGTGCCAGTTGGTTCGGGCGCCCTCACCAAAGGTTACGCGGTAGACCCTTATGGGCAGCCCGTCGGTCCGGCCAAGCAGGGGCTGCATCAGTGCAGGGATCACGAAGTGGCTTTCGTCGGCGGCACCGTGGGGCCGGCTGGCATGGTCGATGGCTTTCATTTTCGGCCGTTCGTGAAGGGTTAGTAGGCTAGAGCGTCAGGGACCTCCGTGTCCAGCGGCCCCGGCGCCCTGCAGGATGTCGAGGTGAAGTGCCACCACCCTTGGTGCACGGCTCAGCGTCTGAGCGTATGGAGCTTCCGCAGCCGGACCTCTGACGACA
>Ga0209752_1000183_pt1 | contig 30229 bp, 27 predicted proteins | sample METZYME_3_250m_FD_187548 | JGI IMG/M metagenome (GOLD analysis project Ga0209752, IMG submission 187548) | Marine microbial communities from oxygen minimum zone in mesopelagic equatorial Pacific - METZYME_3_250m (SPAdes) (version 2) | ecosystem: Environmental > Aquatic > Marine > Oceanic...
TGGCATTTACATCTTGGAAACCATGAATACCGGTCCGCTGGTTCGCGACGGCGTGTTTGAATTTATGTTTGTTTTAGGTCAGGCGAAGGTCCGGGGTGCGGTGCAAATGATTATCAACCCGGTCGCGATTCGGTGATCAGGGCGTCGGTTGACTAGTCGGGTAAATTAGGGAACTTGTCATGCCCATGAACGTGCTTGGGATGATCGGCGTCGAGCGGCCGCGATCAGATTCCACGGTCCATATCATTGGCGGCGGCGTCGACCCTGAGTACGTCGTCGAATTTACCAAGGCGCATGAAGAAGCGGGCTTTGACGCGGTCCTCGTAGGGCACACCTCTGCGTCGGCGGACGGATTTCTTATTGCCATGCATGCCGCCCAAGCCACCGACCGCATTCGGTTCCTCGTGGCGCATCGTCCGGGTTTCGTGAGCCCGACCCAAGCGGCTCGCCGGGTCGCTACCCTTGATCAACTGACAAAGGGACGTGTTTGGCTGCATATCATTACCGGTGGCCTGGACTTTGAACAAAGGCGAGACGGCGATTTTCTTGAGCACGACGAACGCTACGCGCGCACCGACGAATATTTAGAATTGATGCGGCGTGTCTGGACCACTGAAGAACCCTTTGACTTTGACGGGCGGTTTTATCAGGCGGAGCGCGTGTCGTCCGAAGTTACCTGCTGGCAAGAACCCCATGTGCCGCTCTGGTTTGGCGGGATTTCGGATGCGGCGATTCCTGTGGGTGCGCGCCACTGCGATATGTATGCGTTATTTGGCGAGCCACGTGCGGAGATCGCGGCACTCATGGAACGTATCGCGGGGGTCGCCGAGACCTATCAACGGAACCTCGAATTCAATGTTTCGTTTCGGCCGATTGTCGCCGATACCGAGGAAGCAGCGTGGGAAAAAGCTCGGAAAATTCTGGCCGGAGTGGAGCAGGAGTCACGTCAATTGTCGTCGCGCGTCCCTGAAGCCGAGACCGCCCGGCGTCTGGTGAATTTAATTGACGGTGGCGAAGTTCAGGATGAACGACTCTGGGTGCCAATTGCGGCGGCGTCTGGCGGTAGTGGCAATTCGACGGCCTTGGTCGGTACGCCCGATCAAGTTGCTGAAGCCATTGTGCGGTACTACGACCTGGGTGTTCGCGGTGTGCTCATCCGTGGTTTCGATCCCTTGCATGACACGGTGGCGTACGGACGCGAGCTGATTCCGGCGATTCGAACAATGGTGGCCGAAAGGGATGCGAGCCAACGAGCTCTTGCCTAGCCGACGGAATTCGGTTTAACGACCAAGCTTACTGACCCATAAGACGTTTCATTTCGGCTGCGACCAACCAGATGCGATCCTGACCCCAAGTACAAAAAGTGTTTCCTTCTGCGTTGCGTAAACGAAAACTTGGGACGCCCCATAGTCCCTGTTCGTCGACGAGCACGCGCTGGTTTTCTTCGATCTCAGCGACCCATTGATTTGTATCCAGGTGTTTTTTTCCTTCGGACCACGACAAGCCTGCGAATTCGACGATTTGCCTTAAGCCACGATTGTTCGCAGCGTTTACCCCGCGACTGAAGGCGTTGACCAGAAAAGACGATAGGAACTCAATTTCTCGGTTCATCGATCGAGCCCAGGGATAAAGCGAGTAGGCGCGTCGTACGGGAGCGCCGATGGGATCGTAAAGATCGCCGAACGGTATACCGTATGCGTCGGCCTCTCGTGCGGTGTCGGTCATAATGTAGCGACCTTTTGCCATGGTTGCGGGTACACCGCGCATCACCATAGGTAAGACCGGTCGGATCTCCAGTTGGACGCCCGTTGATTTCGCCAAGGCTATGGCGCGATCAAAGCCAATGGCCGTGTAGGGACTCCGAAGCGAGGGAAATATTTCAAGGGAGAGTTTTGACGCATCTTCCGGACCGCTTTCCTTTGGCCGAGGAAAGAGTAGGTGGTCGTTGGGCCGATCACAGAGCTCGCAGAGCAATGACTCGAGTAGATACAAACGATCGAGGCCCCAGTACCAATTACCCTCAAAACACACAGTGGCCGATGAAAAGTGACCGAGCCGGCGTCGTAACTTGTTACCTTCTCGTGTTGGCGCGGACGTCGTGCGAGTTGCAGCCTCCGCCTTGGGGGTTTCGATCAGCGCACCGAACGACGTGGCCTTATCGAGAAACTGGTCTTGAGGGATTGAGGAGAGTTCGACTTCGCATTGTTCAATGTCGGTAGCCGATGCTTCTCGGGTATCCATAATCAGGCCGTAATGTGGTGCGATTTGTCCGGCATCGCGTAGCGCGTATTCGCGGAGCAAGTCTGGTTCCGGTGCGTTCATCCTGTCGGGCGGCGACACCACGTGACTCTGGATGTCGACGGGATATGTTGTCTCGATCTGTCTCAAGGCAAGGGCGACAAGATGGCTGTGGGGGTCGTCTACTTGATGGAAGTAGTCCAGACGAAACGGCGGCTTGGTCGATGCTCGGATTGCGTTTTGATGGGCGCGGTAACGCTTCACCATGCGTCGCTCAGCGAGCGAAGTCAGGTACCTAAGTGGCGCGGGTGGATTGTTGGTTGATGCAAGATTCACGGGTTGACCCGGCGTTGGTATCGCAAACTATATTCGGATGAATTTGGTAGATCGTACCAGTTGCCATTGGTTCGGCGTCGCGGGTCCGATACATTACGCGGTCTATATGGGAGGAAATCATGGCTGAGTACGAAAACGTATTAATGGATCGGGCCGGTACCGATGACAGGGTCGGGATCATCACACTGAATCGACCGGAAAAATTGAATGCCTTGTCGCAGGAGCTTTTATATGACTTTGACGCGGCACTGCACGACATGGAGGCCGACCATACGATACGTGTCATTGTGGTGAAAGGTGCCGGTCGAGCCTTCAGTGCTGGGTACGATCTAACTCCTTCGCAAAAGACTGGTGCCGACGCCGTAGTACGCCGCCACCGAGGTGTGGATGACAAAGGACGACGTTTGCTTATGGGCATACGTACCGGCATGCAACAAATTACCGACATCCATATGTATTTTTGGAACATGGCAAAAGTGACGATTGCGCAGGTTCATGGGTACGCGGTCGCAGGCGGTTGCGAAATGGCCATGATGGCCGACCTGGTGGTAGCAGCGGATGACGCTCAACTCGGGCACCCCGGACTTCGCGGGTTGGGTACTTCGCGAACGGGCGTAATCTGGCCGTTGGTCATTGGAATGCGAAAAGCCAAGGAGCTCTATTACACCGGCGAGAACGTCACGGGGACCGAGGCGGAAGAGATCGGCATGATCAATTACGCTTGGCCGAAGGAAGAATTGGAGGATCGAACCCTCGCCTTCGCCGATCGACTGGCCAATATATCGGCGGATCATCTCGCGATCTTGAAGGTCAACATGAATCGGTTCTACGAAAATATGGGCATCTATTCTTCCGTACGGAGCAGTACAGACCTCGATGCGGCGGGCCAGTTCACCGAATTTTCCTACGATTGGCAGGAGAAAATGCGGGAAGAGGGATTGAAGGATGCGTTGCAATGGCGTGACGGTCCGTTCCGCGATACCGACACCTATAAGAAGAAGTAGCCGTTGGCCTTGATACGAACAGGCGTTATGACGGTTTGAGATGTCGTAACGCTTCTTTATTAGATGGGAAACGAAGTTGGCACAATGGATTAGGTACCTAATCCGTCGTCCCTTGCTTTCGTTTCATTCGATGAACTACATAAGAGGTATGCATGCAGGCAATCATAAGCACCAACAAAGGGGTCATCCGTTTAACGCTTTTTGCCGAGAAGACTCCGCTCACAGTGGCAAATTTCGTGAATCTCGCGCGGCGCGGTTTTTACGACGGTTTAAATTTTCATCGGGTCATTGGCGATTTCATGATTCAGGGAGGTTGTCCTCTCGGGACAGGAACCGGAAGTCCTGGCTATCGTTTTGAGGACGAATTCGACGCAACTCTGAGACACGACCAGCCTGGACGATTGTCCATGGCGAACTCGGGACCCGGCACGAACGGCTCGCAGTTCTTTATCACGCATGTGCCGACCCCTCATCTTGACGATAATCACTCGATCTTTGGTGAAGTCGTGGATACAAACGACCAGGACGTCGTTAATGCGATCGCGCAAGGTGATGCCATCGACACAATTACGATCGAGGGTGATGTTGACGGACTGTTTGAGCAGGTGTCGGACCGGTTGTCTGAATGGAATGCACAACTCGATAAGGGTTAGCGCCGGATCCGTTCTCCCGATGTTTCAGCCATCTAGCTTTCAAACCCGATATTCGTGTTCGTGGGGGTTTGAACGACTGCGAAAACATCGGTGATAACGAGCCTACAAAACGCACGGGTCAAACAAGTTGTTCGTTTAAGGCGGCGGCGACATCGGGAGAGTGATGGGCTCTTTCTGATTGAGGGATATCGCGAAATCCAGTGTGCCGTTGACGCGCGTGTTGGGGTTAAAGCGTTGTTCACGTGTGAACAGTTCTATAGTCATTCCGGCTCGCGAACTCTCGTTCATCAGTTGGCTGGAAATGCCGATATTTCCATAGAACCTGTAAGCCCCGAGGTGTTCGCGAAAATATCGGTGCGTGAAAATTCGGATGGGCTACTGGCCGTTGCGCCCAGTCCGGCGTGGCCAATGAACGATATGCAGGTTCCACCGAACAGCTTATTTCTAATCAGTACGGCGACGGAGAAACCAGGGAACCTGGGGACTATATTGAGATCCGCCGACGCTGCGGGTGTCGACGGCGTTGTCGTTTGTGGCTCGGGGACGGATGTATTAAACCCAAATGTTGTCCGAGCGAGCTTGGGAACAGTCTTCTCGGTTCCGGTTGCGCAAGCCGATGCGGATTCCGTCCGCTCATGGATCAAGCACCATGCCATACGGACCATTGCGGCAACGCCCGACGCGGATCGATTGTATACGGAAGCCGATATGGTGAGACCCTGCGCCATTCTGATGGGTAGTGAACACGCCGGTTTAGATGTTGAGTGGCTGAACTCCGCCGATGATCAGGTACGGCTGCCGTCGGTGGGTCAGGCCGATTCGATCAATGTCGCGATGGCCGCCACGGTGATGCTATTCGAGGCCCGACGTCAGCGAGGATCACAAAGTATGGGTTGACGTCCTCGAGGTGACGCTGACTAGCACCTTGTCAAGGCGACCATGATCTCTGACGACTGAAGCGTTTGGGATCTTTTTAACCCAGGCCCCACTGGATAGCGTTGCCGAGCAGTTGTTGGTAACTCTCGTGTTCCCAAACACCTCTGAATACGGGCGGTGACGCCCCATCTCTTTCGACACTTTCGTCGACCATGGGCTGGCTGTTGGTAGTTGGAGAGTGACAATGGCCGAGAGCAATGTACGCGACTTCACCGGAACCGAGTGCGCGGGTATAACCAAGCACCCGCGTTCGGCCGTCAGCCTGCAATGACGTGTCTTCGTCGTAGCTGAAGCCAAAGCCCTCTGGCGATGGATCTTTCGGAAGTTCGGTCGTAAGTAAGACATTGCAATCGCCAAGAATTTCAACCAAATAGAGTTCGTCAATGACTTCGAATGAGGTACTTAAACCCGCTGTAATCGGATGCGATGCGTCTTCAACGTTCACTTCAAAGCGCCGAATGGGCGGATGATTCAAGAAGAAGCACCCCAACGAGTCGTGATGCGGTAGTTTGACCATTTGTCGCTGCCGGGTACCTTCGATACGTGCAGCTCGACCGCCGCTAGTACCGTGCAAACCTAACCAGCGTCCACCCTCACCGATCCATCCGCGCAAGGTCGCATCTTGAACTTCGTCGGGGTAGGGCCCAGCAACGTAGGTGAGAAGAAAGTCGGTCCCCGGGAGCCACTTATCTAGACCACTGAAATCGCTCGCCACGGTGGTGGTGAGATCAGGAACTTCGGCCAGACGTTCGAGGAGAATACGGCGTGCAAAGTCCATGTCGTGACCCGCCGTGGAACCCGGCGGGTACCCGCCTACCACAAGATGTGCTCTGTGCATCCCAATCCTCCCGGTATACGCTATTTTCCTTATCATAACGCGGTGGATGAGCGGAGGTTACAACTATGAAAGTGGGAACAGGGATTGGTGGGTGGCCGAGTCGAGCGCCGGCGCAAGCGCGGGCTGCAGAAGAAACTGGCTTTGATTACGTGACCTGCGGAGAGTTATCGCACGACTCCATGTTGACGATGACGCTTGCGGCAACGTCGACGGACCGTATCGGTCTGCAAACGTCGGTAACGATCGCGTTTCCGCGTAGTCCCATGGTCTTGGCGATGGAGGCGTGGGACATTCAGGAATTGTCGGGTGGACGGTTTACCTTGGGTCTTGGCAGTCAGGTCAAAGGTCATAATGAACGGCGCTTTGGTGGGACGTGGTCACCCCCAGCCCCACGGATGAAAGAATTCATCCAAATGATGCACGAGGTTTGGGACTCTTGGCAGGATAGTAAACGTCCCGAATTTCTCGGGCGTCACTATACCTACACATTGATGACGCCGAACTTTAATCCAGGGCCGATCGATCAGCCTCGGCCCAAAGTGGGTCTAGCGATGGTGGGTGAGGGGATGGCTCGTGTTTCTGGAGAAGTCGCCGACGTGGTCATGCCGCACGGTGGGATTATGTCCGACCGATACATGCGCGAAGTATTGCTACCCAATGTTCGAACCGGGCTGCAGCGTGCTGGCCGCGCCTGGTCGGATATCGAGATTAGTGAAAGTGGGTACTTGGTGATTGGGGATAACGATAGCGAGATAGAACAAAAGCTTCTAGGTATGCGTCGCGCGTTATCGTTTTATGGATCGACCCGGACCTACCACGAGGTATTACGTACGCACGGTCTTGAGGAACTCGGCCAAAAACTGCACGCGCTTTCGTTGCAGGGTAAGTGGGAAGAAATGCGCGATACGGTCACTCTCGATGATCTGAACGAACTTGCTCAAACGTGTACGTACGATGAGCTGCCGCAATTTCTTGGAGAGCATCGGGAATACGCTTCCCGATCCGGGTTCGGTATGCCGCGCGGAACACCGGCTGAAGAAGAGCGATTTCAGGATCTGTTAGCGAAGGTCCAAGCGGTGGAAACTTCGGGCGTGCCGAAAGGTCTGGAGTTATAGGGCCAGACAATCGTGGCTGAGTGTGCGCGCCGTCATGTAGACGGTGGGTCTTCCATTTCGAAGCGCGGCGTGGTCTTGCGTGGGATTTGTATCTACGAAGAATATTTTCGAGCGACGAACGATCGTTTAGCGGTTCCTTCGCTGACGTCGCTTCGGCAACGTTGACGCGACGGAGTGATCCCAAATACTGGTTTCGTTGATGGCGTAAACGTATCGATAGGCCGCGGGATTACCTTGATAAATACGGTTGTCGATATCGAGTAAACGAACGTCCCCCTGGTTGTCCTTAACCGCGACGAGCGCGTGGTACTCGCGAGTTTTGCGGTCATAAACCACTACAATCCGTAGCGCGTCCGCCGGGTACCCGAGGAGTCGTAGGATCATGTATTTCGCCGTCGCGTAATCTTCGCAGTCGCCACCCTTTTGTAAGAACTCAAGCAACGTTGACCATTGAGAAAATATCGGGCCGTCACCCCAGGACGCCCCATCGTGGCTACGTCCATCACGCCGGTAAAGGCGGTGCTTATTAATGTAACGGTTCACGATTTGCAGTTGTTGCTTATGAGACAGCGCACGTGAACGGTCGACGATGACGTGCAGGGGTCGTAGCCGAGGCTCGCATTGATCCTTGTTCTCAAACTCAAGGCAGGTGCGAATCACGTTAGCTTCAGCGGACGACCTCTCCATCGTGTCGTTCCAAGCCGGCCACCGTGATGATGGAGCGAGATAGTCGGCGTTGTCGGAAAAGTCGTACGCGAAAAGAGTCGGTGAGGCAAATAAAACTAGATATCGAAAGAGGCGCATGATGACCATATTCAACCATCCGGATCCCATCGACAATCTGCGCATTGTGGTTGATGCGTATCGGTTTTAGGATTTGGTTGGAAGCCAATATGACTACTCGATTTCTTTTTTTGTTTCTCTTGTCCGCACTCGGAGCGTGTGCGACGGCACCGGCGGTGGATTATGTTGAGATTGAACGCGACGATTTATTAACAGGGCGTGCACTGTTTGGTGAGCAAGTCCTCGCGTCGGAGATGCCTGATGTCGACGTTTTACGGGTCAACAACGATATGCGGGCGTTTATTGCAGGTGGTATCAGTGAAGCCAGCACGAAGGTCTCTCGTCTGGGGCGCCTGCTTTCGTCGCTCGTCGACGACGGTTACTACGAAGCAGGATATGAACCTAGTCTAAGTCAGACTGCAGAAGAAACGTTTGCATCGAAACGGGGCAACTGTCTGTCCTACACGAATTTATTTATTGCCATGGCTCGTGAAGCCGGGCTCATCGTCCATTTTCAAATCGCTCAGGTACCACCGACCTATGACGCAGTGCGAGGGGTATTGATTCGAAACAACCACGTCAACATCTTGGTTGAAGGTGGACAGTTTTATTACGGTGGTACGCGGGACGTGACCATCGACTTTAACCTCGAAGATCCGAGCGGATATCCGACACGGCGTGTCAGTGACGGTTACGGTATTGGGCTCTATTACAACAACGTCTCGGTTGAACGCTGGAAGCAGGGTGAATTGCGGGCAGCGTTCGCGTATCTGTTAAAAGCGTTTCACGCGGGTGGCGCGAGAAACCCCGATCTATGGGTGAATCTGGGTGTCTACTACTTGCAAGGAGCTCGTCATCGGCAGGCCGTCGAAGCCTTTCGAGTGGCGCTTTCGTTGGACCCCCGGAATCAATCTGCGATCGGTGGTCTTGGCCGGGCATTCGAAAGTATGGGGGATTTAAATCAGGCGGCTGAGTACGATGCGCAGCTCAGCAGGTATCGACGGCGCAATCCCTATTATCACTTCGCACGCGCCCAGCTCGCGTTTGGTGAACAGCGCTATAACGAGTCGCTGGATATCCTAAAAAAAGCCATCCGTTTACGCGATGACGATCACCGGTTTTATCATTTACAAGGCATGACGTTCCGTGAACTCGGGGATCTGGCAGAGGCCCGAAACAGCTGGGCACGTGCGCTTGAGGAGTCGACGCTGAATTGGCAAAAGAAACGCTATGTGGAGATGTTGACTGCGGTCAACGACTGAGCCACTTATCCTCCCAGCCAATTTTGGGTTGCGATTCTGCAAAATTCCAACGTTCGCCAAAGTGGTTCATGTAGACGACGTCTTTAACGGGCTTACGACGCACTGGACCGTGATGGTCACTGGGATAACCGATTGGCAACACGCAAAAAATGTCGTTGGTATCTGGGATCTTCAAGAGGTCCCGAAGTTCTTGTTCGTGAGAAAGCGGAAAGTTGAAAACGGAGCCCGAAAGACCCAAGCCCCTGGCCGCAAGCAGTAGATTTTGTATGGCGGGAAATATGCTGCCTCCAGGCGTGGAGTGGCGTCCTGTTAAACCGCACGCGATCACGATGACAGGGGTTTCGCGAAAGTGCTGAACGAGATGTTCAACGCTTCGGAGCGAAAGTCGCTGCGAACGTGGCAAGGAGTCTATTTGCTCTGGATTGTCGGCGTACCGCGCCTGGTATCGACGCCACGGAGTTTGCGCCCACTCGTGCATTTGATTCTTGACCTGTTGGTCGCGCACGCAAATAAAGCGCCAATCTTGTGCATTTTGTCCGGAAGGGGCGCGAATAGCTGCATCCATAAGTTGAAAGAGTAGGTCATCGGGAACTGGGTCGGGTTTGAACCGCCGCAGTGCGCGAGCCGTGTACATGGACTGAAATAGGCCAGGATCGTTCATCATGTGCGAAGTATAAACGGTGTGCGACGTAGCTTAGACTGGTCTTTTATCGTTCGTCAGGTCAACGGATTTGCGGACGTCTACAACCTAATTTCTGAGGGGATAATAGGTGAAGCTCTACGTTTTTCAGGTCGCTCCAAATCCGACCAAAGTACGTCTCTACGTAGCCGAAAAAAACGCGGCGGGCGACGAACTGCCGGTTGATGAAATTTCAGTCAACATCCCGGAAGGGGAAGCAAGAACTCCGGAATTCTTGAAGAAGAATCCACACGGACAACTTCCCGTGCTCGAGCTTGATGATGGACGCTGTTTTGCCGAATCGCTCGCGATCATCGAGTACTTGGAGGATAGATTTCCGGAACCATCACTCTTGGGTGATTCTCCGGATTCGAGGCTCGCGGCGCGAGAAATGGAGCGTTATATCGATGTCGGCGTCATGATGCCGATCGGTCAAGCGGTCCATGCAACCCGCTCACCCATTGGACTGCCCCCCAATCCGCCCGTTGCTGACGCGGCGAATCATCGTGCAGGCAGGACGTTGGACTATATTGACGAAATGATGTCGGACGGGCGCCCTTTTGTGATGGGAGAGAAAGCCACGGTTGCCGATTGCACGTTGGCTGCGGCGTTGCAGTTTGGTCGGTACGGTCGACTATCGTGCGTTAGTGGCCATGAACACGTCGTGGCATGGGACGAGAATTACCGAGGTCGCGAAGCCGTTCAGGGAATCGTCATTATCTAAGTTGTGCGGCCAACGTTCGCGGTGCTGAGGACATCTCGAGCTAAGAGATACGGAACCGTTGAAACTTAGGGTGCCTTTCTTTGTCTTAACTCGCCTGACAAGCGAAGGTGTCGATGAGCTGCGATTACGATTTCGGATACCAATCAAGAGGCAATGCTTACCCCGAAGCATGTGTTGTCTATTGATTTAGTTCGAGAGCACCCTAAGTATCGATTTTAGTGACTCGGCGGTCGGTCTCCGACAATGGATACCCGCTCGCCGTATCGGGAATTTGGCCAGTAATCCCAAACTGCATGGTGTTGAGTACAACGGTTATCCCAGAACGCGAGGGTATTTGGTTCCCAATCGACTCGACAATAAAGACGAGGAGTTGAATCAATAAGGCGATAAAGCATATCGAGTACAGCACTTGATTCGCTTCGACCGAGTCCCACGATGTGGGTCGTAAAGCCGGGATTGACGTAGAGTAACTTTTTGCCTGACTCTGGGTGGGTCGCAATAACCGGATGTTGCGACTTAGGGTAACCGCCATCGGGTGGCGTTGACTTGTATGAGCCGACGTAGGGACCGGCACCGTCATGTACGGCCGCCAACGGGTCAAGGAATGCTTTCATGGGATCCGAGAGCATTTGATATGCGAGGTACATGTCGGCAAACAATGTATCTCCGCCACCGCTCGTCGGTGTTTCGGTAACGTAGAGCATTGAACCAAGGGGCGGTATGGGGTCACAGGTAACGTCGGTGTGCCATCCGTCGCCCGATGTGTAGGCGGAATTGCGTGTGGTTTTCACGACAAGTATTTCTTCGTCCCCACCATAGGTAGGTTGCATGGGGTGAACGTGCAATTTTCCCCAACGCCGCGCAAAGGCTTTGTGCTGGTCGCGGTTGAGGTGTTGATCGGGAAACACCAGAACCTTCCAATCGATCCACGCTTGATGGACATCGCGCGCTTGTTCGTTGGTCAAAGACTGAGAAAGATCGATGCCTCGCACTTTGGCCCCAATGTGGGGTGTTAGTGTTTCGACTTCCAGCGTCTCATACGACTGATCAATTTCCTCGAACTGGGCATCGACATCAGCTTTGCGGACGTTAAACATACGGTGTTCTCCGTGTGTGCTTTTATCTCAAGTCGCCGTCGCGAACGAGTGATCATACAATAGCGCCCTTCGCATCGCTGCCGATCCCAAATATGAGCTACGACGAAAACAATATTTTCGCAAAGATCTTACGCGGCGAGGCACCTGCACACGTGGTCGAAGAAGACTCCATGTCATTAACGTTCATGGATCTAATGCCTCAAAGTGAGGGGCACACGTTGATCATTCCGAAGGAGCCGGCACGGGATATCTTGCACGTTTCAACTGAAGCTTTGGGACATATCATTCGTCAGACCCAGCGGGTAGCGAAAGCTGTCGATGAGGCGTTTCACCCGGACGGTGTCATGATTGCGCAACTCAATCGCGCGCCAGCTGGACAGACGGTTTTCCATCTGCATTTCCACGTGATTCCACGTTGGAGCGGGGAGGCTATGCCGTTCATGGCTCGCGAAATGGCGGACCCAAATACCCTTAAAGAAAATGCAGAAAAGATACGTAAGTATCTAAAAAATCTAGATTAAAATATCTTTATTCCCATTGGTATATTTGGTGATCTGCTCGAATGCTTAATCGTTATCGCTCACCCACGGCTTGGCTCCGGTTTATGCCGCGTCGACGGTTTCTCGCGGCAGATATTGCGGGTCGCGCCGTTGTACAAACAATGTTGATTTGGGAGTAGCGCGACGTGAACGTTCGTAATGTCGCGATCATCGCGCACGTTGATCACGGCAAGACCACCTTGGTTGATCGTCTTTTGCAACAGACAGTAATACCCGAACGGGTGGAATTGATGGAGCGGGCGTTAGACAGCAATGAACTCGAGAGAGAACGGGGAATCACAATTCTTGCGAAAACTACCGCGGTGGAGCATCGGGATTACCGGATCAACATTGTCGATACGCCAGGGCACGCCGATTTTGGCGGTGAAGTTGAACGGATTCTATCGATGGTCGATTCCGTCCTGTTGGTGGTTGATGCGGTGGAAGGACCCATGCCGCAAACACGATTCGTGACGATGAAGGCATTTGCAGCTCGATTAAATCCGATCCTCGTGATTAACAAGATTGATCGTCCTGGTGCTGCCCCAGATCGCGTGGTGGACGACGTTTTTGATCTTTTCGATCGACTGGGGGCGAGTGAGAGGCAACTTGATTTTCCGGTGGTGTTCACTTCAGCCACGGAAGGTATTGCCGGTCGTGAGCACGACAATTTGGGCACCGATATGACACCGCTGCTCGATATGTTGATTGAAAATGTGCCCGCGCCCCCGATTAACGCCGGGCCTTTCCAGATGCAGATCAGTACGCTCGACTACTCGTCATACGTGGGCGTGATAGGCATTGGTCGGGTTCGGCGAGGTTCTGCGTTGCCTGGTACCCGGGTGACGGTGATCGATTCGGACGGTGCGCAACGATCCGCGAAAATATCATCCATTCAGGCAAATCGTGGGTTGGATCGAATTGATCTCTTATCGGCCGACGCGGGCGATATTGTCTGCATTACGGGCATCGACAATGTGGGGGTGTCGGATACCCTTTGCGACCCTGCCGTCGTCGAGGCCATGCCTGCTCTTGTGGTTGACGAGCCGACGTTAACGATGACGTTTCGTGTCAACAATTCACCGTTTGCTGGGCAAGATGGAGCGTACCTGACCAGTCGTCAAATTCGCGAACGACTACACCGGGAGGCATCCCACAACGTTGCACTACGAGTGAGCGACACCGAGGACCCGGATCAATTTCGGGTGTCGGGCCGAGGCGAACTACATTTATCGGTCCTGATTGAAACCATGCGACGCGAAGGGTATGAACTGGCTGTATCGCGACCAACGGTGATTACTAGGCAGGAATCGGGTATCACGTTGGAACCGTGGGAGGCAGTGTCTATCGACGTTGACGACGTTCATCAGGGCAAAGTCATGGAATCACTGGGAGAAAGAAAAGGCGAGCTGTTGGATATAGTCAATGAGGGCGGTGAGCGGGTTCGTCTGAGTTACCGCGTGGCGACCAGGGCATTGATGGGGTTTCGTTCGGAGTTTACTTCGATGACGTCGGGCACCGGTGTGATGACGTGTGCGGCGGCTGGTTATGCTCCAGAGTTAGCTGGGTTGTCGACGGGGAGAAGTAACGGCGTACTAGTTTCGAACATGGAGGGACGATCGGTTGGATACGCGCTATTTAACCTGCAGAACCGCGGTCGCCTGATAATTGGATCTGGGATCAACGTCTATGAAGGCATGGTCATTGGAATCCATAGTCGATCCGGTGATCTGACGGTCAATCCAACGAAAGAGAAAAAACTTACCAACATCCGAGCGGCAGGAAGCGACGAGAACATTCTGTTGACGCCTCCGATTACGCACTCGCTTGAACAGGCCCTCGAATTCATCAACGATGATGAGCTGGTCGAAATAACGCCTGCTGCTATCCGGATACGGAAGGAACGCCTTACAGCGGCTGATCGACGCCGTCATGGAAGTAACCGAGATCGCAGCTAGCCCTCGGTCGCCTGCATTAGGCCGCGAATGTAACCAAACGTGTACGCTTCCTCGGGATGACCTCCGCCCGGAACGTGGTCCGGCACCACCATACCGTTGAAGCCCACCTCGCGAAGTGTACGTAGCACCGACAATAAATTGATGTAACCGTTATCAGGAAAAGTTTCGTGGAAGTCTGGTAGATGTCCAGAGGTATTACGAAAGTGGACTTGAGTGATTCGATCGCTCATCTGGCGAATCGCGTCGTTGATATTCTCGCCTCGCCCATCTGGACCGAGCATTTCGGCCCACGTGCCAACGCAAAAAAGAACGCCGGCGTTCGGATGGTGTTCGATAAGATCCATCGCATGGCTGAACGCGGCCGTGCTCCGGAAGATGCGCGCAATGCCTTGGTGCGACATGGGCGGATCGTTAGGGTGTAACTGCAAGCGAACATTAGCGGCTTCGGCGACGGGAAGTACGCGATTCATAAAGTAGCTGTAGGTATCCCACATAAACGTATCGTCGTAACTGCGGGTAAAGCGTTTAGGCATTGCCTCGGCGACGCTTGCCCTGAATTCACGCGTTGCGCACCCGCGCGTTGTGGTGGTGCCAGTCTGGTAGCCGCCACCCGTATTCCATGCGTATGTGGTGTGACGGATCCCGAGCGTTCCGAGATCCGTAACGAATTGACACAGACGTTCGATGTCGCGGTCGCGTTCCGCCGTTGCCAAGGTAAACGAATCGGCCGAGTACAAGTCGTCGAGCATAATTTCATGGATCTCGAACCCCGCTGTTTCAACGCGTGATTTTAGTTCGCCAAGGGAGTCCAAATCGGCGCGGTCGACCAAGGTCCGTACTTCCATGGCCTCAATGCCAAGTCTGTGGAGAGCGTCGAAACGTTCACTCGTAAGTTCTTCAGGACGTTGATGACTGATCCCGAGTTTCATGATCGCATCACCGTCGGGGTGGGTGGTCGATCACCTGACTTCGGCGTTTCGTCCCATCGAGCCGACGACAGGTAGCTGAGGGCGGATTTCATGGCCTGTGCGTCTTGAAATCGCAGCAACGCCTCAATGCTCCAACCTCTGACATGGTGGTGCCAGTGGTAGAGGTTGTCGGTAACCCGTTGCACGATCTCGGAGGCATTGGCGCGCTTGCCCAGTCGCGCGATGGCAAACGTAGCGTTGCGTCTGGCGATGGCGTCTTCGTCAACGAGCCCTGCCGACAGCGTGTCAAGAAATGTTTGGTCGATTTCAGCGTTGTGCGAGATGACGAGGCCAAGTGCTTCGAGAGCGTAGCGTCGCACCATGGGCTCCGCGTGGTTTGTCCAAGTGGCGAGAGCGTTGGCGGCGGATACAGCACGCGGCCCGATGTCCCCGAGGACGTCAATGATACGAACGGCGAGCGACGCGTCGGCCTGATCGAGTGCGCGCATTAGCATCGGTACAGCTGCCTTACCTGACCGCGCGAGACCGTAGGCGGCCATCGTCCGGAGGCCAATATCATCGGACAAGAACGTTTCTTCGAGGATGGGTAAGCCGGTTGGTTGCGAGCCAAGCGTGTATGCCGCACCGAGGGCGAGACGGTCGTCGTCGCTTTGAAGGTTGGTGACGGCATCGGGTGCGGCGATCTCTGCTGTTGCTGCTGGCGTCCCCTTGTGCCAGTTCCAAAAGTACTCCCAGGCGGGTGCTTCTGGAGCGTTCGGCTCAATTTGCCACGATGCTCCTGAGTGGCTCCAGCTGGGTTTGCGAGGCTCCTCGTTGCGCGTAAAGAGAAACTTCACCATGTGCCGAGGTTGTCCACTGGTGTTAGCACTGTAGCGACCGTGAACCATATCGAAGTGGACGATTGAAACGGTTCCAGCTTTGCCGGTGAGAGGGATTTTCTCGGATTCCCACGGTGCATCCGCCGCCCGCATGGCTTCGAATAGTTCAGGATGTTCATCTTGCAGCGCTTGTTCTTTTGCTTTGTATAACTCCCGCATGGCAAGTCGGCTGGCCGGGTCGTCGGTACCGTCGCCGAATTCTTGTTTTAGCTCCTGTCGGATCTTATGTATATGGTTCTGGTGTTCTCGTCGAAGCGCTTCGACGCGACGCCGAAGAATATACTGGGTGCGCGGAACAACGCCCGTGGGACCCGCAGCTATCGGGGTGTCCTGCGGGTAATAGAAGAGCATCGCGTAGCGAGTGACCTGATTCCGTCGCAGTCCGTCCACCGCGTAGTGGGAGTGATTGTCCCCGTCTTTGTGCAGCGGCTGTTCGCTGTCTGGGAAGTTGACGTGATCGTGGCGATGGAAGTGCAGGTAATAATCGGGTCCGAGGATTGAGGTCAGTGCGCCCACTATCACCGGTTCGTCTAACATGACCCGGAGTTCGGGTACGCACGGCAAAAGATTGTTATGGCCGTGTGGTCCGCCTTCGTCCAGCGTTTCGAGCGCGTTGAACATGCGCGTATGAAATTGATTCGGTAGTTCAGATCTTAGAGTTACGAAGCCTTCAACGATGAAGCGCTGCATGTCTTCATCGTTGAACAGGCAATTCGTATCCACGCTATTACTCAGCTGAGATCTGAATCTCTTTGTCGGTAATGAATTCGAGTAAGGCTGGCGAGCCTTCCTTGGTGGCCTTGAGCCCGCGTTGGATTGCCGCCGGAATGTCGGCGGGATCGGTGATCCGTTCGCCGTAGCCACCAAAGGATTTGGCCATGTCCGCGTAGTTGCCACTAATGTCGGTTGAACCGTACTTCTCTTGGGCGACTTGCATGATGGGAATTTCGATCGCCATCGAGAAATTGTTCATCAGCACCGAGAGAATCGGGATACGCTCCCGTGCGGCTGTCTCAAAATCCATTCCGGTGAAACCAATGGCGGCATCACCCCAAACGTTGATGCAGGTCTTGTCGGGATGCGCGAGTTTTGCGCCCATGGCCAGGCCTAGTCCGTATCCTAGTTGCGTGGTCTTGCCCCAGCCGATGTATGAGAGCGGCGTCGTCGCCTCCCAAAACGGTGATAGTTGATCGCGTGGACTGCCGGCATCATGCGTAATGATCGTGTTGTCGATATCCACTGCATCATGAAGTTCCTTCAGCACGCGATAAGGGTTGATGGGGGCTTCGTTGTCAGTGCGCTTGGCTTCCCATTCGGCTAGCCACTCGCTTTTAATTTTGGCAATACGTGCGGCGAGCGAGCCATCACGATTATCGGCGTGTGTTCGATCCCGATCGGCCATGGATTCGACGAGCGCTTGCAACGAGAGTTTTGCGTCCCCGATGAGAGCATGTTGGACTTCGATATCCTTGTTGAGGTCCATCGGATCGAGGGTGGCGTGGATGATAGTTTTGTCTCGGGGCATGGGGACGCCAAATCCGGTCAGCGCAAAACTGCAGCCGATTCCCAAAATAACGTCGGCTTCAGCCAGGAAGGTTTTGACGGTTCGTGGGTTGGCACGTCCACCCGAACCGAGCGAGAGTGGATGCGTTTCTGGAAAAGCACTTTTACCTTCAAGACTTGTGGTGACAGGAATTTGCCATGTTTCAGCGAGAGTCCTCAGCTCATCCCATGCTTCGGCATAGTGCACGCCTTGTCCGGCGTAAATGATGGGTCTTTCGGCCGCGGATAGTACGGCGGCGGCCTCGTCGATGGCGATGGGATCGGGTCCTGTGCGAGTGGCGAAGGACGGCGTGTACACCCAGTCGTCTGGAACGTCTTCGCGAAATAGATCAACAGGAACCTCGACCAAGACCGGCCCGGGACGCCCGTTTCTTAGCTGGGAAAATGCGCGACGCATAACTTCAGGGACCGCGCGCCCCATGGTCAAGGGTTCTGCCCATTTGGTGATGTGCTGCATGTTGAGTGTCGAATTGAAATTCGGGTAGTAGTTGGCGAGCCTTCGTGGATAACCGGCGGGTAAGACGAGAATCGGTACCGATTCCGAATAAGCCTGGGCAATGCCGCCGAACGCGTTTTCGGAACCTGGTCCGTGTTGCATCGCGAAGACACCAATTTTATTTCCAGACGACAACCGTGAATAGGCGTCCGCCATGTGTAAGCCGATGCGTTCTTGACGGACGATGATCGTTCGTATATCGGCGACGGCGGCTGCCTCGATAATCGGGTTCACGGGGTAGCTGAAGAGTATTTCAACTCCTTCTTTCTTCAACACGTGGGCGATAGCGTCCGCAACTTTCAATGTTAGGTCCTCTCACGAGACCGTTCACTCTGCTAGAAAACGATTGGCATCGCAAACCGCGTATGTGTACGTCTGGAGGCGAAGGGATTGCGCCACATGAAGTGACGGGGGATTCGAACCGCCGCTAGTATTGAGACAAGAACGCCAATGAACATTTGCTGGTGGATGGCGACCGGCATACTCTTCAAACACCGTCAACGTGCACTAGTGGGAGGACGTATGCCGATCGACGAATCTTTGCTGGTACGGGGTGCGCCTGGATCACCTTACACTCGAAAAATGCTCGCTGTCCTACGCTACCGCCGTATTCCGTATCGATTCTTTACGGGAGGACTTTGGAACGATCACGAGGACTTACCGACGGCCAAGGTTGAGTTATTACCGACATTCTATTTGCGTGATACAAAGGGCGAGCTCGAAGCCATTGTCGACTCCACCCCCATTATTCGAAGGCTGGAGAGCGAAATCCTTGGGCGCTCCGTGATTCCAGAGGATCCGGTGATCCGGTTTCTTGATTACCTACTTGAAGACTATGGCGACGAATGGTTGACCAAAGCCATGTTTCACTATCGTTGGTATTACGAGCAGGATATTGAGCAAGCGGGCGCGATACTTCCACGCTGGCGAGCGTTGACACGAAGTACTCAAGAAATCGATCAACTTTCGACCATGATTAAAGAACGGCAAATCAGTCGACTTTACGTCGTCGGTAGCAACGACACTACAGCCCCGGTCATCGAAGCGAGTTACAAACGGTTCCTTGATCTTTTCGCTGCGCACATCAAAAACGGTCCCTTTGTGTTGGGTCGTCGACCTGGAGCGAGCGACTTTGGGCTCTACGGTCAATTAACTCAGCTTGCTACCTTCGATCCGACGCCGCTCGCGATAACGATGGAGCGTGCACCGGATGTACACGCGTGGGTCTCAATCGTCGAAGATCTATCCGGACTCGAACCGTCCAACGATGACTGGTTTGAGCGTGACGCGTTACCCGAAACACTGAAGGCATTGCTATCGGAGGTTGGGCGCACTTATGTTCCTGCGTTGCTAGCTAACGCAAAAGCCGTCGACGAGGGTGCCGAGACGATGACGACGGAGATCGATGGATGTGTATGGGAACAGACGCCGTTTCCCTACCAGGCCAAATGCTTGCAATGGATTCGGCAGGAGTTCGTCCGGTTGGATCCGGAGGATCGGGGCGTCGTGGGCGACGTACTCGCGGGTACGGGTTGCGAGCGGCTGTTCTGATGATGCGCTGGGTCGTGTTGATCGTCGTCTACGTGACGATCTTCTTTTGGTACACAAACTTTGAATCGCCCTTAACTCGAGCTGAAGCCGATTCGTACCTCACCCTAATTCGAGAACGCGGCGTGGATCAGGAGCGATTGGCAGCGTTGACTCGGTTTCTTTATGACGATGACGGTGACGATTTCGTGATGGTGAATCTGATCGACATGCGTCAAGAGGACCCGACAAAAGGCGGGGAAACCCCCAGCCAGCTACTTGATCGCTACATGGAGTACATGTGGCCATCGTTAATTCTGCGTGCTTGCCACCCTGTTGTTTTCAGTCAGGGAAATTTTGAAGCGCTGGATATATGGGGCATTGATGGCGCGCAGAAATGGTCACGGTTCGCGTTGATGCGGTACCGAAGTCGACGCGACATGTTGGAGATTTCGACTGATCCGCGGTTCGAAGGTTCCCACAACTTTAAGATTGCCGCGATGCATAAAACCGTTGCCTTTCCGGTTGCGGGCGGTTTTGGTTACTCGGATCCGCGGTGGATTTTGGCCGCGGTGTTTTTGGTGTTGGGATTGCTACGTCGTCGGCGCGACTGATGGCAGTAAAATAACGATAGGGCCATTGGGAGAACGTATGGACGGCATCCATGACTTGGGAGGAAAGCACGGATTCGGTGCGGTTAGTCCGGAACTGAATGAACCCGTGTTTCACGAAGGTTGGGAAGCGAGAGTGTTTGCGCTGGTGCTACAACTTGGCGGTAATCTCGACCGTTCACGACATGCGATAGAGCGGATTGATCCGATCAGCTATCTGGCGGACACGTACTATGGAAGATGGCTGGGAGGGCTCGAAACAAGGTTGGTGGAAGATGGTGTATTGAGCCAGTCCGAAATCACCGAAAGAGCACGAAGGCTCGGTGCCGATGTCAATGACCGAGTGGCCGCGCGACCACGAGATGCTGGCGATCAATCGCCTGAAAAAAAATCCTCGACGGGCGGTTTTTCGACCGCCCAACGGACGCTTAAGACACCGCCTCGTTTCGAGTTGGGCGACCAAGTTCGTACAAAATCAACTTCGACAGAAGGGCATACCCGGATGCCAGCGTATGTGCGTGGGTGCATCGGCGAGGTAATCGGGGTGCATGGCGGCTGGGTCTATCCCGACAGCCACGCGCACGGAAAGGGTGAGGGACCTGAATGCCTCTACACTGTTCGTTTCACGACCGAAATGCTGTGGGGTGAGGCGGGAGAGAAGAACATAGAGCTGAGCATTGATCTCTTTGAGGCGTACCTTGAACAGGTGAACGATGATGACTGATTCGAAGGTCATCGTTCGTGCGGAGGCTCTGGAGAGCCTATTGATCGAAAAGGGTTTGGTTGACCCTGATCGGATTGATGAGACGATTACTTTCTATAACGAGAGGGTCGGTCCGATGAATGGCGCCCAAGTTGTCGCGCGTGCCTGGCAGGATCCTGAGTTCAAGGCACGACTGCTGGATGATGGAACCGCCGCAATTGAGGAATTTGGATTTTCAGGTGGTCAGGTCGACAAATTAGTCATTGTCGAGAACACGCCTGACACCCACAACGTGGTTGTTTGTACTCTGTGTTCTTGTTACCCGTGGGCCGTGCTAGGACTACCACCCCGATGGTACAAGGATCCCGCATATCGATCCCGTGTCGTTAGGGAACCGCGAGCTGTGTTGAAGGAGTTTGGCACCGTCATTCCAGAAGATACGACAGTTCAAGTATGGGATTCTTCCGCTGAGATTCGTTACATGGTTCTTCCGTTAATGCCAGCGTCCTGGGCTGACCAGTCAGTCGACGTCCTTGCTTCGAAGGTGTCGAGGGACAGCATGATCGGCGTTGAAGTGCTCGCGGATTAGAGGCTGAGGATTCGATGATAGCGATCAGGGATTGAATGGTGAACGATCTCGGTGAGCTTCCGTTGCAGGACGAATTCCAACCGCCAATGGCCAACGGTGAGGTCCTCTTTGATGAACCATGGCAGGGTCGGATTTTCGCCATGGCGCTGTTGCTGGCGAAGCAAGAGTGTTTCGCGTGGACCGAATTTCAAACAGAGCTCATCGAAGTGATCCACGATTGGGAAGTATCCGAAGATCAGGCCGAGATATATCCCTACTACGAGCATTTTCAGGAAGCGCTGAAGCGAGTGTTGGCGGCGAAGAATGTCGTGGCTCCGACGGAGCTGGACGCGAGGACGGTGGAATTCTCCGCGCGCCCGCACGATCATGACCACTAACGAATAGGCTAATTCGTTCAGCCACGCTAGCGGGTACAGAGCAGATACGAACCAGAAACTCCGGGGTATTACCGAAGGTTGGGCATGACCTCTTCACTTAAGCGCATGAATGTTTCGTGGCTTAGAATCGAAGCTAGCAAGTAATCGAGAGGCATCGTTTCTTCCAGTTCTTTGAGCTTGTCGGTCACCGTCGACGGGCTGCCGTGAATGATGATCTCGTTAACGTAACGATCGATTCGATCCTCGGCCGAGAACCCGCTGAACGTGCCACTTCCGGACTTGGGGTTTACGTAACTACCGACGGTCCATTGGGCTCCTGACCGAGCGACGGCTTCGGCCTTTTCATCCGTTTCAGCGATCGCTATCAGACGAGCTATCGGCGTATCGCGGACTTCATCGTGACCGTGATGCGCGAGCTGATCTCGATATGATTGATACTTCTGCGCAATTTCCTCGTGCGTTGAATGTGGGTCCATGAGGATGGCGTGACCTTGGCTTGCGGACCAAGCGATCGCGTCTGACGATGACGATGCGATCCACGTCGGCATCGGATTCTGGATTGGTTTGGGCAAGACTTCGACATCGTCAAAGTGGTTGTATTCGCCGTGAAATGTCAGTCGATCGCTGTTCCAAGCTGCGAGTACGACGTCGACGTTTTCGTGGAACCGGGCTCGCGACTGGTCGGCCTCGACGCCAAACACAGTCATTTCAGTTTTATCAAATCCGCGGCCAGCACCCCAATTGATACGTCCGCCGCTGAGGTTATCGAGCAGCGCGACTTCTTCGGCGAGTCGAAGTGGGTGATAAAAAGCGGCCAGCGAAACACCGGTGCCAATACGCAGATTTTCGGTGGTGTCCGCGATATGCATGCCCATGAGGTGTATCGATGGACAAACGCTGTAGGTGGAAAAGTGATGTTCTGCCAACCACACTGCGTCGTAGCCGGTTTTGTCCATGATTTGCACGCGCTCGAGTGCTCGCTCGTACACTTTGCCAAGCGGTACGCGGCGCTCTGGCCAGCTGAAAAATTGAAGTACAGCAAATTTCATTTAAGACTCGTCACCATATCCTATCCGCTTGACCGAGGACATCGGCGTACAAGCCTGGCCGGTACGCGTTCATGTTAATGATCGTTTTTGTCAGTGCTCGCTGAAGCCCCAACCACCCCGCTCGCGATTAACCGGTCAATTTCTGTGCCAGCGATGCCAAGTTCGGCGAGGACCTCGCGTGTTTGCGCGCCGATGTCGGGCGCCCTTCGAGGTGGTCGTTTTGGTTCTCCATCGATGCGTATGGGACTCATAATGGTGCGGCGGTAGTCATCTCCCGGATCGTTGGTTTCGACAATAACCTCGTTGGCAGCGAGTTGTGGGTCGTCAACCACCTCACCCATGGGGCGGACGTGACCGTATGTAATTTCATGGTGGTCGAGCGTCTCGAGTGCCTTTTCGATCGGAATGGAACCGATCACTTCCTGAATGAGGTCGATCAGTTCCAAACGATTTTTGATTAATGTCGGCATGTCGACAAAGCGTGGATCGCTGGTCCACTCTGAATGTCCCATGGCGGCAGCTAACTGAGGCCATTCACGGGCCGCGTTGATCATCACAAACAACACATAATGACCATCCAAGGTGCGATAGACGTGGCCGAAGGGATTGTGTACGCCATGTTCTTGTTTGCGTTTACCGACGTCCATACCTTCCAGAACACCTTGTAATGCCATGCCATTGGACCAGACACCGTTGGCGATGAGAGAAGTGCTTACGAGGGTGCCTTCGCCCGTTTTCTCACGCCGATAAAGTCCCGTCATGATGGCTGCAAAGAGCGACATTGAGGTTGCTTGATCTCCCATCCCTGGGGCTGATGCAACTGGAGCAGCGCCTTGACCTCGAATGAATTCCATTAAACCTGAGCGTGCCCACCAGGCGGTCGCATCAAAAGCGCGGCGTTGGACTTCTGGGCCTTCGGTGCCGTAACCGGTGATATGCGCGTAGATGAGACGAGGATTGAGTTCTTTTAAACGGTCGTATTCGAGTTCGTATTTAGCGAGCTGCGTGCCGATAAAGTTGGTCAAAAACACGTCGGCTCCGCGCGCGAGCCGATGCACGATGTCGCGCGCCTCCGGGTGATTGAGATCGAGTGCAACGCTGCGCTTGTTTCTTGACGTCAGCAGCCAGTTGTAGTCGATAGGAAATGCGCCTTTGAGCTTGCGATACCCGTCACCCGAAAGTGCTTCGATTTTGACGACGTCTGCACCGTAATCCGCTAGGACAGTTGCTGCCCCCGGACCGGCGAGATAAGAGGCCGCGTCGATGACCCGGACGCCCTCGAGTAAGTAGCTGATGATCGCCTCCTCGTTGTACGCTGCGTTCGCGGAAAACTACCAGATCATAGAGGTTGGATGTGCGTGAGCGAAGTAGTTCCGATAACGAGCGTATGATTCTCTGACGATCTGGAGCTAGTGGAAACCTCGTCTACGGGTTGAGTGGTAAGTAGTCATTGGAGATGTTGGTGAAAAATTCCTTTCCCGAACTTAATGATCGTGCGCGCGGGTGGTTGCATTTTCTTTGGGAAAAGGCTGGGACGGAAGACGATTGGAGCAGTTCGGGAGAACCGCACCCATGGTGGGATCGTTATTCGACGCCACCGATGACCAATTTCCCGCGGTTTGATCTGGCGGATTCCTGCTATGCGGTTGCATTGATGGCAGATAAGACACCCGCCTGGCGGGAGGCGTATGCCCAGATCCTCGACCAAATGGTTGATCGCCACACAACGTTCTGGGCGGCCGTTGATTGGTTAACTCAGTTTGGCAATGACCCTGATCGGGACAAGTACCCTGACGTATGGAAGGGGACACTCATTCCTGAACATTTATGGGGACGATACGATTCTCCAGGGTGGACTGCTAACGGGGTCGAGCCTTGGGGGCTCCAAAAAGATCCGGTCGGTGCTGACGGTATGTTGTTCTTTAAGGGATTCTTCAATTTGGTGATGTCGCTGCATCGTTATGTCAGTGGCGACAGTAAATGGAACGACCCTTTTAAGGTGGTGGGCGTTGATGACACGCACTTTCAGTGGACCCATAGTCGCGTCGCCGAACACTTGACGGAACAATGGCGCCGGCACCCCGAGGGCCCGCACTGCGAAAACACCAAGATTTGGCCGTACTGTCTCAGCGCGGCTGGTCTCGGGCTGCAAATGTTCGATCAACTCCTCGGAACCGATAGGCACAGCGTATTCGATGAATGGACCGATTACGCCAAACGCCATTACCTTCAGGTTGAAGACGGTTTGCTTCAGTGGGTTGCCTTGTACTACGACCCGATAGTGGACCATGTACACAAAGTGGGATCGGGAGGTGGGACCGGCGTGGCTTGGTACGCATTACCGCAAAATCCAGAGTTGGCGGAATTATTTTATCGAGCTTCTTTATCAGCGACGGGTTGGGATGATCCGGCCGTTCCCGTTGCGGTACCGTCGGATCCTCGGGGATTGGTGATGACGGCGATGCTCGCCAATGAGTTTGGTGATGCGGTCACTCACTCACGCTTGTCGGACACGCTCGAACAACTTGCCGAACCTAGATATTTTGGCTCTGAGTCCGAGCACTTTGGATATTGGTTTCATTTGGACGAACCGTGGCCGCGCGGCCAAATGAGCGCGAGTCTCATGGTGACGGATGTGGCCGATCCCGGGGACTGGCAACGTCTTTTTAGATCGCCGAACTTATCGAAATTTGAGCAACCGACGGTTGAGGGCATTGAGTTCCCGAGATTGGGTCTGAGTCAGGCATGGAATGATCTTGCTCACGGGATGCTCCAGGTGACGACGTACGCTGTGAAGCCGTCACTGGCGGGAGAGGAAACCGCTTTTCGTGTCACCGGGATACCCGATAAGAATGCGTCCGTTTACGTGCGGTGCGACGGGTCAGAGTACTCCAACTGGGAGAGTGTAGGATCCGACACGATCGAAATTAGAACGGAAATTGGCTCCCATTCGTTTCAGATCTATACAGGTTATCGGGAAGGTGCAGCCGACGTCGATCAACGCACGAGGACCCGAACTGTTCCATCGGAGTCACGGCATTCCAACGCTTCCGTAAGTGGCATCATTCGAGTAGGAAGCTTGAACGGTTTGGCTAGTTGTCCTTGTTGCAGTTAATTTTCTCGACTCTCGTGGAAGAGCGATGCCGGTGCATGGTTGTATGACGCGTACTATTCTTGTGTGGATCTGAGTTAGAGAGAGATCTATGTATCCCGGATATTTTGCTGCCGATGCTCCGGATCATCCGGCCGCGATCAACGCTGCGACCAACGAGGTCCTAACGTACGGACGGCTCGATGCTCGTTCAAATCAACTCGCACAGCTCTTCTACGAGCGTGGCTTGCGGCGCAATGACCACATTGCCATATTCATGGAAAATAACCTGCGTTTTTTCGAAGTCGCGTGGGCAGCGTTACGATCCGGTCTTTACATCACCACCATCAATCGATACTTAACGGCGGAAGAGGCCGCATACATCGTAGATGACAGTGGCGCTAGAGCGCTGGTGTCATCCCAGGCCATGAACACTGCGGCTGCTGAATTGGGATCATTAATTCCGGATTGTCCCACTTTACTCATGACGGACGGGTCAATCGAAGGTTGGGGTTCGTACGAGGAACAGATAGACGCGTACCCAGACACCCCTATTGATGAGCAGTGGCAAGGCGGTTCGATGCTGTACAGTTCTGGGACTACTGGACGACCGAAGGGGATTCTTAGAGCGCTCCCCGAGATCAAGGTGACGGACATTGAGCCAACTGCCCCGGGGATCGGGTCGGTTTATGGATTTGATCGTGAAACCATCTATCTATCGCCGGCGCCGCTCTATCACGCAGCTCCCTTCGGGTTTACGACGGGGGTTCAAAGGCTCGGGGGAACGGTGGTTGTCATGCCTCGATTTGATGCGCTTGATGCGCTCCGTTATATCGAGGAATTTCAGGTCACTCATAGTCAGTGGGTGCCAACTATGTTCGTCCGAATGCTCAAGCTCAGTGACACGGAGCGCTCTCGCTATCAACTTGGTTCGCACCGGGTGGCGGTCCACGCAGCGGCACCGTGTCCGGTGGACGTCAAACGTCGAATGATTGAGTGGTGGGGACCGATCCTAGAGGAGTACTACGCTGGCACAGAAGGGAATGGCTCGACGGCGATTGGAAGTAAAGAATGGCTAGAACACCCTGGTTCAGTCGGTCGGTCCAGGAGCGGCGTGCTGCACGTATGTGACGAGGACGGCAAAGAACTTCCGCCAGGCGAGTCTGGTGTCATCTACTTTGAGCAGCCTGTCATGTCGTTCAGCTATCACAACGCTCCTCAGAAAACACGCGAGGCGCAGCACCCGGAGTACCCCAATTGGTCAGCTCTCGGTGACGTTGGATATCTTGATGACGAAGGGTATTTGTATCTCACCGATCGTAAGTCGTTCATGATTATTTCAGGGGGCGTCAACATTTATCCCCAAGAAATAGAGAACGCGTTGGTTATGCACCCGAGCGTTATCGATGTCGCAGTATTTGGTGTCCCCAACGACGATTTTGGCGAGGAGGTAAAGGCGATCATTCAACTGGCTGACGAGGTGGAAGGCAACGAGTCGACAGCCGAAGATTTACTTGAGTATTCGAGGGAACATCTTGCCAACTACATGGTACCGCGTTCCATTGAATTTATTGAGGAGATGCCGCGTTTGCCAACCGGGAAGTTGTATAAACGCCTGCTACGGGACAAGTACTGGGGCAAGCATGACTCGCGCATCGTCTGACACCCTGAGCAGGGTCATCCGATCCGCGGCGGCGGTGACCGAGCCTTGGCGTTCGTCGACAACGTTTCTTGGAAGACAAAGGCAACGGTAGTGGAATTGACATCCACCGACATAACGCAGTACGAGGAGGAGGGCTATCTCGTGGTCCGAGATGCGTTGGACGCTGCGGAGCTGAATCGTTTTGACAAGGCGTTCCGGACGCATCTTGATGAATTGCATCCAAGTGATCTGAAATACCCCGACCCTGGTCGATATACGTTGGCTAAAAGCTGCATGGCCGATCCGGAACTCGCGTTCGTTGTTGAGCATCCCAATATCGTCGAGCCCGCTCGTTGCTTACTGCAAGAAGATCCGATCCTTACCGCGTTCGTTATTTACGATAGAACGCCAGGTGGTCCGGGAATTCCAGCGCACAACGACTACAAGCGTTGGCGTCCTGTCGGGTCATCGATGAATTGGCTGTTTACGGTTGTTCCGTTGTGCGACTTCGATGAAATGCACGGCCAGCTTTTTGTTGCGCCGGGGTCGCATCGACTCGAGCGCGTGCAACCCGGTCCAGGGCGTGCGCAGGAAGTGTCGGAAGCGGTCCGTCCCGATGACGATGCGTTTGTCGACCCGGAGCTCTGCCGTGGTGACTTGCTGATTATGAATATGCACTGTTGGCATCGTGCAGCACCGAATCACAGCGCCGAACATCGTGTGGGTTTCTTCAATAAGTATGCGGGAATTTCTTGTCCCCCAGCGACGGGCTATTACCTTTTCAACGACGATGCATTTAATGCATTGTCGACTGCAGGCCAGCGCTATATTGCTGTGCATAGCGATCGGCCGATCTCGAGGGCGCGGATGTTGTTGCAGCGAGGCGATCGATATCTATTTGCAGAAGGTGAGAACGGTCTCCATTTACCCGGCGGACCGACGTGGCGGGAAAGCGCGATCCCTGATTGGGACATCGGTAATTACATTGCCTCCGTGCACGGGCATATGAGGGATCAGGTGAGAGTTGAGACGCCCTGGGCGAGCTACATCGGAGACTATTACGAAAACGGGGATGTCTGCCGCGTGTACGGTTATGAATTGAACGACAACGGTTTCCCCGTCGCGTACGAAGGCGAGTGGTTGGACTTCGATAACGTTGAGGAGCGGGCCACCGAAGGATATGAGTTGGAAGCAATTGCAACGTGGAATCGGCCGGATGTGACGCGGGGTAAAGGGGTGACGCAAGCGCAAGCTCGTATTGACCAATATGCGTATTGAGCGATTCGTTGACGCCCAGACCGAGAATTCAGATTAGCAACACCGGGCGCGGCCCCACCGTCTCAATTGAAGAGAATGTTCTTAATGATGAAAGCGGAGAGAATGGCTTGCACAAAAAAGATCACAAAGATGCAGGCCGTGACCCATACGCGCGGGCGAATACGCTGATCCATTTGTTTGGCCTGTAGATACAGCGTCATGAAACTCTGAACCGGAAGCATAAACGCGCCGAAGGTAGCGCCGAAAATCACCAACGTGATGGGTTCTTGGTAGAACACGTAAATCAGCATGCTGATGACGGGCATCGCAACGATATAACCGCGGGTCCATTTCTTTCGCCTCGCGAGGTTTTGGCGGTCAATAAAGCCGAACGTCACCATGAGATCTGGGAAAGACCGGGATCCGGCTCCAATCCCCGACAGTGTCGTTGAGAACAGAATGCAGAATGCACCGAAGATAAATAGCCAAAATGCCCAGGGTCCGAGCGTCGCCGTAAACATATTCGAGAGCACGGTGATGGTGTCAGTGCCGGAGGGAAGCTCGCCGAGTCGGTTCAAGACGCCCGCCCCCAAGAAGTAAAACGATAAGGTCGCAAACGTCAGAATGACGAGGGTCACCCACACGTCCGTTTGCACGACGCGTATCCATCCCTTTGCGCGATCGAGCCATTGAGGGTCGTCGCGCTCGCTGCCTACGTAGCTCGGATACCCCTTCTCGACACACCAGTAGGTGTACGCGGATATTTCGCTGGCGGCGACGCCGGTGGCTCCATACATGCCAATTGCGAGGACCCAATGTTGGGTAAGACCTTCAAATCGGAGTCCATCCATAATATTCGCGGGTGTCGCAGCAAATTCTGTCGACTGCATTAGCAAAGCGGAGACAATGGTCGCGAAGGAGAAACTCAGAACCATCGCCAGCATGACTTTTTCGAATCGGCCATAGTCACCGCTACCCAGGATTGCCATGACGATGAGGGCTGCAATCACCGTGGCCCATGCACCATCGACGACGGGCAGCATGAGCCCCAGCGCTTGGCCAGCGCCGCCGATAATTCCGCCGGACGTTAGTATTCCGGGTACGAAGCCGATGAGACCCAACCATATCGGCCAGGAAATGGGACCGTTAGGACCCTGTATTTTCCCAGGTAGTCGATTGAGTGCCCGAAGGTAAGTATCACCACTGGTGACAACGTAACGGGCGAGTTCCGCCTGTATTAGAGATTTAACCCAGCAAGAAAATAAAACCCACCACAAAAGCGTGAATCCCGCGGCGGCTCCAAGGCCAGCCGTTAGCAGGATCTCGCCTGATCCGACGATTGAGCCGGAGACGAC
>Ga0209752_1000185_pt1 | contig 30005 bp, 29 predicted proteins | sample METZYME_3_250m_FD_187548 | JGI IMG/M metagenome (GOLD analysis project Ga0209752, IMG submission 187548) | Marine microbial communities from oxygen minimum zone in mesopelagic equatorial Pacific - METZYME_3_250m (SPAdes) (version 2) | ecosystem: Environmental > Aquatic > Marine > Oceanic...
ACTTTCACCAAAGCGTCTTCCTCCATCCGCCAATCTTCCCCTTCTTGGCTCACCACAATCACGCCGCCGCGTCGTTGCCCGTTTGGCGCATCATTAGGAATTCCGGACCCCCTCTCTGGAGAGCACGGGAGCCGCCGCATTTGCCGTAATCGTGTATCCTCCCATACATCTGTCCATCCTTTAAGAGTGCCGGACTCGCTCTAAGTCCGCTCCTCTACCCACTTTTCATACGTCCAATGATTATTAAACTCTTGCGGGTGGCCATAACCCATGACGATGGGCACGGATGAACTGTGAACATGGTCACAAAAATAGCCACCCCCGTCGGCAGGCTGTCGTGTCAACGGGGGTGGCTACCAATCTTTTTAGGAACGAAAATCCGGTGGGATACGTCTATTTCGACATGCGCCTCTCAGCCCATGGGGTTGGCGCCGGGGGATCCCAGCATGAATTGGCCGTGGTTCTCGTAGGCGCGGTCGCTGACCATATTGTGCTGGGCGGCACCGTGGATATCTCGCAGGCATTTCTGTAGGATGTGGGAGCTATACATGGCGCTCCCGCCACCGAATCTAAACGCCTGGGAGACGATGTCAGAGGCCTCCTCGGTGGCGTAGGTCCCCGACGCCCGCAGGCGGACCTGCAGCGGTGGCGGGGGGGGGATGCCCTGGCAGACCAACTCCCATGCTTCCTCCAGGGTTTCCATGCAAAGGGCCTTGGCCGCCCTCAGCCGGAGGTCAGACTCACCTAAGAACCGTTGGAACGACCCCCGGTCGGCCACCAGCAGTTCTGCGCCTTTGTAACCCCGCTTCTTACTTTGGGCGAGTTCGGTGACCTCGTCTAGGGCTCGGCGTCCCACGCCCAGGGCGACCCCGCAATGTCCGGTGGTCTGCATCCCGGGCCGGCCCAAGAAGAAGTTTGGTCCGCCACGCAAGGGCTTGGCTTCGGCCCCACCCCAAGTGAAACGCTCCGGCACAAAAATATCGACCGCCGAAAACTCGCAACTGCCGGTGCCCCGCAGTCCCACCACATGCCAGTTGTCGTGGACCTGAACTTGGGATGTGGGCACCACGACCCGGATCAACTGGGTCGTCTCCTTGTTGCCGTCCATAACCATAGCCCCGAATCCCACCCATTCGGAGTGCCGGATGCCGCTGGCGTAGGCCCAGTGCCCGTTGACCCGGTAACCACCTTCAACCGGCGTCGCTTGCCCGCTGGGAAAGGCAACTCCGGCGGCTTTGGGGGCCTTGCCGCCGGCGAATAACTCATCGACGGCCTCGTCGCAGAGAAAGGCAGCCATGCCTGATAGACTTCCGGCACCGATCATGAGGCACCAACCGGCCGAAGGTTCAATGCGGGCGGCCGCTTCAATCACATCTAACTGAATCATGGCGTCGGCTTCGGCCCCACCTAACACCTGGGCCGTCTTGAAGGAAAAAAGTCCGGACTCGTAGATGGCGTCCACGGTGGCCTGGGGCAGGGTGCCCGTGGCTTCCGCCTCGTCCGCGCCGTCTAAAAAGGCTTCGCGCAGACTCTCCACTGCGTCCAATAACGCTTGCCTCTTGGCTTCCCGCTGCTCTGGAAAAACTGCAACCACCTAAGGTGCTCCTCCGACCGCTGCTCGCAGCCGTGGTCCAACGATCCGTCGGTTAGATGGCAAAACAATGCCATGGTCTAAGAACAGAGTGTTATCTCAAACCGCCGGGCTGTCAAATCGGAGGAAATAAGTGGCGGGCCGTGTGGTGTTCGAACCCACGACACGCTAATTTGAAGCTCGGTATAGGCCTGTTCACTAACATCCGCTGGGGCCCATCTAGCCTCAATGGCACCATCCGCAATAACGCATATTGGAATCGCTGGCGTCCAACCGGGTGGCTGTCAGTTTGGCTGTCAATTATTTGGTACCCCATTATGGGTTCTCCATAAATACCAAACAGTTGGTCAAAGGAGTGGGCCGTAAATTATTGGTCGTTAGATAATTTGTGGGTGAAGGAACGATACCGCGTAGAGCAGCGGCCAAAAATATTATAATTTCCGCCATTCGGGGAATGACTACCCGTAGCACACTTGTTTCTACAACGCTTAACGACTTTCGGTAATAGAGTAGGCTGAGAAGATCTCAGATGCGATGCAATTCGCCGGTTTTTCCGGACCGCAGGCTCCCTTAAAACTCATTTCGGAATTAGCCAAAATTGAAATAGATAAGTCAAGTTCAGGTGAATAAAACATCACGGAGGAATAACCACCACCACCACCCGGATGCCCGTAGGCCGTTATGGTCGTAGAATCCGGCAATCTAAACGTTCGCTTGGACGCAAAATATCCATACGATTCACCCTTCACTGCCCAATCCGGGACACGTGCCTCCGAAAATGAATTGAGGAGTTGATTGCGGACTGATTCCGAAATTGCAGTCCCATTGGGCCGATAGAGTTCATATGCCCAGCGAGCCACGTTTTCGGGGGTTGAAATAATCCCACAACACCCATAACGCAGCCTCCCTACCGCACCTAAGTAATAACCGAATCCGTAAGGTGCTGTTTGAATCATGTTTCCGAATCCAGATCCTCCCCAAGGCGACACATCCGTATAGGGCATAGCCATCCTCGGGAGCGTGAAATCCTCAGCCTGATCGTTAAACAATTGCGTATGCCAGGCAATACTCTCTTCGGGCAATATGACTGCCGTCATATTCAAGGGATTTATAAAAGCCGCCCTATAAAGGTCCGCAAGTGATTCCTCAGCATAAAACTCCGCGACAATTCCTAGGAGAACGACGTTCGTGTCGTTGTACTTGAAGGCACCAGGAGCTGAATATGGGGATTGAATGAGGTTAACCGTGTCGAACGGAGACCACACTGGTTCCTTGAAAGATGCGCTCTTCCCTGCCATGTTGTAACTAAAGTCTGCCATTCCAGAAGACATCGTCAACATTTGCTCAATGGTAACTTCCGGATTGACTTTATCTGGTTCGAATGAAAGAAAGTCAGGATGGTTTTTCAATACCGTTCCAAGAGAGTCTGTTAGTTCGTAAAGGCCCGTTTCAATCTGAGACAAGATAAGCGCCGACAAAAATGTTTTTGAGGTACTACTGATTAGCAGTGGGGTATCAACCGTCATCCTGACGTTGTTATCCGCTTCCCCCGTCGCATATGTCCAGAGTTTTTTATCAGTGTAGACAGCGACCGAGAGCCCCGCCTTCTCTTCAAGAGCTAAGAACTCGTTGTCCACGGCAGTTTGAAATAGGGTACGCAAACCCGTGTCAAACTCCCTGTAATCCTTCGATGAAACGAATTCGGTTGGTTTTCTGATCTGTGTGACGTCAGGAAATTGCGTAGGCTTCGTCGTGGGCGCCGGGGTATTCTTAGGCCCTGATTCAGGAGATTGCGTAGGCTTCGTCGCGGGAGCCGGGGTATTCTTAGGCCCTGATTTAGGTGTATTTGTAGGTGGCGGTACCCTAGTGTCAGTTAAGTATCGAGTGGCCGTGGGCAAGGGAGGCTTGTCTTCCAATAGCGTCGCTTCTGCCGTTGCGTTGATCTTGGGAGTAGATTTCGCTGGAGCCGTGGCAGCACTAGAACAAGCAAGTACGAGGATCCCAATCAGTACCGCTAAAATTACTGATAGCTTCATTCCCTTTATTCCTCAATCATCCCGACTTAGCCATCATCAACTACACTACCACCTTTCTTCAACCGTCAGCCATTTTCAACTAGCAACCTTAGCGTCTCATAGGCCAGGTGTTCCAGTGGCCTGTTGGAGGCACTGTGAGCTATGTATAGCTGCTGTGGTGACCTGCCTAAGCCTCTATCCAACAGCATCTCGATAGCCTTCAGCTGGTCGGTTGGCCGTACTTGCTGGTCCCTCCCTAGGTTTGGAGTCCTGCACCAGTACCTTAGGCAAGACGCCCCTGGCGATAGACACCAGGGCATCAACAAGCTCCTTGCCACCATCTGTGGTCTCAAGCCCATAACCAGCTAGGCCTCTAGTACATTGGGGCCTACCACTAGGTTTACCTCTCTGGCCGGGTTGCCGGGGCGATAGATTGATATTTTGTTGTTACCAGTGGTTACTTCTTGATTCCGCATGTTCCGCGGTGTCTCAACCGGGTGGATGCGCTCTTCTCCAGCTAATAGTTTCCAAAGTCCGGCTCTTCGTTCAGCCGGGCATCTGTTAGTCACAGGAAGTTTTCAATGCTACCTACTCTCTCCACATGGGTCGTGACCCCCGGATGGGACCCTTGAAGCATTATGCGGGATTCGTAGTTACTGGACCACCGAGCTTATGGATTGAGTCGCATACATTTACCCTTGTGATAGCGCGCATCTCTAAATTTGATTATTGGCCTGATGTTCGATGGATCAATTCTCTGTTTTCGAGTTCAAACTCGTCGCATTTTTGTTTATTTGGCTGGCCATCTCCTTCGCGTGCGCGTGAAATTTCTAGGTGAATCATATCTATAATTTCCATTATGGCCATGATATGGGGCGCTGCTTCAGATGGAGATTCGGCCAAATCAAGTGCTACTTGATGTGCCGCTCCAGATATGGCATTGGTGCAATAAGGCCATGTGCTGAAAGGCTCTATGCCGTAGGATTCGATTTCACTAAGGCCACCATCGTAGAAGCTGAATAGGAAGTCCATAACGAAGAACTGAGCTTCCTGGAACTCTAATTCACGGTTGATCTCCGGAACGTCCAGAGATTGACCTATTGAGTCCACGTGGGTCCAGTATATTTCTTCGAGCAACTCGGCGGTTTGTTCGTCATCATGTTGCATTGGCGTCTTCGAGGGGTCCTGGCCACAGGCGATGGCAAGAGCGCACATCAAAGCCAACATCAATCTAATCGGTATCGCCAATTGTTTCTCCTCCGCATTGAGATTTCCCGTAGCGCATGGCGGTAGTCTACACGGTTAACTATTGGTCGGAAGTATCCCCTGTCGATGTCGCGAGGATGGCTTTGGCTTTGCGCACAATTAGAAATTCCCCAACCAAAGCGCCGGGAGGGCCTGTGGTAATCAGAGTGGCGAGGAGAAACCACCAACTCCAGAGCTTCTGGAGCGCCCCGATGCCTACAATGGCGATGAGTGCCAGGAAAACGATTCCGTGGGTTAGGCCAAAAATCTGCACCAATTCCTCATTGTTAGCAAATGATGCAACGAGCAGCACTATGAGCAGGATCAGATCCGCCAGGGCAATCCATCGCACAATCATTAACCAGCGAAGTACCTGTTGAGCCTCTAGAGCCGACTGCATCCTGAACACCTACCGGCCTAATCATCAAATCCCGATATGCCCGAAATTATATTCCAAAGTTCCAGGCTAAGTTCCGTGTTGCCGCAGAAGAACTCGACGGCCCATTCCAGGGGCTTATCCAGCGAAATAGCCATCGCTTCGGCCACCACATTGTTGGACTGCAAGACCCAAGAACCGACAGGGCGCACCCAAAAGGTACGCCCGTCTATGTCGATTTCAATGGCTTCCCATTTCTGAACCATTACTTGTTGGCCAGGTATTGGCTGGATACAGGGACTTTATATATGGACTTCGTATGGTTCGACGATTAACCCCACCTATCGTATAGTCTCTGAATCCTACTAACAGGAGGGAGACAGATGTCCTTAGCCACGGAATTTCTCCAGGCATGTAAAGAAGGATTCGCAAATAAAAACTCTAGCTCCGTCGGAGAGTTCCTAACTGACGATTTCTTGATGATTTCACCAGTTACTACTAGGCCTAAACAAGGGTTCTTGGGTTTGGTCGCCGAGGGTGGTAACCCGGCGATTATTGAAGATGTGGAAGTAATCTACGAGAACGATGATGTGGCGGTCGTTGGTTACAACACCACGTCCGATACCACGGGGTACAACGGCAAAGTATTGTGGTGCGGCAGAAAAAGAGATGGAAGATTTTATGATTTTAGGCTCGCACGGTTAGGCTAATAAATATCTTTCGTGCTCTGACCAAAATGAGGGAAGCTCACCCAGTTGCTGTGGATAACATACTCAAGCGAGAACCTCAGGTGACCTAGGTTGTCTGGCAATCGCCACAAGTAGGAAAAATCGCCGTGCACATCTGGTGCACATCGGCCACGAAGAAGGCCCGCAGATTTTAGTCTACGGGCCTTCTTCGTGCCTGAAAACTTGGTGCCGAAGGTCAGAGTCGAACTGACACGGGGTCACCCCCACTGGTTTTTGAGACCAGCGCGTCTACCATTTCGCCACTTCGGCACATCGATTGATATTATACGATATGTTTGGCGGGATTCGGCAGTGCCTGATTGCTGATTATTAATATCGGCGATCCCCTCAGTAGCTAGGAGGGTTTTGATGCCTATCTTGTACTGTCCTATGTCTTCCGAAGATGCCACCGCCTAAGCGGCCAAACAGGGCTTGGAACGCCCCTACTACGAGAATGCGCTCTACTTCGGGATCAAATACCCGAAAGCACAGTTGGAAACGCCGGTTGCCTTCCTCCATGACCCTTGGTTGGGCAACCATGGCCGCCGCGACGCTATCTGCCTCTGGAGAAACGAGGGGGGTCGGGAACTGGGACTGCAAGGGTTTGACGACCTCTGGCCAGAACATTACCAGCTGGCATTCGTGCGTCCATCGGGCACTGACCCAGAATAGATAATCGACCTGGGATGATCTGGCGGGCACTATTGAGCGTTTCCTTGACGCCATATTTGGGCACGCCTATAATTCCCTGGAGAAAGGATGTGTATCAGTGGTTAAACGTACCTATCAACCCAAGAAACGGCGCAGAATGCGCGTTCACGGATTCCGTCACCGGTCCAGCACTTCGGACGGCCGGGCGATTCTCAAGAGGCGGCGATTCAAAGGCCGCCACCAATTAACTGTCTGAAATTTGCGCCTGGTACTAGCCAGGCGCTCTTTCGGTAGCTCACCTAGTAGCCATCTTAGTAGTTCGGTCCGGTAATGCAGCGCAGGCAACGGCTCACTGGCAGCAAACGGTTCTCCCAGATCCATGCCGAGGGCAGCAGCGCCGCTAACCGGTTGTTGGTAATCAGATACCTTGCCAATGACTTAGACTGTGGCCGGTTCGGGTTCTTGGTGAGCAAGCGAATCGGTAACGCGGCCGTTAGAAACAAAGTAAAACGGCGGTTGCGAGAGGCGGTCCGGCTGAACCCCGTAAAGGCAGGATGGGACGCATTGTTCATCGCGCGCCGTGGGGCAGGGATAGCCAAGTACCAAGAACTGAAGGACGCAACGGATAATCTTTTACGGCGCGCCAATCTGGTGGAAGAGATTCCACAGCCCACCGGTCCAGGGCCTTCTGTGGACCAACCGGACGAATAAATTACCAATGAGATTACCTACCAACGGAATTGCATAACAAATGAAGTATGCCGTGCTTTCCCTGATCTGGGTCTACCAAAAGACCCTTTCACCTTTGCTACCGACATCATGCCGGTATTCCCCCTCCTGCTCCCATTACTCCCACGAAGCGGTGGAGAAATACGGCGTCTTCAAAGGGGTCTGGCTTGGCGTCAAACGGTTGGGTCGGTGCCGTCCCATGGGCGGCCAAGGATATGACCCCGTACCGTGAGAACTATTACCTGCCTGTTGGTGCCTATCATCCCCATCCATAAGTCCATAAACAACAGCCCAGTCGCCCAAGGGCCCAGCGCTGTTCCCTCCAATAGATTGCCGTCGCGGCGGATGCTGTTCCTGTTCGCCTTAATCATGTTGCCCGTTCTCCTCGCATGTACCCGAAATATAGGTGATCAAAGCGACGGTTGGAACCCTCCGGTCAGTGAAGACAGTGTGGTCTACATCGGCACGAAAGACGGTGAGATACAGGCGGTCTTCGACGACGGTTCAGGGAATATCCAGGAAAAGTGGATTTTCCCGCCGGCCCAAGGCCAAGGGGTCCTATTCGGTGTTTACAACACTCCTTTGGTCGTTGATGGTTTGGTATACGTGAGCGCCATAGATGGATTTCTATATGCTCTGGACAAAGAGTCCGGCCGGTTGACCGGCGACGGTTGGAAACGGCCCGAAAACCCGTTCATTGAGCCCGAACCGTTGGTGGCCGGCCCGGCCTATGACCCAACTCACGACATCATCTTGGCACCGTCTGAGGATGGGTCTCTGTACGCCTACACCGCTAAGGACGGGAACGAATTCTGGAAACCATTTCGCACCGGCGCCGCCATCTGGTCGACTCCTGCCGTAGCCAGAGGTGTCGCCTACTTCGGCTCGCATGACCACAAGGTGTACGCAGTAACCCTGGATGACGGCGACGAACTCTGGAGCTACGAAACCAAGGGTGTAGTGGCCGGAAAACCCTTGGTGGTCGCAGGAAAGGTCATCGCCGGGTCATTCGACAAATCTCTGTACGCATTGTCCGCGGATGAAGGGGTCATAGAGTGGACGATTTTAGGCGAGAACTGGTTCTGGGCAGGCGCTGTAACGGACGGAAACACGATATTTGCCCCCAACATGGATGGCAACATCTACGCCATAGACCTGAACGGCAACCTGCTCTGGAAGCACGATGTGGGTTCTCCTATAGTTTCATCGCCGGTTCTAGTGCCAGAGGGCCTGGTGGTGGCGGGTAAAGACGGAAATCTACTGCTGCTGGACACCCGGAGTGAAAACCTGGGCCTGCAGCGGGTGTTGTTCAATCAGAAGATCGGAGATTCAGAAATCAAGGCTCCCCTGTTCGCCGTGGGCAACTCGGTCTTCGTGGGTTCTCAGGACCAAACAATCAGGCGAATCGAATTCAGAAACGGGCAACGTAACGTCTGGTGCTTGCACACCCGGCCGGATGAGCGATGCGTCAACTAACACAGAAACTCAACCGCTCTAAATCGGCAGCGAGGTAGGACTCTTTGGAGGCCATTTCATTCCTCTGGACCGAACTGATAATTCGGCCCATGCTCAACGGACTGGTGGTGTTGTACACCATCTTCTTCAGCCAGATGGGGCTGGCGATCATATCGCTAACCGCCCTGATCCGGCTGGCCACGATGCCTTTGACGCTGAAGCAGTTGAGTCAGATGCGGGCCATGAGTGCCTTGCAGCCAAAGCTGAAGGAGATTCAAGACCGTTACTCCAGAGATAAGTCCCGAATCTCTCAGGAGACCATGCGCCTGTACCGGGAGGCCGGAGTAAGCCCCTTCGGTTGCTTGGGCCCAATGATCGTCCAGATGCCAATTCTCATCGGCCTGTTCCGTGTACTGATTCAAACCGTGTTCTCGCGCCCCGACGACCTGGTGGGGTTTTCGGAGAAGTTGTACACCTGGATACCGGTGGCGCCTATATATTCAGCGGCGCCGCTGGACTCCAACTTCCTCTGGCTGGACCTAGCGAAACCCGACCCCACCAACGTAATCATGCCGGTGCTGGTCTTCGCGACCACTTGGGTCCAGCAGAAGATGACCATGCAACCGTCAACCGATCCGAGGCAATCCGGCAATCAAGCCATGATGCTTTGGCTGATGCCTCTGATGATTGCGTTCTTCTCGTTCACGCTACCCAGTGGACTCGCCTTGTATTGGGTAACGTCCAACGTAATAGGTATCGCTATTCAATATTTTGTAACTGGTGGCTGGGGACCATTGTTCCCTTTGTTCCCAAAGGCTGCGCCGGCAGCAACGCCGGCGGCGCAATCCCGATCATCTCAAAATGATTCAGAAGAGGAGACCGGACAAGATGGAAGAAGCGACAGAGATAATAATGAGCGCACGAACCGTCGACGAAGCAATCGAGCTGGGACTGAAAGAGCTCGACGCAGACCGCGACGAGGCCGAGGTAGAAATACTAAGTAGGGGCAAGGCTGGTTTCCTGGGAATTGGCGCTGAAGTCGCTCGGGTCCGGGTTACCAGAATCTCCGCAGGTCGCAACGCCTCAGGAATGCCCACCACCGAAGAAGGGGAGACAACCGCCGCCGGAGTGGCGACCGCCGCCGTTGGGCGGATTTTAGAGGCCGCCGGCGTCAACGTCACCCGGACTTTGCGGGCCGCCAACGACCTGGAGTCCGGTGGGCCCATCATCGACCTCGCCGGAGAGGACTCGGGATTATTGATCGGACGGCGGGGGCAGACCCTGCAGGCCCTTCAATTCCTGGTCAACCTCATAGTCAGGAAGCAATTTGAAGGCGTCCGGGTAGTGTTGGATGTAGAGAACTACCGCCAGCGGCGCGAGTTCCAACTACGCGACATGGCCACTAAGGTTGCCGCCAGAGTGACTCAGACCAACCGAAGCATCACTCTTGAGCCCATGCCTCCGGCTGACCGGCGCATCATCCACACCAGCCTCACGGACAACCCTGATGTGTCCACCGAAAGCACCGGAGAGGGCGAGGGTCGCAAAGTAACCATCATGCCAAGGCGGGACTAAAAGACCGGAATCTTGGTCCCACCGCGCCTAGTGGCCTGGTACCAGGGAACCTGTTTTCGATAAAGGATCCACGGCAATATTGATAATCAGGCCGCCTACCGTAGCCTTGGTGTAAAATTAACTAAGTGGTTGTCGCCGAATGGGTTTAATAGAAAGCCATTTTAATTGCCTCCTTTGTTGTTGACCGCTGCAAAATGGATTACATAAAATAACGTCGTGAATAGCGATTTGGACTTCACCTTCCGAGCGCCATTTGATCACCCCAACGAAGAATGCGGGGTGATAGGGGTATTTACCCCGGAAGGGGATGCAAGCAGATTGGCTTTCTTCGGGCTATTCGCCCTCCAACACCGCGGCCAGGAAAGCGCCGGCATCGCCGCCGCCAATGGCGAGAACGTTGTGGTCCATGCTGACATGGGCCTGGTCACCCAGATCTTTAGAGAACCGGATTTCTACCCCCTCGTTGGCGACATGGCCATCGGTCACACCAGGTACTCCACCAGCGGCAGCAGCGAACTCTGCAATGCCCAACCGCTTTTGGTGGATGGCCAACACGGTCAACTGGCCGTGGCCAACAACGGCAATATAATCAACGCTCTCCAATTGAGGGACCAGCTTCAGGACGAGTGGAACTGCACTTTCACCTCCACGACCGACACAGAGGTCATCGCCCAGTTGCTGGCCCACGCCACCGGCGCCAATTGGGAGGACCGAGTCTTCCAGTGCATGCGCCAGTTGGAAGGGGCTTATTCGATCGTGGTCCAGACGAAAGACACCATGATCGCCGCCCGCGACCCATTGGGAATTCGCCCGCTTTGTCTGGGCAAGCTCAACGGCGGCTGGGTAGTCGCATCCGAGTCCTGCGCGTTGGATCATATCGGGGCCGAGTACATCAGAGAACTGGATTCGGGCGAGGTCATCATCGTCGATGGCAACGGCCTGCATTCGGCCACCTGGTCCGGTGGCACCGGACGCCAGGCCCTCTGCGTGTTTGAACTGATCTACTTTGCCCGGCCCGACAGCTTGATGGCCGGACAGCTGGTCCACTCCGCCCGTCAAGAACTGGGCGCCCAATTGGCCCGCGAACACCCGGTGGATGCCGATCTTGTGATTGGAATACCCGACTCGTCCACCGCCGCCGCTGTTGGTTATGCCCAAGAATCGGGCATCCCCTTCAGCGAAGGGCTGGTGAAGAACCGTTATGTAGGCCGGACGTTCATCGAGCCGGAACAGCGCCTTCGGGACTTAGGAGTGCGCCAGAAATTCAACACCCTGGTGGATGTTATCCAAGGCAAGCGGCTGGTCGTGGTGGACGATAGCATCGTCCGCGGCACCACAACACCACACGTTGTCAACCTCCTCAGGAAAGGCGGCGCCACAGAGGTCCACATGCGGGTATGCGCACCCCCAATAAAACACCCGTGTTTCATGGGCGTGGACATGGCATCCCGCGAAGAACTGTTGGCCGCCAACAACACCCTGGAAGATATTCGCACCATCGTCGGCGCGGACACCTTGGGCTACCTCAGCGTGGAAGGTTTATTAGAGGTGGTTGGCGGGACCAAAGGCGGGTTCTGCGACGCCTGTTTCACCGGCGACTACCCCGTGCCCGTACAGTTGGAACTGTCCAAGCTCGCATTGGTACAACCCGGACCAGCGGCCGATTAACTCCAGCCTCATCCAGACCTGCCGCCCGGCCTTGACCAGCATCCATTTTTAGAGTCTGATTTCTCCTAATCGGAGCACCATTTTGCTCGGCATTTGCCCTTGCCATCGGGCCACCCTTGAATTAACCTTTTATAGCGGAAATCAAGCAGGCCTGCCGCCGGGCGGAAGGGAACGGGAGGAGCCTCCAATTGGCAAGTGACGCATACCGGGAATCGGGCGTTGACCTGGACCGGATGGACGGGCTGAAAGAGCGGATCAAGGGGTTCTCCGCCAGCACCCACGGCCCAGAGGTACTGGACAGTTCCGGAAGCTTTGCCGGTCTCTACCAACTCTCTGGCTACCGGGAACCGGTCTTGGTCGCCAGCACCGACGGCGTGGGCACCAAGATCAAAATCGCGGCCCAATTGGGACACTTTGAGTCAGTGGGCCAAGACCTGGTCACTCTAAACGTCAACGATATCATCACTAGGGGCGCCAAACCCCTCTTTTTCCTGGACTACATCGCCTTCAGCAAACTGGACACCCAACGCCTGGATGACCTCATGCGGGGCATCGCCTGGGGTTGCCGCGAGGTAGGGTGCGCGTTGATCAGCGGCGAGACCGCTCAAATGCCCCAGGTCTACTCCGGAGACGAGATGGACCTGGCTGGGTTCGTGGTTGGCGCAGTGGAACGGGACCAACTCCTGGAGTCGAAAAACATCGAAGCCGGGAATGTTCTAGTGGGTGTGCCATCCAGCGGGCTCCACACCAATGGGTTCTCTCTTGTCCGCCAGGTGTTCAATACCGATGGCGAACCTAATGTGTTGTACCGTCATTTTGATCAACTGAACCACCAGTTGGGCGAGGAACTCTTGGTGCCGCACCGCACCTATTATCCAATGCTGGCGCCGGTTTTTGGACTGATCAACGGTCTCGCCCACATCACCGGCGGCGGTCTACCTGGCAAGTTACCGGCGATACTGCCCGACGGCCTTGCGGCGGAGATCAACAGCGGTTCATGGCCGGTGCTGCCCATATTTAAAATCATCCAGAAAGAGGGCGGTATCAGCGACGATGAAATGCATCGGGTTTTTAACATGGGCCTGGGGATGGTGGCGGTCTGTCCCGAAGACAATGTCGCCAATGTCCTTGAACACTTGCCCGACGCGATGGTCATCGGCAAGATGGTTCCGCAAGGCAACGGCGAACAGGTAGTCTTCAGGGGATAAGTGCCCTCTAATCCATCACGAACGAATCAAAAGAGTACGACGGAGAGGAAGTTGAAAGCACTGCTCAGCGTCTATGACAAGACTGGAATCGTGGAATTCTCCCAGAAGGTTTCTGCTGCCGGTTACGAACTGATCAGCACCGGCGGCACCCACCGCACGTTATCTGAGGAAGGCGGCCTCAACGTTAGCCAGGTGGCCGATGTCACCGGGTCGCCCGAGATCCTGGACGGCCGGGTCAAGACCCTCCATCCGACCATCTACGCCGGACTGCTGGCCAGGCGCGATTCTCCGGACCACATGGGGGAACTGAAGGATCTGAACATCGACACCATTGACCTCGTGGTGGTTAATCTTTACCCATTCGTGGAGACCATCAGCAAGGCGGACGTAACCCTGGCCGACGCCTTGGAGAACATCGACATCGGCGGGCCGGCGATGCTGCGAGCCGCCTCCAAGAATTTCCCTTCCGTGGCCGTGGTCGTTGACCCGGCTGACTATGGCTGGGTAGGAGAGAAACTGGCCAACGGTGGACTAACAGTCGAAGACCGCCGAAGGCTAGCAGGCAAGGCCTTCCATCATGTATCCACCTACGATTCCGCTGTAACTGGCTATCTGCTTGGCAACGACAGCGGGGGCGAGGAGTTACCCGAATCTCTGACCATCTGTCTGACAAAGATCTCCGGCTTGAGGTACGGCGAGAACCCACACCAGAGCGGGGCGCTCTACTCTGAGTCCAGCGCCCCGGTCGGGATGGCCGGTGCCCGTCAGTTGCACGGCAGGGAACTCTCATATAACAACCTGATGGACGCTGACGCCGCCTGGCGGACCGCCTCCGACTTCCCAGACGCCACCGTTTCCGTGGTGAAGCACGCCAACTCTTGCGGTCTGGCTAGCAGGGACGATATCGCCGAGGCCTACTTGAAGGCTTACGAGGGCGATACCGTGAGCGCTTTTGGCGGCATCGTGGCTTTCAACCGCACCGTCACCGCCGCTGCAGCTGAGGCCATGGAGCCGGTGTTCTACGAGGTGGTCATCGCCCCGGACTACGAACCGGCGGCGCTGGAGATACTGCAGAAAAAACGGAACCTAAGAATCTTGGCTATCGACAAGCAACCTGAAACACCTGCCTACGATCTCCGACCGATCACAGGCGGCATCTTGGTACAGACCGCCGACGCCATCGCCGAAGACCCGACGAACTGGACCGTCGCCACTCAGCGACAACCAACCAAGAATGAGATGAAAGACTTGGCCTTCGCCTGGAAGGCTGCCAAGCACATCAAGTCCAATGCAATCGTATTCGCCAAGGACCTGGCACTCGTGGGCATGGGGGCCGGCCAGCCCAACCGGGTCGTCAGCGTTCATCTCTCGCAGCGAGCCTCAGGAGATAACGCCAAGGGCTCGGTGCTGGCGTCGGACGCTTTCTTTCCCTTCGCCGACAACATCGAACTTGCTGCCGAAGCCGGAATCACCGCCATCGTGCAGCCGGGCGGGTCGATACGCGACGATGAGGTCATCGCTGCCGCCGACAAGGCTGGGTTGGCTATGGTGTTTACCGCCGTCCGCCACTTCAGGCATTAGACGAGTAGGAGCGGCTAGCAAGGAAAAAGAGGGTTGGGCGCTACTATTGACATAACCATTCCCGTTTTCAACGAGGAAGAGGTCCTGCCACGCACGATTGCTGCCTTGACCGAATTCTTAGAGCACAATCTGTCGTCCAACCCTTGGCAGGTAACCATCGCCGACAACGCCTCCACCGACAGCACTCAGGCAGTCTCTAAAATGCTCTGCCGCAAGCATCCCGGCGTCAACTATCTCCGCATCCCCCAAAAAGGCCGAGGCCGGGCTCTGCGCACCGCTTGGCTGGACAGTCAGGCCGACATCGTCAGCTATATGGACGCCGACCTCTCCACCGACCTATCTCACTTCCCTCAGCTTATTTCGGCCATAGAAGCCGGGAGCCACATCGCCGTGGGCAGCCGGCTGAGCAAGGAGTCACAGGTCAGGCGCGGTCTCAAGCGGGAGTTGATCTCCAGGGGTTATAACCTGCTGATCAACGCCATGTTCTTAACGGGCCTGCCCGACGCCCAGTGCGGCTTCAAGGCTCTCACTCGAGCCACGGCCGAGGCCATCGTGCCCAGCATCGAGAACAACAACTGGTTTTTCGACACCGAGTTGCTGCTCATCGCCGCCAAACGCGGGTTCGACATCGCCTCGGTGCCAGTGAAATGGATCGACGACCCGGCCAGCACGGTCAACGTAATCAACACCGCCAAAGAGGATTTTAAGGGCCTGCTGCGGCTTCGGTTCGGCGGCGTTCCACACGTACGGAGGCCGGCCTCTCTTCCCCGCGACCTGTAATCATCGGCGGTCCTTATCTTATGGGACCAATTTGCTTTCTAGGAGAATTCCAATGGAACTAGGCCTAAAGGGTAAACACGTCATCGTCACCGGTGGCGGTACCAACATCGGCCGCGCCATCGTCCACGCCTTCGCGGCTGAAGGTTCGCGGATATCCATCGCCGAGTTAGTGCCCAGCCAAGGCGAGATTGTCGCCGGAGAGGTGGCCGCCATGGATACGGGCGCCGTGGTGAACGTCGTCCCCACGGACGTCACCGACCCGAAGAAAGTGGCCACCATGATCGAGGCAGCCATCGATGAGTTTGGACCAGTGGACGTTCTGGTGAACAACGTGGGCTGGACCGTCGACCGGCTGTTCATGGAAAAGCCTAGGAACGAATGGGAGCGAGAGGTCCAGGTTAACCTCTGGGGCGCCATCAACTGCATTCACGCCGTGCTGCCGGGGATGATCGAGAAAGAGTCCGGGGCCATCGTCTGCATCAGTTCCGACGCTGGGCGGATGGGCGAGTACCGGGAGGCGGTCTATTCCGCCTGCAAGGCCGGGGTGATCGCTCTCAGCAAGTCGGTGGCCAGAGAGACCGGCCGGTATGGGCTGCGGCTGAACGTGGTCTGTCCCGGATTGGTGGTGCCGCCGGCTGAGGAGTCTATCAGCGAAGAGAGCATGTGGAACCAGATGCGTGACATATTCACCGATGAGGTCCGTGAAAGGGTGGAGAGAAACTACCTATTCCGCCGCATGGGCACCGCCCAAGAAGTGGCCAACGCCGTGGTCTTCCTAGCCTCAGACGCCGCCAGCTTCATAACTGGCCAGACCCTAAGCGTAAGCGGCGGGTATACGATGATGTAGGCGCCCGATCTAAACCAGCCAGAAAAAAGAGGCCCCGATTCATCGGGGCCTCTTTTGGTTTGCGGGGTGGGTTGGCTGGTTACTTCGTGTTCAGCGCAACCAGGTCCCAGGACCGCTTTTCGATCTTGGGCATCATAGCTTGGACTAGGTTCTCGTCCAACTCGGAGGCGATGCTGGGGTAGCCAGCCCGCTCGATCATGGACTTCAGTTTTCCACCCTTGAACTGGTCCAGCGTCCATTTGAGGGTCTCGCCGGAGGTGGTGACGTCCCAATAGATGCGAACGTCTTGGTTGCGAGGACCGTAGTGGTAGTGAGGGGCGCCTTGGAAGCAGTCAAAGGCCAAAAGCTCAACTTCCTGTCCGGCAATGTCGGACAGGACGTGGATGGCCATTCCCTCGTCGTTGATCTGAGGAAGATGGCGGTATTCCAGGCCGAACCGGATGTTTCCGGCTTCGATCTTGTCGCCGTCGACCAGCTCGGGCATCATGTGATGGACGGTGCGGCGCTCGCCCCGGACCATCTCACGGGCCTTAGCCTCAACCTTGTCCAAGATTGCCTTCTTTACCGGGGTCTTTTTCAGAGTGGCAGCCAGGTCTTCATACCCAGACCGCTCAATCATGACCGTCAGGTTTTTGCGCAGGTTGTTGATGGTCCAGCCCAACGGGTTGCCCGCGGTGGTCTTGTCCATGAACAATCGAATGTTGTGGTTCTCAGGACCGTAGTGGTAATGAGGGGCCTGGTCGAAGCAGTCGAACCGAAGAATTTCGGTGTCTTTGCCGTCTATCTCGGAGTACACCTGAAGGCATAGGCCCTGGTCGTCCATTATCTCTTGACGGTAGCTCATCGTAAACTCTACCGAACCGGCATCAAAAGTCGTTCCACCTTTTTCCATCTTGTCCTCCTAACATTCCCTATCGATATCGCGGGCCTGGTTCACCTGTCGCGCCAAACTCGCCATCCGTGATTTGGTGAGATTATAGCACGCACAATGCGCTCAGCAAATCCTTAAGTTACCGTGGGCGCTGGCTATTATCGCCCATCGTATTGCCTTTTTCTCCCAGTCTGCCCTCCAAATGTAGGCTGCTAAAGTCTCCGGAGTGTATGTTTGAGCATCAAAGGGAAGCTCGCATTTTCAGTATTCGCGTTGTCTTTGGCGGCATTAGCTGTTGGGTGCTCCGGTCCACAGCCGACCCGTAATATAGTCGTCACGGAAAGCGTACCTCCCACCATTCGGTCAACATCGACGCGGGTCCCGCCGCCACTTGATCCCACCACGGTCCCGCCCACCGCCGTTCCTCTCCCGGGAGCAACTCCAACTGAACAGCCACCGCAGTTAACGGCCGAGAGAACCGTAGCGTCCTCTCGGGAACCGACAACCGAGACCGTGCATCTGGCTGAGCCCACCACCAGCCTAATTTTGAACACACCGGGTCCGAGGCAGGCCATCGTGGCGGCTGGTGGACCCGTCCGATGGCACCCCCGAATTTACCTTCCCGGCTCATAGATTGCTGCCTAGGGCGGCCGTGCCCGTTTATACCAATGAAGAACACCCCGAATCCGGCGGGTTCCCCTTCCAGCGGAAATCTTCGATCTGGAACAACTCCAACCCTGACACAGCGGCGCCGATCCACCCTGATGGGACCGTGGTGTCCAGCAGCCGGGTTGTTGACCGCCCTTTGCTTGGTGACCCACACGGGGTTTATACTCGCCTGCGGCTTCGTCATTACTCTTGGCCGCTCGCTATTCTCACGGCGGACCTGGAGGCAACAGAATTGGAAATCGGACTTTCGATACCCCGGATACCCGACGTGCCGGGCTTAAAGCGATTCGTTGAGACGGCAGAAGCGTTCGGCTTTGAGTCGGTCTTGGCCGGCGACCATATCGTCCTGCCAACAGAAGGCACCAACCAGTATCCCTACACCAGCGACGGGTCGTTTTCCCGGCCGTCAGACGAACCGTTCCTGGAGACTATGACGTTGCTGGGATTCCTGGCGGCCTGCACCAGCCGGATCAAGCTAGGCAGCACGGTGATCATCCTGCCCTACCGCAACCCGGTGGTCCAGGCCAAGATGTTCGCGTCGCTGGATGTTTTGACCGGCGGCCGCATCATTTGCGGCGTGGGAGTGGGCTGGCTGGAGAAAGAGTTCCAGATCCTGGGATTGGACTACCACCAACGCGGCGCGATGACCGACGAGTTCTTGGGGATCATGCAGGCGCTCTGGAGCCAGCCTAACCCGGAGTTCCACGGCAAGTACTACAGCATCGACGGAATCCAATTCGAGCCCAAGCCGGTCCAACAGCAAGGGATCCCTGTCTGGGTTGGGGGCCATACCAAAGCGGCCCTGCGCAGAACCGCCAGATACGGCAGTTGCTGGCACACCACACGACAGACACCGGAATTCGTGGCCGAAAACCTCCCCTACCTTCGGGAGCGCGTCGAGAAAGAGGGACGCGCCCAATCAGAGGTCACTGTCTCGCTGAAGCGCAGCCTCCATTTCACCGACATGGGTCTGGGTGAAGGTGGTTACGTGAGAAGTGGCGGCTCTCTGGTGGCCACCACCCAAGAGGTTATCGACGATCTGGGGGCTTGTCAGGAGATCGGGATTGACCAACTGACCTACGACTTCAGGGTGGAGAGCCTGTCTGACTGCATCAAGGTGATGGAGCACCTGGCTGACAAGGTTTTGCCGGTGGCCCAGAGGTTGGGGTAGGCTGGTTTCGCTACTGATATGGCCCTCTAGAAACGCCTCCCACCCTAACCCTCCCCCGCAAGCGAGGGAGGGGACACTGATTGAAATCTGCATCAGGGAGTAACGGCGGCTAGAGCTGCGCCTAATTTCTGCAGAGATCCGGCATCCACAACAGTGGCTAAACTGGCCAATTCGCCGTCCTTGACAACCACCTCATAGTCGCCGTTAAGGACGTCGACAACGATCGCCATAAAGTTGTCGCCGGTGAGAGCGAACTTACCCGTAGCGTTGTCGCCGTCGTAGGTATCGTCCGACAAGGTTATCTTAATGTTGTCTTCCATCTGACCAGCGAGTCTCATCATGAACGCCGATTTTCCGGAGACCGTCAACATCTTGGCCCCGCCGGGAACTTCCTATGCGGAGAGTAGACCCGCCTGACTAAGGAAAACCAATCAGCGGCTCTACAGTCCGCTGTCCTTGAAAGATTTGGCGCGTTTCACCAGTTCCTCGTTGGTGTGGGCCATCTGCGCGATCTGTTTGTCGGTTACCTCGCGTTTCACCTGGCCTGGCGCTCCGGTCATGAAGGAGCGTGCCGGCACCTGGGTCCCGCCCAGCACCACGGTGTTGGCGGCGATCAGGCAGTTCTCGCCCAGGGTGACCCGGTTCAAAACGGTGCAGTTGTTGCCCAGCAACGATCCCCGTCCGACTAGGTCGCAGTGCACGACCACGGAATGGCCGACCGAGACGTGTTCTTCGATGGTCAGGCCGTCCCCGTGAATCACCGAGCCTTCTTGGATATTCACATAATCGCCGATGACGATCGTTTTTGGACTATCGCCCCGGATGGTCACTCCGGGCCAAATGCTGGCGTACTCACCTATCTCTACGTTGCCGACAACATAGGCAAACTCACTAACCCAGGCGGTGTCGGCCACCTTGGGGGTCACTCCTTCAAGGGTACGAATCAAGTCGGTCCTCCAGAAAATTTGGGTATTCGCGGCGCGGTTGCGCCAGTCGTAGATTATAGCGGACGAAACGAGGGTGGTTCGACAGGTCCGATTTCATCGAGACTGTCGACTCCGGTCAGAGCACACCATGAGAGGACAGGACTGTCAGGCATAAGCGGGCGTGAATGCAAGGATGGGAAGCGAGCTATTCTCTGGAAGCGCCAAGGGAACGGCGGGCCTCTCGGTCCATGTCCCGGTCGATTATGGCGCGGCGTTTGTCGTACTGCCGTTTGCCGCGGGCCATACCCAACTCTACCTTGGCTACATGGTGCTTGATGTAAACACGGAGCGCCACGATGGTCAGACCTTTCTCGGCTGCGGCGCCCGTCATCTGCTGGATCTCAGCCCGGTGGAGCAGCAGCTTACGGTTCCGCTTGGGGTCATGGTTATTGAGGCTGGCCGGGTCGTAGGGGGCTATATAGGCGTTGTGGAGCCACATCTCGCCGCCCGAAGCCCTGGCGTAGGAATCCCGGAGGTCGATCTTCCCGGCTCTGATAGATTTGATCTCAGTGCCGGTCAGCGAGATCCCAGCTTCGTAACGCTCCAGAATCTCGTAGTCGAAATGGGCCTTGCGATTGGATGCTACAGGGCGAAAGTCTTTAACAGCGGGCTTTTGCTGCGCCGCTTTTTTATTTGCCGGTGCCGTTGGAGTAGATACCTTTTTCTTCGCCACTGCCTGACACTACCTATGAATACCTTTACCTGATTAGCCGCCTCGGCTGATCTGCTCTTTCAAGATCTCGATGGCCCTGTCCAAATATATGTCGTCATCCTCGTCTTCTTCGATCGGGTCCAACAGCACGTCGGGAGTGATCCCTTCACCTTCAATCAACTCACCGTTGGGAGTGAACCAACGGGCGGTGGTGAAGTTGATACCGGAACCATCGTTAAGGGGCCAGAGATTACTGACGCTGCCTTTGCCAAAGGTGGTTGCGCCGATGACTGTCGCCCGTTCGTTGTCGATTATGGCGCCGGTGAACACCTCGCTGGCGCTGGCGCTGAATTCGTTAACCAAGACCACCATGGGAATATCCAGGGCCTTTCCACCAGATTTTACGCCCCAGTTCCGCCTGTTACCCTTGGCATCGATCTGATAAAGCACCAGACCGTCGTCTATGAACTGACTGGTGACATCAACAACGGAGGAGACTAAACCGCCAGGATTGTTGCGCAGGTCCAGCACGATTCCCAATCCTTGTGAGCGCTCGAATCTCTCAAGTGCTTCCTTCAAATCGTCGTTGGTAGTGCCGGTGAATCCTGAAAGGCGGAGGTGTCCTATCCGGCCCACCTGCATCAACAATTCAACGCTTTTCAGATTAATGATGTCCCGTTCAATCTCGATCAAGACGGGCTCCGCGCTACTCAGATGCCGAATTAGTAACTTTACTTTGGTGCCTTTATCGCCCCGGATAAGCTGGACGACTTCCAGAAGACTGAGGCCTTGAATGCTTACACCATCGACTTCGACGATCACATCCCCAGGTCTTATTCCCGCCGCCTCGGCAGGTGTGTCGGGCATGGGCGCTAGGATCGTCATCACACCGTCGCGGATACCAACCTCGGCCCCAATGCCGCCGAAGAAACCTCGGATGTCCTCTGTTTGCAGGGAGTATTGTTCGCTGTCTAAGAACCCGGCATAGGGGTCGCCCAGGGCGACAAGCATGCCGCGAATGGCGCCATCGCTGATCGCGGCAGGATCAAGTTCGCCGCCGTCAATATGCTCTTGGACCAGCAAGTCCCACACCTCGCTTAGGCGCTGGAACTCGGCGGGAAGGTCCTCTATCGCGGTGTCAGGTTCATCGCTACCGCCGAAACAGGCAACGGCCAACAACAGAACGGCCGCCAAGATGGCAACCGAAAAATAACGAAGGAAGAATCGAGTGCTGCCCACGGATAATCACTCCTGCCGCGAAGCGGAATCCGCCTTCCTATACCGGGTGATTCCAAGCTCCGGGGCATCCACATTGCAGGCTTCGATTGTACCATAGGGCATGCCCGGCTTAGGCTCCAGCCACCCTACCGAAAAAGCTTTTTCGCCGACCCAGGAAGCCACGTTGACACTGATTTCGGCAAGCTGCTAGCATGGCAAAATCCGAACTAGTCCAGCCTAGAACTGGCTGAGCTGTCCACATAACGGAAGGTGAACCTTGCCAGGAATTTCGGCCTATGGCGCTTACGTTCCCAGATACCGGTTAGGTGCAGAAACCGACGGTTGGGATTCAGCCGGACAACGCTCGGTGGCCAACTTCGACGAAGACAGCGTCAGCATGGCGGTGGCGGCAGCCATCGACTGCCTGAACGGGCGGGAGCGGGAAGAGATCGACGGTCTGCTCTTCGCCACCACGACTCCGCCCTATGCCGAGAAACAATGCGCGTCTATCATTGCCACCGCGTTGGACCTGCGCCGGGATATCTTCACCGCCGACATAACCGATGTGTTGCGGGCTGGCACCACGGCCTTGAAGTCTGCATTGGACTCCGTTGCGGCCGGTTCGGCCAAGAATGTTCTGGTGGTGGCCAGCGACAACCGGCAGGGAGCGCCCAAAGGCGAGGCTGAGAGAAACTCCGGAGACGGGGCCGTCGCTTTCATCATTTCCGAAGATGCGGTGATTGCCGAACAGGCCGGTTCGTACACGATAACCGAGAACATGATGGACACCTGGCGCAGCGCCGGGGACCAGTTCGTCCGGTCTTGGGAAGACCGATTTGCCATTGAAGAAGGCCTGGAACGGATCATGGGAGAGGCGGTTTCCGGTTTCATTGAGAAGGAGGGCGTTTCCGTCAAGGACGTAACCAAGCTGGCCTTATATTCCCCCGACGCCCGGCGTCACGGACAGTTGGCGCGGCACCTTGGCTTCCAACCGGAACAGGTGCAGGACCCGCTATTCGGCCGGATGGGAAACACCGGCGCTGCTTTTCCATTGATGCTATTGGCTGGCGCTTTGGAAGATGGGTCGCCAGGCCAGTTGCTACTCACAGTGGCCTACGGCGACGGCAGCGATGTGCTGGGCTTCCGGACCACTTCAAAGGTAGGCGAACGAGGGCACGGCTTGGGCGTTTCTGGATTCCTCGACTCGGGCCAGGTGCTGGATAGCTACGAGACCTACGCGAAGTGGCGGAATGTCTGGCTCACCGACTCATCGTCGAGACGGCCAGATCCACAGTCGCCGTCGGTCACGGCGCTGTGGCGGGAGAGCGACCAGAACATCAAATTCCACGGGGGGGTCTGCAACCAGTGCGGCTACGTGCAATACCCGCCGCAACAGGTCTGCGTTGAGTGCCAGTCCAGAGACGACTCGACACCCATCAGGCTCAGCGACAAACTAGGTACGGTATTCACCTACTCCCTGGATTATCTGGCCGGCACGGTGGACACACCTTTGGCCGTTGTGGTGGTGGACTTCGAGCCGGGGGGCCGGGTCCTCTGCATGATGACCGACCGGGAAGTGGGTGAAGTCCAGATCGGAATGCCGGTGCAGATGAGCTTTCGAAAGTTGCGGGTGGTTAACGGGATACACAACTATTACTGGAAAGCTGTTCCTTTGCGGCGGGCCGCTTAGAACTTTGGCGGTATAATTGCGTTTAGGCGACAGTAATTAGGAGAACATTATGAGCGGGATCAAAGACCGGGTTGCCGTGATCGGAATGGGGTGTAGCAAATTCGGCGAGCGTTGGGACTCCAGCTCTTCGGACCTGCTAGTGGAAGCTGCCTACGAGGCCTTTGAGGACGCCGGGATAGAAGGAAAAGACGTCCAGGCCGCCTGGCTTGGCACCGTTGGCTCTTTCCGGACGGGCCAGCCCCTCGCCGCCGCCCTGAAGCTGGACTACATTCCCATCACCCGGGTCGAGAACGCCTGCGCCACTGCCACCGACGCCTTCAGGAACGCCTGCTACGCCGTGGCCGCCGGCATCTATGACATTGTTCTGGCCGTGGGTGTGGAAAAGCTTAAGGACTCAGGTTTCTCCGGCCTGGCGGTGGCCGAGGCGGCCGGCGCCGATGTCAGTCCTCCGGTGCCGCCGCCATCTCAATTCGCGCTGGCCGCCACTCGGTATTTCCACCAATACGACATCCCCTACGAAGACGGGAAGATGACCCTGGCCCAGATCGCGTCGAAGAACCACCACAACGGGACCATGAGCCCTAAGGCCCACTTCCAGCGGGAGGTAAGCGCGGAACAGGTAGCCAATGCCCCCATGGTGGCCTGGCCACTTGGTCTTTTCGACTGTTGCGGCGTCTCCGACGGCGCGGCGGCGGCAATCATCACCACCCCAGAAATCGCCAAGACTTTCCGCGACGACTACATATTAGTGAAAGGGATAGGACTTTCCGTGGGCGCCTACGGCATCATGCGAAACGACTGGGATTTCACCCATTTCCCAGAGTCGGTGCGGGCCAGCCAGGCCGCCTATCAGGAAGCTGGCATCTCCGACCCGCGTCAGGAGATCGACCTTGCTATGGTCCATGACTGCTTCACCATCACCGAGCTGATCATATATGAGGACTTGGGGTTCAGCCCCCGGGGCCGGGCCAGCGAGGACGTTGCGGCGGGCACCTTCAGCCTGGAAGGCGAGTTGCCAGTGAACACCGACGGTGGCCTGAAATGCTTCGGCCACCCCATCGGCGCCAGCGGAATACGCATGATCTACGAGGTCTACAAACAGCTACAAGGCAAGGCCGAAGGACGCCAGCTAAAGGACCCCACCCTAGGCCTAACCCACAACCTTGGAGGCCGCCCCGGCTCGTTCACCTGCTCAGTAGCCTTGCTCGGGACGCGCGATTAGCGCCACCTAGCCATACTTCTTCCCCGCAGATTGTCATTCTGAGGCCGCCGCCGAAGAACCTCTTTACTATTATGCGGTGACGCCTCGAAGAACTGCGAAACCTTTCGTTCTCACGGTGGCGCTGTCGTTTGGGGTTTCCACGCCATGAGTTCGTTGGAAAACCAGAGTGGTTCGTATCCACGTCACGCCTATGGTTTAGCTATTTAGCCTCAAGATTAGACATAATCATAAATTTTGTTTAAAATCTGACCAATAAATCGTTGTGCCGGAGTCTGTCCGGCTGGAATAATCTTAGTGACATAAAGTGCGAGTGGGAGTGGGCGGAATGTCATCTAGAAATCATCGATTCACCCCAAGGCTAGTCTCGGCGGTCCCTTGCTAAAGACCGGCGTAGTGCAGGTCATTGCCAGAGGGACAGACGTGGCCTTTGTCATCGACGAAAATGCCCCCTTCGATGTTGTGGCTGGTGAGCTGCTGGATTATCTCTCCAAGCAGAGTGGCCTGTGGTCCAAGGGCGACATCACCATCAACGTCGGCCAACGCATGTTGGACAGAGACGAACTAGCCCAGATCAAGTCAATCATAGAGGCTAATTCGGGGCTTACAATTACTCGCTTCTGGTGCTCTCCCGAGTCCCTGGGCAGCGGCGACCTTCAGATTGAAGCCAAACCGGCCAAAGCAACCGCGCCGCCAAAATCAGCGCCATCTCGAGCCAAGCAGCCCGTCGCACCACCGGTTGCACACAATGAAGTTGCAATCCCGGAGCCAGCTTCGAACACCGCAACGGAGTCTCTATCTGCCGTTGAGTCAATCATCGAGAGCCTCAAGGCCAAGCACAATAAGAACGGAGCACGCAACCGGAACATCACTGAGGCCCTTTTCATCAAGTCCACCTTCCGTTCGGGTGAGTCGTTGCATCACCACGGGGATGTGGTGGTGTTGGCGGACGTTAACCCCGGCGCGGAAATAAGAGCCGACGGCGACATCGTAGTCCTAGGCTCACTCAAGGGATTCGTCCACGCCGGCGCGTCCGGCGACAACAAGGCAGTGATCATCGCCTTGGAGCTTCCCTCGGCACGGTTCCAGATAGGTAAATACCACGGAGTCGCCCCGACCTCGGCGCGCCACAAGCCCAAATCGTCTGCCACTGGCCCCCAGATAGCCTACGTGCGTAGCCGTTCGATCCACGTAGCGCCCTTCGCGGGCCGGTTTGCGAGATATAACAAAGGAGTACCTTATGAAGGGTAGGACCATCGTAATAACGTCGGGCAAAGGCGGGGTGGGCAAGACCACCGCTACCGCCAACATCGGCACCGGCCTGGCCATGCGCGGCCATCGGGTGGTGGTGGTCGACACCGACATTGGCCTCCGGAACCTGGACGTGATCATGGGTCTGGAGAACCGCATCGTCTACGACCTTGTGAACGTTATAGAAGGCGACTGCAAGCTGAACCAAGCCATGATCGCCGACAAACACGACTACGAGCTGTATCTGATCCCCGCAGCCCAGACCCGGGACAAGAACAGCATCTCGCCGGAACAGCTGAGGGAGATGTGCGAAGAACTCGAAAAAGAGTTCGACTATGTGCTTATCGACTGCCCAGCCGGTATCGAGCAAGGCTTCAAGAACGCCACGGCCGCAGCCCAGGAAGCAATCATCGTGACCACTCCGGAGGTTTCGGCCATCCGGGACGCCGACCGGGTTATCGGTCTGCTGGAGTCATCGGGTCTGCACCGACCAAAGCTCATCATCAACCGCATCGCTTATGAGATGGTTAAGCACGGCGACATGATGGACCAGAAGGACGTCGAGAGCCTGTTGGCGGTTGAGGTCATTGGCCTAGTCCCCGCCGACGAACACACCGTGGTAGCGGCCAACCGGGGAATCCCAGTGGTCCACAACTCTAAGTCCGCAGCCGGTGGAGCATTCCTCCGGATCGCGGCCAGGGTGGACGGCGAAGAGGTCCCGTTGATGGACCTAGAACCTAAGACCGGCCTATTCTCCCGATTCAAAGGGTTGGTCGGTATGAGCGGGAGGGCCTACTCGCATGCGTGAACTACTACGTTGGCTCTTCAATATCAGCGGCAAAGAATTGGACCAGGCCACCGAGATGCTCTCCAAAGACACGGCCAAACAACGGCTCAAGCTTGTTTTGATCCAAGACCGGCTGGAACTGGCCCCGGAGAAGTTGGAGGAGATGAAGAAAGAGATCTGGGAAGTGGTCTCCAAGTACATGGTCGTAGACGACGACTTCATGGAATTTGAAGTGCGCCGGATGGACGACCTGACAGTCCTGGTCTCCAACATCGAGGTCAAAGACCTCAGTGACCTGACCCCGGTCCCCACCGCGTAGGTGCTCGGGGTACACAAATTTGGTTGAGAGGGGCGTCCCTTTTTATCGGGGTGCCCCTCTTGTTATTTCGTACGACCGCTCCTTAGCCTTCGGACATGACTTACGAAGATTCGGTGCCCTCACCCTTACATTCTCCCATGCGTGGGGGAGGGGATTTTTTCGTCTTGCGGCAAAAGCTATCATTGACCCGTTTCATGACCGCGCCTATCATTGGCTCACATTTCATTTAGAGACCTGATAGAGGCCTGAGATACCCTTGGTTGAATCCAATGAATCAGATGTACTAGTCATCGGCGGCGGTATAGCTGGCGTTACCACCGCTTTTCACTTGGCGCAGCAGGGCGAACGGGTCACTCTGTTAGAGCGAGGGGAGATTGCGGGGGAAGCGTCTGGAGTGAACGCAGGCGGGTTGGGCGGCCTCGGCTGGGGCAACAACCCCGACCTGCAATCGTACCTGACCGCGGGCAGTTTCGAGATATTCAAGACCCTGCAACTGGACATGGCGTACAACATAGAGTTCCATGCGCCGGGCGGGTTGCAGGCGGTTCACACGCCTGAACAGGCGGATTTCACGCGCGACCGAGTGGTTCGTCTACAGTCCGAGGGCTATCACGCAGAGTTCCTAACAGCACGAGAGGCCCGAGCCTTCGAACCCGAGGCGTCGGAGTCCTTGTCCGGTTTCATGTTCCTGACCAAGCGCGGCAAGGCCAACCCAACCAAAGCTACTGTGGCGTTCAGTGAGGCCGCTGCCGCTTTGGGCGCCAACATCAAAACCGGCCACGACGTTAAAGAATTATCTCAGCAGCAGGACGGCTCCTGGCAGGTCATATCTAGCCAGGGTGAATTCAGGGCCAAAACCCTGGCGTTGGCGGTGGGCGCCTGGTCGAGGCCGGTGGGCGATATGCTGGGAATCGATATTCCCATCACCCCCATCAGAGGCCAGATGTGGGCCACCGAGCCCGCCCCGCCCAGCATCTTCCATCTGATCGGGTCCATGGAATCACCGTTCGATTGGAGCAGTCAACCGCCCAGCAACGACCATCCGCCGGAGATAACCCACCACGGAGATACTCGGATAACCCGCCACCTCTACGGCGGCCAAAGTAGGAACGGTGAGATCATCTTTGGTGGCGACCGCCAATCCGTGGGCTATGACTACTCTCAGAACGCCGAGGGAATCGAGGTGAACCGGGGGCAGGCGTCGGAGGTGATTCCTCTGGTGGCCAAGCTGCCCATCAGCCGCACTTGGTCCGGTATGATGCCATTCTCCATGGACGGCAAGCCGATCATCGGTAAGGTCCCCGGATTCAAGAACCTTTTTATTCTGACGGGCTTGGCGTCATCCGGGTTTGGACGCGGGCCGATGGCCGGCAAGTTATTGGCCGACTACATCCACACTAGCCACCCTGCGCCGGTGCTGGCCGAATCGGACCCAGCCCGGTGCATCACCTTTAAATAATCCGATTTAGATTTTTGGAAGGAGAAACCACCTTGCGGTTGATACTGACCAACGCCAACGTGATTGACTGTGTAAACCCCGACCCCAAAACCCAGGCGACCGTGGTCATAGAAGATGGGCGGATACTAGAGATAAGGGACGACAGGCCACGCACCAACAACTCCGAAGACCGGGTGATCGACCTGGCTGGCTCCTACCTGACACCGGGACTGTGGGACGTGCATATCCATCCAGAGCACCCTGTTCCCGCGGGTACCACCGTGGCTCAGATCACTGCCGACTTCGGCCAGAACTTGCAGCGAGGCATGATCGAGGCTGGGGTGACTGCTGTGCGCAGCGGCGGAGCCAGGGATTTCATGGACGTGGCCTGGCGCAAGGCGTTTTCCGGGCCGGGGCCGGCTGGGCCTAGGGTCTTTGCCTGCGGGAATTTCCTGACCACCACTGGCGGCCATTTTTTGACCTCCGGCCACGCCAGGGAATGCGACGGCCCTTACGGTTACGCCGAGGCTATCCGCGACCAGATGAAGCACGACGTGGACCACATAAAGCTCAACCTTACGGGCGGCATCATGGGACCCCGGTGGGACCGGCACACCGAATCGTTCTTGCTGCCAGAGGAGATTGAGACGGCCTTCGCCCTGTGCCGCCAGCGCAACTTTCCGGTGATGGCTCACGCCACCAACCCCGAAGCAGTAAAGATGGCCATCAAGCTGGGCGCCCACTCTGTGGAGCATGCCTACATCACCGACGAGGACTGCATCACCGACTTCGTCAGCAGCGGCACATGGTACGTGCCCACCCTGAGCATCAGCCAACTCTCCCCCAACCTGGCCACGACCGAGCATGAGAAGGCCTGGGCCGCCCAAAAGCAGCTTGCGCCGGACCTGGTGATCCGTGCCGATGCCGCCGCCGCAGAGCACCGGGCTTCCTTCCAAAAGGCTCTGTCCGCCGGGGTCAAGATGGCCTTGGGGTCGGACATATCGCCCATGCGGGATTCGGCATTGTTGGAGCTGGGCCTTTGGGTCAAGTGCGGAGCCACGCCGTGGCAGGCGCTGACCGCCGCCACCAAAAATGCGGCGGAGATGTGCGGAGTAGGACCGGAACTGGGTACGGTGGAACCAGGCAAACTAGCCGACCTTATAGTGGTCGACGGTAACCCACTGGACAACATCGAAAACATTCGAAACCTGGAATTGGTGATGAAGGAAGGCAGGGTCGTGGCCGACCACCGGGGGTAGTATTCCGGGTTTGGTTATCATGGCTG
>Ga0209752_1000187_pt1 | contig 29958 bp, 29 predicted proteins | sample METZYME_3_250m_FD_187548 | JGI IMG/M metagenome (GOLD analysis project Ga0209752, IMG submission 187548) | Marine microbial communities from oxygen minimum zone in mesopelagic equatorial Pacific - METZYME_3_250m (SPAdes) (version 2) | ecosystem: Environmental > Aquatic > Marine > Oceanic...
GGCGACTCCGGCACAAAAGATTTCGACACCTTCTATTGCTCTCGCTTCTTCGAGACCGTAGATGACGTCACCTGTTTGGGGTGCGGTGGGGTACCCCTGAGAAGCGAGGACCACGGTGACCATCGCGTCGGTAGACAACGTCGGAGGACTCTGCAAGTCGCCGATTGCTACTTGGAGCAATGTCTCAGCCAAGTCGCCTTCGAAGCGAGGGAGGATCACTTGTGCTTCTGGATCACCGAAGCGGACATTGAACTCCAACAATTTCGGTCCGTCTTCGGTCATCATAAAACCGGCGAATAGGACTCCCCTGTAATCAATTTCTCGTTTGCGCAGTTCCTCGACAGTTGGGTGTACTGCCGTATTCATCATGTCATCTAGATCCGTGGTGCTAACGGTCGGCATTGGGGAGTAGCAACCCATGCCGCCAGTGTTGGGTCCCAAATCTTGGTCCCGCAGCCGCTTATGATCCTGGGCTGATGTAGGTATTAACGCCGCTTTCTCACCGTCGCAGAACGCGAATAACGATAACTCAGGTCCGCTGAGGCCTTCTTCGATCACCACACAACGGCCAGAATCTCCGAAACTGGTGCCCGATAATTTGGCCCGCACGTCTTCTACAGCATCGGTATATGTGTCAGTGACTAAGACCCCTTTCCCTGCGGCTAACCCATCTGTTTTAACGACATACGGGGGGGCCAGCGTCGATAGGAATGCAACCGCGGCATCAGCTTCGTGTTCACCAAACGATGCGTAACGGGCAGTCGGCACTCCGGCCGCTTCGACAAGACTTTTCATCCACGCCTTTGAACCTTCGAGGCGTGCCCCATCTGAGCCTGGACCAAAAACCGCTCGGCCGTCAGCGCGCAATTGGTCCGCGAGCCCCTGCACGAGCGGGACTTCGGGACCAACGACGTAAAGGTCTGCTTCAATTTCTGTTGCCACCTGCGCGGTACTTCCTTTGATCCCCGGCGATCCTGGGGTCACAACGACTTCGGAAGACTGAGAGAGAACTGTGGCGAAGGCATGTTCTCTTCCGCCGGACCCAACGACGCAAACCCTCATGCTGCAAACCGGAGATACTGCTCGCGTCCTGGGCCGACACATACGAATCGAATGGGGACACCCATTTGTCGCTCTAGAAACGATATGTAGTCAATTGCTTCTCTTGGCAAGTCATGTCGTTCCGTTGCTCCGGAAAGATCCGTACACCACCCGGGAAATTCCGCATACACCGGTGTTGCCTTGTCGTGCAGGCGCCGCAGGTGCGGAAGATATTCGTACCTTCGGCCGTCGACTTCATATGCAACGCAGACCTTGATGGTTTCAAGTTGATCGAGAACATCCAATTTAGTGAGGGCGATTTCTGTGCAGGCGTTGAGTCTCACTGCTTGGCGCGCCATCACGGCATCAAACCAACCTGTGCGGCGGCGGCGGCCTGTGTTCGTGCCATATTCGTGGCCTACGTCAACAAGATGGTCACCGATCTCGTCATGCAGTTCAGTCACAAATGGGCCTGCTCCCACTCGGGTCAAATAGGCTTTTGCGATTCCGATAACTTGGTCGATCGCCCCTGGTCCAATGCCGGAGCCAACGAGTGCGTACCCCGCGATTGGGTTGGAAGATGTGACGAACGGATAGGTTCCATGGTCGAGATCAAGGAACGTCGCCTGGGCCCCTTCGAACAGAACTCGCTCGCCGGCGTGTAAGGCCTCGTGAAGGTGGCCGACAGTATCGCCGATGTACGGGGCTACACGGGGCGCTATTTCATCAATCAATTCGTCAGCTAATTGGTCTGGGTCGAGACCTTCGTGACCGTACACATCACGGAGAATTACGTTTTTCTCTGCCAGCGCGCTGTGGAGTCGGGCTCGCAGATGTTCCGGATCGAGGAGATCTTCGACCCGGATTCCAATTCTTGATGCCTTGTCGGCGTAGGCCGGTCCAATGCCTCGTTTTGTGGTCCCAATCTTGTTGTCACCTCTTCGGCTTTCAGCTAATTCGTCAAGGATCTGGTGGTAGGGCAACACGAGGTGGGCTTGGGGGCTCAACATAAGGCGTTGACAATCAACATCTTTGGCGGCAAGGGTGTCGATTTCATTGAGTAACACGCGAGGGTCGATCACCACACCGTTGCCAATGATCGGTACAACATGGTCGTACAAGATCCCACTGGGTATGAGTTGTAGAGCGAAAACTTCGCCGTCGACCACGAGCGTGTGTCCGGCATTGTGACCACCTTGGTAGCGCACCACATAGGCGCACTCCTTAGCCACAATGTCGACTACGCGTCCCTTACCTTCGTCACCCCATTGGGTACCGACCACAATTGATCCTGGCACGGACCACTCCAAACGTCATACGTTGACGTTTCCCAATTCTAATTGCGGGACCCGCGTTATTAGGGGTGAATTAGAGAGGTCTTTTCTTTTGAAGCCTCCGGGGGTGTCGCCCGGTCAACGACAAAACTTCATTGACGGGACGATCAGGTGTAGCCATTTCCTTAAGATTTCAAAGATCCCATGGGAATTCCCACTAACGCCTTCGTCTCCGCGGATCTAGCCATGGAACAACTGATTGTTGCAGAGGCACAAGATCTCTTCTGTACTGACGGTGAGTTTCAATGACGGTTGCCGCTGCGCTGGCTTGGACTTCGCGCATTTCAGCTTCGAGTTGGGCAACGCGATGTTCGAGATGAAGAACTCGTTTCACCCCAGCCAAGTTCAGACCTTCGTTTGTGAGCTCCTGGATGCGTCTCAAAAGAGCAATGTCGATTTCGCTGTATCTACGGCTACCGCCGGGAGTACGAGCGGGTTCCACTAGTCCTCTCCGTTCGTAGATGCGCAGCGTTTGAGCGTGTACACCGGCAAGTTCTGCCGCGACTGAAATCACGTACACAGCCCTGGTTGGATCGGGTGGTGAGGCCATTGGATCCACAATCAACCCTCCTGTCGTTCTTCGTTTCGAGGTGACCAGTCGGTTACCTCGTTTAGCGCTTCTATTGCGGTTCTTTCTTGAGCCGTTAACTCTGTGGGGACAACTATTTCGATCGTCACCAACAAATCACCTGTGGCTTTGGGAGTGCTAATACCTCGACCTTTCACTCGGAACGTGGTCCCTGATTTAGTACCCGCGGGAACTTTCAAGGTCACCGTTGAATGGTCGTAGGTGGGGATCTTGATTTCTGAACCCAAAGCTGCCTCCGGGAATGTAACGGGCACTGCGATAGTGAGGTGCCGTCCTTTCCGACCGAACATCGAGTCGGGTGCTATTTCCACGACGACGAACAGGTCGCCATTCGGTCCGCCGTTGCGACCTGTGCCCCCCTTGGCCGCCAGCCGTATACGTTGACCGTCATCTACACCTGCAGGGATTCGCACTTTGGCTTGGCGTTGCCCGCCTTCACTATCCGCGCCTAAACGAATAGTGGTCGTTATTCCGTCAATTGCGTCGCGAAATCCCAGATGTATGCGCGTTTCTTGGTCCACACCTCGCATAGGGATAGGCCCCCCAGCACCGCGCCCCCGACTGAAAAGATTCCCAAACATCCCGCTGAGATCATCAAAGTCCTCAAAATGCACATTGAATCCGTCAGAGCCAGAAGCGAAGCCACCTGCAGCCGAAGGACCAAGCCGCCGAGCCTCGTCATATTCACCGCGTTTGGTTTCATCACCGAGGACGTCGTAGGCGGCAGATACCTCTTTGAAGCGTTCCTCGCTTCCTCCGGTTGCGTCAGGATGATGAGTCCTCGCTAACTTCCGGTACGCCTTAGTTATCTCTCTTGGGGAGGCATTCGATGACACCCCGAGCACCGCGTAGTAGTCCTTTTCAAACCATTCACGCTGGGCTGCCATGTTTCACCTCCTCATCCGGTTCGGCTTCTAGTCTCGGACTTTCACCATGGCCGCCCGCATCACTCGCTTGCCCCATCGGTAACCGGGGCGGAGCTCTTCGATGACGACCTGTTCTCCACCATCACCTGCTTCATGCAGCACAGCTTCATGTTGGTTGGGATCGAACAAAGCTCCGACTGCTTCGATCCGGGTTAGCCCATGTTTTTGCAGTACCGCATCTAACGAACTCTTGATAGGCACGACGTCTTCGAGACCTTGCGCTGTGGCGGCGTCGCAGGCGTCCAACACCGGTAGCAGTGATTCCACAAGTCGGGCGACCCCGTTGGAAACCTGCTGTGCCAACTCACCGGAGCTTCGCCGACGGAAATTTTCAAATTCTGCCTGCAACCGTTGCAAGGAATCTCGGAAGTCATCACGTTCTGTCGTAACACTTTCCAGCGCTTCGATTAACTCCTCGACTGAAAGCGGTTCTTGGGATTCAACATTTAATGGTTCCGGGGTTTCGATATCAGGGTCGTTCGAGACCTCTTCATCGCAATCGACCGCCAAATCGAACTCAGTCTGTTCAGGATCGTCAGTACCTTCCTCTATCACTGGTCCTCGTCAATGATTTCCGCGTCGACGACATCTTCACCTGACTCTGCTTCAGGGGCTGAGGCATCACCAGCTGACTGAGCGGCAGCTTCGTAAAGCTTTTGACCCAAAGATTGACTTGCTCCGGTAAGAGCCTCGGTCGCATTGCGAAGAGTTTCTACATCCTCGTTTTCGGCTTCAAGGGCTTCTTTGAGAGTCCTGAGGGCGTCTTCAACTTCAGCCTTGTCTCCCTCAGAAACCTGGTCACCCTGGTCATCCAACATTTTTTCGACTTGGTAGACCAACGAGTCTGCATTATTTCGAGCTTCCGCTGCCTCTCTGCGCTGCCGGTCTTCTTCAGCGTGGCTTTCCGCATCCTTCACCATCTTTTCAATGTCATCATCATTCAGGTTTGATTGACCGCTGATGGTGATGGATTGTTCTTTGTCGGTTGCACGATCTTTAGCAGAGACGTTCACTATCCCGTTGGCGTCAATGTCGAACGTGACTTCAATTTGGGGCACACCGCGCGGTGCTGGTGGCAGATCAACTAATTGAAATTTACCCAGAGTTTTATTGCCTGAGGCCATTTCGCGCTCGCCTTGGAGAACGTGAATTTCGACTGACGGCTGCATATCGTCAGCTGTAGTGAATACTTCTGCCCGCTTTGTCGGGATCGTCGTGTTCCGTTCGATCAACTTGGTCATCACTCCCCCTTTTGTCTCAATCCCAAGACTGAGGGGAGTCACGTCGAGAAGTAGGACGTCTTTGACGTCGCCTTTTAGAACACCTGCTTGGACCGCGGCACCAACTGCTACCACTTCATCTGGGTTCACGCCCTTGTGCGATTCTTTGCCTGTCATTTCAAGAACGAGTTCTTGTACTGCGGGCATTCTCGTTGAGCCGCCAACCATGATGACGTGGTCGATGTCGTTCGGTTTCAAGCTCGCGTCGTCTATCGCCTGTTTGAACGGCGGTTTACATCGAGCGACCAGGTCACCGGTTATTTCCTGAAACTTCGCTCGAGTGAGCTCATAGTCAAGATGCAACGGGCCGCTATCGGTGGCGGTAATGAACGGCAAGTTGATTTGAGTGGTTTGTTTGGATGAGAGATCCTTTTTTGCTTGTTCTCCTGCCTCTTTAAGCCGTTGGAGAGCCATTGCGTCGGCTTTGAGGTCAACTCCGTGGTCGCCTTTGAAAGAGTCAGATAACCAATCGATGACTCGCTCATCCCAGTCATCGCCACCGAGTCGGGTATCACCGGCGGTGGATTTCACTTCGAAGACGCCATCTCCAATTTCAAGTACCGACACATCGAACGTGCCACCACCAAGGTCGAAAACCAAAATTGTCTGATCATCTGTTTCTTTATCTAGGCCATAGGCAAGGGCCGCAGCCGTCGGTTCATTGATGATCCTGAGGACATCAAGTCCTGCTATTTGGCCTGCTTCTTTCGTGGCGGTTCGTTGGGCGTCATCGAAATACGCTGGGACTGTGATTACTGCTTCGGTGACATCTACTCCGAGGTATTCCTCAGCGTCTCGTTTCAGTTTCTGAAGGACCCTGGCTGAAATTTCTTGAGCTGTGTACGACTTGTCATCGATTTCGACGCTCCAATTCGTACCAATATGACGCTTGACTGATGCCAGTGTTCGATCGGGGTTAGTCACCGCTTGTCGTTTGGCGACCTCGCCGGTGAGAACTTCACCGCCTTTGGCGAATCCGACGATCGAAGGTGTCGTCCGATCGCCTTCGGCGTTGGCGATCACCGTAGGTTCTCCGCCTTCCATGGTTGATACCACCGAATTGGTAGTTCCGAGATCAATACCGACTGCTCTGGACATATGCGTTTCCTCCTCTGGGGGTGGGTCAGGGTGTAACTCGGACACTTGCGACGGGGGATACACCAGGTGTGTCGCGTTGCCGGGTTATCCACCATTATAAAAGTTGAGTGTATGATTAGCAACTTTTTTGTTGGTTATTGTTGGATCCCTGTGCCCGTCTAAGCCAGGTAGGGTGCAACCTATGGTCAGCACGGCCACGCGGCTCATTCTTCTTCGTCATGGTCAAAGCCAATGGAATCTTGAAAATCGATTCACTGGTTGGTTTGATGTCGATTTGACCGAGAAAGGGACCCGCGAAGCATCCGAGGCGGGCGCATTACTTGAGGCGGCCAACATCAAACCCGATGTCGTGCACACGTCACTCCAAACACGTGCCATCGAAACAGCGAATTTAGCTTTATCGGCGGCTGACCGTCTTTGGGTCCCTGTGCGGAGAAGCTGGCGGCTTAACGAACGTCACTACGGTGCTCTTACCGGCTTGGATAAGGACGAAACCGTGGCTCTTCACGGGGCTCAACAGGTCCATTTATGGCGCCGGAGCTATTCGACCGCGCCACCTGAAATGCCTGCAGACCATCCGCATAACCCAAACCACGACCCTCGTTACGCATCTATCCCGAACAATTCGCTGCCGCGAACCGAATGCCTCGCCGATGTCGTTAAACGCTTGGTCCCTTATTGGCAAGGCCCACTGGCAGAAGATTTAAAAGAATCGAAGACGGTTCTCGTCGCAGCTCACGGGAACAGTCTGCGGGCACTGGTGAAACACCTTCAAGCAATCCCCGATGACGAGATCAGTGATCTTGAAATCCCTACCGGCGCGCCCATCATCTATGACCTCAACGCGGCTTTAGAGCCAACTGAGTCCCTGCCGATGGCCGACCGCTATTTAAGCTAGAACTGCCGTACGAGATACTGAACTGTGCTTGCTACAGAGCGTCAACTCCGCGTTCGCCAGTTCGGATACGAGTCACGCTTTCGATTTCTGTAACCCATACTTTCCCATCACCAATTTTTTCAGTTCGCGCTGCCTGGACCAGACAGTCCACGACGCGATCAGTATCCGCGGCATCCACCAGTATTTCAACGCGAACCTTGGGGATGAAGTCCACGTGATATTCGGTTCCTCGATACGTCTCGGTGTGGCCGCCTTGGCGACCAAATCCGCGAACTTCTGAAGCAGTAAGACCTTGAACATTGGTGTCTTGCAACGCTTCGACAACAGCTTCGAGGCGGTGGGGTTTAATTACAGCAGTAACCAAACGGACCATATCTGCTGCTCCTCAGGGGTTCCTTACCTGTCAACCTTGTCACGCCAACGACAATCCAGCCAACGCCAAAAAAATAAACTTGGCGTTGAGCCTTGCATCCACCCGCCGCACATGAAACTCCACCCCGTGAGTGGCCCTATCCGTCACACCGATAATCGGACACACGTTGAGAAGCATGTGACACGAATCTTCCGTACCGTAGGTGCGGTTCATCGACAACCTGTCCGGTAACTTGGCCTACGTGCAAGCACGAATCAAACCGCACCATCTCGCGCTCACTATCGGAGTTGCGTTCGCTTCGGTGACTGCAATTTCTGGAATCGCTGCGTCCGCTTTTGGGTTCCACAACCACAATCCAGTACACCGAGAGGTGTTCGGCAACATCCCTGGCGCCTTACAGCTCGCCTTTTATGTCATTACGCCTTTCCTCATCGTGTTCGGGGCATGGAATTTCGCTCAACGTGTGCGGAACTGGGAACGCGGAGCGCCTGACCGTCGAGCCACTACCGGGGCCAACGCGCAGCGAAGAATGCGCGACTATCGGGCTGGGGTAATGATGCAAACCTTGTTGCGTGACCCTGTCGCTGGGGTAATGCACGCCCTTCTCTACTACGGCTTTTTAGTTCTCCTGGCTGTCACCACCACCCTTGAAATCGACCATCAACTTCCCGAGAGATTGAAGTTTCTCCACGGCGGTACTTACCAGGGATTCAGTTTTGTGGGAGATCTCGCAGGTCTTGCTTTCACCTGCGGCATGGCTTGGTCAGTTGTTCGTCGATATGTCCAAAGGCCGTATCGCATACGCATCAAAACGCGACCCGAGCATGCTGTCATCCTCGGTGTTCTATTGGGCCTTGGGGTGACAGGCTTTGCAGCCGAGGCATTTCGGATTGCTTTGGAAGGGCGCCCAACCTACGAGCAATGGTCTTTCGTTGGTTACCCACTTTCGGCGTTAGTTGACGGCATTGATTCTGTAGCCGGTTGGCATCAGGCACTCTGGGTTAGCCACGTCGTCTGTTTCATGGCTTTTCTCGTGCTGTTACCAGTCACGATGCTCCGCCATATGTTCACTTCTCCGCTCAACATGTATCTCAAAGACCGGGAACGGCCGAAAGGAGCAATGCGGGCTCTGCCAGATCTCATGGAGGCAGAAGACATCGAAACCATCGGGGCGTCGGTTATCGAAGATTTCACCTGGAAACAGCTGTTAGACACCGACAGTTGCACCATGTGCGGGCGCTGCACCGCGGTATGCCCGGCCCACGCAACAGGAAAACCCCTGGACCCCAGAGAAATCGTGCTGAAGACCGGGGAAATAATGGCGGCAACTGGTGAACACGGAGCGGTGTCCCCGCCAATTGGCACAGATCGAGAAATAACGGTCAGCGCAAACAATTTGTTCGAGCGCATTAGTACTGAGGAACTTTGGTCCTGCACCAGTTGCAGGGCTTGCGACGAAGCCTGTCCTGTCAATATCGAAATCCTCGACAAGATTCTTGATATGCGCCGCTATCTCACGCTTATGGAAAGCGACTTTCCTAGCGAACTCGGGGGCGCGTTCCGAGGCATGGAAAACAACGCCAACCCTTGGAATATGAACAACGGTGAACGCGCTGACTGGGCTAAAGATTTAGATGTCGAAGTTGTTGACCCTTCCGACCCCTTCGACCATGAATACCTCTATTGGGTTGGTTGTGCGGGTTCTTTCGATGACAAGAACCAGAAGGTTTCGGAGGCAACTGCCAAGTTGTTGAATCGAGCCGGTGTTGATTTCGCGATCCTGGGTCCATCGGAAATGTGCACGGGCGACAGCGCACGTCGTTCGGGCAACGAGTACCTCTTTCAAATGCTCGCTGCTCAAAACGTCAGCAGCCTAAACGAGATGGGTGTTCGGAAGATCGTCACTCAATGCCCTCACTGTTTCAACACATTGAAGAACGAATACCCCCAATACGGCGGCAACTGGGAGGTATGGCACCACACCCAGTTCTTGGAAGAACTTGTGGCATCAGGAGCACTTGATTTAAGTGAAGCCCGGTTGGAAGAGCGAATCGTTTATCACGATTCGTGTTACCTGGGTCGTCACAACGACGTGTACATGTCGCCAAGAAACGTCATCGGCAACCTGGCCGGAGTGGAAATCGTTGAAGCCCCAAGAAACGGAACCGAAGGCATGTGCTGTGGGGCCGGTGGGGCGCGAATGTGGATGGAAGAAACCATTGGCACAAAAGTCAACGATGAACGTTCCGAAGAACTCATAGAGACCGGGGCGAGTCGTATAGCTACGGCTTGTCCCTTCTGCTACGTCATGATTGATGACGGCGTGAAAGCTCATGGCTTTGAAGAGGACGAAGTCAAAGTCGCTGATATCGCGATCCACTTAGTGGAGGCGCTCGAAGCAACTACCGAGTGAACGGTTCGCCTGTAGTCAAAAGTTTTCGTGGAACCGGCTAGGGGTCGGGCCACGTTGCCCTCGATATTTCGATCCTAACGACGACGCACCGTACGGAACATCCGCAGCGGTAGTCATTTGGATGAAGCTGATTTGGCCGATCTTCATGCCCGGATAAAGGGTGATCGGAAGATTGGCGACATTCGACAGTTCAAGAGTGAGGTGACCATCCCAGCCCGCATCAACAAATCCTGCGGTCGTATGAATTAACAACCCCAGCCTGCCAAGAGACGACTTTCCTTCTATACGTCCGACCAGATCGTCGGGGATAGCGATCCTTTCGAGCGTCGATCCAAGCGCGAATTCCCCTGGATGCAGAACGAACGCGTCATCGCCGTCAACCATTACTTCTTCTGTCAGGTCGCTCTGGTCTTCTTTCACGTCGATCACTCGCCGGGTGTGATTCAAAAAGACCCGAAATCTGTCGTCTAGATGCAGGTCCACTGAAGATGGCTGGATATCTGTCGGATCAAGCGGATCAATCACAATACGTCCATCCGCCAGAAGTTCACGAATAGTGCGGTCGGAGAGGATCATGAGAAACGCAGCCTAGCGGCGCGTCCCTGGAGGGGCTGACCCGAGAACTGGCGGCTTGCCGGCCCGGCAAGTGACAAGGCGCGCCGCTTCGTTAAACTTCACTTTCCACGCGGCAGTTGGTCCTGCGGGTGTAGTTCAATGGCAGAACGTCAGCTTCCCAAGCTGAGAACGCGGGTTCGATTCCCGTCACCCGCTCCATTTTCGACCGGTGTGCTTCACCGTTTTACCCAGCCGGATCACCTGTCTCATGCGGGGGGCATCGTTTTTACGCGCACCGCTGGCATCCAACGCGGCCCGGCGGTCGCATCAATTCTGGCGACGAATGCGTCATGGTGTGGTTCAACGAGCGCGCAGAATCGAGTGGCCGCTTCTTCGCCCACTGCCCTCCAAGCGGGTGCAGTGAGGGCATCGGTGCGTGCCTCAAGATGTAGCCGGAAGCGGTGACCCTCGTCGTTGAGCGCACCATTGGACGCCAAGCCTTTGGTCTCTAGCCGGGCCCACCCCCGAATCACGGCTTCGTCGTCGTTACCGCGGCTACGAGCGATCCACTCCTCAGTACCGTATTCATCAAGATCCACCAGCGCCGAATGAAGTAACCCAACTTCGACATCGTCAAGATCCTCGCTGCCGCATAACGCCCAGTGATTGTCACCCCGCAATTCGCGCAAACAATTCACGGCGAGCCAGGCCGACAATCCAGAGTTGATATCTACGGGTCGCGGCTTGTCTCGGTGAGCAGCGAACATCGGCCTGCCACCAAAGTGCACTGAATCCACGCCACGCCACAATGCGTCAGCGAAGCTACCCAGTTCATCGGTCAGCCCCGGGACAATCTCGTCAAGGCCAGGTTCCACAGCCGCGTCGCGGACACCCAGGATTGACTCGGCGTCAGTGACCTCCTGATAGGCGTTCATCACTGCAGCGATCACTGACGGGTTAATCGAATAGGTAGCAGCGGCAGCAACTGCGGGTGCGACATCGCCCAGAGAGGCGAGCCGCCAAGCCACGATCCACCCCAGACCATTAGGCACACCAAGAGCTTCATACCCTCGAATCGCTCGCCGGTCCCACATCATCCAACCGACCAGGTCGTGACACACCAAGCCACTCCTCGCTGTCAACAGCGCCCAATCAGTCATCCGCCCGAATCTACCTCCACGAACCGACGAATAGCCCAGTCGCCCGCGGCCAGATGAGTAGTCGGCGATCACTCCATGTGCCAGGCGTCAAAGAACAGATACCCCCCATGAATGTTCCTCAGGGCCTTGCGATCCTCAAAGAGACGGGACTGTCTCGTCCAGGCTCAGCGGAAAAGCGTCGCCAGGGCCCATATCGCGGCCACCAGCCCAACAACCACCATGACCATGCTCCTCCCAACCGGTGCTCGCGCAAGTTCATCACCCCCACGTGGTCCACCACGCGGTCGAAGCATCGCTAGTGCGTTGCCAACGAAGAGTGCCCCGCCGAGAGCGAGCATCAACAAAGGAATTAAGTCGGGGCCGAGGAACACGATCAATAACCGTTATGTCTGGTCTTGGTACCGGCTCATATTCGCGAATCTTGTGTAATTGCTGAGCCAAGCAAGTCGCACCGTGCCCGTTGGGCCATTGCGATGTTTCGCGACAATAACTTCAGCTGACCCAATGTCAGGTGATTCGGGGTTGTACACCTCGTCGCGGTAGAGAAAAGCAACGACGTCGGCATCTTGTTCTATAGACCCGGATTCTCGAAGATCTGAAAGCATGGGCCGTTTATCAGTCCGCGACTCGAGTCCTCGACTGAGTTGGGATATAGCAACTATTGGGGTCTCGAGTTCGCGGGCGAGGATCTTTAAACCACGTGACATTTCTGAAACCTCAACCTGGCGATTCTCGGCATTCCCTCGACCACTCATTAGCTGTAAATAGTCGACGACTATCATCCCGAGGTCGCCTAGACGACTTTTCAGTCTCCGAGCTTTTGCCCGGATTTCCATTACCGTCAAGTTTGGATTGTCGTCAATCCATATTGGAGCTTCACCGAGCTTTCCTACCGCTCGCGTGATCTTGGGCCAGTCGTCTTCGGAAAGATTCCCGTTTCGCATTCTCTGCGAATCGACTCGAGCGTCCGAGCAAAGGAGCCTCTGAGTCAACTCAAGGTGGCCCATCTCCAAAGAAAAGAACAGCACTGGACGTTGTGCCTCCAGGGCAGCGCTTGCCGCCATCCCCAAGGCAAAGGCTGTCTTACCCATGGAAGGACGCGCGCCAACAACGACGAGGTTGCTGGGTTGTAAACCAGAAAGAAGTTCGTCAAAGTCGATATAACCGGTGGGGAGCCCGGTGATCGCGTTGCCCTGTTCGTACAACTCCTCTAGGCGGTCAAGGTTGGCGTCAAGTAATTCGCGAATGGGCTTGGTCGTGTCGACAACCCGACGTTCAGCAATTTGGAACATCATGGCTTCAGCTTCGTCAACAGTTTTGACTACGTCCTCCGGCCTGCTGTAGCCCAATTCCACGATGTCGCCGGCAACTCCAATGAGGCGGCGAAGCATGGCGTGTTCTTCCACGATTCGCGCGTAACGACCCGCATTGGACGAAGCCGGGGTCAACGTCTGCAGCTCAAGTAGCCGCTGGGGCCCACCAACTTGGTCAAGAAGACCGGATCTAGTGAGTTCTTCGGCAACCGTGACAGGGTCAGCGGGTTCTCCTGACCCGTACAACGAAGCCACAGCGTCGAAGATGTAACCATGCGCCGGGACATAGAATTGGTCACCGCTAAGCGTTTCGACTGCGGGCCCAATGGCATCGCGAGATAGAAGCATTGCCCCTAGTAGTGATGCCTCAGCATCCACGTTATGTGGGGGCACTCTGGCATTTGGGTTAGATGGTGGTGGATTGAAAGAGGGGTCGTTGGTCATCGTCGTTAGCTTGTCAGATAGTTCATGTGTAGAACTAGGGGCAGACATTGGGGATTGAGGCCCCATTTTCTGTGGAAAACCCCCGAAGTTATCCACAGAAGATGACAGCTATGTGACAGACCACTGCGCGTAGCCGATTGGAGCCATTTCCTAAGGAATTCGCGCGTCGCGTGGAAATCACGCCTTTAGCGAGACTTTAAGGGAGCCCCGCGGCGACGGTTTGCGCGTCTGTATGACCCAAAAAGCGTTCGGGAATTCGGATGTTAAATATTTCAGCTGCATTCAACCCCAAGATTTTCGCTCGGCTGGCATCGTCCAACTCCCCCATCGTCCGTTCAATCGCTTCTGCGGAATGAGGCCACGAGCCTTCGTGGTGCGGATAATCGCTGGCCCACATGAAGTTAGGGACCAAGTCATGCTGCAAAGCCAAATCCAAGCCTGCAGCGTCCTCCTGGAAAGTCGCAAATCCTTGCCGCTTGAAATATTCGCTGGGCAGTAGTTCAAGCTTTGGTCTTACCGCCCAGTGGTGTTTCACGTATGCCTCGTCCATTGCTTGGATGGCCCACGGAACCCACCCGATGCCAGCTTCGACACTCCCAAATCTCAACGTCGGGAATTGTTCGGCTACCCCGGACGCGCAAAGATTTGCGATCGGTTCAATGTTCTGAGCCAGAGCATGAACCGCGTAATTTATGACAGCGCCTCCTCGGCTACGGGCGGTTCGAGGATCTCGGCCGGTCGAAATGTGAAATGTGACTGGTAAGTCCACCTCCACTATGGCTTCCCACAAGGGATCGAATTCCTTGAGGTTGTAGTTCAAAGCCTCATGGTCGGGGGCACCCCAGATTGGTTTGCTGGGAAGTTGTAACCCTTTGAATCCCAGTTCTGCGCAGCGCTGAATTTCGGCGATCGCGTTATCTAGACCCGCGGGAGCAATGCACGCCATGGCAAGCAATTGGTCGTTATATGGGCCAAAGGTTTCCCAAGCCCAGTCGTTATAAACGCGACACATCGCATGACTGAAGTCGGGGTCGCTGGTAGCCCACATAGTTAGACCCTTATTCGGAAAAATGATCTCCGCGTCGGTCCCGTCTGCAGCAAGATCAGAGAGTCGCTCTTCTGGGGTATAGCCAGACTTATTGCGAAGGAGATCCTGTCCCTCAAACCGAATGGTGTTGAGCTTCAGAGGATTACGAAACCCTTCGGTCTTTTGGAACTTTTCACCTTTCATTCCGATAATCACTCCCGGTAACCGATCTTGATACTTCTCATCGATTCGAGTGGCCCAGAGATCCTTCGGTTCTTGAGCATGCCCATCGGTTGACACCATGAAGTATTTATCGGCCGCATCGGGTCGAGGCGAGCGTTCCCAGCCCGATGATCCGGGGGTGTCGAGTCGCCATTCGTTGTTTGAATCAGGTGCAGGAATAACAGTGGTCATAGTCTCTCTCCGTCTACAGCATCGCGCACAGTAACGAGTGGTGTCACAGAAGGACCAACTTCAACGCGCCGCCCGCGTATTCAAATAGGTCGAGTACAGCCCCGTTGTCGCACACACGTACAACCGATTTCTCTTAAGGCCACCAAATTCGACATTAGCCACTACTTCAGGGATTCTGATTTTCCCAATCAACACGCCGTCGTCCGCGAAGCAGTGCACACCATCACCAGCCGATGTCCAAATATTTCCATCTTCGTCGACACGAAAGCCGTCAAAAACACCGGCGGTGCACGTCGCGAAAGTCGAGTGCGCACCTGTCAGGGCCCGCCCATCTGCGGATACCTCATACGCCCGAATATCAGGGGGACAGGCTGCGCCTACATGAGAAACACCCGTGTCCGCAACGTAAAGGGTGCTTTCATCGGGCGAAAAAGCGAGCCCGTTAGGACGAACCATGTCAGAAATCATCAGATCTAGCGTCCCGTCGGGGTCAAGGCGATACACATATGACCCGCCGATTTCAGATTCTGCCGCATCACCTTCGTAGTCACTATCAATGCCGTACGTGGGGTCGCTGAACCAAATACTGCTGTCCGATTTCACAATGACGTCGTTCGGTGAATTCAATCTCTTGTTCTCATACCGTTCGGCGAGAACGCGACGAATTCCATCATGATCGATTCGGGTAACTGCTCGCCCGCGATGCTCGGCGGTAACGATTCGCCCTTGTAGATCCAAACAATGTCCGTTGGCATTGAAGGCAGGTTCTTCGAATATGTCTACACGACCTGTTCGTTCGTCGTACCTAAGTGTCCGGTCGTTGGGAATGTCCGAAAAAATGAGTTGTTGCGAGCTCGGGACATACACCGGGCCCTCTGCCCAACGTGCTCCGGTCCAGAGGTGTTCGATGTGCGCGTTGTGAATGACTAGCCCATAAAATCTGCGATCAAGTACTTCGATCGCGGGGTCAAGCGCCATAGTTCTGCCCTGGTTGCCCGGTTGATACCAGCAACTTCCTTCCCCCGGCCATCATTTGCCAGAAAGCTTCCAGGCGAAAACCGCCAGGGGCCTTTGACGCGGAGCTCGATGTGTACAACGGCGCTAGTCGACCGGGCTGACTTCAACTGTTAACTGAACCCGGACATCCGAATGCAGTCGAACCTCCACGCTGTGCGTCCCCACTCGACGAATAGGTTCGTCTAGCGACATATCTCTCCGGTCAAGTTCGACGCCAGTCTGAGCTTTGACGGCTTCTGCTATCTCACTTGTGGTCACAGATCCATACAACTGATCCTCTTGACCCACGCGGGCTTGAACTCCAATAACTTGAGCTTCCAATCCTCGAGCAAGGTCTTCTGCGTTCTCTCGCTCTTTAAGACCTCGAAGATCACGGGATCGCTGCATCGCCTGGGCTTGGCTAGCTGCGCCCGGGGTAGCTCTCATTGCTAGCCCCTTTGGCACAAGGAAATTCTGTGCGTAGCCATTCGCAACCTCAACGACGTCACCGGCGTTCCCTATACCTTCGACGTCGGAACGGAGAATTACCTTCATTCGCTACTCACCACCTCAGAGACCTCGTCGGTCTCGTCGGGGGCCTCAACGAAATCATCGGTTATTTCGTCAGAGATCACCTCTTCCACAAAGTCTTCGTTACGGGCATCTCTGTCTTCGTTACGGGCATCTCTGTCAGAACGTCCGCGGCGTCTATCACCTTTTCTCTGGGTGACGACACGTTGTGCGTAGGGGATCAACGCCATTTCGCGAGCCACCTTGATCGCTTTCGCAACCTCGCGTTGTTGGTGACGGTTATTCCCAGACACACGCTGGCTTCTGATTTTCGAGCGATCCGAGACAAAAGCCCGTAACAAGTTCACGTCCTTGTAGTCGATGTACTCGATCTTGTCTTTGACAATCGGGCTGACCTTTTTCTTACGAGGTTTCCTCAGATCTTTAGCTTTTGGCCCCGGGTGCTTTTTCTTACCAGCCACTAGAACGGCTCCTCGTCAGGTATGTCGTACCCAGCTCCAAAGTCAGAACCAGTGTTAGGCGTATTCGATTGGTTTGCAGGCCCGGCTCCTCCATCTCCTCTGTTGACGCGAGTGGCTTGTGCCGTGACGAAGCGAAGGTTCAGAGCGACATCATCCGCCATGATTTCAACCTTCGATCGTTTGTCGCCATCTTGTGTTTGCCACTGACCAAAGTCGAGTCTTCCGTGAACTATTACGTGGCTACCTTTAGTCAGTGATTCCGCAACGTTTTCAGCTAGATCCCGCCAGCAAACAACATCGAAAAAGTGTGATTTATCCTCACCTTGCTGTGAGCGCTGGTTCCAAGCGAGCCCGAACCGAGCCACCGGAATCCCATTGTTTGTGAATCGAAGCTCTGGGTCACGAGTTAAATTGCCCACGACCGTCACGGTGTTGTTAAAGGCCATTTTGATCCCCCGGATCAGTCGACGTCTGTTGCTGGTGTGGTTCCGGCAACTAAGCCGCGCTTTGCCGCTTCGTCGTCAGGTAGTCGAATAAGTTTATGGCGAACGACGTCGTCTGCTATCCGCAGTGCCCGTTCCACGGGGTCCATCGCTCCACCTTCAGCTACCAGTTCAACGACTGAGTAATAGCCTTCAGTTTTGTGGTCAATTTCGTACGCAAATTTTCGACGCCCCCAAAAATCAACCTCGGCGATTGTGCCAACTTCCTCTATGCGAGTGCGCAAATCTTTGAGCGCATCCTGCACTTGTACATCGTCAAGGTCACCGTCGTGAATGACCATCAACTCGTAAGCGCGCATGGCGTTTCCTCCTTCGGACCCGGTAAACCGGGGCCCCAATAGCGGGGCAGGGGTTAGAGATCTCTCACCAGACAAGAACGTTATTGCGTTCAACTATGCCCGGTTGCGTGCTCCACGGTATTGGTTGAATCCTCGAAACGCACCGGAAACAACAACGTATGAGTGCAACCAGTCCGCTGAGGACGAAACTGGTTAACCATAGCGGTGCAATTCCGCCAGGACCTCGCCTGCCAATCCTGCCGCTGCGGTTTCCCCCACAACAACCTCAATCAGGTCGGCATCTGGATCACTGGCGTTCAATGATGCAAAATTCATCCACAGACCTACCGAAAAGCGAGCACTAAAACCGCCAAACCAAGCAAGGTCCCCGACGGAGTTAACGCCGGGGCAACCGGCGACCACCACCTCATCAAGGTGCGCACCGAACCCAGAACCCCTCCCCACACATTCTGTGAGATATTCCTTCACTTGCTGCACCGTTCCTGCGTCAAACGAAACCAACTCCTGATCGTAAACACGCTCAAATTCGCCATCGTCAGTGTCTCGAATTTCAAGGATGACTTGCGTCTCATAACTCCGGCCGCCACGGCCAACCAAAGCATGCCCTTGTGCAAGTTCGAGGGCCGTGATTCGGTTGGGCCAATTCAGTGTCTCTCCAAAACTTTCCCATCGACGGAAAGGCTTAAGTACTTCCGCGCTCTCGATGCGTGCCTGTTGGGCGAGAGAATGGCCGGTCTGATACATGACACGCACATGATTCCGGTCGTCTAACACGACAACGACTATTTCAGCTATCCCCGACTCCTCAGCTACTTGTTCAACAATCGCCGCTATTGCTTGTTGAGCCCCCAGGTCGAGCGTCGAGCCAACTTCTATTTGACCCTTGAGCACCGGCTCGTGCCCATTCCGTTCCACGACCTGGCCATAGATTTCCTCCAAAAACGGCTCCAGCCCCGCACCTGGTACAAGCGTCTTGACCGCTGCTTCATTTGGATTGGATATCAGCAGGTTTCCCATAGGAATCGTTCGTTGAACAACAAGTTCATCTCGGGTAATCAGCCCAGCTTCATACAGCAAGGCAAGAATTTGATCTCGCCCCGCAGGGGACTCTTTCTTTACGCCAACCCCAACCATCAAGCTGGCCAGATGGGCAGCCTGCCCAATTTCAAGATCCGACGCACTCCTTCCGTACCAAGCGAGCGACGCGGCTTCCACTCCGAAGGTCAACCTGCCAAGGGGCACCTGCGACAGGTACTGCTCCAAGAGTGCTGCTCGGGGAACAGTCCGTTCGAGATGCACAACGATCGCAGCTTCGCGCAGTGCTGCCACACGCGTGGAGGCCGATCCATTCACCAATCTCACAAAGCGTTGCGTGATTGTCGGTGAGGTGTTGGGTGAAGTAGGAGCCAGCACAATGGCGAAGAGCGGCCACGGTTCGATCCGCGTGCGCTCGAGGTATTGGGCATCGAGGGCTACCAACACAGCGTCAACAAGAATTGGTGACATTCCCTCCAACGTCACGGGAACCATGTTGTCTTCGGGATGGAATTGTGCGATCTCGGTGCCGAAGCGATCGTGAACAACTGTGCCCCCGTCGAAAGCTGCCGAAAATACGAGCGGTGTGACTCCCATGGTTCGAACTAAGAAGCCGACCCCGAGGATTGCGAGAATTAACAGAAAATATAGAGACAGCCGGAATGCTGGGGCCTTAGTCGCTTCCTTGTCTCGTACAGCCTGGCCAGGACTCTGTCGAAATCCTTGTTCGTTAGTCGATCGTTCAGCCATAGCCCTTAACTATCGGAGAGTACCCAAGGGTCACGGTCGAACAACCGCAGGACCGTGCACTGCGTTTAGCGAAGTGGGTACCGCCGGAGTAAGTGATTCCACCCACACGTCGCGCACACTTCAACTTCATAAGAAACAAAGTCACCTTGGCGGCGGGCGATTCTTTGCAATTCCTCGTCGGACACAACACATTTGCCGCCTGGCCCTAGACGCGGGCCGAAGACATACGCGACAAGGCGGAGCTCTTTCTCACTGCACAACGGACAGCTAACTCCTGTATGCGGAGCAACATTCCGAGCAACTCGGATCAACTCTGGGTGAACGTCACAGACCTCAGCTGGGTCGACTATCCCTCTCTCAACATCGCGGAGTAACCGGCGGCGTTGAAGGCGGTAGTCAACCTCGCCGAAGGAAATTTCGGTGTCGTCGGTTGCTATGCCCGGATGAAACGGCACCTGAGCAGCGTAGTCAGACCTACGACGTATTTCGCCATTCCTGGATCATCGCGAGTGCTTCTTCTTTAGACATAGGCCCGTATTGCACGCGGTGTTCCATCAATCGATCGAGCATTTCGCCCACAAGCGGTCCTTCTCCACCAACAAGTTCAGCCACTTCGTGGCCATCTAAAGGAACCTGGAATTCCTTGTCACCTTCAACTACCAGAATTTGGTCAATCGCCGACAAGAGGGACGCCGAGGGTGGCTGTTTGTATGCGTTTAGCAATTCACTCGCCGAGCCTAGAGCGTGGCGGTTTCGATGGAGTAGTTGTCGAGCTGTCGATTGCTCATCGTTGTTCGCTTCAACCAAATCACGAGCAGCATCGATGACCGCGGCAGCTCCCGACGCTGTCGCGTTCGACAGTCGTAACCCGGCCAAGGCTCTCCGAGCTTCAGTTCCGTCTTGTAGAACTGGCCACAATAGACATGCCCACCGCAATTCCAGGTCAGGTCTTACAAGATCTAGCGCCCCTGAATGAAGGTCCTCGCGGGTTGCCATAACAGGAAAGAGGCGGCCCATTAGCCCAGTTCGCTGCAGTAGTCGTATCCCACTGGTCGGATGTTCGATAGCCAGCAACTTTGAAAATTCGTCGTTGACCCGTTCCCTCGACACGATGTCGAGACGCTCTGCCATGACATTCATGGCGTCTTCGACACCATCAGACAAGGTGAGTTGATAATTCGACAAGAAACGTGCCGCTCGCAGCATTCTCAACGGATCGTCGGAGAAAGCTATTTCGGGTGCTAATGGTGTTCTCAGCACTCGGTTCGTTAAGTCACTTTTCCCGTCATATGGGTCCACTAACCTCCAGTCGGGCAATTCGATGGCCATCGCGTTGATGGTGAAATCCCGTCGCGCAAGGTCTTCGTGAATCTCGCTTGAGAATTCAACCTCTGGTTTGCGCGAATCCGCATGATATTGCTCCGACCGGTGGGTCGTGATTTCGACAATCACGTTGCCCTTGCGGGCCCCGACTGTCCCGAACCGAATGCCCGGTTCCCAGGTGGAGTCCGCCCACCCTTCCAAGAGTGTTGTCGTGTCCGCCGGTGTCGCGTCGGTGGTGATATCAACGTCACCGGTGTCGGCTCCAAGAAATAGGTCTCGGACAACCCCCCCTACAACAAAAAACGCCCACCCAGCAGTAGCAAAGCGTTCGGCTAGGTCCCCCACCCGCCTGTCCACGTCATCGCGATCATCCTGTGCGATGCCGTCCATGTAACGAAACGGTACCTTCGCTTTGCTGTAAACATCGCAAGATTATCGGGTCTCTGGGGCACAAATGGTTAGTTATCGGTGCGAACTGGTTGGAGTTACGAGTTAGTCCTGGCAACCTAATAGACCCGGATTCCATGGTGGAGCCGGAATTCACAAGTTTGATGGAGTGGGCATGAAGTTCGACCTCGGCGACCGGGTGATATATCCACACCACGGGGCGGCTCTGATTACCGCGAGAGAAAAAAGGAAAGCGTTCGGCGAAGAACGTGAATACCTGATCCTTGAGACAGCCCATGGTGATTTGACGCTGTCGGTTCCGGCCGACATGGCTGACTCGGTGGGTATGAGACCTCCGATTGACGAAGACGATGTGGAAGATCTCTTCGAACTGCTGGCTAAAAAAGATATCCGGGAGCCCGCAAATTGGAGTCGTCGTTTCAAGAACCATCAAGAAAAATTGAAGTCTGGGGACATCTACCAAGTAGCCGAAGTGGTACGAAACCTCGCGTTACGCGAATCAGCAAAGGGCTTGTCGGCTGGAGAAAAATCTATGCTTGATAAATCCCGCCAAATACTGATTTCTGAACTCTCGATAAGCATGGATGTGACTGAAGACGAGGCGCTAGATGAGGTCGAAACAAGGCTCGCTAGCTAACTCTTCAACCGAGGCGACTAAGTCTGCTTGAATCCTCCCGATAACTTCGTGTGGGGAGGGTCTAGTGCCGACAGACCAACCGCTCCACTGGGACTCCAGCGGCGTGCGCATCCGAACATCTTCTCGGCGTGGATCCGAGGCGTACCTCAGGCCAACGCGTTCCAGCAAGAAGCTGCGGTCAGACGAAATTCGTGCCGCTTTAGAAGTCCTTGCTCTGAACGGAGTAAAAAGCGTTTTCACTTCAGCGATCGGACAACCAGAACAATCATTTTTCATGAGTCTCGGGTTTGAGGTACACGAAGAATTACTGTTGTTAAGCAACGATCTCTCCATGCATGTCCCCAAGCCAGGTCGAGCCACCCGACGCGCTCTACGCTCCGACCGGGCTCACATCCTTGACATCGACACATCCGCGTTTTCCAGATTCTGGCAATTCGACACTGCAGGTCTGTCAGAGGCCATCAAAGCAACGCCTAGTAGCCGAGTTCGCGTTAACGCTGACCTTCCGCCACAGGGTTTTGCGATAACCGGCCGCGCGGGACGACAAGGTTTTCTCCAACGACTTGCTGTACATCCGACGCACCAAGGGGGCGGGCTCGGTCGTTCCTTGGTGGCCGATGCTCTGTCTTGGCTCCAAAAAAGACGGGCGACTGATGTCTTGGTCAACACTCAATTGGGCAATTTGACTGCATTGGGACTCTACGAGTCCATGGGGTTTACCCGGCAAAGCAAAGGTCTAGCGGTGTTGCGATGGGATGTAAGCGAATGAAGCATCTGTGCTGGCTCCCTGCAATCACAAGTTCCTTTTGTCTCCTCGTTCTATTTTCCGCGCCCGCCTCCGCGGTGGAAGTTGGTTCGGGAGGAATGCAAATCACTCGCCAATCCCCCACCGCTCAAGCTGGGGGGTCATTGGAGCTCGTCCTTCAATTGCCAGGTGTCGTAGCAGATGATGACCAGATCATCGTCACTGTTCATGAGCCCGTAGTTAACGAAGCCGCGTTTCTCCGATCGATCGAAGGACAAGGTTTAGGTGGGGTACTTGCTTCTCGGACTGTTGATTTATGGGATCTCGATCCTGACGCGTGGGGTCTAGTCGCAGTTGAATTCCCACTTTCGAGTAGCGACAAAAATGCCATCCGCATCGCGCGACCCGGGGTATACCCCATGACGGTGGAGATCCGGACTGGAAGCCAGGAACTGATCGGTCGCATCGTGACTCACCTAATTCGCCTCGGCGAAGAGCCCTCTCAGAAGCTGCCGGTGGTGCTTGTCACCAAGATTTCGAATTCGCCAGACAACACCGACACCTCCGATGTTGTTGCACTTTGGTTAGACGTTTTGGCAGAGCACGCAGATATTCCGGTGACCATTACTCTCCACCCCAATTTGCTTGATGACATATCAAATGGAGCAGCCGAAATAAGATTTCAAAATATAGAAACCCTGCACCAATTTGTGCATAGCTCTTTCGTGCCAACCAACGAAGCGACGCTCGAGGACGCCGGACTCAGTTTCGAACTTTCAACCCTTCTCGAACTGGGGTCGGAGCAACTGCGACGATTAGGGACTTTGGCGCCACCCACTCTTTGGGTTGGCCACGGAAGCGCCGATGCAGCCCAAGTGGACCATCGATGGGCACGTGGCATAAGAGAGGTGATTGTCGAAGCTTCTTCGCTTTCCCCTGTCCCCCCGCAAGCGCCCCGAGGCCCAGTGGAAGTACTGGGTGCTGATGCAAATGTCAGGGCACTGATTGTTGACCGACTTTCAGTTAAGGAGAGACATGACACTTCAGCTAGTCAGGCTCACCGTCTTTTGGCGCATCTTGCAACGATCGCGTTCACTGAACAGCCAACGCCCTTAATAGTTCTAGATCTCAGTGCGGACGCTCGCGACGTTGACTTCGCCGCGGCCTTCCTTAGAGGCCTCTCCAATCTTTTTTTGGTTGAACCTGTGCCGGCAAGCGCTGCTATCACTCAGTCGTTGTTGCTTGAGGACGGGGAACTTCAGCAGTACCGACTTCGAACCCGGTTGAGTTCCACAACCGAGGACTTCACAGGCTACCGAGAAGCCCAGCGTCACTTGGCTGCGTTCCGTTCGATGATCCGCGATGAAGACGCCGCCGAACACAATGAAATGGCTCAAGACTTGCTATTCAGTTTGTCGAGCGATTCATCCCCTCTTGACCAACGAGCGCTTTGGGAATCAATCGTCAGCGATGTTAGGGGACAAACCAGTTTGATAGACATTCCCCCAGACGAGTCGATTCAGTTGACATCGCAGAAGGCATCCGTTCCGTTCAGCTTCCAGAATCGTGCTGACATTCCGCTTCGAGTTGAGTTGCGGATCATCGGGGAAAAGTTGACCGTCGAAGATTTCGACGACGGGGAGAGCACCACTTTGGTTTTGGGACCTGGTGTTACAACACACCGGTTTCAGCTTCGCGCTCTTGGTTCAGGTTCGTTCCCCGTGACAATCGAACTTCATTCTCCTGACGGGGGGCTTCTTGTCGGACGTGCACAGGCTGCTATTCGCGCGACGACTCCAACTGGAGTGGGTCTCGGGCTAACCATCGGAGCGGCTGTTTTCTTAGCGGTGTGGTGGATAATCGACACCAAGAGAAGAAAGGCTCGCCTGTCATGACTCGGTTCGGGGCGAGCGCCGCCGCCGGTGGTATCGGACTGTCAAGATTCTCAGGTGTAATCCGCGCTGCCCTAGTGACAAATATTTTGGGGATAGGGCTTGTCGGAGATGCCTTTGCTGCTGCTCAACGAATTCCCAATGTTTTGCAAAATCTTTTCGGCGAGGGAGCGTTGTCCGCTGCGTTCGTCCCCGAGTACAGCCGGTTATCCGAGGACGACCCCGAACAGGCCGGCCGCCTAGCCGGGGGCGTCGCCACGTTTTTACTTTGTTTAGTCACATGCTTGTTTGCCGTCGGGTTTCTCGCGGCCGGTCCTCTTACTCGCGCTATCGCCTGGGGATTTACAGGGGATCGGTTCGATCTGACCGTTCGCTTAGTTCGGATCATTCTGCTCGGCGCCGGTGTCTTAGTTTTGAGCGCCTGGTGTTTGGCTCTGCTCAACAGCCACCGGCGACTTTTTCTTGGGTATGCCGCGCCTGTCGTTTGGAACGCAACTCAAATCGCGGCCCTGGTTGCTTTAGCGGTCTCCGAATTCAGTGATACCTCCGCGGCAACAACTTTGGCCTGGGCGTTGGTTGCCGGATCTTTCCTGCAAGTGCTTATCCAGTTACCTGCGGTGTTCAAGGCAAATCGACATATCCGATTCAATTTGTCCTGGAAAAGCCCTGCAACTGCCATGGTGCTCAAAAGATTTGCGCCTGCGGTACTTGGCAGGGGAGCGCTCCAACTTTCATCGTTTATCGATCTTGCTTTGGCGTCTCTGTTGTCGATTGGAGCTGCGTCCTCTTTGGGGGCTGCACAAACTATTTATCTGCTTCCTATAGCTCTGATAGCGACAAGCGTTGCCGCCGCAGAATTGCCTGAACTCAGCCGCATCGACGAAGGTGGTGAAGTTGCCGAGCGGCTCTCGAAGAGATTGCTACAAATGCTCTGGCTGGTCGGGCCGATCATCGCGATGTACCTGGCAGCAGGTCCCCAGATTGCTGATGCTCTTTTTAATCTCGGCGGATTTCGCAACCGAGTTAGCACTGATGATTTGACTGTCATCGGCTTGACACTCGGCGGATACGCCCTTGGTCTACCCGCCATAATGTCATCTCGGTTGTTACAAAATCTTTGTTACAGCGTCGGCGACACCCGTAGCCCTGCTCAGATTGCGGGCCGGCGAGTGATTATCTCACTGGCTGTCGGGGCGTTCCTGATGTTTCAGTTTGAACAGATTTTGGTAGTGGATCAGAGGCTCGTAGGGTTCGGCGACGGAAACTTAGTTTGGGGGCCGATGCCTGACGCCGTCCGCAACGCGGTGGACCTCCCAGCGCGGTTAGGACCGGTTGGGTTAGCTGTCGGCTCTACGGTGGGTGCTTGGTTTGAATTTTGGCAACTCCGAAAACGAGTCTTGGAAGGTTGGCATTTGTCGGCTCTTACCAGGTCAGGTTTCTGGAAACACGTCGTGCCATGTTCAATAGCTCTCATCACAGCTATCGCATTAACGCGACTCCCGGTTAATCAGGCATTACTGCGTGTCTCGGTCATTGGCGGTGGAACGCTCCTGGCGCATCTCACGACTTCATTCGTGTTAGGCACTCAGACAATGTCAGAATTAACTTCAGGTCTTCGACCTAGCCGTTCGATTTCGGTACCCCCCACAGAGGACAAAACATCATGAGCTCCATCCAAATCGTCACTGACAGTTCTTGCGATCTCCCTGAAGATCTAGTAGCTCAACTGGGGATCAAGATCGTGCCCCTCAAGATTCGATTGGGGGATACTGAATACGTTGATCGTCTGGAATTAAGCACGGCTCAATTTTGGGAGATGTGTCGACAAAACGACGAATTGCCATCAACTGCCGCCCCGGCGCCAGGGGCATTTATTGAGGTTTTCCAACGCGCAGCCTCAGAGGGGGCAAGTGGTGTCGTTGCGATCGTGCTTAGCGGACAACTCTCCGCAACAATCGAAGCCGCCCAACAAGCGGCGCGCGAAGTTGAAGGCACGATAAGCGTCAAAGTGGTTGATAGTCGAACAGTGACCCTTGGCCTGGGAGCAATCGTCGTAGCTGCAGCACGAGCCGCAAAGGCAGGCGCCGACATCAACGAAATTGCAGATATCGCAGCCGACGGCGCAGCTCGGACTCACGTTCACGCAGCTTTAGACACACTCGAAAACTTAAGAAAGGGAGGGCGAATCGGCGCGGCCGGCTCTCTTCTGGGCTCGATGCTCTCGATCAAACCCCTCATTGAGGTCCGAAATGGCGTCGTCGAACCCGCGGGGAAGCAACGGACAAGAAGCAAAGCGCTCAATTATCTCGTCGAGGTGGTCAAAGAACACGCTGACAGCATCGAAAATATCTTCGTCATCCACGCGGAGTGCGACGACGTCGATTCCTTTGTCGAACAAATCAACTCGATAGTCCAACCAGAGGTGTTGGTGGGCCAAGTGGGTCCGGTAGTCGGCGCTCACGCGGGCATCGGAACCATTGGCGTGGCGTTCCAAACCGCTAGTTGATTGAGTTCATTGGGCACCAATGACGGTCGACGATCACCCGAGATACCGCATTGATGACCGCGTTAGTTCAGGTCCTGTCGAATCGTGGATCGGCTTAGACCGAACCCTGGATAGACCGGTAACAATCAGAATTCTGGATCCTTCAACCGAAATTGGGAAGCGTGTCCAACTTCAGGCACGTTCTTTAACGCGGCTCGAACATCCGGCGTTGTTGCATGTCCTTGACACCATTGACCTTGGGGAACGTTTCGGGGTGGTGACGGAATTACTGCCCGAAGAAACCCTCGAAGACCAGCTATCCGCAGTAGGTCACTTTTCTGCTCAAGAAACAACAAGCATCGGCATCCAGCTTGGCGAAGCATTGTCAACGCTTCACAACGCCGGGTTTGCGCTTGGTGCGCTACAGAGCTCCCACGTAGGGCGAAGAAAGGACGGATCGGTCGTCATCATTGAAGGTCCCCCTACCAGCGACGCTACCGACATCCCTGCTCGACCTAGCGCGGACATAACGGCACTGGGCGAGCTGCTTCACTCACTACTCGTCGGCTTCAGGCCACAGATTGATCATCAGGGTCAATATGAGCTTCACACTGCTATACCCGCGCAACTAAGACAAATAATCAGACGATCTGTTGATCAAGACAGCCGGTGGTCCGATGCAACGGCACTCGTCTTAGCTCTCAGATCACTTCAGCAGGATCCCGGGCCGCTGTCCGACGACGCGCAGACTACTCAAGCTGACTATTTACAGGCTGAGCGGACCTGGTTGGCCCCTGCCGCGATTATCGCCGTTCTCGCTGGATTAGTGATCATCACGGGTCTGTTGGCGACCCGAACCCAGACCAGTTCTCCAGTTGCTGAAGCCACGCGCGAAGAGGTGCGCTTAGCACCGGAACAAACAGTGCTTATTGACAATATTGAGGATCCTTCACCGGACGAGACTCCGGTCACTTCACGTCCACCATCTGTTTCATCACTACTGGAAATTACTCTCATCGTTCCTTTTGACCCCGCGGGCAACGACAGACAAGAACACCCTGAAAAGACGGATCTCATCAACAACGATGACGCCAGCACCGGTTGGTACACCGAGCGATACACGACGAGTAATTTTGGAAACTTAAAGGACGGAGTTGGCCTCATCATCACGTTAGGGCCGCCCCAACACATCGACCGACTCCGGATTAGTTCACCAACTATCAATTGGTCGTTCGAGATTTTTGCCTCGCAAGACAGCACAGGCACTTACAACAAATGGGGTAAGGCGATAGCCAGCCGCACTGATATCAGTGGAAGTCTCACCGTTAATCTGGATGGAGCCGAGGCGGCCACCCTCTTGTTGTGGATAACGGATTTGGGAAAAGAATTACCTGCAGGAGGACACCGAGTAACAATCACCGAACTCCAGGTCTTCGGTCGGCCTTTATACGGGTAGATGTGTTGCCGGCTTCCTTTGCCCAAAAAGTCCTGGGTAGGATCCTCCTGTGACTTCTCCATCCCTTGAAAAGTCAGTAGAGGCAAGCTTGGCGAATCGCGCCACAACGCTTGTCGTCGACTTCGTTGAAATAGTCCGAGGGAGAACTACCGGTCCTCTCCTTTTCATAGCCCGCCTTATTGTTTACGGGGCTGTGCTTTTAGTTACGGCATTAGCTGTTACGACACTGGTAGTTATCACTGCCATGAAAGCGGCCAACAGCCTGCTGCCAGGTGGTGTCTGGGCTGCTCATCTGCTCTTGGGGGCTCTGTTCACTATCGTCGGTGGTCTTTTCTGGTCAAAGCGCCTGGCTTAAGCCCATCCAGTCAACACTCCAAGAGGAAAAAATGTGAACGACATCCGCGACGTCATAATCATCGGTAGCGGACCCGCCGGCCTGACAGCAGCTATTTACGCAGCACGAGCCAACATGACGCCGTTGGTAATCGAAGGCGAACCATCATCGACAAGCGATCAGCCGGGCGGCCAGTTAATGCTGACCACCGACGTTGAAAATTTTCCAGGCTTCCCTGATGGGATAATGGGCCCCGAATTAATGACGCAGTTCAGATCTCAGGCGGCAAGATTTGGAGCGGAATTCGTCACGCGCAAAGTCACACGGGTCGATTTCAGCGCGCGGCCGTTTCAGATTTGGGTCGGAGAAGACCAGTACCAAGCTCAAACTGTGATTGTTTCCACGGGTGCTCAAAGTCTGATGCTGGGACTACCAAATGAACAACGGCTTCTAGGCCATGGTCTTTCCACCTGCGCGACGTGTGACGGCTTCTTCTTTCGCGATCAGGAAATCGCTGTCGTAGGTGGCGGAGATAGCGCCGTCGAAGAGGCAACCTTTCTCACGCGATTCGCGTCAAAGGTCTATTTGATTCATCGGCGTGACGAACTCAGGGCATCCAAAATCATGCGTGACCGGGCGTTCGCGAACCCGAAACTGGAAATCCTCTGGAACAGCCAAGTTGTTGAAATTGAGGGAGACAAGAAACTGTCGGGAGTAATTCTTGAGGACACTGTTACCCACATCCGCGAATCTTTATCTCTCCAAGGTCTCTTTATCGCTATTGGACACCGTCCCAACACCGATCTCTTCCAGGACCAACTAGAACTCAAAGAAAATGGCTACCTCGTGACTGAGCCCGATACCAGCAAAACCAAAGTTGCTGGGGTTTTCGCTTGCGGAGACGTCCAAGATGATTACTACCGTCAAGCGGTTACAGCTGCTGGCTCTGGATGCATGGCGGCGATTGACGCTGAAAGATGGTTAGAAGAACACTCTCAGTAACTGTTCGCCAGCTCCGTGGTATACCGCGGGGCCAAGCCGATCAACCATGTGTGAATGCCAGTAGAGTGCCTTCACCCGAGATGAGGAGCCAAAGATGGCTGAGGGCATTACTGACCTTGACATGAATTCTTTCGATGACGCGATCGGTTCTTCAGATACTCCGGTGCTCGTTGATTTTTGGGCAGAGTGGTGCGGCCCTTGCAAGATGATTGCCCCAATTCTCGAAGAGATCGCTG